>Ga0310345_10003944_pt1 | contig 13753 bp, 22 predicted proteins | sample HC15DNA20500_MG_FD_204667 | JGI IMG/M metagenome (GOLD analysis project Ga0310345, IMG submission 204667) | Marine microbial communities from station ALOHA, North Pacific Subtropical Gyre - HC15-DNA-20-500_MG | ecosystem: Environmental > Aquatic > Marine > Oceanic | place: Pacific Ocean: North... | reverse complement strand
CAACCCAAGTATCAACCCATGTATCAACCCAAGTATCAACCCAAGTATCAACCCAAGTATCAACCCAAGTATCAACCCAAGTATCAACCCATGTATCAACCCAAGTATCAACTCAAGTATCAACCCAAGTATCAATTTAGGTATCTATTCACGACATAAAAAGACCATAATCTTGTCAGGAAAAGACCTTAATCTTGTCATATTGTTGACACATTTCAATGCAATACTCCAAGACAATAAGACTTATATTAACAATATCATGAGGTATAAAATGGAAACGCTAAGACAACAACTGTTGCGAGTAGGTCGAGGAGCGTCTAGGTTAGAGCTTGAGACTGTACTAGCTTCATCAGGTAAACTTGAGGAAGCCGTTAAAGAAGAACTACAAAATGCGCTCGAAAACTATAGCATGTTGAAAGACATGGATAAATACAAAAACAGATGCGCAGGAACATGGGACACACTACCTAGTGTTGATGTTCCATCTCGTACTGTTGGTGAAATTGAGATACTAACTAAATTAATGGACGTGTTAAGTGGCGACCGTTAGTGGTAACGAGGGAACGGGATTATCTCGTTCCCTATTTTTTTAATAATAAAATAGGAGTTAATAAAATGTATTATAAATTTAAAGTTAGGCACACCCTAGCGTACAATCAACCACCACCAAGTGATTTTCAAAGTGATTCTGAACTAAGAAAAATATATACGCCTAATGAGTGGTTTAATAATTTAGTTGAAGCCGAGAATAAGATACACCAGTTAATCCAACGGCTTGAACGTTTTGAAAGTGGCTATACTATTCTTCGCAATATGCTATGTGAAAATATGACTGATGAAGAAATCCACATACGCATTGAAAAAGACTACGGAGTCATAGGTGATGGCGACCCTGTTGATGAGTCGCACCATACACCACCACCATCAAAATCTTGGGTTATGGAAAGATTGCGTGAAGTAAGTCAGGAAGATATGTGCAACCATGATTCTGAAGCAGGTATTAATGACATGGGTTCTACTAATGAATATTAAAAACATGATAGTTAATCTTTTGCTTGATAATAAAGTTGTCTTAGACTTCATTGATTTATGGCAATTTGATTTTTTTAAAATCTTGGTTGTGTGTGTCGTAGGGTTTGGTCTACTACTCACCGCCAGTATTTATTATTTTAATAAAACATAGGAGTTAATAAAAATGTTTGATTTTGTTTTATTTGGGATTGTCGATAATCTAATTATGATTATCGGATTTTTTTGCGGTGTAGAACTTGGCGAAAAATTACTACCCGTGAAATTCCGCTCGGGTTTACTGGGTGGTGTACTTGGAGCAGGACTCGGAAACGCAGTTTCTGATTTTGCGGGTGGTCTTGCTTCGTTTAATCTTCCTCTTGCATTTGGTACTGGGTTAGGGTGTTTAATCGGGTTAATTGTGATACCTCTAATTGTGCATAGCAAGTGGATTAATATTAATCTTAATAAATAGGAGTTAATAAAATGAGTAAATTACATCACACGGAATATAAAAAGAATTATGTAAAATATATTCTGAATACTATTGAAACGGATAATGAAGATAGACCATTAACAACTGATGATGAAAAATGCGATTATATTTATAAACGTTTTTTCTCGGAAGTACCGCAACAAGTGATTGCACGCAATAGGGAAGATATACAAAACGTTGTTGCGGAATGGTTGAGCGGGTTAGCGTTAGACCTTCCTTATTGGAATCAAGACATTGTTGAACTTGCTATTGAAATGGGTTCTATTGATGCAAACCCAAGTGAAAAACTACAAACAAGGGTTTTAAGTAATTACTGGAATTTCATAGCTAGTATAATCCTTACTCAAATTTTTAGAGGAAGACATGTACCTTATACGCACAGTATGTATGAGGTAGAAGCAATAGATAAAAAACTATAATAAAATTACCAGTTAACTCCAAGACTCCCATTGATTTATTTGCATTTCATAGATTGATGGGAGTTTTTTTTTTCAGGAAAAGTCGGCGGTGATGATAGCGGAATTTTGCGGAGTATAATTAAATTTATTGTATGATGACAGTATGACAGTAGAATCCATGATAGTCAGAACAAAACGAGAACAAACCTAAATTAATATGCCACAAAAAAACCTTAATCTTGTCATATTGTCGCCATATTTTAATGTAATACTCCTAGACAATGAAACAAACAACAAAAATAGGAGTTATCAAAATGAGTAAACGCAACACAATAGGTAATGTTAACGATATAACAACAGAGTATGCAATAACCGTCCGCTCCTTAGTAGATGGCGAACTTGAGAGTTGCTATTTGTTAACTGAAAAACAAAGAAAAGAAGGTTATGCGAACTTTGAAAAACTAGGCGAAGTCGTAAGACAACAAGGACGTTTACCGCATTGCAGTAAACACGACCGCAACCTCGCAATGAAAATTGCTAAGGCGTATTTATTAAAGCGTTGCGGGTTCAACGACCTCGAAGTTTGTTAATACTACAGGGAACGGGATTATCTCGTTCCCTATTTTTTTAATAATATAAATAATATAGGAGTTACTAAAAAATGATAAAAGAAAAACAACCCATAGATAAAAGATTAAGACTTAATATTAAAAAACTAGACCATAAGAAAGTAATAGCTAAAATACAGGAAACGGTTAATAACGCATTAATCTATGACTTGGAAAATGATGTTGATGGTAAATGGATTAAATCGTGGATTCCTAACCACCCACCCATGAGTTTATCAGGTCATGCTTTAAGCGGTTTTAACTGGTTTTGGACAACTTACTCCGCTCGACAACTTAAGTATGATTCTTTAATTTTTGGCACGTTCAATCAATGGAAAGAAGAAGGCTTACGTCTAAAAGCAGGAAGTAAATGTTTAAAATTGTTACGTCCTATTCTTTTAGATAAAAAAGATACTGACGGTAACATTGAAACGGATATAAACGGTAATCAAAAAAAATTCATTTACTTTGTTACTTATCCCGTTTTTAATATTGCTCAAATTGATGATTCGATTGAAGGAGCATCTAAAATTTTAAAGGAATTGGAAAAGAAATTTCAAAAGACTTTAAATGATGGAGCGTCTACCATTAAAGAAATAGAGCAATTTGTCAAAAACACTAAGGCAGTTATTGAGCATAATGGTAGTCCGTGTTTTATACCTTCGCAGGATAAAATACTAATGCCACCTATTGAGCAGTTTGAAACAGAAGTTTGTTACTATTCCACCTTATGCCATGAATTAACACATTGGACAGGAGCAGAAAAACGGCTTAATCGTACTCAAAAATGGAATACTAACGATTATGCTTTTGAAGAATTAATTGCGGAACTTGGTTCAGCTTATCTTTCTTCTTATCTAGGAATCGAAGCACAACCCCGCAAAGACCATGCACGATATATTAAATCATGGATTAAAGGGTTGAAAGATGACACAGGAGCATTGTTAAAGGCTTCTTCAATGTCAGGAAAAGCGGTTAATTACTTGATTGATTTACAACCTAAAAAAGAGGAGTTAAAAAAAGTTGCTTAAACAACCTATTACCTCGAAGACTCCCATTGATTTTCTCCTTAGGATTGATGGGAGTTTTTTTTGTTTATAATTTATGGATATATAGCATTGATGATAGCGGAATTTTGCGGAATTTAACATGAAAAAACCTTACAAAAGACACATTGTTGACACATTTATTGATTATGTACAGGGAAGATTAATTTTAATACAAGGAGTTGTTGAAAAATGAAGAAAGATAAGAACCCATTTCGAAAATGGTACGGCAAGAATTTTGCGGAACAACAAAGACAGGCGTATCTCGGAACGTTGTGTCCTAAACGTGTCCTAAGACTTACGGACGGAAGCGGTAAAACTGTTTGCGTTGTGGACGTTGATGAAAAACAATTTATGTAGGAAGGATAGAAAAATGACAGGAATTGAAATAGCGGTACTCATTATAATTTGTTTAACCTTTTTTGGTTAGAGGAAGGATAGAAAAATGGTTTATTATATTGGAGTTGCGACAGGAATTGTGTGCGGAATCATTGTCGGTTTTCTTTTCAAGATTAGAAAGCTATTAAACAAATGATTAAACTTACTGAAACCATGCTAAACAAATACATTATTGACGCTAACGAAAGCGTTGTTGACTCGTTGCGTTTTTGGGTGGATTTTGGTGGGTTGAAACACGGGCAGAAAAAGTGCATAAGCGCAAGGTTTAAAAATGGTGGGAACACGGTAGTGTGTTGCTACCTTGCAAACACACGGGGGGATAGGCGAATTTCCATTAAAGGCTTGAGGAAACAAGCGGAAGCGGGGGATTCGGTGGTTTTCTCACAGGATTTTAATAATTTTTTAACTATTTCAATTTTAAAAAGAAAGTGAGGACGATAATGAAAAATAAACTATTAAATCAAATAAAAGCTCGTTGCCAAGCCGAAATAGACGACAACAAAGGCGATATGCATTTTTCTAAGTTAACTGACGGCACAGATGGAATTTGTGAAGGAAGGCTTGAATTTGCTGAAGGTTTGCTTGAATTTATAAATGAAAGTAAAAAATGAATAAGAAAAAATGGATTGACAAAGGATTCACATTAACCGCATGGCTTATTTTTATCGGCTACGTTGTGGTGATAAATCGTGTGGTTGCTGATAGGTTTCCACATTTAATTAATTAATTCAAAGGACGGTAATGAAAAAACAAAGTAGATTAATAAATCATTTTCTTATTGTGAATCACGGGAGTTTCGTGGGGTTTGCTCCGCAAACGGAAGAAGCGGGAACTTGGTGGAAAAACAATGTGAGGGAGTGCACCAAATTTGGTTCACAGTTTTTTGTGAAGCTAAGATTTAGTGGAGCAATTTTACATGCTTTAAAAAATACAAACATAGAAGGGATACAATTAAATGAAACAGAAAAAATGGAAGATGAAGGCGACACCAACAAAGCTGTTGTGGACGGTTTATCAAGAGTTGCGACCTCGACCAAGTGAAGGTGAGGACGCTGTGGAGTGTCAAACGATTTATCAAGTTTGGGGATTCACTTCTAGGGTAATTAATGTAAATTATATGCGGGAACTTCCCGACATTGTTGTCCAATCGGGGTGTGAACTTCCAAAGTTGCAAATTTCGAGGAAACAATTTTTGGCTTTGTCGAAAAAGACTAAACATTATCGCTACATGTTTAATGATAGTGTTTCTTCTTATAGTCCAATACCTTAAAAAGACCTTGCTCTTGTCATAATGTTGCCACATTTTAATTGTAAGTTTGCGGAATTGAACGAAATTTTAATAAAAAGAAAGAGAGTTGAATATGGCGGATAAAGAAACTTTACATCAATATCGGAATCGTTTTATTTCGGAAAAAGAACTTGACAGATATGCGGAATTAAACCGCTTAATTTTCAATGAAGAAGATAAACGTACTAAGACGGAGATTGCCAAAGAATCAAACAAGGACATGCAATGGCAGTTGAAGAATCTCGTCTTGGAAAGACCTAGATTTTTGCGTTCACCAAGTACGTCCAAAGCTGTTGAGGTTCTTTCAATGGACGACCGTCAAGAGCATTTGCAGTTGGACAAAAAATTGAAGGATTGGCAAGATTTTCTTATGTTGTTCCAAGACTCTTTGTTTCAATGTGCGTCAGATGATGAATCGCAAAGAGCAGGGTTGATTGCAAAATATAACTTGCATGATGTTCCGCTTCCGATTGTGGCAACGGAAACACGGATTGTTCCACAAACAAAATTGAGGAATCGGGAAATTAGGAAAATGATTTTGAAAACTGTTGAGGAAAATGGGGGTACGTTGAAAAAACGTCCGCTCCTTGCATGGCTTCGCCATAGCTACCCCGATATAAAACCTAATGCTTTGAATCGGCAGTTAAACAATTTGCTGAAATTGAAAGCATTGGACATTGCGAAAAGATTTAAAACAAAACCTTTCGTGCAACAAGGAAAATATTTTCGAGTTACTTTGCGGGATTGCTGATGAAACGAAGAACACGAGTGAAACTGCTCCCTGCGGACACGTTTCGGAAACGAATAGGTGCAGATGGTACAGAAGAAACGCTGTTTCCGACACTAATCGGGGGTGTTAAAGGGAAGAACAAGATTATGGCACGGACAAAGGACGGAATTTTAGTGCGAGTGCCGTATCAAGAAAGCGGGTATATGGATTTATCTGCGTTGAAGAAAAAAATGCAACAACAGAAATAGGAGTGGGTAATGAAATGGCATGACAATATGCGAGGGGAAAGTGAAACGGGATTTTCTTTTAAATGTGATAAATTTGTGAAAGTGTTTTTAGTCGTATCCATGTTTGGGTTGGCTTTAGGTTTTCTTACAATCGTTTTATTTTGGTGAGGGTGTTTAAGTCGTGTCAAAACTTACATTAAGAAATGTTCATGCTCGCATTGTTGAAAGTGGGTGGTGCAAATCTCAATCTGTTCGAGGGAACGAGTGTGTGCGGTTGCTTGGGGATATGCCTATTGAAAAATTAAAGGAACAACACCTCGACAAATTGCGGAAAAAATTATTGGCAAGGGGAATTTCGGACGCTACCTTAAATCGCTACTTAGCGAGCATGAGTCGTATGCTGAATTTTGCGAAACAACGTGGTGTGATTGAGCGTGTTCCCTACATTGAGTGGGTGAAGGAAGAAAATAAACGTGTTCGTTACATGACTAAAATAGAAGAAAAACAAATGGGTAAACTTTTAAAGAAGCAAAAGAAAATTGAGTATTTACATTTGTTTATTGTTCTTTTGGATACGGGTATGCGGTTAAGTGAAGCAATGGGGTTGGAGTGTGAAAACATTGAGCGGAATTTTATTACACTGTATAAAACGAAAACAAACCAATCTCGTTCTGTGCCTTTGACCGCTCGTGCCTTAAAAATTATTACACCATTAAAAAAGAACGGCGGTCTAGTGTTTGGACATTTGGATTATTGGGGGGTTGAACATTGTTGGCAGAAATTGAGAAAGGACATGGGGTTGCGGAAAGATAAACAATTTGTGATTCATTGTTTGCGACACACCTTTGCAACCCGCTTAGCACAATCGGGAGCGATTGAAATTCATTTGATAGGTCAGTTTCTAGGGCATAAAACGTTAGGAACGACCATGCGGTATGCACATTTGCTTCCTAAAAATTTACTTCCTGCCATAAATGTGTTAGACAATTTTAATGGAAAAGGGAATTAAGTTCCCATCTTAGTAGCTTGAGTTGCATTTAAACTAATCGAAGGGGAATTGCGTGTCAAAAATTATTGAATCTGTAAGTTCTTTCGCAGATGAATTAGCACATGAAAAAGAAATGAAAGCGTTGGGGAAAGCAAGGACGCTCAAACGCAGGATAAGTCATGTGCAAAGGGAAGAAGAATCTGTAACTTCTTACGGTAAAGTCATGTGTGCAAATACAATTCGTCCATTAGCTAAAACGATTGTACGGTATATTGATTCCTGTTCTGCACATTTGTTAGGTCGTCCGCCTGTGGCTTTTATGAAATTATGTGAAGTTCCACCTGAAATTCTAGCGTTGATTTGTGCGAAGCACATCATCAACACCGTTACACAGCAAAAACCGTTTACGGCTTCGTGCATTGCTCTTGGTGGGAAAGTGGAAACGGAAATTGCTTTAAAGAATTTTAAACATCTAAATCCTGAATTATACAGCGTGGTAAAAGAAGATTTGGATAAACGTTCTTTCAATTACAATTATAAAAGACGTAAATTACGGGAATCCGCAAAACGTGATAGTGTTATGCAATGGGAAGATTGGACGGTTGCTGAAAAATTACATACGGGGATTCGTCTTGTGGAATTTATGGTCGTTGCTACGGGTTTAATTGAAATTTCTACAATGCTTGTTAAGAGAAAACGAACGAAGGTCATTAAGCCTACGGACAAAACTAGAGAGTGGATTCGGAATCGAAATAATTTCAATGAATTATTAAATCCTGAATATTTACCAACAATTCTTCCGCCAAAAAATTGGGAAGAAAACACGTCCGCAGGTGGTGGGTATTGGACAAAGGAATTGCCTGAACTTGATTTGGTGAAACAAAAAAACAAAGAGTTCAAACGTGAGATTGAAAACGCTAAAATGCCTGAAGTTTATTCCGCTCTTAACATCATGCAAAGTACAGCGTTTTATATCAATAGTTTTATTCTGTCCGTTATGCAAACAGCATGGGATAGAGGGATAGCATTAGGCGGGATACCGTCCAATGAGAATCTTGCGATTCCAAATAAACCGCACGATATTGAAACAAACAAAAGAGCATTGAAACAATGGAAAAAAGAAGCGGTCATTATTCATACAGAAAATGCAAGGTTGTTTAGCAAGCGATTATTATATGCTAAAATTATTTGGGAAGCACAGAAGTTTAAAGATTATAAAACGATTTACTTTCCATTGCAGTTGGATTTTCGTGGGCGTGTTTATTGTATCCCTGCTTTCTTGAATTATCAATCGGTGGGCGGAGCAAAAGCATTGCTGAATTTTGCGAAAGGTAAAGAAATTACGGAAGAAAATAGAGGAGCATTTTGGTTAGCGGTTCACGGTTGCAACATGTTCGGCAATGATAAAATTTCATTGCACGAGAGAGTGGAGTGGGTTGCCGACAATGAAGATTGGATTTTTACTTGTGCTGTTAATCCATTAGAGAATCGTCAATGGGAACAAGCGTCCTCACCGTTTCAGTTCCTTGCGTTTTGTGATGAGTGGAAACGTTTCCGAGAAGAAGGATATGGCTTTGTGTCCTCGCTTCCCGTGTCCGTTGATGGTTCATGCAATGGCTTACAGCTTTATTCGTTAATGTTGCGGGACAAACGAGGGGGTGCATTAGTTAATCTTGTACCGTCCGAGAAACCTAATGACATTTATCAGCTAGTGGCGGACGCTGTTGTGGAGAAATTAAAAGAACTTGAAAGCGAAGGGTGTCCATTAGCAAAGCAATGGCTACGCTATGGAGTGAAGCGGAGTACCACCAAACGAGCAATAATGACAATTTGTTATGGTTCAACCCGTTATTCGACAACGGATTTTGTGATTGAGGATTTGACAAAAAGAAAAGATAAAGGGGAACTGAACCCATTTATCAAAGACCTCTTTAAACCTGCGACTTATTTAGCAGGATTGATTTGGGAATCCATTGGAGATAATTTAAAATCAGCACGATTAGGTATGCAATTCCTACAACAAATTGCGAAAATTGTTGCGAAAGAACAGCTTCCTATTCGGTGGACAAATGCAGTTGGATTTCCCGTTAGGCAATTTTATCCCGAAATGAAAAGTAAAAGAGTGAAAGCTATGTTGTTTGGGCAAGTGATTAAACCCCGCATAAAAACGGAATCTGATAAAACAGATAAACTTCGTATGAGCAACGGAATTGCTCCGAACCTGATTCATGGAACTGATTCAGCGTGTCAAATGCGAAATGTTAATCTTGCTTATAAAAGCGGAATTAGAAATTTTTGTAATGTGCATGATTCTTTTGGTACGACTTGTGCGGATATGGAAGTCCTAACGAAATGTATAAAAGAATCTTTTATTGCTATCTTTTCCGAAACAGATGTGTTAGAAGATTTTAAGAGAACAGTTGCAGGGCAGTTACCTAATGAAACATTGAAAAGAAAACTCCCGAAAGAATTGCCGAAAGGTGATTTAAACATTGATGAACTTCGCAAATGTGATTTCTTCTTTGCATGATAGCGGAATTTTGCGGAATTTTGTGAAATTTGTCAGTAATTTTATTAACTAAATAGGAGCATATTACTATGCCTAAAAAGAAAAATAAACGCATTGTTACTCCCGTTGGAATAAGCCAATATGCGTGGCTTACTTCGCCTGATACTCGGTTTGATGAAGAAGGAGTATTTAAGGTAAATCTTATGTTGGTAACAACGGACGCTAAAACTTTAATCCAACAAATTGATGATAGCCTAAAAGATAGCATTACTCTTGCTAAAGAGAAAGCTAAAGGCAAAAACATCAAAGAAGCACCGTTGCCTTATTCTGCGGAATTGGACGATAAAAATAATTTAACAGGAAATACTATTTTTAAGTTCAAATGCAAAGCACAGATTACAACAAGTAATGGTACGGTTATTCCTAACCGAGTAGCTTTATTCGATTCTAAAGGAACACCGTTAGTTGATGTCAATATTTGGAGCGGTTCAGAAATGAAAATTTCTGCTGATGTAATCCCATATTATACAAGTATGGTCGGTGCGGGTGTTTCGTTACGCCTTCGTGCATGTCAGATTACGAAATTAGTTGAGGGTGGCGGTTATTCTGCGACAGGCTACGGGTTTGCAGAAGAAACAGGCTACGAAGTAACAACTGAAGAATCATCTGATACAGAAGAAGGTAAAGACGAAAATGTTTTGGAAGAATCAAAAGACAAAGAAACTGACTTCTAAACAAGTCGGAATTGTTTATGGATTTCGAAGTGGATTAGAAGAAAAGATTGCTACTGATTTAAAAAAATTAGGAGTGGCTTATAAGTTTGAAGATTCTAAATTGAAATATATTAAGCCTTCAAAAACTCATACTTACACTCCTGACTTTTTTCTACCAAAGCAGAATATTTATATTGAAACAAAAGGTATGTTTCTGACACAAGACCGTCAGAAAATGAAATTGATTAAAGAACAATATCCTGATTTAGATATTCGATTTATCTTTTCTAATGCAAAAGCACGGATTGGCAAAAAATCTCAAACGACTTATGCCATGTGGTGCGAACGATACGGATTTTTATGGGCGGATAAAGAAATTCCGCAGGAGTGGTTAAAAAAACTTGCATAGCAAGACGTTTTTATAGTAATCTTAGGCGTTTAGATAACTCCTAAATTACCCCAAGTTCTTTCTCCTTCCCATAATGACCCTCTGTTAAAGTGAGAACTTGGGGATTTTTTTTAACTAATTTTATTAGGAGTTGTTATGTCAGATACCAATAATTTTTTATACCATGCACCTTGCGATTCTTGTGGTTCACGAGATAACGTAGCGGTGTATGATGATGGACACACCTATTGTTTTGGGTGTGGTTCACGAAAAAAAGAGGTTTCTATTCGTCCGTCAATGACGAGGGCGATAAGCATGGAATTTGTCAAGGGGGAATTACGAGCATTAGAAAAACGTCATATTGATTTGGATACGGTGCAAAAATTTAATTATAGGATTGGGAAACACAATGGAAAGGCAGTTCATATCGCTCCTTATTATAATAGCGAAAATAAATTAGTGGCACAAAAATTACGATATGCAGATAAAACGTTCCAATGGATTGGGGATATAAGAAAAGCAGGGTTGTTCGGGCAACACCTGTGGCGAGATAAAGGAAAAATGTGTGTTGTTGTTGAAGGTGAGATTGATTGTCTTTCCTATAGTAGAGCAAATCAAAATCGCTTTCCTGTGGTGAGTGTCAAGTCGGGTATTAACGGTGCAAAACGAGATATAGCTAAAGAGTTAGAGTGGCTAGAGAGTTTTGAATCGGTGGTGCTTATGTTTGACCAAGACGAGCAAGGTAAAAAAGGTGCTTTTGAGTGTGCGAAATTATTTTCTCCAAATAAAGCAAAGTTGTGTACGTTGCCTTTAAAAGACGCAAACGAAATGCTTTGTGCAGGTAAGGTGAAAGCATTAATTGATTGTGTTTTTTCTAGTAAACCTTACCGTCCTGACGGAATTGTGCAGGGTGTTGATTTATGGGACGAGATTAAAAAAGAGGAAACTTATGTTACCGCTTCGTATCCTTTTAAACAATTAAACATTAAAACACATGGATTGCGTAAAGGTGAATTAGTAACGTTATGTGCAGGAAGCGGTGTTGGTAAATCTTCTTTCTGTCGTCATATTGCTTTGTATTTGTTACGGCATGATTTTAAGGTCGGGTATATTGCTTTGGAAGAATCTATTCGTAGGAGTGCGTTAGGTATTATGGAAGTGTTTATGAAACGACCGCTTTATCTAACACGGGACGGGGTAACAGAAAAGAAATTGTGGGAAGTTTTCAATGATACAGTAGGTAATGGAAATTTTTATTTGTATAACCATTTCGGTTCTACGGTCGCTGATAATTTACTTTCTAAAATACGTTATCTTGCTAAAGCATGTCAGGTGGATTTTGTAATTCTTGACCACTTACACATGGCATTATCTGCATTGGGTGATGAAAAAACAAATGATGAGAGAAAATTAATAGATTATACAGTTGCGAAATTACGGACTTTAGTGGAAGAAACAGGGATTGGGCTTTTGTTGGTTTCTCATCTTAAACGTCCCGAAGGCAACAAAGGTTATGAGGACGGTGTATCCGTCAGCATGAACTCTCTTAGAGGGAGTCAATCAATCGGTCAACTTTCCGATTTAATTATTTCTATGAATCGTGACATTAGTTGTGATAAAAATATAACGGAGATAAACATTTTGAAAAATAGATTTTCAGGGGAGACAGGACACGCAGGAACACTATACTATAATTTAGAAACTTCGTGCCTATCGGAGATAAGCGATAAGGACGTGCGACATGAATTTAAAACAAAAACAAATAACGATTAAACGTTGGAGTACCATTATGCGTAGAGCATTAGCGGACGCTAGAAAACACCCTGATAAAGAAATTGTAATTGATGTTGCAGATGATGAAAGTTTTGAATTATTAGAAGCACAATTAATGACGGCACTATTAACAGGTGATGTTGCGGCTATGAGGGTTGGAATTAAAAAACATTTGTTAAATTAAAAGGAAGTTAATTAATGATGAAGTTGGTATTTGATATAGAAACAAATGGATTACTTGACACAATAAGTGAGGTGCATTGCATTGTCCTGAAAGATATTGGGACGCAAGAGGTAATTGTAGTCGAGAACGAAAAAGCCGTATCTTTGTTAGAAAAGGCTGATATGATTATTGGACATAATATTATTAAATTTGATTTGCCTGTTCTTGAAAAATTTTATAGTTTTAAACCGAAAGGAAAAACATTTGATACAATAGTTGCGACTAGACTTTTGTATCCTGATATTCGAGATGAAGATTTTAAAAGAAAAAATTTTCCTCGAAATATGTTAGGTAGACACGCTCTTAGTGCGTGGGGTGTTAGGGTGGGCAAAGAAAAACAAGACTTTGAATCTGATTGGAAAGAGTTCACTCCGCAGATGTTAGAGTATTGTAAAAATGATGTTGAAGTTACACATGCTTTATATAACATGATTCAAGAAAAAGGATATTCTGAATCGGCTATGACATTAGAACATACGGTTGCGGAACTAATTGCTAAACAACAATTTCATGGATTTACTTTTGATAAAGTCAAAGCAGAAAAATTATATTCTCAACTTAATGCGGATTGTGTTTTATTAAAAGATGAGTTACAGAATTTATTTCCACCTGTTACAAAACGTGTGCCGTTTCTTCCGAAAGTAAATAACGCTACTCGTGGCTATGTAAAAGGTCAAATTTTTTACAAAAAAATTACCACCACTTTTAATCCTTCTAGTCGTCAGCATATCGCTGACCGTCTTATAGACCGTTATCAATGGAAACCAAAGGAGTTCACTCCTGATGGTAAACCTAAACTTGATGATAGCGTTTTATCTTTGCTTCCTTATCCTGAAGCTAAAATCCTATGTAAACATTTTCTACTTGAAAAAAGACTTGCTCAATTAGCAACAGGAAAATGTGCGTGGTTAAAAATGGAATTACACGGAAAGATACATCATAATTGTAATACTAATTCA
>Ga0310345_10003943_pt1 | contig 13758 bp, 12 predicted proteins | sample HC15DNA20500_MG_FD_204667 | JGI IMG/M metagenome (GOLD analysis project Ga0310345, IMG submission 204667) | Marine microbial communities from station ALOHA, North Pacific Subtropical Gyre - HC15-DNA-20-500_MG | ecosystem: Environmental > Aquatic > Marine > Oceanic | place: Pacific Ocean: North... | reverse complement strand
CCCTCCGCTTCCGTCAAGGCATTGGGATTGCCAGCTCTGGCCTGTGATAGAGATAGACAGATACAGAGCAGCGGAACGATCGTGATTAGTCGAAAAAAGGTGTGAATCATTCCATCACTAACAGTGCCGCGAACGGCTTTCAATTGCAAGCAGGTGGAGGCCAACTACCCGGGAGAGAGTGGACGGCAGCGATTCAGCTGAAACTTCAACCACGAGGAAGCGAAACAACCTTCGCCAGGTGACAGAAGCCGTGACTGTCAGGGAGCGGGTCCCGACAGGGACCATACTCCCAGGTGCTTCGTTGAAGCACAGGATCCCACTGGAGCCGTGGCCAGAAAGACAAAGAGGCTCTTGAGGTTAATCTTTAAATCCCGGAAATTTCTGAAAGAAAGCAAGAGTGAATAGATCATCACCGAAGCAATAATCAAACTGGTTGACAAGCCCGAATAGAGTTGGCTCTGAAAGAGAAGGGAGAAAGCGATCGCCGACCAGAACCAGGGGATCCAAGGTCTGCTATCTTGGTGGTTGTACCGAATCAGGACGACCGCTAGGCAGAACACGCAGAGGAGGAAGAGCACTTCAGTGACGAACGGTCTGGGAATGCGCCAGGACCAGAGCGACGACTGGGTGCTCGTCAGATAGAGGAGCCCAGTTGCTACCGCAGCAACCCGTCCCCGCTGAATCAATCTGGTCCGCTGGGAAGCAGACGAACTCCTGGAAGCGAATAGGACGCAACCAAGACAGGCGGCGCAGAGCAGCCCGAACAGAGACTTGAGCGAGGCGTCTAAGATCGGATTTGTCTGAGCGAATTCGACTATTTGGGCAACGAATCGGAGCACATCTGATACCACAAGCAGACTGGTGCAGGCAGACCACGACTCGGAGATTCCAAAGAGTCGGAGAAGGGCAGACAACGCGACGAAGTAACTCAAAGCGATGATGACGTCTGCAATGATGAAACCCGGCTCGCGAAACAAGCTGAAGAACAGGGCATGGGGAAATAAGGGAGGAAAAGGCGACGAGAATCCTTCCTGCAAATGCTCAAAGACAATGTTCTCACCGAGATTCAGTCGAGAAAGAGATGATATCGCTGGATAGTGCTGAATATCGCCCACGCGCGGTACATGGCAAGAACCGACAGGGGTTCCTGGGGATGTTGCAGTCTGGAAACAAGCCAAGAACTGAGCGCTTTAAGAGTGACCAGAAAGAAAAATACTCGTGCGTAGGTCTCGCGAGGAAGGATTATCTCGAAGAATAGGAGCTTGGGGAACGGATCTGGCTGGGATTGCGGAAAGTTTCTTCTCAAATTGCGAAGCTCGGATTGCGAAGCGTGTCCTGGCAGTAGAATTCCTTGGTGATGCTCAGAGTGCTTGGCTAGCGAAGCCTCCGGGCTGGCGCCGAATCGTTCAGGAGGAAATTCTGCCAGACTCCAGGAGCTACCGCCTACCTTCAGCGTAAATCGGAATGAACTCGTAGCTCCATTCCAATTCCGACCTAGTCTCAGGTCAGAGGCGAAGCAGTAAGCTGTGGCTGGTGCGAGAAGCTAACTCGAGCGGCTGTCTGACCCGCGTCGGTAGAATACACTATCTAAGAGATTGAATATCCAAATGAGCTCCGAGCCCTCCTTCTCGATCATAGTCATCACCTACAATCGGGCGCACTACCTGGAGAGTTGTCTTCGCCGTCTGGAATTGCTGGACTACTCCAATTTCGAAGTAGTGGTCGTCAATGGTCCTTCTACCGACGACACGGTGAGGGTCCTGGATCTCTTTCCCAGGGCACAAATCTGTACGACGGAGAGCCGGAATGTGTCCAGATCCCGCAACCTCGGACTCCATGCTTCCGGCGGAGAGTTCGTAGCCTTCATTGACGATGATGCCTTGGCCTCTAGAGACTGTCTTAGGGAGCTGGCCGGAAGCTTCGACAGCGGCGCTGCAGTTGGCGGGGTCGGCGGACTCGTTTACGGAGTGAATCCCAGGAGAGTGGACTTCTCCTACGGGATCGTCGACAGCTATGGGCGAGTGGACCCTGTCCGAACCCAGCAGGGGGACTACAACCATCCTAATGGCTCCAGATTCAATAGCGTCATGGGAACGAACTGCGGATTTCGGCGCTTGGCGCTCTCTCAGATCGGTCTATTTGACGAGGAGTTTGACTATTACCACGACGAGGCTGACATCTGCCGGCGTCTGATCGGTGCGGGCTGGCAGATTGCACATAATCCTCGAGCAAGAGTCGTTCACCTGTCAGCTGCCGGGCCAAACCGACCGAGCCGGTTCGATGTCAATTGGCATGCGATCTTGAAGAACACGGTCTACTTCGCCTTGAAACATGGAACTGGACGAAAGTGGAGGCGCGTCCACTCCTGCAGGGCCATAGATGTCATCTGGCGGAGTCGTTTTCTCGAATTCTCCCGATGGCTTCTGTCTCGGAAGGTGAGCTTCCGGTTGTACTGGAAGATCTTGAGGAGTGCGTACTCAGGCGTCTGGGCTGGCTATCATAAGGCGAGGTCCGCTTCTTTCATCAGCTCGCCTGTTCCCTTGGAGGAGGAAAGGGGAATTCGTCCTTTCCGTCCGTTCTGAGGGCCTCTTCCGACTACCCTTGGCCCGCTATTGGCTGCACCGGATCATTCGAGAAAGAAACTTCGAATGATCCAGAATAGAGGGTGTCGCAAAAGCCCTTGGCGATTGGAAGGGTTAAGATCCCGCCTCGCTGTTGCTTCGGCGTACTTACAGAGCCGTGACCGTGAGGGAGCGGGACCCGATCACCGATCGGGACATTTGGCGAGTCCATAAGAAGAGGGTCCTTGGGTCACTGTCTGCCGGGTCCTTTTTGCCGGCATCGGTATGCCGGTACCGCTCCTTCGCAGTCACGGCTCTGTCAAACGGCTGCTCCTGCATGATTTCCCATCCGATGAAGCTTCAGGCTAGCATCACCCCAGGAAGCCCTGGCCCCATTCGAGAAAGAAACTTCGGTCCGGATGGGAAACTCTGCTCCAACAGAGTGTTCAGCCAGGCCTTGGGTTTCGGAAGTCTGGGAACTCTGCAACAATATCCCGAACGAAACCATGATTGTTAGAGAGGAAGAGTACCTGTCGTGAGATCGTGTCGAAGTGCCCCCTTTAGTCGACGTCAGCCTGATGCCATGAGTGGGAGTCCATCATGAAAATCGTAGAGAGAGGAATCCTTGCCCAGGGCGTTCCTGGAACCGATCGCGCCGTGATGACTTTCCCCTCTCTGGTCGCGCTCAGCAGCGGTGAACTGTTGGGCACATGCCGTGCCGGCTCTAGCAAGGATGCAGACGATGAATGTCCCGAGCTCTATCGGTCGGATGACGGGGGCCGTAGCTGGAGTACCCGAACCCGTCCCTGGACGGCACCGGAGATCGAGGGAATGAAGGGGACGCTAAAGATCTGCTATCTCACCGAGACTTCGCCGGGAAATCTCCTGGCCGCCAGCATGTGGATCGATCGCCAGACCTATCCCGGTCAAGGGCTCTTCAATCCGAAGACTGAGGGCTGTCTTCCGATGGCCATTCTGCTGGCCGAGTCAGACGACGAAGGAAATACATGGTCCTCCTGGCGGGTCGTTCCGATGCCTGAGGAGGTTGGTCCACCCAGCCTGACGAGTCCTGTTTTTCAGCTGGGAGACGGAAGTCTGGGCCTTAGCATCGAGTCCAACAAGACATATCGGGACGCGTCTAAGTGGTATCAGAAGGTCGTCTTTTTCCGCTCCCTCGACGGAGGGCTGAGCTGGGGAGAGCCGATCGTTGTTGGCGAAGATCTCAGTGGGCGCATCTTCAACTGGGACCAGCGTGTCGGTGTGGCCGCCGATGGGCGGATTGTGACGTTCTTGTGGACGTATGACAATGAGACCCGCCAATACCTGAACGTTCACAGACGCCTCAGCTCTGATAGAGGCGAGACCTGGTCCGCGGCTCAGGATCTGGGTTTTCCCGACCAGCCTGCCCACCCCGCAATGCTTCCAGACGGACGGGTCGTGCTGGCGTGGGTAGACCGTTACCAGACGCATTCTATTCGTGCTCGTCTATCCGCTGACATCGATGCCCCCTTTGATCCCGCAAGTGAGGTGGTTCTTTACACCCACCAAGAACCTTCCTCTCAGGATTTTCCGCAGGACGATGCCGGTGAGCTCCTGGGAGAAATGTCTCTGTGGATCTTCGGGCTCCCGTTTGCGGAAGTCCTGCCTGACGGAGACGTGATAATTGTCTACTACGCGGGAAGCAACTATTCAATGAGCTGTTACTGGGTACGACTGAATCCGAATGCCTGAAAGCGAGAAATCACCTTCATCCTGGGAGGCCTTCCAGTCCTGGAGCACGACTATGAAGTCAGGCACAATTCTGGCACTGATTGCGATCTGGCTTAGTCTAGGGCTTGCTGGGAAGAGCGCCCTCGCCGAGCCTCCCCGGGTGCTTGCTCCCGGCAAGCAGCCGCATGATCGACGGCTGGGGGCGCTGAAGGATCTCAATGGTTACTTTCCTTTCTCGCACCGTCGACGAAGGAAGCCTGGGAGAAGCGTGCCAGTGAGCTCAAGCGTCGGATTCTGGTCTCAACCGGCCTTTGGCCGGTGCCGGAGAGGACAGATCTCAAGCCCAAGATCTACGGGCGTACGGAGCGGGAGGGCTTTACGGTCGACAAGGTCTACTTTGAAAGCCTTCCCGGACACTTCGTCACCGGACTCCTGTTTCGTCCCCGGGGCAAGAGCGCCCCTTTCCAGGGGTCCTCAGCCCCCATGGCCACGGCGGACGTCTCCAGGATCATGGGGACAAGATCCGGCAGTTGATCGTCGAGGGACGTGAGCGGTTCGAAAGCTCCGGCCGGTTTTCCAAGCTGGCTCGCTGCGCCCAGCTAGCGCGCATGGGCTGCGTGACCTTTATTTTCGACATGCTGGGATATGCTGACAGCGTTCAAATACCGTACAAAGTCGCTCATCGCGTGTACGAGCCGCGACCGGGGTCCGATACCAGGGAGAGCTGGCGATTCTTCAGCACCCAGGCAGAACTGTGAATGCAGTCGATCATGGGTTTGCAGACCTGGAACTCCATCCGAGCGCTGGACTTTCTAGCCAACCTCCCAGATGTAGATGAATCTCGTCTGGCCGTTACCGGTGGGAGCGGTGGCGGCACCTGCGAGAACGCATCTCTTCTGCGTATCGGCACCGGTAACGTCGAACTCGCGGCTCTCTTCGCTCCCAAACCGCTCGGCATGACGGCGGCCAACGACTGGACGAAGGCCATGATGTCGGAGGGCTATCCCGCGCTGCAGTCCCTGTACTCACTCTACGGCGCCAGGGATTGGGTCTTTTGTAAATCACTCGTGCACTTTCCCCACAACTACAACTATGTGACCCGCGCCCTGATGTATCCGTGGTTGAACAGGCACCTTGGCCTTGGCCTGGAGGAGCTGATTGTGGAGGAGGACTGGCCTCTTCTGACCTCAGAGGAAAGCAGCGTGTGGGGCCCCGATCATCCCAAACCCGAGCCCGGAGAAGATGACGTGCACGAAAGGGCTGTGACGAAATGGCTGGATACTCACTCGCGTCGCCAACTCGACTCCATGATGCCCTCCAGCGCTGATTCCCTGGGACCGTATCGGGAGGTTGTTGGCGGTGCCTGGGATGCGCTTATCGGCCGCCGTCTTCCCGGATCGGAAGATATCGAGTGGAGAGGGGTCGACAAGACCAACCGCGGCGACTTCCTGGAATTCACGGGTCTCCTCCGGTTCAGCAAAGAGGGTGAGGAGATCCCGGTGGTGCGCGCCTACCCCAGGACCAAGGAGTGGAACGGAATGGTCGTCCTCTGGATCGCCGGGGAGGGTAAGCTCGGCATCTACGAGACTGGTGGCAATCTGCGTCGTCCGATTCGGCGCCTCCTTCAAGCAGGAGTGGCGGTTTTCGGCGTCGACCTCATCTACCAGGGTGAGTTTCTAGGGGAGAATAGCCCGCCGGGGAAGACCCGTAAAGTCCTTAATTCAAGGACTTTTGCAGGCTATACCTTCACTTATAATCACACACTCTTTGCGCAGCGAGTCCACGATGTTCTGACGCTCATTGCCTATGCGTTCAGCGACGAGCGTACGCGGCGTATTGATCTGGTTGGCGTCAATGGAGCTGCCCCCTGGACGGCGGCAGCGAGTGCGCTGGCTGGCGGTCTCGTGGATCGGCTTGTTGTGGACACGCGATCCCTTCGCTTCATAGAGCTTGAATCTTATCGCGATCCCAATTTTCTTCCGGGCGCGGTGAAGTACGGAGACCTTCCCGGGCTTTTGTCCCTCACAGCGCCCCGACCAATATGGGTCGCGGGCGAAGCCAAGGTTCCGGACACGCTTTCGGCCGTCTACCAGGCCAGCGGAAAGAAGGGTGCCGTCGCCTTATTTGATGGTAGCGGTGAAGCTGCGATCCAGGAACTCGTCGATTGGTTACTGCGTTGAGTGTCGAGCATCAAGAGAACTCAATCCCCGCTAGACTGTAGTCCGGTAGTGTTCAGAATGTCTTTGAAACGAAACTTGTAATCTACGGAATCCTGGATGGGCTTGCCGTCCGCTTCGACATAGGGATAAACGAAATAGTTGAGCGGACTGCCTTGTTGCCGCGGTCGCAGCACAATGTCACGGCCAACAGAGAACTGGACGCGGTTCTCGTCGTGACCGCCGAAAAAGTAGTCCCTTTTTTCAAGATGTTTCCAGGCCTCACTGGCGTCGACCGGCACCCAGCCATATCCTCTCAAATAGAATTCGGCCCAGCAGTGATAGCCGGGAATCTTCCCTTGCCCCCGCTTTGAAGGAAGAGGCAGGCCAATGGAAAAGCGGGCGGGTATTCCCACGGCTCTACAGAAACCGGTGAAAAGTGCATGGAAGTCAGTGCAGTTTCCCCGCTTCTCGTCGCAGGCGTAGAGAAGGTCTCCTCGACCCCATCCCTGACCACTCTTGTCATATTTCAAAATGGATATTGCGTAATCATAAATTGCTCGAGCTTTTTCCTGGTCGGTGCTCTTTCCATTTGTGACCTCCTGCGCCCATTTTCGAATTTCATCGGTTATTGGCACCAGTCTTTCTGGCATCAAAAACTTCGCCACCTCTGGATCCCAGGAGAGGGGACCGTCTCCTTCGGTCTGGTGGAAATCTCTTCGCAAGTACTCACGCCGTTGTACTTTAAATTTCAGCTGAATGTGGAAGGGAGGCGATTGGAGGTTATCAATGGACAGGTGGAGAATAGAGTTCTCGTAAACTGGTTCTGTATACACAGTTGCCCTGGCCGGACCATCCACTTGTATATCAAATATTTCCTGGTTTTCATCAGACTTGGGATAAGGGATCCATACCTCCAGCCGTTTTGTCCCGATTGGGGCCTCCCCAATTGTGGCCTGAAGAGTTAGCTGGAACGTCCGCGTGCGAAGCTGGTCGCTTGTATCTTTTCCGCCAAAGAGTTCGGAGCCTTCGTTGGGAACTGAGGTAGAAAAGGTCAGTATCCAGAAAACTAGTGTCATACGAGACAGGTTGTGAACAGCTGCTGAGGGCATCGGGATCCTCCTCACTCCAATCAGTGTCTTACCTTACTGGACTGAAGAGGAGTATTTCCAATAGCTATTTCCGATGAGGACGCGCTGAAAGTATTGAAGAAATAGGAGTTTTCGTTGTAGTCGTGGCGCGTCCGGAGAGGGACCTGGGTCAGAATGCTCCCGACAACCAAAGGATCGTAAATACGGTTCCGCCGATGAACAAGAGGGCGCCGGCGACGATCATGAGGATGAGCAGCGGCATCGCCGCTCCGTAGGGACGCGTGAAGACGAGGGCACAGTCATCGGTCTTCACCTCTGGAGCCAGGTTTCCGATAGTGAGCGTCAACTTCTCGGGTTCTCGGGCCGATCTAGCTGGAACCTCCTGATTGGAATCCGCGTCTTCCGAAAACTTGAGGTAGCCACTTTAGCGAGGACGCGATGGAGGGGCACCTCGGTGCCGCTCTCGGCGTGGCGTAGTGTGTATTCGAGGCCTCGGAAGGCGGGAGGGACCTGGAAGGCTGATGCAAGGAGAGGGGCCTCGGTGTTCAAGAGCAGGCTTCCTGGTTTATCGAACCCAAGAGTCTGCTCCGCCAGCAGCGGAGAACGCAAGAAAACGCTGTCCCTAACCAGACGGAAAAGCCGGGAGATGGCGATAGCAAGCACCAATGCTCCAAACAAGGCGGCAAGGATAAATAAAATGACTAGCATCGCTTGGCCTCCCTCTTCACTCTGCCCGTATGAATTATAATCTCTCTGCTGCGCCGCCGCCATCATCCGCTTTGGCTGCCCCTAAGGGTCTGCGCAAAAAAAAACTTGGCATTTTGGCATCTCATCTTCACACCATCTTCGGCCGCTCCTCAATCGCGAAATCCTCAACGTAGACCCGGCTACGCCTGCGGTTTTGCTCAATCGTTCGCGGCCAAATCTGGTGCAAATCTGAGCGCTAATTCGATCAAGTTATTCTTGTGCAGACCCTTAGCACACCACAACTTCGGCGTGCGAAAACCTCCTCCTGAATAGCTAAACAGCTACAGAGCTGAAGTCCTAAAAAGGTCCGGGTGAGAGGGTCGAATCGACCCGACAGACACGTGTTACTCTCAACGGACCCTGGACGGGACTCCGGAGGCTGGCTCTGTCGCCTGGCGTCCCCATTGATCGGAGCGGTGCTTGATCACATCCAGCCAGCGCGCGTTTTCCTTGCTGCGCCGTAGGTTTCCATCGGGATCTGGCCGAGTGAAGGTGTAGGAGTAGAGTTTGGCCTGCCTTAGATAGAGCTTGAGGCAGACACCTCCAAGATACTCTTTTCTCGAGTCGTAGAGGGTCTTCCCACTCTTCCACGAAAGTTGCTGGTCCGGCCCGTTGGATTTGATCGGAATGCTTTTCTCGCGGCTAAAGCCTGGAACGACGTCTCCGTATGGAGTCACCAACTCCCCGACGACCGAACCGCCTTCGGCGTCGGCATTGACGAAGATTCCATGAGGGGGTCCCCAGGGTTTCGTCATCAGCCAGCCTTCCTTGGCACCTGCATCCAAGGACATCCAGTGATCCTCGGGCATTACCGCTAGCATCAGGACCGCCAGATCCCTCATGTCTTTAGAAGGATCGTAGCTGAGCCAGTCCCACCATGCATGATTCACGCGGCTGGCGGTGAAGTAGATCCAGGTCTCCCCGTCCCTCACCAAAGGATTCTCGGCCGGGTAGAGCATGCCTCCATCATGGGCGCCCACCTTGCCAAGCTCGACGACCGGAGACCGATCGTCGGGACGCTCCCATTTTCGTCCATCCCGGCTGTAGGCCAAGGCAATGTCCAACTGACCAACTTTCCCCTTTGGGTAGTCTGCGAGCTTGTGATACGAGGCATAGGTGGGGGCGAAAGGATGAGTATAGAAGGGGTTGATAATTCCCAGAAAGAAGCCTTCATAGCGAAAAACCGGCATGTCGTAGATGTTGGTGAGTTCGGGAGGATCCAGTTCATCGCCCGCGACCAGGACCCGACCCTTGTCCTCCCAGTTGACCAGATCGTAGCTTTCATACTGGGAGAGGTCCCGGGGTGCATTGGGGACCCGTCGTGTTATCAGGACGTACTTGCGGCGATCCCCGTCATAGAACAAGGTGAAGTTATCATCGCTGATACCGCGGAGCACCGGGTTAACGTGCTGGGGACGTTCCCAATGGAGACCGTCGTGGGAGTAGGCCAGGTTCAAGGCCGAGTGGTGTCGGGCCCAAAGTGACTCTTCGCCGAAGGCATCGAAAATCATCTTATAGCGCCGCGCAGGGACGTCGCTGGGATCCTTGATGATGGAGTAGGCGAACTGACGCATGAAGGGGATGACCAGGTTGTTCTCGCGCGATCCGTTATCTTCGATGAGTCCTAGCACTGGTTTCTTCCAGTGCACACCATCCTCACTGGTCGCATAGGCCACGCCCCGAGGACCGTCAGAGGTCTCACCCTGCCAGCGCATGAGGGTGTACCACATCTTGTAGATCCTCTCGTCCTCGTCGTAGATGATGGTGACAATGTTGAGCAGGTCCCGATCTGTGTCCCAGGGAGCGTCCAGGGTCATCACGGGTTGGGGTCTCTTTGTGGCCTGGTTGACCCTGCGTGTCAAATTGTGGCTTTTCACCAGGGACTGATCGTCTATGAGCAGGAACTTTTGGAAGACAAAGTGGTCAGCTCCAGTTTCGCTGGCTTTCGAAGCCTGCGCCCGAAGTGAAGTACCGACTCCCCCGATCAGGAGCAGGATTAACAGGAATGTACCTGCGTGTTTGAGTGTCGAATGGGGCATCAAAGATTCCTCCGATTTCTTTTCGGTTGTCCTGGGTCGGATGGTATTTCAAGGTCGCCGCGTTACCGGAACTGCTCACCATCAAACTACCTAGCGACGCATTCTGAAGCGAACGGAGCGGTACATCTGCAGGGCCAGTTCGGACGAGGGGACCGTTCGATGTCGTTCCCGTAGCGCGGTAATGAAGTGTCCCACCACCAGATAGGCCAGAGCGCAGTAGGTGAAGTAGATCGCGTAGTAAGCGTAGGGATCCTCCGGGTTCATCTTATCGGCAATCCAGTCCAGCAGGAACCCTCCCACTATAGAACCCAGGAACATTCCAGTTCCGTTGACGAAGCTGGTGGCGGCCACGTAAACGTTGGTCTTCTTCTCGTCGCTAAGAGACAGGTTCAGATACTGCTGTCCCGCGACCAGACCGATGCCGAACACACCTTCGTTGGTATTCCAGGCCAGTGCCGCGAAGATCAAGACAGCTACGATGCCCTCTCCGGTCAGGATGAAGAGTCCCAAAGCCACTCCCACTACTGAGAGTCTCAGCACGTTCTTTCCCCCGTAGCGGTCGCACATACTGCCCCAGACGCGCCTCAGAGCGACACCCAGGATGGCAACGCTGACGCCGATCAGGCTCACCTCGAACATGCTCAGTCCCTGCGCATTCAACAGGTAGGGATTGATGAAGGAAATGATCATGCTGCTGACCAGGCTCAGCATGAAGGAGGCATGGAGGTAGACCCGGTAGGCACGGTTCTGGAAAGGCTCCCGAATATCCCTGAAGCCCGGTCTCGGTCGTCGGCTATCTGCCGGTGTGATCGGACTGATCTTGAGCATGAAGCAGCCTGCCACCAACACGAACACTGTAGTGACCAGCAACACGTGCAGAAAGGCCACGTAGAACTCGCCGTCATCCCCTCCGGAGTGACGGTCTATGTACCAACTGCAGGGAATCGCTAGAAAGAAGGCAGGCACCAGCCAGAGCGACAGGATATTGCCCATGTGTCTGCCCAGATCTGCTTGAGGGATGTGAAATCTGATCAAGGCCGAGACGCTGTTTCGGCCCATCATGGGGAAAAGCATTGTGGTCAAGAAGACGACGGTCGAGCCCGCCGTCAGCAGGGCCGTTTCCTCCCAGAGCCAGGGAAGAAGTAGGAAGAGAAAGGGGACGCTCACTCGCATCAGATAGCAGATGGCCACGATCTCCCGGTCTCGGCCCAGCCTGGCCAGATAGGGGGCCAACAACAGGTTCAAGCTCACGGGAACCAGGAAGGCCAGCCCCTTGATGATCCCAAACTGGGACATGCTGAGGCCCATCCGAAGGAACAGCTGGTCAATGAAGAGGAAGGAAGAGACCGCGGTTAGGGAGATGGAGAGGAAGAAATGGAAGAAGTAGAGCCTCTTGATATCCGGTTTCATTTTCGGCCAACACCTAGATTACGGCGCGTGTATAGCGGATACAAGCGCTGCGATGCCATCATTGCAATGTTATCCATCGGAGATACTTGACCTATAACGTTATGCGTTATATTCTGTGTTCTTGATTCGGACGTTCAAGTCCCGAGACACCGAGCGGCTCTTCGAGCGGTTTTGTCCAAGACGGTTTCCGGCGGATATCCATCGCGCAGCGTTTCGCAAGCTCAGGATGCTGAATCGTGCCCAAGCGCTGCAGGATTTAACAGTGCCGCCATCGAATCGTCTCGAGGCTCTTAAGGGTGATCGTAAGGGACAATACAGTGTCCGCGTCAACGATCAGTGGCGGATCTGCTTCAGGTGGGAGCGAGGGGATGTCTATGAGGTCGAGCTCGTTGACTATCATTAGGAGGACTCGAGGATGACAGAAGAAAAGCTGGAACCAGTTCATCCTGGCGAGATCTTGATCGAGGAATTCTTGAAACCCATGGGACTCAGCCAGAATCGCATTGCCTCAGAGATCGGAGTGCCACCCCGGCGAATTAATGAGATCGTTCTTGGCAAGCGGCGGGTCACGGCGGACACAGCCCTTCGGCTGGCGAAGTACTTCGCCATGTCCCCTCATTTTTGGCTGGGACTTCAGATGGACTTCGATCTCGACCTGGAAACGGATCGTCTCGAAGACCGCCTCGGTCGCGAAGTGGGTCGTTACTCGAGAGCGGGTTAGCGTTAGGAGCCGTTGTCCCTGAAGAGCCGAAGAAAGTTTGCCCCCAGAATCTTTCTGATGTCTTCGCCGCTGTATTCCCTTTCCACGAGTCCCTGGGTTAACTCCCCAAACAGCTGGACATAGCCCGGGGCCCGCATGTCGGCGTCAACGCCGATTCCTACGTGATCGACACCGATGAGCTTTACCAGGTAGTCGATGTGGTCCAGCGTCGAGGTAACAGTGGCGCCTGATCCAGTGGGGAAGGGGAGATCGGATGGGGGGATTTCATCGAGCGGAAGCCCCAGCTCTCTCCGGACCGCCTCTATTCGCTGCGGGTTGCGCAGCGTGAATGCCAGCTGGAATGGATCTGGGTACTTGGGCACCAGCTGACGGACCATCTGAAGACGGCGCTGGTAGTAGCCTGTGGCGGCAAAGTTCTCAGTCACTTTCCGATCCAGAAAGCCTCCCACGCCGATCACGCCTCCACGCTCGGCCAGCGTCTTGAGGATGGCGTTCGGAATGTTGCGGCTCACGTCGGAGAGCTCTCGTGCGCCCGAATGGGAGGCCAGGACGGGTTTGTTGGAAGCGTCGATCGTCTCTCTCGCCGCTTCGTCAGAGGTGTGCGAGATGTCCAGCACGATGCCCAGGCGGTTGCATTCTCGTACTACCTTCCGACCGAAGGCGGAGAGTCCGAGATCGCCGTCGTCGAGAATTCCGGTGCAGGAGTCGGCCCAGGAGGAGGGAGTCTCATGGGTCAGTGACAACTTGCGCACTCCCAGGCGGGAGTACATTCTCAAGACTGACAGATCCTCGTCGATCTGGATGCCGGCGTCCAGTCCGACGACTAGGGCTAGCTTTCCCTCATTGTTGATCCGGTCAATATCGCTCCCAGTGAGAGCGATCTCGACTCCTTCATCGCCATCGATCGCCTGATGCAGAGCATCCAGCTCCTGCAGGATTCTCCGGATCACGGCGGGTCCTTCGAAGACCGACCGAAAGGTAGGCTGTCCTGGTTGCGGACCCTCGAAGAGAGGCTTTGTCACATCGCCGATGTCCACCTCTTCGGACAGGGTGCCTGCCCCCAAGACGACGGCGCTAATGCCCGATTCGAATAGGGCCTTCGGGTCGAAGAGCTTCTCCGCCTCACCTTCGAATCGGAAAAAGCGAGTGGTGACGGCCGTATCGATGACCGCCGCCTGCTCGAGCAGCTGAAATGTAGGGCCTTTGGAGGAAGATTCCCTTCTCGGATCGCCACTGCAAGCGACTGCCAGCAGGAGAACAAGGCATGCGATCCCGCTCCAGTATCCTGGTGTCGCCTTTCTCCCCAGGCGGGGCCCCATTCGA
>Ga0310345_10003942_pt1 | contig 13762 bp, 14 predicted proteins | sample HC15DNA20500_MG_FD_204667 | JGI IMG/M metagenome (GOLD analysis project Ga0310345, IMG submission 204667) | Marine microbial communities from station ALOHA, North Pacific Subtropical Gyre - HC15-DNA-20-500_MG | ecosystem: Environmental > Aquatic > Marine > Oceanic | place: Pacific Ocean: North... | reverse complement strand
GGCGAGGCCGTCCGACGCCGGCCCCACGACCCGCAGGCGCGACGCCCGCCCTGCGCCGCGGGCCGGACGCCCCCACCGGGCGCGACAGCCGACGCGGCGCTCCCTCCGGCGGCCGCGAGGCCTAGCGGGAGATCATCCAGCTCACCGGCGCGGTCACGATCCCCGGGAACACGGTGATGATCACGATCCCCAGCAGCATCAGCGCGAAGAAGGGCGCCGACGCCCGCGTCACCTTCAGGATGTCCCGCCCGGTCAGCCCCTGCAGCACGAAGAGGTTGAAGCCCACCGGCGGCGTGATCTGCGCCATCTCCACCACGATCACGGTGAAGATCCCGAACCACAGCAGGTCGATCCCCGCATCCTTGACCATCGGCAGCACCACCGAGGCGGTCAGCACCATCATCGAGACGCCGTCCAGAAAACACCCCAGCACGATGTAGAGCAGCGTCAGCACCGCCAGCAGCTCCCACGCGCTGAGGTTCCAGGCCTTCACCTCCGCCGCGATCACCCGCGGCACCCCGGTGAAGCCCATGGCGATGGAGAGGAACGCCGCCCCCGCCAGAATGAGCGCGATCATCGTCGAGGTCCGCACCGCCGCCATCAGCGCATCCATGAAGCTCGCGAGGCTCAGCGTGCGCGAGACCGCCGCCAGCCCCAGCGCGCCCAGCACGCCCATCGTGGCGGCCTCGGTCGGCGTCGCATAGCCCCCGTAGATCGAGCCGATCACCAGGAAGATCAGCAGCGCCACCGGGATCAGCAGGCGGCAGCGGACGAGCTTCTCGCGCCAGCCCAGCCGCTCCTCGAAGGGCGGCGCGAGGCTCGGGTCCAGCTTCGCCCGGATCGCCACGTAGCCCATGAAGAGCGCGATCAGCATCGCCCCGGGAACCACGCCCGCGATGAACAGCCGGCTGATTGAGACCTGCGCCACCACCCCGTAGACGATCAGCATGATCGAGGGCGGGATCAGCAGCCCCAGCGTGCCCGAGCCGGTCAGCGTGCCGATGATCAGCCGCTCGTCATAGCCGCGCCGGGTGAGCTCGGGCACCGACATGCGCCCGATGGTGGCGCAGGTGACCGCCGAGGACCCGGCGACGGCGGCCATCACCCCGCAGCCCAGGATGTTGACGTGCAGCAGCCCTCCGGGAAGCCGGCCGACGATGGGGGAGAGGCCGCGGAACATGTCCTCGCTGAGCCGCGTGCGGAACAGGATCTCGCCCATCCAGATGAACAGCGGCAGCGCGGTCAGCGCCCAGTTCCAGCTCGCGTCCCACACGGTCGACGCCAGCAGCGACCCCGCCGGCGCCATCGAGAAGAAGTTCATCGCCACGAACCCGACCGCGGTCAGCGCCACCGCCACCCACACGCCCGAGGCCAGCAGCAGCCCCATCACCGCGAAGAGCACGATGGCGACGGTGCCCGGATCGCTCATTCGCCCCCCTCCAGCACATGCCCGGCATTGGCCTCGTAGGAGGGCTCGAGGCCCCGCAGGATCGAGACGAACTCGTCCACCAGCGCGATGAGAAACACCGCCGCGCCGAGCGCCATGGCGCTGCGCGGGATCCACAGCGGGATCGCCATCAGCCCGGGGCTGATCTCGTCGAAGGCCCAGGAGAACCAGACCAGGTCCACCGCCCACCACAGGAAATAGGCGACCGCCAGGATCGAGAAGCCCACGCACCACAGCTCCAGCCAGCGGCGGGGGCCCGCCCCGGTCCGGCCGATCAGCAGGGTCACGCGGATATGGGCCCCGCGCCGGAAGGCGTAGGCGAGGCCGAGGAAGGTCGAGGCGGCGAGGCAGAACCCCGCCGTCTCGGTCGAGTCGATGGTCCCGCCCAGCTGGCGCGCGACCACCTGGGCGACGATGGTCGCGGCGATGCCGACCAGAAACAGCCCCGAGAGCGCCCCGGACAGGAGATAGAGCGCATCCAGCCCCCGCCGCAGCGGCCCGCGCGGGCCGGCGACGGGGGCGGAGACGGTCGCGAAGCCCGGCTCGGGGACGCCGTCCCGCGGGCCCTCCGGCGTCCCGGTCACGCGCGCCTCACTCGGCCAGGTAGGCGTCGAGCACGGCGATCGCCTCGGGCGAGGCGGTGGCGCGCCAGTCCTCGACCATGGTCTTCCCGATCTCGCGCATGCGGGCCATGATCGGCTCGGGCGCCTCGGTGGTGGTCATGCCGTTCTGGGCGAGGATGCCGATCTGGGCCTCGGTGGTCTCGGCCGACATCTTCCAGGCCCGCTCCTCGGCCAGCGAGGCCGCGTTGAGGATCGCGGTGCGGGCGTCCTCGGGCAGGCCGTCGAACATCGCCTTGTTCACGATCACCGCGTTCTTGGAATAGATCGCGCCGGCGTAGGTGAAGTGGTCGGTGTTGTCCCAGGCCTGGATGTCGATGCCGGTCTGGGGCGAGGTGAACAGCGCCTCGATCAGGCCGGTGGAGAAGGCCTGCGGGATCTCGGCGAAGGGCAGGATCGTGGCCTGGAAGCCCAGCATCTCGCCCATCTTCTGGGTGGCGGTGGAGTAGATGCGCAGCTTCTTGCCCTCGAAGTCGGCGAGCGTCTCGACGGGCGTCTTGGTGTAGAAGCCCTGGCCGGGCCAGGGCTGGTAGAACAGGACCATCAGGCCCGCGGCCTCGAGCTTCTCGGCGAAATAGGGCTTCTGGGCCTCCTTCAGCCGCCAGGCGTCCTCGTAGGTGGGGGCGAGGAAGGGCACGCCGGCGAGGATGTACATCGGGTCCTCGTTCCCGTAGACGCCCAGCCGGATCTCGCCCATCGGGACCTGGCCGCGCTGCACGGCGGTCTTGATGGCGTCGAGCTTGATCAGCGTGTCGTTGGACTGCAGGTCGATGGTCAGGTCGGTGTTGGCCTCGACCTCCTCGATGAACAGGCGGATGTTCTGGGTGAGAAAGTTGTCCTCCGGGTAGCCCGAGGCCATGATCCAGGTCTGGGCCTGCGCGGCGGCGGCCGAGAGGCCGAGCGCCAGGGCCGCGGCTCCCGCGGCGAGGAATTTCCGGTTGGCGAACATGGTGCGCTCCCTGTCGTGAGCCCGCGGCGCTTGCTGGCCGCCCGATGCTTCGCTTGCAAACGACATGCCAAGGAGGGGGGAGGAGGCGCCCTGCGGGCGGGCTCGGCTGCATCGCGCGGTCGGGAAGGGGGGCGGTGGGGTCGGTGGGGGGAGCCTCCGGCGGGCTCCTGACTCACCAAAGAACAAGACGCCCCGCGCCTGTTCTCCGGATCCGTCCATCGCGTCCGATGCCTGAGCGACTCGCCCCCGGCCGTCAAGGACAAGCCCGCGCAAGCGCGGGTCGCTTCGCGATCCTTGACCGCCGGGGGCGAGTCGCTCTTTCCGGCATCCGCGATGGACGGCTCCGGAGAACAGGCGCTCCCGGAAGGCCTGGGGCCACGGGCGTGTGGGGCGGGCGTCGCGAGATGGGGATTGGCGGGGAGGGGAGATGCGCCGGAGAGCGGGGCGCTGGGACGGGCGAGGAGCGGAGGGGGGGCGCAAGGCATGGGTTGGAGAGGCGCGCGCGCTTCAAGGAAAGACGGGCGCCGTTTCGCTTCGACGAGGGAGCCGTCCGATTTCGGCCGCTGGCCCGGGGGAAGCCTGCGAGGCTGAGGGCTGTCGCCTGGGCCGCGTGCCTGCGGGGGCGGCGGGTGCAGATCGGCCGGACACGGCTGGCGCCGAGTGGCAGGGCGACGCGCTCAGGGTGGGATCGGGCGCACGCCGACCGTCGCTTGGCATCGGCCGGTTCTGGGGCGGCCGATGCCAAGCGGCAGCCGTGGCCGGGCGGCGGCGGATCAGGCTCGGCGGACGGCCGCAGAGCCCGGGGGGCGGGGCCGCGCAGCCCGCCGCTCGGCGGGCCTTCAGTAGGTGCGGATCAGGCCGACGAGGCGGCCCTGGATGGAGACCTGGTCGGCGCGGAACAGGCGCGTCTCGTAGGCGGGGTTGGCGGCCTCGAGCGCGATCATGCCGTTCTGGCGGCGGAGACGCTTGAGGGTCGCCTCCTCGTCCTCCACCAGGGCCACGACGATGTCGCCGTTCTCGGCCGTGTCCTGGCGCTGGATCACCACCAGGTCGCCGTCGTGGATCCCGGCGTCGATCATCGAGTCGCCCTTCACCTGCAGCGCGTAGTGGTCGCGGCCGCGGCGCAGCATGCCGGCGGGGACGCCGACGTCGCGCTCCTGGTGCTGGATGGCGGAGATCGGGGTGCCGGCGGCGATGCGGCCCATCAGGGGGACCGTGCCGAACTCCGCCTCCGGATAGGCCGGGACGGCGGGGGCGGGCCGGCCGGCGCCGCCCTCGATCACCTTGGGCGCGAAGCCGGAAGGCAGCTCGCCCAGGCTCTCGGGCAGCTTCACGATCTCGATCGCGCGGGCGCGATGGGCGAGGCGGCGGATGAAGCCCCGCTCCTCCAGCGCGGTGATCAGGCGGTGGATGCCGGACTTGGAGCGGAGGTCCAGCGCCTCCTTCATCTCGTCGAAGGACGGGGAGACGCCGTCGCGCTGCACACGCTCATGAATGAAGCGCAGGAGATCGAGCTGCTTGCGGGTCAGCATCCGTCACGGTCCTCCCAAAGCCTGCGCGATCACGGTCCGTTCCGCGCCGCGGCATGGATTGAGCGCCGCGAAGGCGCCGCCACGGCCTCAGGTTCTACATACGTTCCCGTTTTGTGTCAACCGTTCGCTCACGCTCCCGCGATCGAACGGAACATCCAGCGCTCAGAGGGGGATCACCTCGATCGCCTCGCCCGCCGCCATCGCCGGGGCCCCGGGGGGCAGCACCGCGAGCGCGTCGGCCTCGGCCAGAACCGAGAGCAGGGAGCTGTCCTGGCGGCCCAGCACCCGCACGCCGAGCCCCTCGGGACCGGGCTCCAGCCGCGCGCGGGCGAAATGCTCGCGCGGGCCGTTGGGCCCGACACCCTCCAGCAGGCGGGCGGGCAGGCGGCGGGGCGCGGCGCCGGGCAGGCCCGAGAGCGCGTCGACCGCCGGCAGCAGGAACAGCTGCGCGCAGACCATGGCCGAGACCGGGTTGCCCGGCAGGCCCAGCAGCGGCCGGCCGCCGGGCAGGCGGCCGGCCATCAGCGGCTTGCCCGGGCGCATGTTCACCTTCCAGAAGTCGAGCGACAGGCCCGCCTCGGCCGCCGCCCGCCCCACCAGGTCGTGGTCGCCCACCGAGGCGCCGCCCAGCGTCACCACCATGTCCGCATCCGCCACCGCCTCAAAGGCGGCGGCCAGGCTCTCCATCGTGTCGCGGGCGATGGGGGCGAGGCGCGGCGCGGCCCCGCGGGCGGCGAGCAGCGCGTGCAGGCCGTAGCTGTTGGAGCTGACGATCTGGTCGGGGCCGGGGGTCTCGCCCGGCTCCACCAGCTCGTCGCCGGTGGCGAGGATGGCGACGACCGGACGGCGCAGGACCTCGACCTCGGCGAGGTTCATCGCGGCCAGCAGGGAGATGTCGCGAGGCGTCAGGCGGCGAGGCGCCGAGAGGGCGTCGCCCTGGGAGAAATCGCCGCCGGCGGGGCGGATATGGGTTCCGGCGTCGAGGTTTTCGCGCGCGCGGATGCGGTCGCCGCCGAGGGCGTCAAGGCGCTCCACGTCCTCCTGGATCAGGACGCGGTCGGCGCCCGTGGGGACCGGGGCGCCGGTGAAGATGCGCACCGCCTGGCCCGGGCCGACCTCGCCCGCGAAGCGCAGGCCGGCCTGGGATTCGCCGATCACCTCGAACTCGGCGCCCGGGCGGACGCCCTCGTCGCGCACCGCGTAGCCGTCCATGGCCGAGGCGGCGAACGGGGGCTGCGTGCGCCGCGCCGTCGCGGGGGCGGCGAGCACCCGGCCCGCGGCCTCCAGCAGCGGCACGGTCTCGGTTCCGGTCACGGGGGAGACCAGCGACAGGATGCGGCTCAGCGCCTCGGCGGTGGGGATCATCGGGACCTCGGGGGAGAGGGCGGGGGCGTCACTCCGCCTCCCAGCGCCCGGACTTGCCGCCCTCTTTCAGGACGACGCGGGCGTCGACCAGCTTCATGCCGCGGTCGACGGCCTTGACCATGTCGTAGACGGTGAGCTGCGCGACGGAGAGGGCGGTCAGCGCCTCCATCTCCACGCCGGTGCGCCCGGTGGTCTTCACCCGGGCCTCGATCTCGACGCGCGAGGTCTCGGGCACGCAGGTCAGCTCCAGCGTGACGGAGCTCAGCGGCAGCGGGTGGCACAGCGGGATCAGCTCGGCGGTGCGCTTGGCGGCCATGATCCCGGCGAGGCGGGCGACGGCGAGCACGTCGCCCTTCTTCGCCCGGCCCTCGGCGATCAGGGCCAGCGTCTCGGGCTGCATCTCGACGGCGCCGCGGGCGACGGCGACGCGCGTGGTCTCGGCCTTGTCCGAGACGTCGACCATCTGCGCGTCGCCCTTCGCGTCGAAATGGGTCAGCGCCATGGCTCAGATCCCGTCGGCGGGCAGCGGATCGGCGAGCAGCGCGTGGGTGGCGGCGGCCACGTCGTGCTGGCGCATCAGGCTCTCGCCGATCAGGAAGCTGCGCGCGCCGACCTTGGCCATGCGGGCGAGGTCGGCGGGGGCGAAAAGGCCGGATTCGGCCACCAGCATCCGCCCCGTCGGCAGCATCGGGGCCAGCCGCTCGGTCGTGGCGAGGTCGGTCTCGAAGGTGCGCAGGTTGCGGTTGTTCACGCCCACCAGGGGGGAGGAGAGCTTCAGCGCCCGCTCCATCTCCGCCTCGTCATGGACCTCGATCAGCACGTCCATGGACCAGGCGAGCGCCACGTCCTCGAGCTCCAGCGCCAGGTCGTCGGAGACGGCGGCCATGATGATCAGGATGCAGTCGGCGCCCAGCGCGCGGGATTCGATCACCTGCCAGGGGTCGAACAGGAAGTCCTTGCGCAGGGCGGGCAGGGTGACGGCGCGGCGCGCGGCCTCCAGATACTCGGGCGCGCCCTGGAAGGAGGGGCCGTCGGTCAGCACCGAGAGGCAGGCGGCGCCGCCGGCGGCATAGGCGCGGGCCAGGGCGGGGGGATCGAAATCCTCCCGGATCAGGCCCTTGGAGGGGCTCGCCTTCTTGATCTCGGCGATCAGGCCGTAGCCGCCGGTCTCCTGCTTCAGGCGCAGGGCGTCGGCGAAGCCGCGCGGCGCCTCGGCGCGGCGGGCGGCCTCCTCGGCGGCGGCCAGCGGCAGCCGGGCCTTGCCGGCGGCGATCTCTTCGAGCTTGTAGGCCCGGATGCGGTCGAGGATGTCGCTCATCCCCGCGTGTTAACGCGCGGCGGAGCGGATGGGAAGCGCTGCGGCGCGCGGGGGGGAATTCGGGGCCCGGGGACGCGCAGGGGGGCGGGCCCTGCGACCCTCGGCGACACGTGAAAACCGCGCGCGGACGCGGTATCGGAGGGTATGGCGCGACTCGTTTCCAGGCCCCTAGTCCCCGACGACGGCCCCACGCCCCCGCAGGAGCGGCGGGCGCGCGCGCCCGCGTCCCCCGAGGCCGGTCCCGCGCCCGGGCCCGAGACCGCGGCGCGACCCCCGCGCCGGACGCTCTCCGCCCGCCCGCTGGGCGCGGGGGAGCCGGGCCCGGCCGCGCCCGCGCCCGCCCGGCCGCGCAGCCGCGCCTCCGCCGCGGCCTTCGATCCGCCTCCGCCTCATGACGCGATCCCCAACCGCGGCCACAACCAGGGCCCGCCGCTGCACGGCGGCTTCCTGGTCTACGCCTGGCGACGCGCCCAGGCCGAGGCCTGGACCCCGCCGCGTCCCGAAGTCCTGCGCCGCCGGCTGAAATACGCCGCCGAATGCGGCCTCACGCTTCGCGAATACACGCTCGAGATCATGGAGCGCGGCCGCTGGCTGACGCCCGAGAAGGACGCCGCCCGCATCGCCCAGATCAAGTCGCTCCGCCGCTGACGCCAGGCCCCCGGGCCCCCTGCGCCCCCGATAGCGCCTGTTCTCCGGAGCCGTCTCTCGCTGATGCCGATCAGAGCGACTCGGGCCCCCCGGTCAAGGATCGCGAAGCGACCCGCGCCTGCGCGGGCTCGTCCTTGACCGGGGGGCCCGAGTCGCTCAGGCATCTTCAGCGAGAGACGGAACCGGAGAACAGGCGCGGGCGCTTTGTTCTTTGGTGAGTCAGGAGCGTCCTCTTCAGACCTCCCCGAACACCTCCGCGAAGAAGTCGGTCATCGCCGCGAACGACCGCCGGTCGGCCTTCGGATCGTACATCGCCCGCCCCGGCGTCGCCGCCTGCGGCGTGGTGAAGGCGTGCACGACCCCGCCGTAGGCGTGGATCTGCCAGTCCGCCTCCGCCGCATCCAGCTCCTTCGCCAGCGCCAGCACGTCGTCGGGCAGCGCCAGCGGATCGTCCCAGCCGTGCAGCACCAGGACCGAGGCGGAGATCTTGCGCGCCTCCAGCCCGCTGGGCGAGAGCACGCCGTGCAGCGCCGCCGCCCCCAGCAGCCCCTCCGGCGCGGCGCGGGCGAGGTCCAGCGCGCAGAGCCCGCCGAAGCAGTAGCCGCAGACCGCGGTCTTCGCCGCGTCCACCTCCGGCTGCGCCTTCAGCGCGTCGAGCGCGGCGAGCAGCCGGCGCTGCAGCACGTCGCGGGCGGAAACCATGCCCTGCATCCGCTGCATCGGGTCGATCGAGGCGTCGGCCATCGACTCGATCCCGTAGGGGTCGAGCAGCAGCACCGGCCGCCCGGTCTTCGCCACCCGCTCGGCGTTGAGCTTCATCTGGTCGCCGACGCCGCCGTAGGCGGGGGCCATCAGGATGCCGGGGACGGGGCCCGAGAGGCCCTCGGGCGCGGCCCACCAGCCCTCGAACTCGGTCTCGCCGTCGGAATATCTCAGGGGGGCGCAGGTCAGCGCGGTCATCGGCCTCTCCTCTCCGCAGTCGGGATCGGAGCGCAGGGAACCGCATGCGGGCGGCGGAGGGAAGCCCTGTCCGCGCCTGCGCCGCGTCCTGCAGGCCGGGCGGCGGCGCGTGCCGGCGCGCCGCCGCCCCTGCTCCGTCGGACGTGGGGCTGCCCGCCGGAGCGTCGGCGCGGGCCGTCGGGATGCGCCGGCCCGCGACGAGGGTCGAAACCGCGGGGTCGAAACCGCGGGGTCGGACCCCCGGGCTCACGCCCCCGGGGTCAGGCGCAGCGGCGACGCAGCCCGAGCCCGCCGAGCAGCGCCGTCGCCCCGATCAGCACCAGGCCGGAGGCCGGCAGCGGCACGGTCTGCACCGCGTCGTTGGGGGTGGTGTAGCCGACCAGCGCCCCGCCCAGCTCGGTGACATGGCTCAGCGCCGATTCGCCGTTGGCGGTGAACAGCACCGTCTGCGGCTCGGACGAGTAGAGATAGGCGAGGCTGTCGCCGAGCTTGACCGCGAAGAAGCCCGCCGAGATGTCGAAGGCCCCGTCGAACGGCCCGGTGTTCTCGCCGAGCACCTCCGGCGCCGCGACCATCACCGCCGGGCTGACCAGCGCGGTGTCCGAGATCAGGTAGAGCAGCCGCTCCAGCTCCGTCGGCGGGCTCGAGTCCGACCCGTCGCCGTCGTAGAGCGGCGGCGTGAGCAGCGTGGCGAACTGCGGGTGCAGGGTCGACTCGGCCGGAAACTCCGGATCCGCGAGCAGACCCCAGCAGAAGGCCGAGCATTCCACCGTGGGCTCGGGTTCGTCTCCTCCGATGATTTCGACGATGTTCAAGGCCTGCGCCGTCGACGGCGCCGCCATCGCCGCGAGTCCCATCGCGACGATCGGCAAAGCGTTTCCCCAGGATCGCATGAAGGCGTCCTTTATTCCGTACACGGATTTACGAAGTACGCGGTCGCGATCCCCATCGCGGCCAGAACGAACTCACCCCAACGGCCGGTTGCGGGAGAGGTTTCGACTCGCTGCATCCAACCGTTAATAAAGAATTACACAAACACGATTAATGAATGTGGAATTCGATCGAGTCAGCGCAAGTGGATGATCGGATGGGAGGATTCAGGACCAAACGCCGGGCGGGACGCTCGGCGGCGCCGTGGCGTCAGCCTGGGTTCATCGGGGAGCTTCCGGACGTCCGTCCCGGGGGACCGGGGCGCAGGGCGCGCGCCCGCAGCCGGGCCTCAGGTCCGGGCGGCGGTGATCCGGGCCAGCGCCTGGGCCTTGCCGCGCGCGGCGCCCGAATCGATGCTCTCGGCGGCGAGCGCGACGCCCGCCTTCAGGTCGCCGGCCCGGCCCGCCACCAGCAGGGCGGCGGCGGCGTTCAGCAGCACCGCGTCGCGATAGGCGCCGGTCTCGCCGCCCAGCAGGGCGTTCAGCGCGCGGGCGTTCTCCTCGGGCGTGCCGCCGACGATGGCGTCGAACGGGTGCACCGGCAGGCCCGCGTCGGAGGGGTGCAGACCGAACTCCCGGATCTCGCCGCCGTCGACCTCGACCACCGTGGAGGGCTCGGCGATGGAGAGCTCGTCGGTGCCGTCGCCGCCGTGGACCAGCCAGGCGCGCTCGGTCCCCAGGCCCGCCAGGGTCTCGGCCATCGGGCGCAGCCAGCGGGCGGAGAAGGCGCCGGTCAGCTGCCGCTTCACGCCCGCGGGATTGGTCATCGGCCCCAGCAGGTTGAACAGCGTGCGGGTGCCGAGCTCGGTCCGCGCCGGCCCCACGAAGCGCATCGCGGGGTGGTGCATGGGGGCCATCATGAAGGCGATCCCGGCCTCGTCCAGCGCCTGCTGCGCCACCTCCGCCGGGACCATCACGTTCACCCCGATGTGGGAAAGCGCGTCGGCCGCCCCCGACTTCGAGCTGAGGTTGCGGTTGCCGTGCTTGGCGACCGGGACCCCCGCCCCCGCCGCCACCAGCGCCGCGGCGGTGGAGATGTTGAGCGTGCCCTTGCCGTCGCCGCCGGTGCCGACGATGTCGATCGCGCCTTCAGGGGCCCGCACCCGGGTCATCTTCGAGCGCATGACGGCGACGGCCGCCGTCATCTCCTCGACCGTCTCGCCGCGGGTGCGCAGCGCCATCAGGAAGCCGCCGATCTGGGCGGGCGTCGCGTCGCCCGACATGATCGCATCGAAGGCGCCCTCGGCCTCGGTGCGGGTCAGGGGGCCGTCGGCGGCCTTGCCGATCAGCGGTCGCAGGCTCTCCGACATCAGGCGGCCGCCTTGAGGGGCGACATCCCCGCCAGCGAGAGGAAGTTGGCGAGGATCGTGCGCCCGTGCTCGGAGGCGATGGATTCGGGGTGGAACTGCACCCCGTGGATCGGCAGCTCGCGGTGCGAGAGGCCCATGATCGTGCCGTCCGCGGTCCAGGCGGTGGACTGCAGGCAGGCGGGCAGGGTCTGCCGCTCGACCACCAGGGAGTGGTAGCGGGTGGCGGTGAAGCCCTGCGGCACGCCCGCGAAGATCCCCTCGCCCGTGTGGGAGAGGGCGCAGGTCTTGCCGTGCAGGATCTCGTGGCAGCGCAGGACCCGGCCGCCGAAGCTCTGCCCGATGGTCTGGTGGCCGAGGCAGACGCCGAAGAGCGGGGTCTTCGCCTGCGCGCAGGCCGCGACCATGTCGAGGCAGATGCCCGCCCGGTCCGGGTCGCAGGGTCCGGGGCTGAGCATCACCGCGGTCGGCTTCAGGGCCATCGCCTCGGCGGCCGAGAGCTCGTCGTTGCGCACGACCTTCGTCTCCACCCCCAGCTCGCCCACGTAGTGGACCAGGTTCCAGGTGAAGCTGTCGTAATTGTCGATCAGCAGCAGCATCCCCGGTCCTCCTCGATGAGATCGATGACCCTGCGGCGCCGTCTTCGCGCCGAACTGGCCATGCCGCCCGCGCGGCGGCTATACATGTCGCGGATGCCCCGGCGCCCGTCAAGGCGAGGTCCGGCCGCGCGCGGGGCGAGCAGCGACGATCCGAGAGAGGGAGCGACCCCCGAATGCTTCGCGGACTGATCATGGGCGTCTTCCTGTGCGCCGTCGCCGCCGTGGCCGCGGCCCTGGCCTTCCCGATGTCGAGGCCCGAGCCGGCCCCCGCCGAACCGGCGCCCGCCGCCGCGGCCCCCGCGCCTGCGGTGACCCCTGCGCCTGGCGCGACCGCTCCGTCCTCCGACCCGGCTCCCGCCGCCGCCCCCGCCGGCGCTCCGGCCTCGGATCCCGCCCCCGCTCCGGCGTCCGACCCGGCGCCGGGGTCTGCGGCCGGGACCGGCGACGACGCGTCCGCCCCGGCGCCCGCCGCGAGCGAGTGACCGGGGCCCCGGACCGCATCCCGCCCCGCGCCCCGGCGCAGGGCCCCCGGCCGGGCGCCGGGTCGCCGCGCGGGCGCCCCGCTCGCGCCCGCATCTGGCGACAGGATCGCCGCTTCGCCGGCGCGGCGCAGGACGGCGCAGGTTTCGGCGCAGGCTCCCGCACCCGGCCAGGAGACGCCGCCGCTTGACCGACGCCCCCGCCCAGGCCGCCGCCGCCTCTCCCTTCGCCGTCCTGCGCCCCGGCCGGGCCGATGCGCTGGCGGCGGGGCTGATCCTCGCCCTCTTCGCGCTGATCCGGGTCGCCGCCATCCGGGGCGGGCTCTCGGTCGATCCCACGGTGGTCGAGGGGCTGTGGCAGAACCTGACGCTGGCCGAGCTCGACGCCGATCTCGCGGGCGCGCTGATCGGGCTGCATTCGCAGCCGCCGCTGTGGAACCTCGTGCTGGGCCTCTTCGTGAATGCCTGCGGGCCGGAGGCGCTCTGCGTCAGCGAGCGGCTGTGGGCGCTGCACATGGCGCTGACGCCGCTGATCGCCGGCCTGATCTGGGCGACGCTGCGGCTGGCGGGGGTGGCGCGGGGGCTCGCCTGGGGGGCGGCCGCGCTGTTCGCGCTGTCGCCCGGGCCGCTGTTCTACGAGACCTTCGCGCTCTACGCCCAGATCACCTGCGCGCTGGCCGCGGGCGGGGCGCTGGCGCTCGCCGCCTTCGCCCGCGGGGCCCGGGGCGGGGCGGAGGCGGCGCTGGTCGTCTCGGCGCTGCTCTGCCTGACCTGGCCGCTGTTCCACCCGGCCTGGATGCTGGTGACCTTCGCCGCCCTCCTGCTGATCGACCGGCGCCGGGCGCTGCGGGCGCGGCCGCTGGCGGTATTGGCGCTGACCCTGGCGCTGGCGCTGGCGCCTTCGGTGTGGAACTTCCACCGCCACGGGCTGTTCTCCAACGGCTCCTGGATGGGCATGAACCTCTCCCAGACCGTGGAGTGGCTGAGCCCGGAGCAGCGCGACCGCTGCCTGTTCCGCGGCGTGATCGAGGACATCGAGGAGGCCCACCGCGCCGGCCGCCTGTCCGGGCCGGCGGCGGGGCGGGACAAGTCGGTGCACGACCCCGCGATCATCCCGCGTTCGCGCGAGTGCGCGGCGATGGCGGCCTCCGAGATCCTCTCCCACCCCGGCCGCTGGCTGACCGACCGGGCCGAGACGCTGGTCCGCTCGCACCGGGTGTGGAGCTGGGAATACGAGTACTACGCCCCCATCGGCTGGGAGCGGATGCCGATTCCCGACAAGTCCCGCACCCCGCCGCCCTGGGCCGAGGGGGCGGAGGGTTGGGAGCTGTTCGCGCTCTTCGCGCTGACCGCGGGCGGGGGGCTGGGGGCGCTCGCCTGCGGGCTCTTCGGGCGCCGGAGGGGGCTGGCGATGGCGCTGATGCTGCAGGTGGCGGCGTTCACCGCCGCCTCCCATATCGCCAACGGGGTCGAGCAGAACCGCATGCGCCACACGATCGCGCCGGAATGGCTGATGGTCGCCGCGCTCGGCGCCGACGCCCTCCGCCGCCGCCGGGCGGCGCGAGGCGCCGAGGCCTGAGCCGCGGCTCCCGGAAGCCGGGCCCGCCAG
>Ga0310345_10003941_pt1 | contig 13766 bp, 12 predicted proteins | sample HC15DNA20500_MG_FD_204667 | JGI IMG/M metagenome (GOLD analysis project Ga0310345, IMG submission 204667) | Marine microbial communities from station ALOHA, North Pacific Subtropical Gyre - HC15-DNA-20-500_MG | ecosystem: Environmental > Aquatic > Marine > Oceanic | place: Pacific Ocean: North... | reverse complement strand
GCCGGCAGGTAGCAGTACTCCGCCACCTTGTTGAGGCCGAACGCCTGATCGAGCAGCGGGCCGACCCATTCAGCCGCGTCAATCGCGCCTGATTGAAACGCCGGGAAGATTTCGGGAGGCGGCAACAGGACCGCGTTGACGCCAAGCTTGCGCATCGCCTCACCGCCGAGACCGGCAATACGCATGTTGAGGCCGGACAGGTCCGCTACCGAGTTCACCGGATTCTTGAACCAGCCGGCAGCCTGCGGGCCGGAATTGCCGGAGTAAAAGACCTGCAAATTGCGCTCGGCGGCAATCTCGTCCCAGAGCGCCTGCCCGCCGCCGAACTTGAGCCAGGATTCATGCTCGGTCGCCGTCATGCCGAACGGCACCGTGGAGAAGAAGTGCAGCGCGGAATTTTTGCCGGCCGCGTAATAGGGCGTGGAGTGGCCAATCTCGGCAGTCCCCTGCTGCACGGCATCTTCAACGCCAAAGGGCGGCACGAGTTCGCCGCCAGAGAATATTTTGAAGGTCAGGCGCCCGTCCGACATTTCAGCGACACGCTTGGCGAAGCTTGCTGAATTGGTGCCCACGCCCGGCGCCTTTGCCGGGAAGGATGTCGGCAGTTTCCATTCGACATTTCCCTGCGCAATCGCCGGCGTTGCCAGTGCTGCGGCGGGCACAGCAACTGCGCCTGCTTTCAGGAATTGTCTTCTCTTCATACTGGTTGTCATCGAAACTCCTCCGATTATTTCCGTTCGTCAGCCGAAAAGCATGCTGGGCAGCCAAGTGGCGAGCGCGGGAAACGAAGCCACGATGCCAATGGCGACAAGCTGAATTGCCACGAACGGTATGATGGAAACGTAGATGTCGCCAGTGGAAATTTCGGGCGGTGCAACCGAGCGGAAATAAAACAGCGCGAAGCCGAATGGCGGCGTCAGGAACGAGGTCTGCAGGTTGAGCGCCACCAGAATGGCGAACCAGACCGGATCAATGTCGAACTGCAGCAGAACCGGCCCGACTATGGGAATCACAATGAAGACGATCTCGACGAATTCCAGGATGAACCCGAGCAGAAAAATCACGAGCATGACGATTGCGAGCATGCCCCATTGTCCGCCGGGCAGGCCAGTGAGCAGTTCATGCACCAGATCGTCACCCCCAAAGCCGCGGAACACAAGCGACAGCATGGAGGAGGCCAGCACAATGCCGAAGACCATGGCCGAGATGCGCACCGTGGTGGAAAGTGCGGCAACCATGACGCCGTTGCGGAACAGCAGATAGATGGCGTAGGCCAACCCGCCCACGAACATCGCCGTCAGGATACAGGTGATGGCGAAGGTGACTGAGGCACCCGCGCCGCCGTTCCAGCCTGTCCGGGTCAGACCGTAACTTGCCATTGCGACAAGTATCAATGCGGACAAAGATGCCGCAAAAACCACGATCCGCGTGTGCCGATTGGCCGGCACCAGATTGGCCGCTGTCAGAAGCGTGGTGCCAGCCGCTCCGACCACTGCGGCCTCGGTGGGGGTGGCAACCCCGATGAGGATGGAACCGAGCACAACGATAATCAGTATTGCCGGCGGCAGGATCTGGCCGAGCAACGCCATTACGGAAGGAGTAGCTTCAGCGGCATCGGCGGGTGCCGCAGGCGCAATTTCCTCATCGGCACCAGCGACCGGCGTGCGAATGACGAAGAGTATATAGGCCGCATAGAGCGCAACCAGCAGCAGGCCCGGGAAGAGCGCACCGGCAAACAGGTCGCCAACCGACACCGGATCGGGCGCGAAATTGCCGACCTCGCGCTGCGCCTCAATATGCGCGTTCGATATCTGGTCACCGAGCAGTACCAGCACGATGGAAGGCGGGATAATCTGTCCAAGGGTTCCCGCCGCGCAGATCAATCCGGTGCCGGTCTGCTTCGATACGCCCGCGCCCAGCAGGCTCGGCAGGCTGATCAGTGTCAGCATGACGATGGTGGCGCCGATGATCCCGGTGGAGGCGGCGATGAGCGCGCTGACGAACAGGACCGACAGCGCCATCATGGCCGGCGAACCGCCCATCAGTCTGCCGAAACTCTCCAGCATGCGTTCGGCAATGCGCGAGGATTCCAGCAAAACACCCATCAGGATGAACATCGGCACGGCGATCAGCAGCGTATTGTTCATGATGCCGAAGACGCGCTGCGGAAACGCACCAATGAAGGCCATGTCGAAATGGCCCGCAAGCGAAGCAAGTACCGCCACGATCAGAGGCACACCTGCGATTGCCAACATGACCGGCACGCCCGACAGGATGCCGCCGAGCAATGCCGCCGCCAGCACGATCAGCCAGAGCACCTCAGCCTCCATCCCGGTCCCCGCCGGAACGAGTGATTACAAGCACCAGCCCCTGAAACAACATCAGGACGCACGCAAGCGGCAGCATGGTCTTGACCAGGAAGTAACCGGCCAGACCGCCGGTTTCGCGCGAACCCTCGCGGATCGACCAGGCGTAAGCGATGTCCGGCCAGACCTGCCAAAGCGTGATCCCGAAGATCGGAATGACCAGCAGGAAATAGGCTGCGATGTCGAACCGTCTCGATGCCCGTGGTGCCATGCCGGCCCGGAAGATATCGACCCGCACATGCGCATCGGCGCGATAGGCGACAGGAATGCCGAGCACGACAAGCGCTGCAAAGGCATAGGAGGCGGCATCCTGCAGTTCGAGGAACCCCATCCCGAAGACGTAGCGCAGCACCACCACGCCGAGCAGCGCGGCGAAGACGATCCCCGTCAAAACCAGACAGGCAAACCGGGTTACGCGGTCAACGGACGCCGCAAATGCGGCAATCGCGGACCATGCAGTGAAAGTATGGTGAGGGGCCTGGGATTGCAATGAACAACCAGTGGAACGGAGTTGGCACTTTAGGTTGTTCAATACTGCATACGGGCCGGCAGGGAAACCGCGCCAAACTGGCGGTAGATAGCGCCGCTGCGCGCTCGTTACTCGCCGCCGAGTGAAGCGTGCTCCACCCGGTCGCCTGCCTTTAGTCCTATCATCCGGGCCACACCGCCGCGTAATTCAAGCACATGCGAAACGGGTTCGCCCGAAGGGATATGCTTGAGTGAAAACGGCTCGGTTCTTTCTGCAACGGTAGCAACCGTCCCATCCGGGCGAATGAAAACCATGTCGAGCGACAGCGGCGTGTTCTTCATCCACATGGTGACGGGCCGCGTCTCGCCGAAGTTGAACAACATGCCCTGCCCGGGACCCATTTCGGTGCGGAACATAAGGCCCTGAGAATGCTCGGCCGGTTCGTCGGCAATTTCGGCGTCAATGTCGAACGTGCCGAGCTGCGTGTGGATGACCACCTTCTCCACCTCCAGATACTGGGCCTGACCGGATTGCGCGGTCTGGGCTGAGACCTGCGCAGGAGCCGAAAGGACGAACGCGAGCATTGTAAGCAAGAAAAATCTCATCGCTGGCCGTCTCCGCCTGTTTTGAAAAATGTCAAATGAACCCGCCATGCCACCTCAGGCCCCGTGGCAGGTGTAATGCTCCAGGAATTGGCCAAAATGATGGATTTGGAAGCGCCTAGTGCGAGGGCCGCGACGGTCCCGTACCATCTGGATGGATTTCAGCGGCCATCAGCCCCTTCGGGCCCCTGCCGAAACGCACCAAGACGAACTGTCCGGGACGCAGCTCGGTCAGGCCGAAGCGGCGCAACGTCTCCATGTGGATAAAAATGTCCTCGCCATTCCTGACGAGGAAGCCGTAGCCCTTGGTGCGGTTGAACCACTTGACCTGAACGCGCTCGAGTTCGCTCTCGGGTTTGACCTCGGCGCGGGCGCGAGACGCAGTCTGCACCGGATGGACAGCGGTCGTGTCATCCATGGAAAGGATTTTGAGTGCCTGCAGGCCCTTCTCACGCCAGACAGCCTCGCAAACGACGCGCGTGCCCTCAAGCGCGGTACCGTAACCGTCATTGCGCAGGCAGGTCACATGAACAAGTACATCGGGAAGGTCAGTATCGGGAACGATGAAGCCGAAGCCCTTGGAAACGTCGAACCATTTGATTACCCCGGCAATCTCGACGACACCGGCTTCGGGATCGGCAGCCGCCGGGCTTTCTCCAGCGGATTGCATTGCACCGTCAGGCGTAATCTTGGCCCCCATTCCTACACACCAGCCCTCGTACTCGGAAAACGCTTTGGCGGACAAAACCAACTGATTCTCGTTGGCGATGATAGCACTTGTTTGCGAGTTGTCCGCAAGGTCCGCCAGTAAAAAAACCGTATGGCGTTGAATATTGTGGGAATCTTCTATCTTTATGACGCAGTCACGACGCGCGGCGGCAAACCATGCTGCGCATTGAAGGCTCGAAACCGGCCCAATCCAGTTACCCAGCACACAAACAAGGTGGTGAATATGAAGTACCTGCACACTATGGTGCGCGTATCAGATGTCGATGCGTCACTCGACTTCTACTGCAACAAGATGGGCATGAAGGAAGTGCGCCGCTACGAGAGTGAGCAGGGCCGCTTCACGCTGATATTCCTGGCCGCAAGCGATGATCTGGCGACAACGGAAGGCGAAATGGATTCCACCGATCGCGCACCCTGCCTGGAACTCACCTACAACTGGGATCCCGAGGAATATGGCGGCGGACGCAATTTCGGCCATCTCGCCTTTGCCGTTGATAATATCCACGAAACCTGCAAGGCGCTGATGGACGCAGGCGTGACGATCAACCGGCCCCCTCGCGATGGCCGCATGGCATTTGTGCGCTCGCCGGACAACATTTCCATCGAGCTGCTGCAGAAGGGTAAGGCATTGGAGCCCGTGGAGCCTTGGGTCAGCATGGGCAATACCGGCGAGTGGTGACACGTTTCAGCCCCAATTCAGGCCTAGCGAATGCGCCGGTTCCGCTGGTGATATGGCTCCTTGAAGAAAGCTACGCACCAGCTTGTTGAGTTAACGAGAAGGCAGCGTGCCCCACCAAGTGCGGGTCCAATGTCCGGATACGGCAGCGTACGAGTTGCCGCAAAGGCGAGGTCAGTTTGGTTCGACTTCCAACGCGTTCTTGGCGAACCGGGGGCATTGGCGAAATGCTCCTGCGTTTGGGCCGTGCATCTCTCCCGGCCATCCTTGTCATCGCGTCAGCTGGCACCATGAGTGCATGTGTTTCTGCTCCTCAAGCCACTTTGCAGTCGGCTGTCGAGGAGACCGAGCCGGCCCTGCCCGACGATCCCCCACTCCTGACTGTGGCTCTTGATCCGGCCTCGGGCGAGACGGCCGCAGTTGTTCCCGACCCTGTCGCGCGGGCAGAAGCGATCGAAAAGGGCGAGGTTGAAGCTGCGATGATTGTTCCCCAGTCCGCCCCGCGAGATATTGCTGCTCCGCAATCGGCGGAAAGCATCGCGCTGGCTTTTGCCGCCGATGGCAGCGGGCAGCAAGCCTCGGCGGCAGCGTTGAACGAACAGGCAAGCACACAAACAGACGCGACACAGTCCGTTGTCTCGACGCATCTCCCGGAAGAAGGCTCTTCCGATGGACCACTGGAGGCAACAACAGACCCCACTCAGGTAGCTGCGATCACACCTCCACCGGGACAGAGGCGTAGCGCGGCCGCGGACGACGACGAACGGCCCAATTCCCTGTTCGAATGGCTCTACGCGAAGCGCCAGCAGGAACTGGCCGCAAGCCAAACAGCCACGAGAAACTCACCGCAACAAACGCAAAAAACAGCGCGGACCTTGTCAGCCGATGCCGCGCTTCTGCCCGGCGTGAAATCCGGCGACGAATTGTTCGACCTGCAAGGCGACGAGGACATCGATTCACATGGCGAACCGTTCGAACTCGCATCGGCGACCGGCATGGCGCGCATCTCGCCAAACGGTATCGCAACCCAAACGGACAAGGTGGAAGTTGCCTGTTTCCGCCCGCAATTGGTGGCGATTCTCAAACATATCGAGCGTCGCTACAACAGGCCCGCAATCGTCACCTCCGGATATCGCAGTCCGAAGGACAACCGGCGCGCAGGCGGGGCGCGGCGCTCCATGCATATGGATTGCGCCGCTGCCGATATACAGGTCGAGGGAATTTCCAAATGGAGCCTCGCCAAGTATCTGCGAACCGTATCGGGCCGCGGTGGCGTGGGCACCTATTGCCGCACGGAATCGGTGCATATCGATATTGGCAAGGAGCGGGAGTGGCATCACCCCTGCCGCCGCAAGAAAGCTTCCCGCAAGAGCTGAAACACCCCGCTTTCGCCTGTACGCAGACCCATTCACCGCGTTGCCTCAGGCAAGTCCCCTAAATTTGTGCAGCCGCGATTTTCAGGTTGAAGCCCGGCAGTTTCGTCTCTATAACCCGCGCTCACGAAGCGGGCTGCGGCCCGCGCTTGGCTTCCGCCGATCTTTGCGGGCAGGCCACGAAGCGCCCTTCGTCTAGCGGTCTAGGACGCCGCCCTTTCACGGCGGAAACACGGGTTCGAGTCCCGTAGGGCGTACCATTTCCAGATGAATTACCTGACATGGTTGCCGCGCTGGTGGATTGTTGTAAAGCTGACCCTTAACGCCAGCACAGGTTCCAAGGCATGACCCTCCCGCATTTTCACGCAAGGCTCAACAAGCGGCCCTATAGCCGGGCTGAGCTGATTGCCGATGGCGTTGTACATGTGGCTGCAATCATGGCAGGGCTGGCGGCCTTCGCTTCGCTTCTGACCTTCGTGTCACTGCGCGGCGAGACCTCCCATATCGTCGCGCTGGTCGTATACGCAGCCGGGTTCTTCATGATGTTCGGTTTCTCGCTCGCCTACAACATGACGCCGGTCTCAAAACTCAAATGGGCACTGCGGCGCTTCGACCATTCCGCCATTTATGTCATGATCGCGGCCACCTACACGGCGTTCCTCGCACCGTTTGCCGGCGAGCAGTGGGGATGGATCTTAATGGCTGTCGTCTGGTCGGCGGCAATTGCGGGGTGCATCATCAAACTTGCGATGCCGGGCCGCTATGACAATCTTGCAATAGCACTCTACGTCCTCCTGGGGTGGGCGGCGCTGTTCGTGTTCCAGCCCATCGTGGATGCATTGCCTCTCGCGGCGCTTGTTCTGCTGGTAGCGGGCGGCGTTACCTACACGGCCGGAGTTGTTTTCTACAAATGGCATAGCCTGCGGTTTCAAAACGCCATCTGGCATTCCTTTGTCGCGGTAGGTGCAGGCCTGCACCTTGCGGGTGTAACCGTCAATTTCTCGACGCTGATCTAGCTTTTCGCGCACCAGCGCCTTCAGGATTCTATCCCCGTGTTTCGGCGCCACTCTAGGATTGTCGGCAGCGCAACCTGCTTCGGAAATCCAGATGGACGCCACTGCCAACCTTGCCCTCCCCTACATTCTGCCCAGCCAGGCGCAAAAACACGTCCCGCACAATGAAGGGCTGCGGCGGCTGGATGCGCTGGTGCAGCTTTCCTGCATCGACCGGGATCTCACCGAGCCTCCCGGTTCACCGAGTGAGGGTGACCGCCACATCGTCGCAGCTTCCGCTACCGGCGACTGGTCGGGCAAGGATGAACAGATCGCCATCTGGCAAGACGGTGCTTGGGCTTTTTTTGCTCCGCTGGAAGGTTGGCTTGCATGGGTACAGGCGGAGGAAGCGCTGTTCGTTCATGATAGCGTTGAATGGGTTCCCGCGCAGACCGAGACTGTCGATCTATTCGGGATAAACGCAACCGCCGACGAGACTAACCGGCTCACAATATCCTCGCCGGCGGTGCTGCTCAACCACGAAGGCGCCGACCAGCAGACCAAGATCAACAAGGCGCTGGCGACTGACACTGCCAGCCTTTTGTTCCAGACCGGATTCTCAGGCCGCGCTGAGTTCGGGTTGGCCGGTGATGACGATTTCCATGTCAAAGTCTCCGCCGACGGATCGGCCTGGAACGAGGCCATCGTGATCGACCGCACGACGGGAGAGGTCAGCCTGCCACTGACGCCTTCCGGGGGCGTGCCGGATGGCGATGACGGCGCGATACAAATGAACGATTCCGGCTCGCTGGCGGCGACGGGTCTTATCTGGGACGAAACCAACAACCGGCTCGGCCAGCAGGTTGCGGCGCCCGACGCTTCCATCCATGTGCGCAAGGACATCGATGACCGGTTGAGCCCCGCCTTCATGTTTGACGGCTATGGGAGAACGGGCCCAACCGACACGCAGGGCGTCGGATTGTATCTGACTTTCAACACGACCGGAAACAGGCAGTTCACGATCGCGGACACGCAATCCGGCTTTGGCGTTCGCTATCTGGGGAACACAATGGACGCGGTCGCAAGCTTCGGCGCCAGTCGCCGGGACCTGCAGGTCGGAACGGATTCTCACGGCGTCCACATCAACACAGCGATAACCAATACCCAATTCTCTGTCTCCAATTATGGGTCATTGGGCGTGGCATCGAAGGTGGTGTGCGAGATTGGCGGGCATGCCTCCCAATCGGGCGACCTGCTGCGGATCACGAAGATCGCTGGAAGTTCCTCGGGCGACGCGCTTTCCATCGATGCAAGCGGCGACGCGACATTTGGCGAAGATGCCATCGTTGAGGGAAATCTGATGGTAGATGGTGCTGAAGTGGACTTCACCGGGCTCCCGACCAGCGATCCCGCTGTTTCCGGACGGCTGTGGAACGATTCCGGTACTGTCAAGATTTCGGCCGGCTGACCGCAACGTCAGTCAGCCCTGCGGGACAGCCGCGTCCGTAATCCGCAATTGAACCCGTCGCGAGCCTTGCCAGAAATCTGCTGAAAGCGTGCCGGCGACGTGCAGGCGCGGCGGCGGAGCAAGCAGGAGCTGACCGAACTCCCTGTCCGCGGCCCGAAACGCTATCGCCTTGAGCGAAGCGCCGTCGCCCGCCGATAGGCTGACGGAAACATGATTCTGCCCAACGACACGAGGATTACGGATGGCGTGGGCAGGAAAGGCGAAGATCGGCTGTGGATGCCCGGCACCATACGGCCCTGCCCTTTCCAGCAATTCGACCAGTTCCAGCGTCGCGCCACGCGCGGACAACGCGCCGTCAATGCGCAGGTTATCGCGCTGCAGGGCGTTGGCAACATCAGCGCCGACGGCCTCCTCAAGAAAGCTGCGCAGATCGGCCAACCGCCCACGCTCGACGGTCAGTCCCGCTGCCATGGCATGTCCGCCGCCCTTGACCAGTATCCCCTGCTCGAGTGCGCTTCGCACAGCGTGACCCAGATCGACGCCGGAGATTGACCGCCCCGATCCGCTGCCGCGCCCGAGACCATCAAATTGGATCGCGATGGCCGGCCTGGCAAAACGCTCCTTCAGCCGGGCAGCGATCAGGCCGACAATTCCCGGGTGCCAGTTGTCCGACTGCACCATCATGATCGGGGGGCCATCGCCTCCGGCCATCTCGGCCTCAGCCTGCGCGAGCGCTTCCTCAAGCATGCGCTTTTCCGCGGCCTGACGCTCGGCGTTGAGCCGGTCGAGTTGGGCGGCAAGGACTTCAGCTTGTGCCCGGTCATCCTCGCACAGCAAACGTGAGCCGAGGGCGGCATCGCCAATCCTGCCGCCTGCATTGATACGCGGGCCGATGATGAAGCCGAGATGATTGGCCTCCAGCGGTCCGGAAACGCGGGCAATTGCGGCGAGCGCAGCAATGCCCGGATTGGCGAGCGCGCGCATGGCGGCAAGCCCCTTGACCACGAACGCACGGTTGAGGCCCACAAGCGGCACGACATCGCAGACGGTCGCAAGCGCGACCAGATCGAGCCATTGCAAGAGATCTGGCGCTTTGACCGCGCCATACCAACCCCGCTCACGCAGAAGTCTGGTCACCGCAACTGCCGTCATGAAGACAACGCCCGCCGCGCACAGATGGCCAAGACCGGAGAGGTCGTCCTGCCGGTTCGGATTGACGACAGCGACAGCCGGCGGCACTGCCTCGCCCATCTGGTGATGATCGAGGACTACCACGTCCACCCCGAGTTTCTCCGCCTCCGCTAGCGCCTCGAAACTCGCAGCACCGCAATCGACCGTCACAATGAGCTGCGCACCGGCTTCGGCAAGCTGGCGCATTGCCTCGGTGTTGGGCCCGTAACCCTCGAACACCCGATCGGGAATGTAGATTTCCGGGTCGAGGCCATGATGGCGCAGGTAGCGGCAAAGCAAAGCACTCGAAGCGGCGCCATCGACATCGTAGTCGCCGAAGATGACTGTCTTCTCGCCGGAGATGATGGCACGCGCGATGCGGTCGGCCGCCTCTTTCATTCCGGTCATGGTGAGCGGATCGGGCATCAGATCGCGTATGGCCGGTGCCAGGAAGGCTTCCGCCTCATCCGCGCCAATCCCCCTGCCCGCCAGCACCCGCGCCACGAGTTCCGGCAGACCGGTAGCCTGCGTCATGGCGAGCGCAGCATTACGGCCACGCGCGTCCAGCCTGTCGGCCCACATACGCCCGCTGGCGGACTGATCGACGTCGAGGAAGGCTTTTTGCCGAAATGACTCGTTCAAGGTTTTGTTTCGCTCACGCCAGTCTTGTTAGCTGCGGCGGATGACCGGCACGCAGGGTTTCGCCGGTGAGCAAAACGCGGTCAGCCGAATTTGTCCATGTCCTTGTGGATGGCCTTGATCTCACGAACCGTGCCGGTGGACGAGCGCATGACGATGGTGTGCGTGGTGATGCTGTCACCGCCGAACCGCACGCCCGACAGCATGTTGCCGTCGGTGACGCCGGTTGCCGCAAACAATACATCGCCCGCCGCCATCTCCGTCATGTCGTAGACCTTTTCGGGGTCTTCCACGCCCATCTTCTGGGCGCGCGCCACCTTCTCGGGCGTGTCAAGCAGCAACCGCCCCTGCATCTGTCCGCCGGTACAGCGCAACGCCGCCGCTGCAAGCACACCCTCTGGCGCACCGCCAATGCCGATATAGATGTCGATACCGGTCTGAGCCGGATCAGTGGTGTGGATAACACCCGCCACGTCCCCATCGCCGATGAGCCGGATCGCCGCGCCGCTGTCGCGCACCTCCTCGATCAAACGGGCATGACGCGGACGATCCATGATGCAGGCGGTGAGGTCGGAGACCTTGCAGCCGCGCGCCTCGGCAAGCCGGGCGAGATTGTCCGCCGGTGGGGCGGTGATGTCGATGATGCCGGCTGGCAGGCCGGGACCCACCGCGATCTTGTCCATATAGACGTCTGGCGCGTAGAGCATGTTGCCGCGTTCCGCCAGCGCAATGACGGCCAGCGAATTGGGCAGGTTCTTGGCGCAGATCGTCGTGCCTTCCAGCGGATCAAGCGCGATATCCACCGCCGCGCCGTCGCCAGTACCAACTTCCTCGCCGATATACAGCATTGGAGCTTCGTCGCGCTCGCCCTCGCCGATAACGACGCGGCCCTTGATCGGCAGGCGGTTGAGTTCGGTGCGCATGGCGTCCACGGCTGCCTGGTCGGCGGCCTTCTCGTCGCCCCGCCCGCGCAGGCGCGCGGCGGCAACAGCGGCGCGTTCGGTCACCCGCGCCAGTTCCATGGTCAGTATTCGGTCAATGTGACCGTCAGCAACCGCATCCTTGTTCATCTTCCGATTCCCCTTGTTGGCGCCGCTATCGGCCACCGCGACCGCCGATGCAAGACCCTTCGCCGATCTTCGCCCAGCAGGCGACAATTACTTCTCGATACGTATCATCTGAGGCCGGTCGGCGAGATGGCCGTCGGAGGCGATCGCCTCCAAGGCACTGCGTATCGCTGATTCTGTTGTCTTGTGCGTGACGAGGATTACGGGCTGTGCGTCAGCAGCCTCGTCCTTGACCGCCGACTGCCTGCGATGCTGGACAATGGATTGCAGCGAAATACCCTGCTCGGCCATTCTCGAAGCAATCGCCGCAAACGCGCCTGCATGGTCGGCGAGCGACAAGCGAATGAAATAGCCGCCTTCATGGGCACGCATCCGCGCCCGTTTGTAGGGAACAAGTTCGGTGGCCGGTGTTCCCAGCGCGGGGGCTTGCTGATGGCCAGGCAGTGACTTGGCGATATCGGCAATATCTCCGGCGACCGCGGAGGCCGTCGCCATGCCGCCTGCCCCAGGGCCCGCCATTACCAACTGACCCACAATATCCGCGTCGATTGCTACCGCATTGGTTACACCGTGGATTTGCGCCAACGGTGCATCGACAGGCACCATGGTCGGGTGAACGCGCTGTTCAACACCGGTTTCGGTTTTCTGGGCCACACCCAACAACTTGATGCGGTAGCCCAGTCCGGCTGCCGCCTCGATATCTGCGGGCGAGATATTGGAAATACCCTCGACATAAATATCGTCGATCGAAATTTGGGTCCCGAAGGCCAGGGAGGCAAGGATTACGAGCTTATGAGCCGTGTCGTAGCCCTCAACGTCGAATGTCGGATCTGCCTCGGCGTAACCAAGCTTTTGGGCATCCGCCAAACAGGCATCGTATGAGATCCCTTCCTGTTCCATTCGCGTCAAAATGTAATTGCAGGTGCCGTTGAGAATGCCATAGACGCGTTCAACACTGTTGGCTGTAAGGGTCTCGCGCATCGCCTTGATGATCGGGATGCCACCGGCAACGGCTGCCTCGAAGTTCAGCAGCAGGCCACTTGCTTCAGCCTTCTTCGCCAGTTCGACGCCGTGATGAGCGAGCAACGCCTTGTTGGCGGTAACGACATGGCGGCCGCCCTCCAAAGCGGCATTGACACTGTCGCGCGCCGGACCATCCTCGCCGCCGATCAGTTCGACAAACACGTCGATTGGCGCGTTGGCTGCCATCAGGGAAGGATCTTCGAACCAGTCGAACCGTGCAAGATCGACGCCGCGATCTCGGTTTCGGTCGCGCGCGCTCACGGCAACAATTTCTATGGGGCGGCCGCATCGATGCAGGAGGAAGTCGTGCTTTTCGTCCAGCACCTTCACCAATGACGCGCCGACGGTCCCGAGCCCGGCAATGCCGAGGCGAAGCGGCTGGGTCATGTGGATACTCCGGAAACGAATTCAGATCAGGCGAGCGCCTTGATAGGGGGAGAACTGCGGCAGTTCAACCGTTCGCGTGACCAACCGTAGCGACAATGAACAGCAATCTCCGCCGTTGCGACAGGTTGGCCGCAACGGCGGGAGAGCGTCAGTTCTGCAACTGCTTCTCGCAGTACTCGTACCGGGCCTGCCAGAACGCTGCCGCCGGGCCCTGTGCGAGACGCAGGAAGCCTTCGCAGCCGCCTTCGGCATCAACGAACACAGAGGGAGGATAGTAAGGATCGATGACTGCCTGGCTAAAGGGAGGCGGTGTGGTCCGTACACGGTCATCGCCTTCGCCACCACCGCCTGGACCAAAGCCGCCGCCACCGCCGCCACCTTTCTGGGCAAAGGCCGGTGCTGCCATGGTTGTTGCTACTGCAAGCAGAATTGCCGTGGTCGCACGGCTCACATTGAGGTTCATGGGATTTACCTTTCGGGTTGTGCCCCAGGTTCTGCCCCATGCGCGTTAGATGATTGCGGACTGCCAGGTTATCGAGTGCAATTGGTCACACCGGGTGGCCGATGGTTAACGGTCCTGCCGTAGCGTTCGATGGTTTATCGATGCGCGGAAAGCTGCACCACATTGTGCAGGGTTTCATCGGCGGTCGCCAGAAACCGCTTGATGTTGCGGGCGGCCTGACGGATACGATGCTCGTTTTCGACCAGCGCGATACGTACAAACCCGTCGCCATTCTCGCCAAATCCGATACCGGGCGAGACTGCAACATCGGCCTTCTCGACCAGCAGTTTGGAAAACTCCAGC
>Ga0310345_10003938_pt1 | contig 13771 bp, 11 predicted proteins | sample HC15DNA20500_MG_FD_204667 | JGI IMG/M metagenome (GOLD analysis project Ga0310345, IMG submission 204667) | Marine microbial communities from station ALOHA, North Pacific Subtropical Gyre - HC15-DNA-20-500_MG | ecosystem: Environmental > Aquatic > Marine > Oceanic | place: Pacific Ocean: North... | reverse complement strand
GGAAAAAGCGCGAAATGCGACAATACCAAGGAAAACCTACGCCTCTTCAGGCGCTTCGCTCACTCGGTGCTTTTTCTCGTGGATAAGCGAGATCAAGTTTGATGCATTGAGACTGCTCTTCGCCGAGAGTGGCCATTGAGCCAATGCGCGGCGAATGACCGCTTTCCACCGTTCTTACCCGTAGCTTGGCAGGCACAGCACCTATCAAGCGCTCGCAGCGAAAGGTGGGAATGTCCGTTCAGGGGATCTCAGTCCGGACTGCGGCAACGGTCCGGGATTTACTGTTCATCACGTCCCCTTCGCCTACTCCAGCCAGTGAGGTCATCTCTTACAAATAGCCTTCGAGTGCTGCTTTCGAATGGTCGGATGCACTGTGGCACAGCCTGTGACACAGAAAGCGTTTTGCTTGCCCGGCAGTTGACATCATATACTTCCTCATACCGTATTCTAATTGAAATCAGTATCTTAGATCTGCGTCCTACCGCCCCAGCCAGGTTTTCCGGAAGCCCAATGAAATCAGAGTCTCGAAGCGCTCTGAATCGACTCATGTGCTACAGCCGTCCGCAGCTGTGACACAGCGGGTGACACATGATGCGACACCGCCTAGGTCTTCCCGCCCTTCCAGTAGACGCCGAAAGGCCCCCCACCATGCCGGGCCCTACCTCCTGCGCCAGGGGCGGGTCTTTCACTTTCGAAAGCGGCTCCCTCAGGTCGACCCGAATTAGGGATCAAACCTTTTTCCGTGCCTCTCCCTACGGACTGAAATCCCGCTCGACGCCGTGAAGCATTCTGCCGCGCTGCTCACGCTCTACGAGAAAGAGGAACAGAAAATTGCTGGCACACCGAAAGAACAACCTGCTCGCCCGCGCCGGTGCCAAGGGCCTCCTCCTAAAGGGGGTGGCCGGGACAAAAGCCGACATCGAGGACTGATCGTCGCGCGTGTACCGCGATACCCTTCAATGACCCGCCAGAGGAGGATGATGTGCTCAGGTCCCTAGGATTGATCGCCCGGCTTTTGGCGTCCTCCGCAAGCGTTGCAGGCGAGGAAGAGACCGTCTGCCAGACTGCGGATCTTATCGTCGAAGGTGGGATGTCAATGTCTCGGGGCCGCATCTGCCGGATTGCCGCCCGTGAGATTCCAAAGCTTGCGGCCTGCAATGTTGCCGTGCCCGAGGGGGTCACGCTCAGGTCCGTGGATCCTCCTCCTAAGCCTTGCTTGGGCATCTTCCATTGCGGCGAAGCGCTCATCAGCTTGCTGTCGCCGAGGCTCATGGCCAAGCGCCGCGATCCGGACCGCGCCTTTGCCAGCGTACCGGATGAGCCCTGTTTCGATAGCGTGGTCGTACACGAATTAACGCGCGCCGCCTACGACAGCGCAGAATGCCCGTTCGTCGATTGCCCGGCGACGGCCGAATACGCCGCTTATACGATGCAGGTTCGGTCGCTGCCGGCCGAGGCGCGAGAGGCATTCTAGGCGGCCTCCGCCTTCAACCACCGCGTCTCGCGGGATGAACTGAGCGCGATGTATTACGCCTTCGCTCCCGACCGCTTTGCGCAAAAAAGCTTGGCTGCATTTCACTTAGCACGATGACGGCTGCCAGCTCAATGGGCGGATCATGGGCGGCGCGGCATTCTTTGATCGGGAACGTTTCTGACGAGGGTGTCGGACTGAGGGGTTCCCCGATCCTTAGACGGGATCTGGTGCTTTCCAAGCTACTCTTGGCTACTGCCGATCGCGGTGAGAGGTGGGATTCCACTGCTCGGCCCGGCGCTCATGAATAGCGGAGGGAACCGCCAGTTGTGGCTCCAGCAGATGAATAACGTCATCTCGTCGCCAGCCAGCCGGTCGTTGACGATGCGGTAGATGTCGACGCTGGTTGGGTCGGACCTGCGCCGGGGTCGTTTGACCTAGATCAACGCGGCCTCGAGCCGATGGCCGCAGCATCGGGCGAGACACTGGTTCAGCCGCGAAGCCCATGATGAGGGGTGACGTCGTGGCGGGCGAAACGCCCGCGGGGCGGAACGAGCGTTAGGCGCCTCTCGAAGAAGGAGTTCGGGGCGCGCTCGGAACAGGGGGCCCGGATGCCCATGGATTATCTCGGCGACCGACAGCGCAACCTCTCGGCGGGGCCGAAGACCGGCGCGCTGACCGATGACGCAGGCACGAGTGGCTTGGCCGCGTTCCGGACCGAAGGGCTGAGCAAGACCTATGGCGCCGGAGGCCCGAACGAGGTCCGCGCGCTCGACGGTGTCGATCTCGAACTGCCGAGCGAGGAGATTGTGGTTCTTCTCGGCCCGTCGGGGAGCGGCAAGTCCACCCTGCTTAACATCCTTGGCGGGCTGGACCACGCGACGCGCGGGACCGCATGGTTCCGGGACATGGAGCTGACCGCGATGACCGACCGGCAGCTCACCCGCTACCGGCGCGACCATGTCGGCTTCGTGTTCCAGTTCTACAACCTCGTGGCCAGCCTCACCGCCCGCGAGAATGTCGAGCTGGTCACCGACATCGCCGCGGATCCCATGCCTGCCGCCGAGGCCCTGTCACTGGTGGGGCTCGACGCGCGGCTCGATCACTTCCCCGCCCAGCTCTCGGGCGGCGAGCAGCAGCGCGTCGCCATCGCGCGGGCCATCGCCAAGCGCCCGGAGGTGCTGCTCTGCGATGAGCCGACCGGCGCACTGGACAGTCGCACCGGGGTCGCTGTGCTGTCGGCGCTCGAAGCGGTCAACGCGCGGTTCGGGACCACCATCCTCGTCATCACCCACAACGCCGACATTGAGCGAATGGCGCATCGGGTGATCCGTTTTCAGGATGGCCGGGTCATCGACGTCTCGCGCAACCCCGACCGCGTCGCGGCCGAGGGCATCCGATGGTGAGGGCGCGCGCCATCGATCGCAAGCTGCTGCGCGACCTGCGCCGGTTGTGGTCCCAAGTCGCGGCGATCGCGCTCGTGCTGGCCTGCGGCGTGGCGATCCTGCTGACCGCCTTCGGCATGATCCGGGCGCTGGAAACCACGCTTGATGACTACTACGGGCGCCAGCGCTTCGCCGAGATGTTCGCCTCGGTGCGCCGCGCGCCCGGCGAGTTGGTTGAAGAGATACGCGCGATCGAGGGCGTCCGCGCGGCCGAGGTGCGGCGGGTCGGTCCGGTCACCCTTGACCTGCCGGATCGGGCGGCGCCGGGTTCGGGCCGGATGTTGTCCTTGCCCCCCGGCGCGCCGCTCCTGAACGCGCCCCTGCTGGTCTCGGGGCGGGTGCCGGACCCCGACAGCGACCGCGAGGTCGCCGTCAACGCCCGCTTCGCTCAGGCCAACGGTTTTCGCCCCGGCGATAGCTTTGCGGCGATCGCCAATGGACGGCGGCTCGACCTGATCATCACCGGCACGCTGCGTAGCCCGGAATTCCTCTACAGCCTGCCCCCCGGCGGGCTGATGCCCGACGATGCGGGCTTCGCGGTCATCTGGATGCCGGAACGGGCCGCCGGCGCGGTGCTCGACCTCGAAGGCGCCATCAACGACGTCACCCTGACCCTGCACACGACCGCTGTGACGGCAGAGGTCGCAGACCGGGTCGATGCGGTGCTCGCCCCGTGGGGCGGCACCGGCGTCCGCCTGCGCGACCAGCATCCGAGCCATGCCTTCATCGCCGCCGAGCTCCAACAGCTGCGCAACATGACCGTCGTACTGCCGCCGATCTTCTTCGTGATCGCGGGCTTCCTGGTCAACATGCTCTTGGGTCGGATCGTGGCGTTGGAGCGCGCCGAGATCGGCCTGCTCAAGGCGGTCGGCTACCGCAAGTCGGAGATCGCGCTGCATTACCTGCTTCTCGCGATGCTGGTGGCCTGCATCGGTATCGCGATTGGCTGGCTCGCCGGAAGCTGGCTGGCGGGCGGCATGGCCCGGATCTATGCCCGGTTCTTCGATTTTCCGTGGCTGATCCGACCAGATGGTTTCGACGTCTACGCGATTTCGGGGCTCCTGGCCCTCGTGGTGGCCGGGCTGGGGGCCGCGCGGGCCGCGCTGACCGCGGCGCGACTGGCCCCGGCGGTGGCGATGGCACCGCCCGCGCCACCGAATTTCGGCAAGGGGCCGTTCGACCGGCTGGCGGCCGGGCGCTGGCTCTCGCAGCCGGCGAAGATGGTGCTGCGCGGGCTGCTACGCTGGCCGGTCCGTGCCGCGATGACGATGCTGGGGCTCTCCGCCGGGGTCGCGATCCTCGTCGCCTCCAGCTTCATGATCGACGCGATGGACGTGGTGATGGACAGCGCCTTCTACCGGGCGAACCGCCAGCACGCGACGCTGGTCCTTGGCGCGGAAGCGCCGGCCAAGGCGGCTCTGCAGGCCCGTGCCCTGCCCGGCGTTCTCCGGGTGGAGCCGCAGTTCGATCTCGCCGTGACGCTGCGCAATGGGCACCTGTCCAAGCGCCTTTCGATCACCGCCCAGCCCCCCGACGGCGATCTGGTCCGGATCCTCGACACCGAGGGCCGGGTCGTCGCCGCCCCGGAGACGGCCCTGATGCTGTCGCGCCAGCTGGCCGATCAGCTGCAGGTCGGACCGGGCGACGTGGTCGAAGTCGAGGTCGCCGGGGACCGGGAGCGCGACTTCCGGGAGCCGGTCGCGGCGGTGACGCGCCAATATCTCGGCCTAGGGGCCTATATGGACCACGACGCGCTCGCGGCGAGGCTGGGCCGGGCACCGCAGGTCACCGCCCTGCATCTGGCGCTGGACCCCGCCGCGTTGCCCGAGCTCCAGGCGGCGCTCAAGACGCTGCCGACGCTGGCGGCGAGTGTCATGCTAACCGAGGTCCGCGACAGCTTCCGCGAGACGATCCGGCAGAACATCCGCCGGAACACGATCCTGTTCCTGACGATCTCCGGGCTGATCACGGCCGGGGTCGCCTATAATGGCGCCCGCATCCAGCTCTCGGAGCGGGCGCGCGAGCTGGCCAGCCTGCGCATCCTCGGCTTCACCCGCACCGAGGCGGCGTCGATCCTGCTCGGTGAGACCGCCGTGCTGGCGCTTCTGGCGCAGCCGCTGGGCTGGGGCATCGGTACGCTGATCGCGCAGGGCATGGTCTCGGGCTTCGACAGCGACCTCTACCGGATTCCGCTGGTGCTGACCCCGGCCAATTTCGCGCGCGCGAGCCTGCTGACGCTGACCGCGATCCTGGCCGCCGCGCTGCTGGCCCGGCGGCGTTTCGACCGGCTGGATCTTCTGGACGTCCTCAAGACGAGGGAATGAGACCATGGCCCGCCCTATCCGCCTGATCGCCCTGTTCGCAATCCCGGCGCTGATCGTCGCGAGCCTCCTTTGGGTCGCGTTTCGACCGCTCCCCGTCACCGCCGAGCTGGTGCCGATCGCGCGCGGCCCGATGGAGGTCACGCTCGAGGTCGAGGGAAAGGCGCGGATCCGCGAGGTCTGGGAGGTCTCGGCACCGATCGCGGGCACGGCCCGGCGTTCGCCGGTCCGGGTCGGCGACCCGGTGGTGGCCGGCGAGACGCTGGTCGCCGTGGTCGAGCCGATCGAACCCAGCCTGCTCGACCGGCGCAGCCGGGTCGAGGCCGAGGCCGCCACGCATGAGGCCGAGGCCGCCTTCACCGCCGCCGAGAGCCGGTTGCAGCAGGCCCTGCAGGAGCTCAGCTACGCCAAGTCGCGTCACGACCAGACCCGGACGCTGGTCGATCGCGGCGCCGCCCCGGCCGACCGACTTGAGGAGGCGACGCAGGCGCTCAAGGTCGCGCAGGCCGCCCGCGACACGGCGCTGTCGACGCGCATCATGGCGCAGAGCGCGCTCGACCGGAGCCGCGCCGCGTTGATCGGACCCGGCGACGGGACCGGGGATGGCAGCGGCTGCTGCGTCGAGATTCGCGCCCCGGCCACCGGCGTCGTCCTCGCCATCGACCAGCTCAGTGCGCGGCCGGTCGCCGCCGGCGAGCGGCTGCTCGACATCGGCGATCCGAACGATCTGGAGATCGCCGCGGACCTGCTGTCGCGCGATGCCGTCCGCCTCCCTGAGGATGCCCTGGCCCATGTCGCGCGCTGGGGCGGGGCGAGCGAGCCGCCCGCCCATCTGCGCCGGATCGAGCCCTCGGCGCGGACCGAGGTCTCGGCGCTGGGGATCGAGGAGCAGCGGGTCGAGGCGATTTTCGATTTCACCGAGCCCGACGCACCGCCCGTTGGGCTCGGTGACGGCTATGCCCTGCGCTTGCGCATCGTGCTGTGGCGGTCGCCGGACGAGTTGCAGGTGCCGATCGCCGCGCTGTTTCGCGAGGGTCAGAACTGGGCGAGCTTCGTAGTCGAGGAGGGTCGCGCCCGCCGCGCCGTGCTGGAGATCGGCCAGCGCAACGACACGGCCGCGCAGGTGCTGGGCGGGCTGGAGATCGGTGACATGGTCATCGCGCATCCCGGCGAGAAGATCGCCGAGGGCGTCGCGGTTCGGGCGGCCGAGCGCGAGTGACCCCGAGACGGCCGAGCCGACAGGCGCCGCGCCACCGCGGGGCGGCATCATATCGACCCGTGGCTCCCGTGCCTTGATCCAGATCAGGGCCGGGTTGTCCGCGGTCGGCGATACTCGCCCCACCTCCGCTGGAAAGGCCGCTCCATGATCCCGACCGTGATCGAATGCATAGCGGCGCGTCCCGTACCCCGCGCGGCTCGCCGCGTACCTGCTTCCCTGCGTGCGAGGGGCGCGGCTTGCCGGTCCAAGGCACGCGCGTCGCGTCGGCCCGACCGATGAGCATCAAGATCGGCACGACGGCCGGACGGCCAGAGATCGAAATCTCGGGCTCTCTCGGCCTGCCCGAGCTGGAACAGGCCCGCCGCCGTTTCGCACAGATCCCCTTCGCTCCCCATGCCACGCTCGACCTATCGGCGCTGCAGCGCCTCGATTCCGCCGGCGCGTGGCTGCTGCTGACCGAACAGGCGCGGCTGCGGCAGGAGGGGACGGACCTCATCATCGCATCGGTACCGCCACACGCCCTGCCGCTCGTCGAGGTCGTGCGCGCGAACCTCGCGCGGGCCGAGCCCGCGACCCGGCCGCCGCTCACCGTCGCCGCGCTGCTCGACCGGCTTGGCAGGAAGGTCGCCGGCGGCGCTGCCTTCCTGCGCGACCTGCTGGGATATCTCGGAATCTTCACCGCACGGCTGCTCGGAGCGCTCCGGCGGCCACGTGGGTTTCACCTGACCTCGCTCGTGCATCACTGCGAAGAGGTCGGGCTGCGCGCGGTACCGATCGTGGCGCTGATGGCGTTCCTGATCGGCGTCGTGCTCGCCTTTCAGGGCGCGACCCAGCTGCGTCCCTTCGGCGCGGAGATCTTCGTGGTCGAGCTGATCGCCATCTCGATCCTGCGCGAACTCGGCATCCTTCTCACCGCGATCATCGTCGCCGGGCGCACCGCTTCGGCCTTCACGGCGGCGATCGGCTCGATGAAGATGCGCGAGGAGATCGACGCGATGCAGACCCTGCGCATCGACCCGGCCAACGCGCTGATCCTGCCGCGCATCCTTGCGCTGGTGATCACGCTGCCGATCCTCGGGCTGGTGGCGGATCTGAGCGGTCTCTTGGGCGGTGCGCTCATGTCATGGGCCGAGCTCGGCATCTCGCCCGCGATGTTCCGTACCCGGCTGATCGAGGGCGTCGAGCCGATCCATGTCGTCGTCGGGCTGGTCAAGGCGCCGGTCTTCGCGCTGATCATCGGCATCGTCGGCTGCCGCTCCGGAATGCAGGTCGGCAACAGCGCGGAATCGCTCGGGCGGATGACCTCCAGCGCCGTCGTCACCGCGATCTTCGCGGTAATCGTCACCGACGCGCTGTTCTCGATCCTCTTCGCGCAGGTCGGCCTGTGATCGGGGCCGACGACATGGTGATCCGCATTCGCGGGCTGGAGAGCCGCTTCGGGCCGCACCGCGTCCATGAGGGGCTAGATCTCGACATGCGGCGCGGCGAGGTGCTGGGCGTGGTCGGCGGGTCGGGCACGGGCAAGTCGGTGCTGCTGCGCAGCATCGTCGGCCTGCGGCGCCCCGATGCCGGACGGATCGCGGTGTTCGGCGAGGAGATGACAGGGATCGACGAGGATCGCCGCGCCGCCCTCGCGGCGCGGTGGGGCGTCATGTTCCAGGACGGGGCGCTGTTCTCCTCGCTGACGCTGCGCGAGAATGTCGAGGTGCCGCTCCGCGGCGTCGCGGGGCTCGACCCGGATACCCGCCGCGCCTTGGCCGAGCTCAAGATCGCCATGGTCGGGCTGCCGCTCGACGCGGCCGAAACTTATCCGGCCGAGCTTTCGGGCGGCATGCGCAAGCGCGCGGGCCTCGCGCGCGCGCTTGCGCTCGACCCCGAGATCGTCTTTCTCGACGAACCGACCGCGGGGCTCGACCCGATCGGCGCCGCGGCCTTCGACCGGCTGATGCGCGATCTCGTGCAGGCGCTGGGGCTCAGCGTGTTCCTCGTGACCCACGATCTCGATACGCTCTACGCGCTGTGCGACCGCGTCGCCGTGCTGGCCGAGCGCCGCGTGCTCGCCACGGGCACGCTCGATGACATGCTGGCGGTCGAGCATCCTTGGGTGCGCGACTATTTCCACGGCCCCCGCGGCCGGGCCGCCCGCAGGTCCGGCCCGGCCGCACCGCAAGGGAGGTGACACATGGAGACCAAGGCCAACTACGTCCTCGTCGGCGCCTTCACCCTCGCGGGCCTGCTCGGCATTCTCGCCTTCCTGCTCTGGTTCGCCCGGGTCGAGCTGGATCGGCAGTTCGCCACCTACGAGATCGAATTCGACAGCGTCTCCGGGCTCGGCCGCGCCTCGGAGGTGCGCTTCGGCGGACTGCTGGTCGGACAGGTCACCGACCTCGCCCTCGCCCCCGAACAGACCGGCGCCATAAGGGTCGTGGTGCAGGTGCAGGCCGATACCCCGGTCCGGCGCGACAGCATCGCCCGGATCGAGGCGCTGGGCGTGACCGGCGTGTCTTATGTCGAGATCGAGGCGGGATCGCCTGACACGCAGCTGCTTTCCGCCGCCCCCGGCGAGCCATTGCCGCGCATCGCCGCCGGGCCCTCGACGCTGCAGTCGCTGACGCGCAGCGCGCCCGAACTACTCGACGAGGCGCTCTCGGTCATGCAGCGCCTCGACACCCTGCTCGACGAGGCAAACCGCGACCGCATCGTGCGGATCCTCGACAACACCGAACGGGCGAGCGCGGCGCTGGCGGATACGCTCGACGAGCTGTCCGGCACGGCGGAGGCGATCACAGGCGTCACGGCCGAGGCCCGGCGCTTCAACGACACATGGGACGATCTCGCCGATGGGCTCCTGCGCCTCTCCGACCGGGCCGAGACCACCATGGCCCGGATCGATACGCTGGCGGAGACCGCCGGGGAGACGATGCGAAGCGGCTCCGACACCCTGCAGGCGGCGCAGGATCTGCTGGCCGAGACCGACCGCTACATGGCCGAGGAGGCGAGCGCCGCCAGCACCGCCCTGCAGCAGATGCTCGACGAGCTGCGGGCCGAGATCGGGGCGCTGGGCCCCGAAGCCCGGCGCATGATCGACACGCTCGCATCAGCTGGGGACGCGGCCGGGGAACGTCTCGACGAGGCCGCCGAACTGCTGCAAAGCGCCACCGACGCCGCGGCCCGGCTCGGCCCCGCGATCGGAACCACCGAGCGCGAGATCGCGGCCCTTTCGGGCGCCGCGCGCGATCTGGTGGCGCGAGCGGAGCGGTTGGTCGACGAAGATCTGGCGCCGATGCTGTCGGAGCTGCGCGGTACCGGGCGCGCGATGGACGATCTCGTTTCGACGCTGGGCCCCGACATCGCGAGCGCCACCGAAAGCGCCGCCCGGCTCGCCGGATCGGCCGAAGCCCTTGTCACGGGGGCGGCGGACGGGCTCGCGGCCGCGCAGGACGCCATGCGCTCGCTGGAGACCGCCATGCAGCGCGGCGAAGCCGCCTTCGCCTCGGCCGACCGCACCTTTTCGGAAACGGCGCGGATCGCGGAAGAGGAGATCGCGCCGCTGATCTCGGACGTCCGGGGCGCCGCTGCGGGCCTCGACAGCGCCATCGGCACGGTCTCTGCCGAACTGCCCGGGATCGGCGCGGATCTGCGGCGCGCCAGCCAAGCGGCTGCGACCGCCTTCGAGACGCTGGCCGCCACGGTGGCGCGGTCGGGAACCGCGCTGGACGGCTTCACGGCCGAAGCGCTTCCGGGCTATGCTCGCCTCGCACGGGAAGCGCGTGCCCTGGTCGGGAACCTCGACCGCATGGTCGGCCGGATGGATCGGGACCCCGCCCGCTTCCTGCTGGACGACCGGGCCCCCGCCTACCGCAGGTGAAGGGAATGGAATGCTTCGGGTTCAAGCTGCGGCCGGTTTCGGGCTCGTTCTGCTGTTGTCCGGCTGTGGCGCGCTGGATGTCCTGGATCGGGCTTCGGCGCCACTCGAGGTATTCGAACTGCGCTCGCCGGAGATTGCCGCGCCCGCGGTCGCGCCGCGCCCGCTCGACGTGATCGTCGAATTGCCCGTGGCCTCCGGCAGCATCGCCACCGACCGGATCATGATCCGTCCTGATCCGCTCCGGGCGCAGTACCTGCCCGATGCGCGCTGGGCCGACCCGGTACCGCAGATGGTCCAGACGCTGATGGTGCGAAGCCTCGGCGACAGCGCCGCGCTGCGATATGTCGGCCGCAGCCCCTTGGGGGTGGGCGGTGATTACGCAGTGCTGACCGAGATCATCGGTTTCCAAGCGGAGGCCTTCGCCGCCGAGGGCGCGCAGGTCGAGATCGAGTTGCTGGTCCGGCTGGTGCGCGAAAGCGACGCGGCCGTTGTCTCGACACGCCGGATCGAGGCGGTGTCCGAAGCGCCTTCGACCGACAGCGCAGCGCTGGCCGCGGCCTTCGACCGGGCCATGCGCGCGGCGCTCGGGGAATTCACCGGCTGGGTGCTGGGCGAGGTCGGCGCCGGCAGCTGAGGTCACTTGGAGAACAGCACCGGTCGCTCGGCGTTGCGCAGGAGGCTCCACGTCACCGTCCCGAGCACGAAGTCGTAGGCGCGCGAATGGCCGAAGGCTCCGGTGACGATCAGCTTCGCCCCGGTCTGGAACGCTTCGCGCTCGAGAATCTCGCTGATCTTCGATGACCCGGCCTCGCGGTGCACGACCCTCGCCGTCAGGCCATGGCGGCTCAGCATCGTGGCCATGTCCTGCGCCGGGTAGTGGTGCTCGTCGCGGTCGGGTGGCTTCGCCACGCTGAGCAGCGTGACCTCCGCCCCCTCCTCCAGCAGATCCAAGGCGTCATGTGCCGCGCGCGCGGCCTCGCGGGTCTCGCTCCAGCCGATCACCGCGGCGCGCCCCAGCGGCGCGGGCTCCCAGCCCGGCGGGATCATCAGAACCGGGCGACCCGAGGCACGGATGATCTCCTCCTCACCTCGGCCGGTGCGATCTCCGTCGGGGCGCCCCACCATCACCAGATCAGCGGCGCGCACGCTCTCGACCATCCGTTCGGCGGGGGTGAGGTATTTCGCCCCGAGGCAGCGCCACTCCCCCGCGACACCCTCAGCCGCGACGCACGCATCGAACAAGGCCTGCACCTCGCGGGCGGCGTCGCGCTGGCGGTCGCGGAGTTGCAAGAGGACCTCGCCGCTCATGTGCGACGAGACGGCCGGGTAGATCTGCGGGTCGGCCATCACGTGGAGGCCGAGCAGATGCGCGCCCTTCTCGCGCGCCAGGGCGGCCCCGGCCCGCGCGAGCGTTTCGGCCTGAGCCGCGTCGGTGAAGCACAGGGCGATGGTCCTGATGGTCATGGCTGAATCTCCTCCTATCCGGCGGTCCGGAACGGCGGCGGCACGGCGAGCAGGTCGCAGGGCGGATCCGCCATCAGCCCGCGCGCCACGCTGCCCAGAAGCGCCTCGGACAGCCGCAGCCGCGCATGGGTGCCGACCGCGAGCAGATCCGCCGGCGCGGTTGCGAGCGCGCAGCGGATCGCGGCCTCTGGCGCATCCTCGACGAAGATGCGCTCCGCGCCGGCCAGCCGCGTCTCCAATCCGCCGAGGAATGTCTTCATGTCGGTTTCGGCGGTCTCGCGCTGGTGGCGGCGTTCGGCATGCAGAAGCGAGCGTCGGCTTTCGCCGCCGAGCAGGAAGCGGAAGGGCACGCTGTGAGCATGCAGAAGGCGGGTCGTCGCATTCGGCGCGAGACGCAGTGCCGCCTCGAGCGCGGCGCGCGCAGCGAGCGAGAAATCGGTGGCCGCGAGCAGCGAGCCGTAGGGTCTGACCGGGTCGCCGCGGACGACGAGCAGCGGCGTGTCGCAGGCCTTGGCGACGCGCTCGACGGTCGTGCCGCGGAACAGTTCCGCAATCCCGGCATGGCGGTGCGCCCCCATCACCAGCAGCTCCGCCTCGGCAGCGGCGTCGAGGATCGTCATCCAGGGCGTGCCGAACTCGAGCCGGCTCCGGACCCGACCGTTCAGCCTGGCGTGCAAGGCCGCGACCTCCGTCGCGAGACGCCCGCCCGCGGCGCGTTCGAACTCGGCACGCAGGTCGTCCGGCAAATCGTCGCGCAGAACATGCAGGACCTCCAGCCCGGCGCCCAGCGCCTCCGCCAACATCGCCGCCCGGCGCAATGCGCGGGCGCCCTGCGCCGTCAGATCCGTCGCGACCAGAATCCGCTCCATGCCTTCTTTCCCCGCCCGGGAACGCGTCTCGCCCCTCTGTCGGTCAGTCTGGTCCGGCACCCCCGGGGCTGCCTTGATGCAGGTCAAGGCCCAAGGCGCGTCCACCGGCGAAGCTGGAGCCGCAGCAAAGGAGCCGATCATGCGACCGTTACTCCCATTCGTTCTTCTCATCGCCGGCACGACGCAGGCGCAGGAGGTGGAGGACCCGCTTTCGATTGAGGCGGGCCACGATCTCTACATGGTGTTCTGCCAGTCCTGCCACGGCCCGGAGGCCCGCGGCGACGGGCCCTTCGCAGAGGTACTCAAGCGTACCCCCCCGGATCTAACGCGGCTTTCGGAGCGCAACGGCGGCAGCTTTCCGGTCGCCCGCGCCACGCGCCAGATCGACGGCCGCGATCCCCTGCTGGGCCATGGCGGCGAGATGCCGGTCTTTGGACCGGTCTTCGACACCGACTTCGGCACGCTTTCGACCCAGTCCGGCCAGCCGGTGCTGACCAGCCAGTCGATCACCGACCTGATCCACTGGCTCGAGAGCATCCAGGTCGCGGGCTGACCGTGCTACGTTTCGGCCAGCGTCCCGCCGATCACGGCCACGGCCGGGCCGAGATCGCGCAACGTCTGGCCCGCGCCGGGCATGGCGGGCATCTGAAGGACGCGATCTACGGCGCGATGGACGGGGCGGTGACGACCTTCGCCATCGTCGCAGGCGTGCAGGGCGCCGGGCTGTCGCCCGCGATCATCCTCGCGCTGGGTGCCGCCAACCTGCTGGCCGACGGTTTCTCGATGGCAGCCGGCAACTATGCCGGCACCAAGGCCGAGCGCGACGACGCGGCCCGGCTCAGGGCGGTCGAAGAGCGTCACATCGACCTCTATCCCGAAGGCGAGCGCGAGGAGATCCGACAGATCCTCGCGGCCAAGGGGCTCGACGGTTCGGTTCTGGAGCGCGCGGTAACCGCGATCTCGCGCAACCGCCGCGCCTGGGTGGAGCTGATGCTGGTCGACGAGTACGGGCTGTGCCCGAGGGCCCCGGCCCCCCTGCCCGCCGCGCTAGTGACCTTCGCGGCCTTCCTCGTCGCCGGTCTGGTGCCGCTCGCGCCCTTCGCACTCGGGCTCG
>Ga0310345_10003936_pt1 | contig 13773 bp, 12 predicted proteins | sample HC15DNA20500_MG_FD_204667 | JGI IMG/M metagenome (GOLD analysis project Ga0310345, IMG submission 204667) | Marine microbial communities from station ALOHA, North Pacific Subtropical Gyre - HC15-DNA-20-500_MG | ecosystem: Environmental > Aquatic > Marine > Oceanic | place: Pacific Ocean: North... | reverse complement strand
CCCCACGGTGGGAGCTTGAACGATGCCCCAGTAATCAAAGCTCTGCTCTATTTGCTTACCCATCACGTCTTCGAGGGGCAACTCCTCGGGTCGCGGGACAAGGACGAGATTCTCCTTTGGAAGAGTGTCCTCGGTGCGGCTGTGCTCGCCGAGGAGCAGATGCGAGCCGAGTAGGGGAGAATTGATGACCATTTCGCCCGACGATGCGCGACATCTGACCTTCACCACGCTCGACGAGCTGTGGAACAACGGTGCACCAATGGTGTTGCCGATCCAGGGAAAGCCGGCCTGTCGTCTCCAGCTTGACCCCAAGAACAGCATCATCACGTTGGTGACGCTGTATGAGACGCCTGAGCCCGATGTCGCCAAGCTTAAAAACGTCGGTTTCAGCGCAGTCTCAGCAGGCGAGGACGAGCTTGCCGAACTCACCGTCCGAGTCGAGGGCAGCGTGCACGGAGCGTACGGACTCTTGGCGACCATCGCCGACGAGCTGCAAATCGAGAAGATGCCCCTCGCCGCGGCCGTCGCGGCCGGTGTGGCCCGTCACCGCGATATCTTTGCCAGCCGTGGAGCGATGACCACCGAGAAGGAGGTGGGGCTGCTCGGGGAGTTGCTCTTTCTGGAGTTTCTGATCCATCAGATCGGCGCAGGGCCTGCAATCTCTGCTTGGCAGGGACCGCTGTCAGAAGAGCACGACTTCACATTCGACTCGGTTCACGTCGAGGTGAAATCGACGAGCAGCGAGCGCCGTCGCCACATCATCAACGGTCTCGACCAGCTGGTGCCGTTGCGAGGTGTGCCGCTCAGCCTGCTGTCGATCCAGTTCACCAGAACTTCCCCGACCGGCGGACGGACTCTTCCGCAGGTCGTCGCTTACGTGCGAAAGATTGCGGGTGGGCATCAGGTCGCCGTCGACACGATGCTGTCGAGCTTCGGTTGGCAGGACGATGATGCCGACTTGTACCCGACCTTCTGGGCGCTTCGTTCCCAGCCGCGCGCCTTCGAGGTCAAGGGTGACTTTCCCGCGATGACCCCCGACCTCGTCGGTCCCGTCGTCCCCAACTTCGCACTTCTGTCGGAGGTCTCGTACAGAGTGGACCTGACCGACCTGCACTACGACGCACTTCCCGACCCCATCAGCGGGTTCGTGGAGTCCTGAACGAAAGCCGATCGAACGTGACCGAGACACGACCCACGTGGGCAGACGCACTCACCAACGTCTTTGTTGCCCTCAAGAACCAACAGCCAACACCCCTTGGGCCGCTGCTGAAGGCACTTGCGAGCACGTCCGTCAGTAACGAGGAACTCGCGGCGTTCGTCCACCAGGCCGATGAGAACGAGTCGGCGCTCACCCAAGCCCGTATGGCGCTGGCGAAGTGGGACAACCAGGCCGAGTATGTAGGCCAAGACGGTGGCACGACGTTACCTCGCACACAGGAACGTCGCGCCGCGATCTACGCAAGTCTCGGTTTCTCGGATGAGGTCGCCGCGGCGTTCACAGCGAGAGTCGAGGTTTTCGAGGCCCCTGCGATCGTCATCTCCAAGGTCTTCGAGCCCTGGTACGCCAAAGAACGAAAGCTGCGCACCAGCGTCTACTGGGACGACTACGAGGCATATCTCCGTGACGTCAAGAAATGGCCGGCGCCGTCCATCTCGTCGCTGGACGAAACCACGACTGAGGTCATCGAACGACTAAGCCGCCCTACGCGACCCGAGGCCAAACAGACCAAAGGTCTGGTTGTCGGTTATGTCCAGAGCGGGAAGACCGCGAACTTCACCGGCGTGGTTGCCAAGGGAATCGACGCTGGCTACCGGCTCATCATCGTCCTGACCGGCACGATCGAAATCCTTCGTGCTCAAACCCAGCGCCGCATGGACATGGAACTCATGGGTGTCGAGAACATTCTGGCCGGCCAAGACCCGAACGACCCCGCAGTGGCCAAGGAACTCGACTACCAGCAGGACGAGGAATGGAAGGCTGAGCGCTTCGTCAAGCACGGCGATGCTCTCACCTTGCCCGGGGTTGTCGAGATTGCCCGCGTGACCAGTCATCGCAGCGACTACAAACGCCTGCCGCAGGCCATGACCAAGCTCAAGTTCGCGCGCAAGAACAAGCAGAAGCCGCTCAACGACGAAGAGAACCTCTTCCATTCGGGCGCCTACGTCGCGGTCATCAAGAAGAACTCGGCACCGTTGAAGAAGTTGATCCAGGACCTGAAACCCCTCAAGAACGACCTCGCCGAGTTGCCGGTCCTCATCATCGACGATGAGTCGGACCAGGCCTCGGTGGACACCACCAATCCGGCCAAGTGGAAGAAGGGGTCCGCCGAGAACCGCAAGCGGACGACCATCAACGGGCTTATCACCGAGATCCTTCACATTTGCCCCCGAGCCCAGTACGTCGGGTACACGGCGACGCCGTTCGCCAACGTGTTCGTTGATCCCGACGACGAGCGCGACCTGTTCCCGGCCGACTTCGTTCTCTCTCTTCACCGGCCGCCGGGATACATGGGCGTCAGGGAGTTCCACGACGTCGGGAAGCGTTGGGATGACGAGGAAAGGACCGTCGCCAACTCCAACGAACTAGCTCATATTCGACCGCTGGTCGGCGATGCGGATACGGACCCTGCCGGGCGGATCGAGGAGCTTCAAGAAGCACTCGACGCGTGGGTTCTGGCGGGCGCGATCAAGAAGTACCGCGAGGCCAACTCCGGACTCAGATACCGGCATCACACGATGCTGGTGCACGAGTCGGTCAAGAAGAACGATCACACCGTTACGGCTGCCGACGTTCGCTCTCTCTGGAGTAAGGCCAAGTTCAACTCGTCGGAGGGGTTCGCCAGGCTGGAGAAGCTATACAACGACGACTTCCTCCCTGTTATGAAGGCCCGTGCAGACGGCGCACCGATTCCGGGCACGTTCGAGAAGCTGAAGCCGTTCATCGGAACGGCCCTCGCTGCGATCACCATCGACGGCGATCCCGTACTCATTGTGAACTCCGACAAGGAGATTCAGGCACAGCAGAAGAAGCTCGACTTCGAAGCGGACAAGGTCTGGCGCATTCTCGTCGGAGGAACCCAGCTCAGCCGCGGGTTCACCGTCGAAGGGCTCACCATCTCCTACTTCCGCAGGAAGGCTGGCCAGGCGGACACGCTGATGCAGGCAGGCCGCTGGTTCGGCTTCAGACCGGGCTATCAGGACCTCGTGCGCCTTTACATTCGGCGCGATTCCAATGTCGACCTCTATGAGGCCTTCGAAGCGCTGCTAATGGACGAGGAGGCGTTTCGAGCTGAGCTGAGCCAGTACGCAGGCTTCGACGAGGACGATATGCCGCTGCTGGAGCCTCGACAGATTCCACCGCTCGTCAGTCAGCACCTGCCATGGCTCAAGCCGACAGCGCGCAACAAGATGTGGAACGCCGTCATCGCCAACAAGGCGCCGACCGACATTCAAGACCTCTACGGCCTGCCGGAACGCGGCAGCAAAGAGAACCACAAGAACTTCGCCGACGTCGTCGTACCGCTCCTCGCGCACGCGACGACAGACGTCGAGCTTCCGTACGAGCTCGATGGCAAGGCGGGATTGAAGCAGCGCGCGCGAATCGGGGTCGTCGGGGCGCAGGAATTCGGCCAGCTGTTCGACCAACTGGCCTGGCATCCCGAGTACGAGGCCAACATCAAGGCGTTTCGAGGCTTTATCAAGAAGGCGACGGACGACCAGAAGATCACCGACTGGGCAGTGGTATGGACATGGCCGAACACGGGTGGACGCGTCTTCGACGTCCCCGAACTCGGCGGCGACATCTCGATCGTGAAGCGCAAGCGGCGTGCCGGGCGTATCGACTTCGTCGGCTCCGATCGCAAACACCGTGCCGCTGCCCGCCCCATTGCGCTGGGCGAGCCGGTAGCCGCCCTCGGAGCGTCGGCGACACGTGGAGTCATTCTCGTATCCGTTGTCCCGGACCGCGAACCGGACGACGCAACGAAGGCCGTCGACCGCAAGGACCTGGTCGGCCTTATCTCCATCGCTGTGCCGGCGGAGGCAGTGCCCAGAAGCGATCTCATCCAGTGGACCGTGATCAATTCAGCGAAGCCAGATGAGGTAGCCGTGGATCGAGCCGAAGGCTAGACGATGGTTGGCGGTATTCCGTACTTCCACCTCCGGAAAAGTGGAGAAGTTCTTTGACCGGATTGGCAAGACCGATCAGGGTCTTCGCCGGGAGCCGCGATGCGCGATTGCACGCAGAATCATCGAGGCCAAGTTTCTACCGCCCCTTGTTCACCGCGATCAGGTGATGCGACACCGGCATGCCCCCGACGATCCTCTCGACGGTCTGCTCGATGAGCAGGTCCTGCCCGGTGAGCCGGGTGTAGTGCTGCTGCAGGTGCTCACCCCAGGACCGCACGACGAACGTCTCCACGAAGGTGTGCTCACGCTCGACGCTGCGGTAGAGCCGCCACCGCGCCGCGCCGGTGCGCTGGCGGGACCGGCCCAGCACGGCCATCGCGGCCAGGAACTCCTCTTCGTGTTCGGGGTCGACGCGGTAGTCGGTCATCACCAGCACCGGCCCGTCGAGCGGTTCGGGTTCGAACAGCAGCGTCGGCTCCGGCCAGTGCGACGACGGGGTCAGGTCGAGGGCGCCGGTCTTGGCGTGCAGCGGCCACCACAGCAGCGACAGCGCGCACACCCCGAGCATCGCGACGCTGACCAGCAGGCTGGTCACCGGTGACGTCGCCCCGGCGAGCACCCCCCACAGCAGCGAGCCCAGCGCCTGGCCGCCCATGAAGATCAGCTGATACACCGACAGCCCGCGGGCGCGCACCCAGCCCGGCAGGCTCAGCTGCATCGAGGCGTTGAGCGTCGACAGGCACAGCAGCCAAGCTGTGCCGCCGAGCACCAGCGCGGCGAGCACGATCGCGAACACGTGCACTAGCGCCAGCACCGCCGTGGCGATCGCGAACCCCGCGGCGGCCATCAACAGCAGCGTGTTCTCCTCGAACCGGGACCGCAGCCGCGACAACCCGAACGCCCCGAGCACCGCGCCCACCCCGAGTGCGCCCAGCAGCACCCCGTAGCCGGAGGCCGTCAACCCGAGCTGACGGTCGGCGACCACCGGCAGCAGACCCCACAGCGCACTGGCCGGGGCGATGAACAACGCGGTGCGCAGCAGGATGCGACGCACGATCGGCGAGCTGCGGATGAACCGGCCCCCGGCGCTCAGCGCGGACAGCGCCCGCTCGGACGGGAAGTTGGTCTCGTTGGCGGGCCGGCGCCACCACACCAGCACGACGACGATGCCCACGAACGACACCGCGTTGAGCGCAAACACCACCGTCGGCCCCGACAGGGACACCAGCGCCCCGGCGATCGCTGGCCCGATCGCCCGTGCCCCGTTCATGCTCATGCTGCCCAGCGCAGCGGCCGCCGGAATCTGCGCCGGCGGAACCAGATCAGGCTGAATGGCCTGCCACGCCGGCGCGGTCAGCGCCTGCCCGCAGCCGATCACGAACAGCAGCAGCAAGAGCACCGTCGGCGTGGTCAGCCCGGCCCCGGTCAGCACGGCGAGCAGGCCCACCGACGCCGCCATCGCGCCCTGGGTGGCGATCAGCAGCCGGCGCCGGTCGATCAGGTCGGCCAGCACTCCCGACGGCAGCGCCAGCAGCATCACCGGCAGCGTCGTCGCGGTCTGCACCAGCGGCACCAGCACCGCCGCCCGCGGATCGTCGACCAGCATCCACTGCGCACCCACGGTCTGCATCCAGGTGCCCAGGTTGGAAACGAACTGCGCGATCCACAGCGCGCGGAACACCGGGGACTGCAGCGGCGCCCACGTCGACACGGGCTGGGGGGTGGTCATGGTCTTCCCGCGGACAGCGTCACCCGGTCAATCTATCGGCGTCGAGGCCTGCAGATGCGGGGCCGAGCGGTGCGGCGAGCTCCATTCTTCGGTGGTGCTGTTGCCCAGATCGACGCAGAGGCTGCCAGCACACCGACTTACCGCCGACACGCAGCCGTGGAGTCGATGTGGCCACGACAGGGAAGACCTGCACACCATCAGGCGGGTCGGCAGAATGATCCGGTGCCGGAATTTCGCGACGCCGATGGAGTGACGTGGCGGGTGCGTCGCGCCCAGTGGCCGCTGCTGGACGCCCTCGACATGGCCTCTTGGGGCAGCAGCACCTTCGGCGTGGTGATGTTCCTGCTCGCGCTGCCGCTGCTGGCGGCTTGGCCGATCTGGCTGCTCGCCAAGCTGTGCGGAGTGCCGTGGAAGGTGGTCACCGAACGCGACGGGGACGACGTCGCCCGCGAGAAGGTCAAGGGGTGGCGGGCTTCCGGCCGGCGGATCCAGGAGATCGTCGCCGAGAAGAAGGCCGCCGCCGCGGGTGACGACCTCGGTTTCGAGTTGCGGGAGATTATTGGGACAGAGTTGGGCGATCGCTAGCCGCGACCCGTCAGGTCCTCGAGGAGGAAGTCCATCGTCACCGGCTCGTTCAGGCGGACTCTGCCTGCATCGAGCGCCGTCGCTCGGCGGTAGATTTCGCTGTCGAGTCGGTAGGCGAGGAAGCGGTCAGCCGGCGCGTCGGGATCGACGATCCAGTAGTGCGCGATGCCGGCCGCCGCGTACTCGTGCAGCTTCATCACGTGATCGGTGCCGCGTGAGCCTGGGGACACGATCTCGACGACGAGGACGACGTCCGTCGCTGCGACCCGGGCGGGACGATGCTCGAAGACCCGGTCCGGAACCACGACGATGTCGGGGTCGCGCACACTTGGTGGGAACGCCGCGCGGGTGATGACCTCGATCTCGGGAATTGCCTCGAGACCGTCGGGCAGATGATCGTCGAGGAGGCGGGTGAGCCTCTTGGAGATGCGCTGATGCCAGAGCTGCGGCCGCGGCGACATGGTCAGGGTCCCCTCGCTGAGTTCCCACCGTCGCGTCGGGTCAAGTTCGAGCGCATCCCACTGCTCGAGGGTCAGCAGCCCAGGAGGGACGTGGGCGATGTCAGACATCGCGCACCTCCTTTCGCACTTCGGTACGTGCAGATTACCCGCGACAGCGGTCGCCTCCGACTCTTGTGGAAGCCGCTGACAAGAAGCGGACGCAACGGTGAGTTATCCACAGGGGCCGGCCTTCCGGTCGGGTTGGTGCGTTGACATGTCGGACCCGCGACGGACGCTCAACACACACGGGCGCGACCCCAGTCGCGTCCACGACAGATGAGGGGCCGACATGGGCAACAGGGCGAACTTCGTCATCGTCAAAGACCAGGACTGGCAGCTGTATTACTCGCATTGGGCGGGTTGTCGCATGCTCGACGCGTTGATCGGAGGACCCGAGCTCGCGCTGCGGTACGCGGAGTCGCTGCGGCGCTGTGAGGAGAACGGACAAGGCGCCCACACTGAAGTTGGCTCGCGGACGAAACCACCTGTGCCATCTGGTATCCGTCGTCGACGCCACGGGTCAGCTGCGCTTCTGGCCGCTGTGGTGGAACCTCAGCCAGGCGTGGCACGGGCCGGCGCTGCTGGACAAGCTGCCCGGCCCGGGAATTCGGCGAATCCGGCTCGGCAAGATCCCGGAAGGCGGTGTCCACATCGATGTCCCACGAAAGACATTGGGAGCGTGGCAGACCAAGGACAGACTCGGCGTGTTCGCCGAGTTGCCCGAGCTGTGGCCCGGTTGGCGCATCGAGTGCTGAGACGACCGCTTCGAAGAACACCTCCGACAGTGCGACGGCGCACTGCGCGTTTCTGAGGTCGAAGCCGGTGTCGCTCGGCTGGCGGTACCTGAATCAGTACTGATCTTGGTACCATGGCTGGCATGCCGGCTTTGAACGTCAATTTCACCGACGAAGAGATGGAGCAGCTACGCACCGCTGCCGCGTCGGGAGAGCTGTCATTGCGAGCTTTCGTGCACCGAGCTGCGTTGGATGCTGCCAGTGACCACAAACGTCGGGTCCGCGCGGCCGCCCGCATCGTCGCCGAACGGAGCGCCGAACTCAACCGCCGCCTGGCGTGACCGAGTACCTCGATCGGGAAGACGTTCTGATGGCCGGGGCCGCGGCCGTGGGCATCGAGCTGCGTGTCGCCGACTACGGATTGCTCGACGCTGCCGTGGCACGGCCGCAGGCGACCGCATTCGGAGTCGACGCCTACCCCGATCTGTTCACCAAGGCGGCAGCGTTGTTGCAGTCACTCGCCCGCAACCACGCGCTGGTCGACGGGAACAAGCGAACAGCATGGGCCGCGGCGTGGACGTTCCTGTTCATCAACGGCATCGAACTCTCGCCCGATTTCGATGTCGATCACGCCGAGGACTTCATGAATTCCGTAGCCACCCAGGGGGATCTGGAGCTCGTCGAACTCGCTCGGGCACTCCAGGAGTTCGCAGCCGACAAATCGCCGTGACATCACGAGGCTGTCATCGACCCGGCTCCGCCAGCCCCAACGCGGCGCGCAGCCGCTCAGCGTCCATCCCGACGGCGCCCTCCAGAACCGGGAAGGTGTCGAGCAGGGCGATCAGGTCGCCGCGCCGGGTCGGGTCGTCAGCCGCCTGCCGCGGGGTGTAGCCGTCCAGCGCCGGTATGGGCTCGTCGAGCCACGCCGCCTCGTACCGGCGGATGGCCTCGTCCATTGCCGCGACGACGGCCGGATCGTCACGATCGACCCCGGACGGCGCCGAGCCGGGCATGGTGCTCGCCAGTTCGGCGACGTCCGCGGTGTCGCGCAGCGGCCGGCGGACATCGTCGAGCACAGTCATCGACGGGTCGAGATCTGCGATCGCCGCGAGCACGCGGTCCATCCGCCGCTCGCTGTTGGTCTGCACGGCAAGCCTGTCCCCATCGAGGGTCAGCGTGGCGCTGATGTGGCTGTTCCCGTGGGTCATGACGTGGTCAAGCCACGCCGGGGTGTCCTCCTCGACCCGGTCGTACGCGTTGTCGAGCAGGGGTTCGATATCGGCGTTGACACGCACGGTCGCTTCGCAGAGCGTCAGCAGATCACCCTCGGTGTTGACCATCGTCGGCGGGGCGAAGCGACGGCTCAAGAATTCAACCAGGTCCACCGGGTCGGGGTCGGAGTCGAGCACGTTGATCAGCTGGTCGCGCTCGTGAAGCGCGACAGGCTCTATCCCGCCGAAGAATTCATAGGTTTCTGGTGCCGGTGCCACCCGGGTGCAGATCAGCTGCCCGGGCCGCAGCTCTCGGCTGGCGGTCCGCTCGTGGACGTCGTACACATCGCCGGTGCGGACGTCGCGCACCTGGACCCGACGCCCGGACTCCACCTCCTGCACCTCGAACAACGAGCGTGGTGACAACTGCCATTGCTCGGCGAGCAGCCGCTCATCGTCGGGCAGCAGCACACCGCGGGTGGCCAGGAAGTCCGCGAACGCGCCGCCTTCGAACAGGACCGCGTCGACGAAGAGGGGATCTTCCGGAAGTTCGTCGTCTTCGCCCAAGTAGGCGTCCCGCGCGTCGGCGACGTCTATGAACAGCTCACGCCACGGCGTCACGAAAACATACTGGCACGCTTTGAAATACAGCCAACCCACGCGACCGGCCAGCGGCAGCTGTTCGCGGCCCAGGTGGCATTTCTTGTACTTTCGTCCCGAGCCGCACCAGCAGGTGTCGTTGCGTCCGAGGTCATCTCGCGGGGCGGGGCGGTGTTGTTCGAGAAGCTGTGTCAAGGGATGATCCGGCTCGGTGCCTGTCCGGCGCAACAGAGCCAACGCCCGGTCGGCGTCACCGCGGTCCGAGGCGAACCGGGCCAGATCGAACAACGTCAGCGGCCATTCGGTGTCCATCGACTCGGCGGCCAGGTACTCTCGCTCGGCCTCCTCGATTTGGCCGGTGAGCTCCAGTGCGACAGCGCGCAACCACCGCAGCGCCACCCGTGCGCTGCGCGGCACCTGTGGCTCGAGTGTCTCGGCGAACAACCCCAGCGCGGCGGGGGATCCGCCGTTGCCCACGGTCTCGTTGCGGAACAGCTCGGCGAGAAACGGCTCGGCCAGTGCTGCACCGAACTCGGCGATCAAGTCTCCGTAACCGCTGTCATCGGCGGTGGGCGCGTCGTCCTCGACAGGTTCGTCGGGAACGTCGACGAGCCGGGTCAGCATGTCCGACATCTGGTCGTAGATCGTCATGAGGGTCCGCAGCGCCAGTGCATCGTCGGGCTCGATGTCATGGCGCAGGGCCAGCCGGTCGCAGTCGCGCTCGAAGCGCCATTGATCGAAATCGAAGTCGGGCCGCGCCACCATCCCGTAACGGCGTACCAGGCCTTGGCTTTCAACAATCTCGGTCAGCGGGGGCATCGGCTCGGTGAACAGCAACGGGTCCGCGACACAGAGTTCCAAGACCGTGGAGTCCAGGAACGACGGCTCGTCGGCGGGCAGGGACTCCGCCAGCGTCGCGCCCACGTCTACCGCGGGCAGCGTCGTCTCGACGCGCTCCAGCGACAGGCCGGCAGCGGACAGCCGCACGCCGACCAGATCCCCGTCGGCGATTTTCAGCGCACGCAGGGTCCCAGGCTTCAAGAGCAGCACGCGCGACTCGTCGACAGACTCGGGGGAGATACCTCGCTGGAGCAGGAGATCGTCATCCCAGCCGGGCATCGCCATGCTCACGGCCGAACCGTCGACGAGGCGCTGGTAACGGCCGTGATGGCACAACCCTGTGATGGCATCCAGGTCCGGGTCGACGACGAGTGCGTCGGCGGTGACCTCGTCGGCGTCCACGCGGTGGGTGAGTATCCGGCCGAGGACCACGGCTGGCTGCCACACCCAGCGCCCGTCGTTCAAATCCACTACCGGGTGATGCGCTTCGGCGAGCCCCGCGGTCGCGACCTTCACGGCGTCTGGGACGCCCTCTGCCTGCAGCCGCGCGACGATGTCGTCTTTGCTCAGCGGGCCATGCTCGATGAGGATCCGCGCTACGTCGGTGACGTCGTCATCTGCCACGGTTGGCACCCTACGCGCGTCGGTCCTGGCGCTCAGGCTGCGCTGGCGGCGGGATTTCCGGCGATTCTGCCGCCGTAACTGCAGTGGCCGGGATGTCCATGCTTGCCGATACCATCCCAGGGACGGAGGGGAGGACGTCGGATGACCATCACCGTCGCCGAGACACCGCGGCTGGCCAACGGCGCCGAGCGCAAGGTGTGGCAGGCGCTGATCGACCAGCTCGAGCCCGGTGACCTCGTCATCCCCGGCAAGCGCGTCTCCGATCACCTCAAGGACCACGAGGTCGACTTCTTCGTCGCGATCGAGGGGGCGGGCATCGTCTGCGTCGAGGTCAAGGGCGGCGAGGTGTGGCACGACGGCGAGACGTGGTGGATCAAGCGCCGCGGTCACGAGCACAAGATGGACCCGGTCCGGCAGGCCCGCGAAGCCTGCTACGCGCTGCGCGACTTCGTTGAGAAGGATCCGCGCTGGAGCCAGGGCCGGCTGCGCTGGGACCACGTCGTTGTGCTGCCCAACACCGACCTGGCTGACGACTTCGCGCTGCCGGACTGCCCGCGCTGGAAGGTGATCGACCGCGCCGAGCTACCCGACATCGTCGCCAAGCTGCGCGAGGTGCTGCTCGGCCAGGAACTGGACCGGCCGCTGCTGAACCGCGACGGCGTCGAGCAGCTGGCCGACGCGCTGAGCGGTCGTGGCTTGCCGCAGCGCAGCGTCGTCGCCCGGGCCCTCGAAAACGAAGACGCCGCAGACATTCTCACCGAGCACCAGTCGGTCATCCTCGATGCGATCAAACTGCTGAACCGGGTCGAAATCCGTGGCGGCGCCGGCAGCGGCAAGACCTTCCTGGCGATGGAGCAGGCCCGCCGGCTCACCCGCGACGGCAAGCGGGTGGCGCTGGTCTGCTACTCGCACGGCCTGGCGTCCTACCTCGAGCGCATCACCGCAACCTGGAACCGTCGTCAGCAACCCGCCTACGTGGGGGAGTTCCACGACCTCGGCAAGAAATGGGGTGCACCCGAAGGCCCCGACGAGTCGCTGCGCACCGATGCGACGGTGCAGTTCTGGGAGCACGACCTGCCCGCCCAGATGGCCGATCTGGCGGCGGGTTTGGAGCCGGGGCACCGCTTCGACGCGATCGTCGTCGACGAGGCGCAGGACTTCGCCGACGCGTGGTGGGATCCGCTGCCGGCCGCGTTGGCCGACGAGGAGACCGGTGCGATCTACGTGTTCACCGACGAGGGGCAGCGGGTGTTCAACCGGTACGGCTCGCCGCCGGTGCCGCTGGTGCCGTTGATCCTCGACCACAACCTGCGCAACACCCGCCAGATCGCCAACGCGTTCCAGCCGTTGGTCGATCACCCGATGCGGTTCCTCGGTGGCGAGGGACCCGCGGTGCGCTATGTCGCCTGCTCCCGCGAGGACGCGATGAACGTCGGCGACGACGAAGTCGAGCGCCTCCTCGACGACGGGTGGCGGCCAGAGGACGTCGCGCTGCTGACCACCGGCAGCCGCCATCCGGAACAGCGCGAACGTCAGGCCGCCGGCAGCTCGGCCTACTGGGACAGCTTCTGGGATGCCGAGCAGGTGTTCTACGGCCACGTCCTCGGGTTCAAGGGTCTCGAGCGGCGCGCGGTCGTGCTCGTCGTCAACGAGGAGTCGGCGTTCGACCGGTCGCGGGAGCGCCTCTACGTCGGGCTGTCGCGGGCCCGCGACCAACTCGTCGTCTGCGGCGATCCGGAGTTCATCCGGGAGGTCGGGGGACCGGATCTGGCGCGGCGGTTGAATATTCCGGAATAGTCGCCGCTGGCTTATTCGGGGATGAAGTCTTCTCGTTAGAGGCGTTAAAGGTTTATGCCCCTTGGGGGCAACGCGGATGTGCCCTCGGCCACCCAGCTCAGCTGCCATCGAATTGACCTAGTAAGGGGGCTATGGCGGCAATCGGTCGGCTAGCAGTTGTGCGCCACGCCTCGGGTCGCGGTACACACTACGAGTCCGCACCTCTCGATGCGCCCCACCGCGCCAGGTCTCCGCCGGGTAGACACACAATCAAGCGGCCATCCGGCCGCGACACGGTCCACGCTTCGTAAGCGTCGTCGGCATCGACACAGAGCTGGGACCCGTCGGTAAAGCCGATTCGGAGGCCGCCGGCGTGGTCGGCGGTCGCTGCCTCGATGGTTCTGCTGACCAGGAGTTGTATCGGTTGGAGAGCTGTATCGGAGTCTGAGTCCGGCGTGAAGTGCGCACTGCCGGAACGATTCTGGATCGTGAGTGGCGATTCGACGACGATGACCGAATGGTCCGACAGCTGGATCCTGACCGAGTATTCGATCAGCACATCGTCGACAGTCGTGCCACTGAGGCCGAGATCCAACATCTCGTTCATGTTCCGAAACCTTCCCGTTCGGGGCCAGCTGGAATCAGGGCCATTCGGCAATGCGGTGTGCATTGACATGGGCAAGAATCTCGCTGACCAAGCGCCCGTGTTCGGTCGGTTCCCAGTGGTCGTCGAGGTGTGCGGTCAGTTCGTCGCCTAGCGCATTCACAATCTGCTCGGCGTCCGATCGCGAGACGGTATGGAGCTGGAGTCGCGCACGGAGCTCACCGTTGCGCCGAGCCAGCACATCATCGATGAGGTCGAGCTGCGCGGTGCTGAGACGGCCACCGAGATCGAGTGCCACAACAATTCACCCTGCCAGCTTGACGTAGGGCTGGGAAGCTCGGATGCGGATTCGGCCCCAGTCGCCTTCCACGGCATACAGATCGTCCTGCACCTCGAGCACGTCGATACTTCCGAGGTCCCTCTCGCCCGTCGCGTCGCGATA
>Ga0310345_10003935_pt1 | contig 13779 bp, 10 predicted proteins | sample HC15DNA20500_MG_FD_204667 | JGI IMG/M metagenome (GOLD analysis project Ga0310345, IMG submission 204667) | Marine microbial communities from station ALOHA, North Pacific Subtropical Gyre - HC15-DNA-20-500_MG | ecosystem: Environmental > Aquatic > Marine > Oceanic | place: Pacific Ocean: North... | reverse complement strand
GTGCGCTTGACGCGTTGGCGGAGGAGATCGGCGAGGGGGGCGACGTCGAAGTCGTCGTCGACGCCGAGCACGTCGACGGGAGCCTGACGTACGGAGAGGTGGTCGTGCCGGGCCAGACGGAGGACGAGATCCTCCTCTCGGCGCACGCGTGCCACCCGGCGATGGCGAACGACAACGCGTCGTCGCTGGCCGTCGCGACGCTGCTCGCGCGGCGCCTGTTCGACGGCCCGACGCCACGTCACACGGTCCGCTTCCTGTTCGCGCCGGGCACGATCGGCGCGATCGCGTGGCTCGATCGCAACCACGCCCACCTCGGCCGGATCCGACACGGCCTCGTCCTTGCCAACCTGGGCGACGCGGGCGGCTTTACCTACAAGCGTTCGCGGCGCGGGACGCTCGATGCGCCGCTGGCCGTCGACCGCGCTGCCGAACTCGCCCTCCGCGATCTCGGCCACGATCTCGACGTCCGCCCGTTCACGCCGACCGGCTACGACGAGCGGCAGTTCGGGAGTCCAGGCTTCGACCTGCCCGTCGGGCGCCTCACGCGGACGCCGCACGGAGAGTACCCGGAGTACCACACGTCCGGCGACGACCTCGCGCTCGTTCGCCCCGAGTCGCTGGCGGCGTCCCTCGAGGCACTCGAGGCGATCGTCCGGACGCTCGACGGCGACGGGCTCCACCGCAACGCGCAGCCGTACGGCGAGCCGCAGCTCGGCCGGCGCGGGCTCTACGCCAGCCTGGGCGGCCTCCCCAACGGCCCCGAGGCGCAACAGGCCGCGCTCTGGGTCCTCAACCTGTCCGACGGCCGGCACTCGCTCCTCGACGTCGCCGAGCACAGTGGGCTCCCGTTCGCTGCCGTCCGCGCCGCGGCCGACCGACTCCTCGAGGCGGACCTCCTTACGGACGAGACGTCCCGCTCGGCGGCGCCCGTGGGCGACGGGGCGACGCTCTCGGCCGACGACCTCGTCACGGGCCTCCCGACCGGATGACCGACCAGGACTTCCACCGCTTCGCACGGAGCCGCGACCACCAGCGGCGCGCGCACCGCCTCATCCCGGGCGGCGCTCACACCTACGCCAAGGGCGACGACCAGATGCCCGAGTGGATGCCCGTCGTGGTCGACCGCGGCGAGGGCGCGCACGTCTGGGACCTCGACGGCAACCGCTTCGTCGAGTACGGGCAGGGGCTCCGGGCCGTCACGCTCGGCCACGCCGAGCCGCGCGTCAACCGCGCCGCCGCCGACTGGATCGCGCGCGGCGCCAACTTTACCCGCCCCGCCCGCGTCGAGCTTGAGGCCGCGGAGGCGTTTCTCGACCTCGTCGGTGCCGACTGCGTCAAGTTCACCAAGGACGGCTCGTCGGCGACGACGGCGGCGGTCAAGGTGGCGCGCGCGGCGACCGGCCGCGACACGGTCGCGATCTGCGAGGACCACCCGTTCCTGTCGCAGGACGACTGGTTTATAGGCACGACCGAGATGGACGCGGGCATCCCGCAGGCGGTCAAAGAGCTAACGGTTGGCTTCCCGTATGGCGACCTCGACGCGCTCGTCGACACCCTCGACACGCACCGGCCGGCGTGCGTCGTGATGGAGGCCGTCCGTGACGAGAGCGACCCGGGCGACTACGTTCGCGCGGCGATCGCGGCGTGTCGGGAGCGCGGCGTCGTGTTCGTGCTCGACGAGATGATCACGGGCTTCCGCTGGAGCGCGCGCGGGGCGCAGGGACTGTTCCGGCTCGACCCGGACCTCAGCACGTTCGGCAAGGCGCTCGCCAACGGGTTCTCGGTCTCGGCGCTCGCGGGGCGCCGCGACCTGATGGAGGCAGGCGGGCTCAACACCGAGAAGGACCGGCTCTTCCTGCTCTCGGCGACACACGGCGCCGAGACGCACGCGCTCGCCGCCGCCATCGAGGCGATGCGGATCGCGCGCAACGAGGACGTCGCCGGCCAGCTTCTGCGGCAGGGCGAGCGGCTCCGCGCGGCGGTCCACGACGTGACCGAGGCGGCCGGCCTCGGCGACTGGGTCGGGACGGCCGGGCGGGACTGCAACCTCGTGTTCTTTACCAAGGACCCGGAGGGGGAGCCGTCGCAGCCGTTCCGGACGCTGTTCCTCCAGGAGCTCGCGCGACGCGGCGTCCTCGCCCCCTCGTTCGTGATCACGACGGCCCACACCGACGACGTCGTCGACCAGACGGCCGAGGCGGTCGCGGGCGCGCTCGAGGTGTACGCCCGGGCGCTCGACGCGGGCTCAGTCGACGGCTTCCTGCTCGGGCGGCCGGTTCAGCCGGTCTTCCGGAAAAAAGCCGGGACGGTCTGGACGTCTGTCTCGCGCCCGGGCGGCGACGGCGCCGTTTCTGAGGCACCGGCCGTGCGAACGACCCCCCACGCGTGATGAAAGTCGTCCTGTTCTGCGGAGGCGAAGGGATGCGGATCAAGGAGCACTCGGGCCCGATCCCGAAGCCCATGGTCTGCGTCGGCTACCGGCCGATCCTGTGGCACCTCATGAAGTACTACGCCCACTACGGGCACAAGGACTTCATCCTCTGCCTCGGCCACGGCGCCGACCACATCAAGCGCTACTTCGTCGACTACGACGAGACGGTCTCGAACGACTTCGTGCTGACGGGCGGGAAGGACGTCGAGCTGATGCGGTCCGACATCCACGACTGGCGGATCACGTTCGTCGACACGGGCCTGTCGGCGTGCGTCGGCGAGCGGCTCCTGGCCGTCCGCGAGTTCCTCGGCGACGACGAGTGGTTCCTCGCCAACTACGCCGACGGCGTGAGCGACGCGCCGCTCGACCGGATGGTCGAGTTCGCGCAGGCCAGCGGGCGCGCCGCGACGTTCCTCGGCGTCCGGCCGAACTACACGAGCCACGTCATCCAGACCGACCCGACGGGGGCCGTCACGGAGGTCCGCCACGTGACGGAGATGGGCCTCCGCATCAACGGCGGCTTCTTCGTCATGAACCGGCGCTTTTTCGACTACATCCTCCCGGGAGAGGACATCCTCGCCGAGCCGTCGCACCGGATGGCCGCCGTCGGCCAGCTCGGCTCGTACGACTACGACGGGTTCTGGGCGTGCATGGACACGTTCAAGGAGAAGAAGCTCCTCGAGGACATCTACAACGCGGGCCACGCCCCGTGGGAGGTCTGGGGTGACCGCCGCGTCACGGGCGACGGCCACGCCGGCCCGGCTCGGCCCCACGCCGAGGCGGACCCCACCGGCCTCGGCGACGGCTCGCTCGAGCCGCCGGTCCTCGCCGGGCGCTAGTGTTCGGCCTCGATCCTGGGCTCGGCCGCGACGAGCCGCTCCGCCTCCTCCTCCTCGGCGCCCACGCCGACGACGTCGAGATCGGGGCGGGGGGGACCGTGCTGCGACTGCTCGACGAGCGGCCGAACACGGAGGTCACCTACGCCGTGTTTTCCGGGTGCGAGACGCGGGGGGGCGAGACGCGCGCTGCTGCCGCCGCGCTGCTGGCCGGCGCGGCTCAGGCCCACGTTCACGTGCTCTCGCACCGGGACGGCTACTTCCCGTTCGAGGCCGCCGACATCAAGGGCTTCGCTCAGGCGACGCTCGAAGGCGTCCGCCCACACCTCGTGCTCACGCACCGCCGCGACGACGCGCACCAGGACCACCGCGTGATCGCCGACCTCGCGTGGCAGACGTTCCGCGGCGCCCAGATCGCCGAGTACGAGATCCCGAAGTGGGACGGCGACCTCGACCGGCCCAACGCCTACGTCGCCCTCGGCGACGAGGTGATGACCCGGAAGCTGGCCATCCTCGACGAGCACTTCCCGAGCCAGCAGACGAAGGGCTGGTACGACGCCGAGACGTTCCGCGGGCTCGCACGCGTCCGCGGCGTCGAGGCCGGCGTACGGTACGCCGAGGCGTTCCACTGCGCGAAGCTGGTCTGGTGACGTCGAACGACCCTGGCGCCTCGGCCGCCCTCGCCGCCGCGTGGGCCGCACTCGCGGTCTCCCTCCTCGTCCTGGGCGCGTCCGTGCTGGCGGTCGCCGTGGCCGGCTGCCAACCCGAGCCCGCCTCGGCGGCCCCTCGAGCCGACTGGGACGATGCCCGGGCCCCCACCTGTCCCCCCGGCGAATGGCCCGTGGAGGGCGTCTGCCAGCCCGCGGAGGTCGCGTTCACGGCCCCCGGCGGCACGACCTACCACGTCGACGGCTCCGATCCGCGCGCCGACGACCGGAACCCGGGCACGGCCGCGCGGCCGTGGCGCACGATCTCGCGGGCGGCCCGCACCGGCGCGCTTCGGCCGGGCGACGCGGTCCTCATTCGTGGCGGCGTCTACCGCGAGTCGATCCGCCCGCAGTCCGGCGGCACCGGGCCTGACGCCCGCGTGACGTACGCGGCCGCCCCGGGCGAGCGGGTCGTCGTAACCGGCGCCGACCGTGCCGACGGCGGCTGGGTCCGCCAGCGCGACGGCGCGTGGCGCCGGCCGTGGACGGGCGAGGCGCTCCTCACCTACACCGACGACCCGACGTTCCGTCGCGAGGTCCTCGTTGCGGACGGGCAGGTCCTCCGCCCGGTCGGGAGCCGAGCGGAGCTGGCACCGGGCCGGTTCTGGCGCGAGGGCCCCGACGAGGCGCCGACCGCCCTCGTCGCCCGCTTCCCCAATGACCGGCCGCCCGAGGCGGCCGGACCCATCGAGGTCGGTACGCGGACCGTGTTGTTCTCGCCGCAGGGTGCCAATCCGCACGCGGAGTGCGGGAGCGCCGGGACGCCGGGCTGGATCCGCGTCGTCGGGATCACCTTCCGGCACGCGACGAACCGGGCACAGTGGGGCGCACTCTGCGCGGGAAGCGCCGGCGGGTTGGTCGAGAACGTCCGCGTCGAGTGGACGAACGGGCTCGGGATCGACGTCTCGGGCGCCCACCACACGTTCCGCCGGACGCGGGCCGACCTCAACGGGCAACTCGGGTGGGGCGGCGGCTGCCGCGGCTGCCTCATCGAGGAGAGCGCGGCCGTCGGCAACAACTGGAAGGGGCACGACCCGTTCTGGGAGGCCGGCGGCGGCAAGTGGGGCGGCACAACAGACACGGTCATCCGGCGCCACTACGCGGCCCACAACGGCGGCCCCGGCATCTGGTTCGATGGCGACAATCACCGCAACACGGTTGAGGGCAGCCTGCTGGTCGGCAACGACATGGCCGGGCTGATGCTCGAGCTGAACACGACCGGGACGCTCGCGCAGCACAACGTGATCGCCGCGACGCGCTGGCGCGCCTGGACCGGGACCGGGATCCTGTCACAGGCGGCCAGCCGGAACGCGCTCGTCCATAACTCAGTCGTCGAGAATGGAGGGACCGGGATCTGGCTCCGGCTCGACCCGGACCGACGCGCGCCCGACGGTCACAACGCGGTCCTCAACAACCTCGTCGTGGGCAACGCGACGGCGGGCGAGGAGGCCCGTGAGATGTCGGTCCAGGGCGAGACGCCGGCCGACGTCCGCACGACGCGGTTCGAGGGGAACGCCTACGGCCGCCTCGGCCGCGACCTGTTCCGCTCGACGTTCTTCGTCTACCCCGCCCCGCAGTGGGAGGCCGACTTCCGCAGCGACGACCTCGCGACGTGGCGGGGGCTCGTCGGCGGTGACCGTGAGGCGCGGCTGGTGGACGCGGGCGAGCGCCACCCGGTGAGCCCGCCCGCCTCGATCGGGGCGGGGGCCCCGGGGACGCCCGCGGCACCCTACGCATGGGCGGGCGCTGACCCGGCCCGCGTTCGCGCCGGGGGCGACTGGCAGAACGCGCCGCCTCGGCCCGTTTGGCCACGTTAGACCCGTCGAGATGGAACGCGGGAGTCAGTGCTGGGAGCGTCTAAACCGTCTGGACACTGGCACGGCCCGTCGCTTGGGGAGGTGGGGGCACCCCTCCCGAGTCTGATGGAAACCGTTCTCCTCTCCCCGGACCGCCCGTTCTCCCGCCGACGGGAGCTCGCCCGCGCCCACACGGCGAACCACACGAAGCGCCGGCTCATTAATGCGGCGTCGGTGGCCGCGGCCGAGGCTGCCGCCCTCGCGGTCGCCCTCTTCGCCGCGGGCTTCGTCCGCCAGCACCTCGTGGGAGAGGTGTCGTCGCAGATCGGGTGGGGCTGGAGCGTCGTGCCGCTCTACCTCGGCGTGTCGTGGATGGCCGGCCTGCTCCCGGGGTGGGGGCTCGGCGCAGCCGAGGAGCTCCGGCGTGTCGTGCTCGTGCTCGGCGGCGTGTTCGCCGCCGCCGTCGTCGGGCTGTGGCTGGCGAACGTGAACGGTCCGGGGGGCGGCGCGTCGAGCCGGCTGGCGATCGGCGCGGCCGGTGTGCTGGCGCTCGGACTCGTTCCGCTGGCGCGGTGGAGCGTCAAGTCGGGGCTCGTGCGGCGCGACCGGTGGGGCGTCCCGGCCGTCGTCTACGGCGCTGGCCTCGCAGGCGCTCGCGTGGTGCGCCAGCTCCAGGAGGAGCGCGGGATCGGCTACACGCCCGTCGCCGTCTTCTCCGACGACGTCGACGCGTGGGGCGGGTTTCTGGACGCGATCCCGATCGTCGGCGACACGTCGCAGGTGGCGCCCGAGGCGGCCGTGGCCTTCCTCGCGCTTCCTGAAGCCGACCGCGACCACCAGATCGACCTCCTCGAGGGTCCGCTCTCGTGTTACCAGACGGTCGTCGTCGTGCCGGACCTGTTCGAGGCGCCGAGCCTCTGGGTCACGCCCCGGGACATCGCCGGCGTCCTCGGCCTCGAACTGACGTCCACGCTGACCCGCACGATGCCCCGCCTCGTCAAGCGCTCGGCGGACCTGCTCGTGGCCGTCGGGTTGGCACCGTTCTGGGTCCCGCTCGTCGGGATCCTCGCCCTCTGGGTCTGGCTCGCCGACCGCCACACCCCGTTCTACGCCCAGGAGCGCGTCGGCGCCGACGGCACCCTGTTCCGGGCGTGGAAGCTCCGCACGATGGTCCCGGACGCCGAGCGGGTCCTCCGGGACGCCCTCGACGCCGACCCCGCGCTCCGCGCCGAGTGGGAGGAGCACTTCAAGCTGGAGCGGGACCCGCGCATCACGGCGCCGGGCCGGTTCCTCCGCCGGACGAGCCTCGACGAGATCCCGCAGATCGTCAACGTCCTCCGCGGCGACATGAGCCTCGTCGGGCCGCGCCCGCTACCGCGGTACCACCACGAGGAGTTGAGCGAGCGGGTCCGGTCGCTCCGCGAGCGCGTCCGCCCCGGCATCACCGGCCTCTGGCAGGTCTCCGGCCGGAGCGACGCCGGCAACATCGGGATGGAGCGCTGGGACCCGTACTACGTCCGGAACTGGTCGCCCTGGCTGGACGCCGTGATCCTCGTGCGGACGGTCCGGGTTGTGGCGAAGGGCTCGGGGGCGTACTGAGAAACCGGAGACGGGGGACGGGAAGGTTAGTCCGCCGCCGCTCGGTCGGAGTCGTCGGCCCCTTCCGCGTCGGTTTCCTCGCCACCGTCCTCGTCCGGGGCGTCCTCGGAGGCCGACGCGGCCGTCTCGTCCTCCGGTTCGCCGTCTCCGTCCAAGTCTGGGTGGTCCGTCGGGTCCGGGGCGGGGGACGACAGGACCTCGGCGACGGCCGCTTCCAGGTCCTGGATCTCCTCCATGTCGATGTCGCCCTCCCCACGCCATGCGATGCCGCCGTCCCGGCGGAGGAGGAAGGCGTAGACGTCGCCGGACTTCAGCTTGAGCCGCTTGCGGAGCTTCTTGACGTCGGTGTAGAGCGGGACCGTCCGCGCGCGCTCCTCCTCGGTTTCGATCTGGCCGCGGATGCCGAGCGTGCCGAGGTCACCGAGCAGCTTCATCTTTTTACTCGAAACGGGGGCCTCGATCACGGCGAACCGCTCGCCGTGGGCCTCCCGCAACCGGTCCCCGAGGCGGGCCCACTGGTCGGCGAGGGGGTCGAGGGCGTCCTGGAACAAGACGACCAGGAGCGTCGCGTCGGTGGGGAGGTCTTGGGGAAACTGGACGTCCGTGCCGTCGAGCCGGCGCCCCTTGACGAGGGGGAAGTGCGTCGCGGGGTCCTTCGAGAAGAGTCCCATGGGCTGGGGGGAGGGGCCGGCAAGCTACGCGCCCACCCTCCCCGCGGTCGGGGCCCTCTCGCAGCGTCGGCCGTCACGCGGGCAGCGACGCGCGCAGGATGAACCCCGTCGGGTCGATAAGGTCCTTGCGCCGGAAGAACGGGACGTAGTGGACCGAGCGGGCCGACGTCCCGACCGCGCGGTACAGCTTCCCCGTCTCGGTCTTGTCGTACAGCTCGAGGTGGAGCATCATCGACGCGACGCCGGTCCACCGCGTGCCGTCGGCGTTCTTCATCACGCCGACCGCTCCGATCGGCTGGCCGCTCGTGACGGCGTCGCCGACCGCGAAGACGCCGGCCTCTGGCCTCTCGAGCTCGCAGTAGCGCGCGAGAAAGGCGCCGTGGTCGATGTCGAGAGCCCACGTGTCGCGGTAGAACGCGTACGGCTCGCGGGCCACGGTCCCGTGGGCGAGCGCGAGGACCGGCGTGCCGTCGGGCATGTAGAGGTCGACGGCCGCGTGGGCGCGGGCCCCGCCGCTCCGCCTCGACCCGAACGCGCGCATCCCCGCCTCGGGGCCGGCGAACGGGTAGCTGGACCGCTCTGCAAACGGGTAGCGGATGTCAACCCGGCCGATGGCGCGGAGCGCGTTGAGCCGCTTGAGGGTTCCTCCGTTCGGGTCAATCCGGGCGTCCGGCCGCCACATCCCGATCCGCCGCTGCATCCGGACGATCGCGCCCTCCGTCCCGTCGCCGCAGATCCCATCGACCGGCCCGGGGTCGAGGCGCGCGTCGAGGGTCAGCCGGGCGGCCTCCTTGAGCGCGCCCTGAACCATGCGGACGTCGGCGTCGCGGTTCGCGCCACCGGACCCGCCGACCGAGTCGGTGAGCACGACGGGCTCGAGCGGGATGGGGGCCGGCGCGTCGCCGTCGTCTACGAACGCGGCCAGGGTGGCGCGGACCGCGTCGCAGTCGACCCGGTCGCCGGGGCAGGCCTTCCGCGCGCCGGCCTCCCAGTGCCCGATCACATGGGGGACCGGGATGTCGTAGGTGGCCATCAGCGAGCGCGCCAGCGTGAGCCAGGCGGCCTCCTGCTCGGGCGTCCACGCCTCGCCCGGCACGTTGTGGTAGTCGTCCCCGTGGTGCCCCGAGAACACGACCCCCACGGAGTGGTGGTTCTTCCCGCCGTCGGCGCAGTGGGCGCCGACCTGGTCCTCTGCTCGCCCCTCCTCGACCGTCCCGTCCTTCCGGATAACGTAGTGGTAGCCGATCCCCGACCATCCCCGTTGACGGTGCCAGCGGTCGATGTCGTCGCGGCTGGGGTCCCCCTGGGCGGCGGCGGTGTGGAAGACGATGTGCGAGGTGCGAGCGCGACGAGGCATGGCCGGAGGCGACGTTTGGGGACGCTCCACGGTACACGATTCGGCACAACCGTCCGTCGGCGGCGGTCCGTTCGCGGGCCGGCCGGCCCCTCGGCACGTCGCAGAGGGGCACCTGCGGGCTCTAACGCTCCGAGAGGGACCCTACCTCGCGACCCCGGCGTCAGTCCTCGGCTGTGATCGCGTGCGTCCCCGTGTGGCCGTGATCTCCGAAGAGGGGCGCTAGGCGGGGCCAGAGGGCGGGGGCCGCCCGCCGCATCGCCTCGCCGAGGCGGGCCCACTCGGCCTCCAGCGCGGCGACGTCGGGTGCCTCCGTCGGACGCTCGGCGAGACGCGCGCCGACGGCCCGCACGCGAGCGTCGATCGCGGACTCGATGCGGGCGAGGGCCTCCGGCGGCGGCGCGGCGGCGCGGGCGATGGCCTCACGGAAGAACGGGGCGTAGCCGGCCGCCAGAGAGACGGCCCGGCCGGCCGCAGGGGAGACGTGGAGGGGGACGGGCACGCCGGCGCGGGCGAACGGGAGCGCCCAGTTGTCGGCGGCAAACGGGCCCGCGGGGTTCGGGACGCCCGTCCAGGCGTGGAGCATCGCGAGGCGGGGGCGGTCGGCGTCGCGAGCGCCGTGGGGCACGAGCCCGAACGCCTCGTCCATCAGCCGGCCGGCGTGGGCGTGCCACGCGCCGGGCCACGGGAAGTCCGGCGGCGCCTCGCCCGGACCGACCGGGACCGTCCACGCGGCGCCGGTGAGGACGGGCGCGCCCCCGATTGGGAGGTACGTCAGCATCGACGGCTCGGCGGGATCGAACGCGCGGCCCACGGCGCGGCCGGGGTGGACCCAGTGCTGGCCCATGTGCGGCATGTCGGGGCCGAGCGGGCGAAAGCCGGCCGCGAGGGCGTCGGCGGGGTCGGCGAAGGCGGCGAGGGCCCGCTCGGCGGTCTCCAAGAACGCGACGTGCGCCGAGTCGAGCGCGGTCGGATGAGGGTCGTGCGTGTGCTGCGCGGCGACCGGTGCGGCGAGGAGCAGGAGGAGGGCGGCGCGCATTAGTAGCTGGAGCGGAGCGGGGCGAAGCCGAGGTCGGCGACCTCGGTCTGCACGCGGGCGTCGAGGATCCGCGCGAGCGCCTCGTCTGGGACGCCGTAGGGGAATCGGCTGAGGGACTGGAGGTCGGCCCCGCGCGCTTGGCCAGCACTTCCCAGCCGCGCCACCCGGCGCATGCCCGGCGGGGCCTGGGTCACGCTCCGGAACTCGCCCCGCGGCGCGCGTCCCGAGTAGGCCGCGCCCCGCTGGATGTCGCGCATCGGCACGCGGACGACGCGGACGGGCTCGCCGATCTGGTTCACGGCGTCGACCAGGAACGCGCCGGGCTCGATCGTGAGGAGTTCGCCGGCGAGGACGCCGGAGGCTTCGCCCGACCGGACCGTGAGGACGACGGTGACGCCCTCTGCCTGGTAGTGCTCCGTCGCGGTCGGCCGGTTGATGGTGCAACTGGTCAGGACCAGGAGGGTGAGGAGGGGGAAACGCGTCATCGGACCGGGACCTTCGACGACTCGAACCGGGCCTCGTAGTCGTCACGGAGGCGGCGCCACGTGCCGATGGCGGCGACGAGCGTCGAGTCGCTGGGGACGAACCGGCCGCGGTCGGGCCGGCGGAGCCACTCCGGCCGCATCCACTCGATGTAGTGGCCCTGGGACGAGACGAAATACGTCTGGTGCCGGCCCGGCGCCGCGGCGGGCGGGCGGAACGTGGCGTGGAAGACCGAGCCCGGCCCGCGGACGGCGTAGTCGAGGTCGGTCGTCGCGAGCGGGACCGCCACCTCGGGCCAGTCCCGGCCGCCGTCGTCGGTCACGCGCTCGAGTGGCACGCGCGTCGGGGTGACGGTGCGGACGTCGGCGAGGGCGGCGCGGTCGAGCCGCCAGCCGCCGGCCACGAACCGGAGCCGGACGCGAAACGGCCCGTCGCCCGCGGGCACCGGCACCACGACGGCCCGCTCGGCCCACGCGACGGGCCCCGCCTCGGCGACGCGGCCGACCTCCCGGAAGGCGCCCGCCTCCTCTACCTCCACGCGCAGCCCGAGGCGGCGGAGGTAGTAGTCGCCGAACTCGGCCACGGCCCCGATCGACGCCATGTCCTGCCCGATCCAGTCGAGGGCCCGTGCGCCCTGGCCGGCCAGCATGTGCTCGTAGAGCAGGACCGTCGTGAGGAGGCTGCTCCGGAACCGGAGCGCGACGGCGACCGAGTCGGCAGCGGGGCGGGGGAAGGTGAGGGTGACGGCGTCGGTGAGGTCGCTCGTCGTGACCGCCGCAGTCATGGCGTCGGCCGTCTCGTAGGCGGCCCCGCCGGCGTGGCGGAGCGCGTCGAGAACGTCGCGGCCCGTCCGGTCGGTCGCTTCGGCGGGCGCGCGTTCGGCGCTCAGCACGAGCGCCGTGCCGACCTCGCCCGGGACCGCCCGCTCGTCGGGCCCGTGGGCGACGGCTTCGACGCCGAGGTCGTCGAGGTAGTGCGTCTCGAGCGCCTCGTTGCGGACCTCGAGGCGGAGCGTGCCGTCGGGCGCGAGCACGGCGTCTGGGAGCACGTCGCGGTCGCGCATCTCGAACAAGGGCGCGATCGAGTTCGAGAACAGCTCCGCCTGAAGCGCGGGCGCCCCCGTCCCCGCCGAGTCGACGTAGACCGTCGGGCACGAGCCGAAGATGGCGACGGCCGCGGCCGGGATGGCGAACGTCGCGACGGCCGCCGCTCCGACGGACACGAGCACCGACTTGCCGGCCTCGATGTCGGTCGAGTACACCTCGGCCCCGAGCACACGGTCCGCCGGGACGGCGCGGATCGCCTCGGTCGTGTTCTCAGGGAACGTGACGAGGAGCGCGTTGGGCCCGCGGACGCTGTCGGCCCCGAACGCCGCGCCGTCGGGGAAGAGCGCCACGGACCCGTCGTCGAGGTGGACGCGGAGCGGCGAGGCCACCTGCTGCGGCGGCCCGACCGGAATCGGGTCGACGTCGGCCCGGTAGAACAGGCAGCCGCCGAGCCCGAGGGCCAGGAGGAGGGCGAAGAGACGAGGCATGGGGGCGGACGGGGGAGGGGCAACCTCGGGCGGTCCAGTTTCCTGGACTTAGTCCATCCGTACCACCCTCGCAGACCGGCCCAAACGAGACCGCCCGCCTCGGTGCGGTCACCGAGGCGGGCGGGGCAGACGAGACAGGCGCTGTGCGCTAGTCGTCGTAGTTGTCGATCTGGGCGCGCTGGAGGCCACCCGAGAAGTCGATGTAGCAGGTCTTCGTCTCGGTGTAGAAGTCGTAGACCTCCCATCCGCCCTCGCGGTGGCCATTGCCCGTCGCCTTGACGCCGCCGAAGCTCATGTGCGCCTCGGCCCCGATCGTCGGCCCGTTGATGTAGGTGATGCCGGCGTCGATGTCGCGAAGCGCGCGGAAGGCCCGCGCGATGTCGCTCGTGTAGACGGCCGAGCTCAGCCCGTAGGCCACGTCGTTGGCCACCTCGATGGCCTCGTCGAAGCTCTGCACCTTGATGACCGAGAGGACGGGCCCGAAGATCTCCTCGCGGGCCACGCGCATGTCGCGCGTCACGCCAGTGAAGAGGGTCGGCTGGAAAAAGAACCCGTTGTCGAGGCCGTCGCCGGTCGCGCGCTCGCCGCCCATCGCGATCGTCGCGCCGTCCTCGCGGGCCACGTCCATGTAGCCCGAGACCTTGTCGAGGGCCTTCTGGTTGATGAGCGGGCCCATGTCGGTGTCGTCGTCGTTGCCGTAGCCGAGGCGGAGCTCGGAGGCCTTGGCCTGGATCCGCTCGACGAGCTCGTCGTGGACGCTCTCATGGACGATGAGCCGCGACGTCGCCGTGCAGCGCTGGCCGGTCGTGCCGTAGGCGCCCCAGATCATGCCTTCCATGGCGAGGTCGAGGTCGGCGTCCTCCATCACGATGGCCGGGTTCTTCCCACCCATCTCGAGTGACACGCGGGCGTGCCGGGCCGCCGCGCTGGCGGCGATCCCCGCGCCGGTCTCCGACGAGCCCGTGAACGAGATCGCCGCGACGTCCTCGTGGTCGACGATCGCCTGGCCCGTCGCGCCGGCGCCCTGGACGAGGTTGACGACGCCCGCGGGCACGCCGGCATCCTCGAGCACCTGGACGAGGAGCGCGCCCGAGTGCGGGGCGTCCTCCGACGGCTTGAACACGACCGTGTTGCCGCTCAGGATGGCCGGGAACATCTTCCACGTCGGGACGGCCACGGGGAAGTTCCAGGCCGTGATGAGCCCGCACACGCCGATCGGCCGGCGGACCGTCATGTTGAACTTGTTGTTCATCTCCGACGGGACCGTGTGGCCGAAGAGCTGGCGGCCCATCGTCATGGCGTAGTAGGCCGTGTCGATGGCCTCCTGGA
>Ga0310345_10003934_pt1 | contig 13780 bp, 10 predicted proteins | sample HC15DNA20500_MG_FD_204667 | JGI IMG/M metagenome (GOLD analysis project Ga0310345, IMG submission 204667) | Marine microbial communities from station ALOHA, North Pacific Subtropical Gyre - HC15-DNA-20-500_MG | ecosystem: Environmental > Aquatic > Marine > Oceanic | place: Pacific Ocean: North... | reverse complement strand
ATGCTCTCGCACCTCCACATCGAGGTCGACACCGATCAAACCTCGCCAGACCATTTGACCGGAGCTTGGATACAGCAAAATTGACTGCTCGAAGGCCGTCGCCTCGACACTTGCCACTGGCTGAGTCGCTGATACAACAAGTTCAACAACCTCACCAGGTTGAATTGACCGCGCCTGATGGCTGACGCTCACCCGTGGCGTGGAAACAGCCTGCAATAAACCGGCTTCCGACCAAGGAGCCATCCCAATTATGATGCTTACAGATAACAACTGGATGAGTTTGACAGTCATACCGGATTGATTCCTGATTGCACCACAAGTTACACATCGCTGACAAGTCGTTCAACCGAAATGCTCTTCTAACATTTAGAGCAGTTGCTTCCCTTTGCTTTCCATAGGAACATAGTAATGAAGGACCTGTGGAAAGCACTTCAGGTCAAGGAGCCGCACATGAGTAATCCTGTATCCGCTGCCGAACGGCTAGCGCACGGTCGACGGAAATTCTTGCAATTGGGAGCCGCACTGAGTGGGTTACTGATTGGTTGTCGACCCTCCTCGAGCGTTCCTCAACCAGGACCGTCCTTTCTGGGTGGCCCGGTCAGCGAGTACGGCCTCCGTTCTCAATTTGAAAAAACTGTTCGACTTTTCAGGAACTCGCTAACTCAGGAAAATAATGGTAGCCAAACACCTCTACAAGACCTGGAAGGAATAATTACGCCAGCTGGTCTGCATTTCGAGCGTCATCATGCAGGTATTCCGGTCATCGATCCAACCGAGCATCGGCTGTTGTTGCACGGAATGGTTGAGCGCCCGTTGATCTTGACAGTTGAGGAACTTAAACGATTTCCTTCGCATTCTCAGATTAATTTTGTCGAATGTTCAGGCAATGGTCGTATTCACTGGGGCGATGCATCTGACAGAACGGCCCAGCAGATTCACGGACTGACCAGCTGTAGTGAATGGACCGGCGTAAAGTTGTCAGTGCTGCTTAATGAGATCGGAGTACAGTCGGGTGCGAGCTGGATTCTGGTTGAAGGTGCCGATGCCTGCAAGATGACCCGCAGTCTGCCGTTGGCTAAGGCCTACGACGATGCCGTTGTTGCCTACGCACAAAATGGTGAGGCTTTACGTCCTGCTCAGGGATACCCGTTACGGTTGCTCGTGCCAGGATGGGAAGGCAACATTAACGTGAAATGGCTGCGACGTTTAAAAATTGTTGATCAGCCGTACATGACGAAGGACGAAACCTCCAAGTACACCGATCTCCTAGCTACTGGCGAAGCGCGGCAGTTCAGTTTCATGATGGATGCAAAATCGCTAATTACACGACCCTCTGGAGGACAGCACTTACCTGGTCCTGGCTTCTGCGAAATCACGGGTTTGGCATGGTCGGGTCGCGGCACAATCAACAAGGTAGAGATCAGCACAAACGGTGGAGCCTCCTGGCAAGATGCCCGACTGCAGGACCCAGTGTTACCCCTGGCTCATACCCGTTTTCGATTCGATTGGAACTGGGATGGCCGCGAAACAGTCCTGCAGTCTCGATGCACCGACGAGACTGGTTACGTGCAGCCAACCCGCGACCAATTAATCGCGGCGCGTGGTACCAAGTCCTCTTATCACTACAATGGTATCCAAAGCTGGAAAGTGCTCTCGGATGGGACCGTACGCAATGTTCATGTGTAGCGTACGAATCGCGTCGCTACTTGTAATCGTGCTCTCAGGTTCCCTTACTGCACAATCACAGCCCACCTCTCAACTGTTCAACATTGGCCGGACACCGACAGCGGAGGAAATTGCGGCTTGGGATATTAGTGTGACACCAGATGGAGAGGGTCTCCCATCGGGAAGTGGGACGGCCGCCGAAGGTCGAAATATCTATAGCGTTCGCTGCACAGAATGCCATGGTGCAAGTGGTCGAGAGGGCCCTCACGATATTCTCGTGGGGGGACAGGGTACGCTAGCCAGTGATACCCCACTTAAAACGGTTGGCAGCTTCTGGCCCTTCGCGCCCACATTGTGGGACTACATTAATCGGGCGATGCCGTTCGAAACCCCTGGCACGATGTCACCAGACGATGTGTATTCGACGGTCGCCTATGTTCTCTTTCTGAACGAACTCGTCGCGGAAGACCAACTCCTTGATGCCACTACATTGCCATTAATCAAAATGCCAAATCGTGATGGTTTCAGACCGGACAACCGACCTGACGTTGGTCATCCTGTCATATCTCCTGACCCGTAAGAGACTCTCACTGTCCCATTCGGGCTGCGGCCAGTACGGCATCTGTCACAGCCACACTCACGTCCGCCAGGTGGAGCCCTGCTTCTTCGCGTGTCCTTGACCCAGGATTCGGTTGCTCTACCATCACCACATACACCACGATTCCCGTCGGACTTTCCCAAAAACCCGAACGGATTCGTGTCAAAGGATCACTGTCCAGAGAACCACTCTTGAAGTAGTGCGAACCGGTTGACCCGGCGTCTTCAGGAACGTGCAGGATTTCCCACATCGCTTGAGTTGTGTCGGCATCGGTCTTCGGCACCCTACGAAATGCGATCTGCTGCAGAACCACTGCCAACGCAGCTGCCGTGGCCTCATTGTCACCGTTGACAACACGATCAGCCTGCATGTAGCGCCGTGATACGAGGCCAACAAACGCTGGGTCGCGGTCATGGATGAGCTTAGTTAGCGATGCTGGACCGCCTAAGACAGTCGTGGTTACATTCGCCGCCGCATTGTAGACGGCGTTCGACACCCCAACACCACGGATCATCATGTATCCGACCTCACGAACCGTGGCGTTCGCTAGATGGTCCCGAATGTCAGCCTGCTGTTCATCATTAAAATGCGCAATGGCCGGATGGGTGGAATCAGTGACAATCTCTGCAGCGCCCTCGAGCACACCATCAAGTTGGTCAGCATAGGTGTTAAACAGTTCGATGAGGTAGGCGACCTTGATTGCACTGGCGACCGGTCGCCACACTTCTGCGTTGCGCACATACCAGGGATCATCCTCGCGTCCACCCACCCAGACACTCACTTCCATCCCGTCATCCTGACCGGCCTTCAGCAGCTCATCCAGTTGAGCATCTAGAACAGCTGCATCCATCACCGCCGTCGAAATCACTTCTTCTGATGCATCTTCGACAACCGGAGCGGTGGGCCCACAGCCCAGTGCGAACGACCCTAACAAGGAGACGCACAACACTAAACAATAACCGCGCGCTGTCTTGTTACGGTTCACAGTCGCAAGTAAGGGATCCTGCATAATGTCTCCTCTGGGTTAGACCATCTTGGGTGGTTCCGCATGCACTTGATATTCGCGAGGATCAATCGGTACGTCGATGACGGCTGGCCGATTACTCATCCGGCCCGCGTGAACGGCTTCAGCCAACTCTTCAAGTGACGTCACGCGCTGACTCCATGCACCCAGCGCCGCCGCTGCTGCCGCAAAGTCGACGGAGCCATAGCGGACACCGCGTTCAGTGAGACCCCGTCGGGCTTGGGCAATTTGAATGAGACTCAGCGATTGATCGTTAAATACAACCGTCACGAAGTGGAGTTTTTCTCGAACACAGGTCTCGACATCCCCTAGTGTCATTCCGAAGCCACCGTCACCAATCGTACAAAGAACGGGACGGTCCGGATACTGTAGTGTCGCTGCCATAGCTGCCGGAAACGCGTAACTCATCGACGACAGGCCGTTGGATTCAAAAAATGAAAACGGCGCAAACGTGGTCCACGCCTGTGTGGTAACAAATTTGATCGAACCGACGTCCGTCGTCAAAATCGTATCCGCGGCCGACACTTGCCGGAGGCACCGCGTCACTTCCACCGGTGACAGCCCATGATCGAGTTGTTCTGGAGGCGTCAACACATCCGCCAGTGTTGCTTGAAATTCCGTCAACAATGATTCACTCCAGCCAGTCTGTAACCAGGAAATCCCGGCCAGCGCATCAAGCGAGGACCGCACCTCGCCCACCAGTTCAACAGCGGGCTTAAACTCGCCCGCCGCGATTGATAGCGGACCAACGGACACGAGGGGTAGGCTTTGATGCCATAATTTTTCGGACTCGACGGGCTCAAAGCCGACGCCCACCAACAGATCAGCGGTACTCAGAAAATCGACGATGACACCATCACCGGAGACCCCGCAGCACACGCCGAAAAACTGTGGATGATCTTCTGGCAGGAGGCCTTTGGCTTTCGGCGTCACGAACACGGGCGCGCCAAACGCCTCAACAAAGCGGCGGACCGCTTCCACATCCGTCTCCGGGTTAAGGTCCAGACCGAGAAGCACCACAGGCCGCTGCGCCTGGCGAAGCTGTTGCACCATTCGGTCGATGGCTTCAGTCGAAGCTGGAGCGATCGGCTCTGGCATGAGGGCCACACTTAAGGGATCCGTATGCTGCCGATCTGGTTGGCGACTGACGTCACTGGGCAGGCCAATGTGCACCGGTCCCATACGCGGTTCAAGCGTGCAACAGAAGGCCTGGCGCACCTTCGCTGCGGTATCTTCCCCATTCAATGTGATGGACATCTTTGTAAATGGACGGTAGACGGCATTCAAGTCAAGATTTTGATGCGTTGCGTAGGGCTGTGCCGCCGTCGCAGTCGCTGCCGTGATGGCAATCATGGGTGCGCGGTCAAGAAAGGCGTTCGCCACCCCAAGGGTCATATTCACGGCCCCAGGTCCCAAAGTCGAGACACACACGCCGGGCCGGCGCTGCATCTGACCAGTGGCATCTGCCATCAAGGATGCGGTCGCTTCGTGGCGCGTCAGCAGAAACTCAATCCCGACCTTGCGAGCCGCTTCAACAAAATCGAGGATCTCGCCACCTGGTAGGCCGTACATCCGAGTGATGCCACCATCCTTGAGTGTCTGCGCAAGCACCTCCGCACACGTCGCCATCTCGCTCCTTTAACTTTCAGATCTCTAACGTTGGATTACCGTTATCCCGTGTGTGAGTCAGCGAGTAACGGGCTTTGGTAGAGGACACGACCGATAAAAAACGGGCCCATCTTCTCGATAAATTCAGAGGTCTGGCGTGTACTGCGCATATCCTTAATCAACTTGGACAAGGGATACAACTCCGACCCGACAATGCCCAACACGAATTCGTTATCGTCACGATCGAGACCGTGACACTCCAGCCGAATATCTGTGGCCGCGCCTGCTTCACCGTAGGCGCGTCCGATCAGCGCATGCTCCACCAGCATCCGACCCTGCTCGGCTTTCTCAAGACGGTTGAACGCGCCCGACCTGCGGAGCGGATACCAGATGGCCCACGGGTGATCCGGATTCCCGACATTCCGTCGAGGCTTGTGCAATAGGAAATCTTCTAGATCGGCTTCACGCCCAGCCGAATAAGTCCGACCAAGCATTGTGAAATCCGGTACTGGTGTCAGTTCGTCAAATTCTTCGTTGTGGAAGAGTTGACGCGAAAGGTATTGTAAATCTTTCGGGTCTTCATCCATCAGCAGTACACCAATACCGTAAGGATCATTCACGTTTAAATAGAGGACAATTCCCGCGGTGTCGTAACGAGCCAAGCAGTCGCGAATTTTGAGCTGAATGCGCGCCCGACAATCAGTAAACACATGGAGTTGCATAAACAACCGCCTGTCTAAGTCCTGCGATTGTCCGCGACGCGGGGCGCCATGCTCAAGCAAGTCTGGTGCGAACGCGGGCGCCTTCGAACCAGAGGGCTTTTCCTTGGGGTCGTTCATCGTAATCCTTTCTCTCCAGCCACGGGATGCGAAACCGAACCTCTCTTGTCATCTTACACTGAGTGGAGTCTGGAAACCGTAGGACGACGAGAAGTCGGGTATGCTACAGAAAGTCGTAACGCTCATGGTCTAATTACCCAGATACGTACGTAATGAACAACGAACGACCGGTTCATCTCATCGCCAGTGGAGACTCTCGGCTCGCCGCGAACCAACGGTGCTGGCCAGCCCAAGCCGCCCTGGAAACCACGATCGGGCAGGTCTTCGCCGAGTTCGGTCGCCCAGTCACCCGTGCACATGACCTCATTCCCGATAAGGGCCATGGCTTCATTGATGGGCAAGCCTATGGAATGGACATCTTTCGACGACTGGATCCAGACGTTCCGCTAGTGGTCGCTACCGCTGTGTGGCAGTACACCAGTCACATCTTGGCTGGGTTGAGCAAACACCGAGGGCCAATCCTCACTTTAGCGAACTGGAGTGGCGAATGGCCTGGCCTCGTGGGACTACTTAACCTGAATGGGTCGTTGACGAAAGCCGGGGTGCCGTACAGCACGATCTGGAGTGAAGATTTTCAGGATGACTTCGCGCGTCGATGCCTGAGTGACTGGATACAGTCCGGCGCATTTACCCATGAACTTGGTCACGTTCGTGCACTGGCCGATCAGACGTGGCCGCTGGCACTTGCCGAGTACGAACAACGAGGACGCGCACTCGCCGTGACGTTGCGTACCGACCAAGCCATCCTCGGAGTCTTTGACGAAGGCTGCATGGGGATGTTCAATGCGATCATTCCCGACCACCTGCTCCACCCTCTCGGGATCTTTAAGGAACGTCTGAGTCAATCAGCACTGTACGCCGCGATGCGTGACGTGCCAGACAGCACCGCTACCGCCCATCTCGAGTGGCTCCTCAACCGTGGCATGCAGTTTCGATTCGGGCAGGACGAGACCCAGCATCTAACCCAAGCGCAGGTACTCGAAGGACTTAAGATGTATGACGCAGCTGCTCGACTCGCGGCTGACTTTGGGTGTGCAGCCATCGGTATTCAATACCAGCAAGGACTCAAGGATATCTGTGTCTCATCCGATCTCGCTGAAGGCTTATTAAACAACCTGGACCGACCACCAGTGCAAGATGCACAGGGCAACGAAGTTTTCGCAGCTTCGGCGATCCCACATTTTAATGAAGTGGACGAGTGTGCAGGTGTCGATGCGATCCTCACCAATCGAGTCTGGACGAACCTCGGGCTCGACCCTTCAACGACACTTCATGATGTTCGGTGGGGTGAAGCCGTGCACGATTACGGTGTGGACGAATTCGTGTGGGTGTTCGAGATCTCAGGCGCCGCACCCGCCAATCATTTCATTGACGGCTACCGAGGAGCGGTTGGGGAACGTCAGCCGCCCATGTATTTTCCACTTGGCGGTTCAACCCTAAAAGGCATTAGCAAGCCTGGTGAAATCGTCTGGAGCCGGATCTATATCGAAAACAACATGCTCCACATGGACATCGGCCGTGGTGGTGTCGTTCGACTCCCTGATGAGGAAACGGAACGGCGTTGGAATCTGACGACTCCCCAATGGCCCATCATGCATGCGGTGCTCTACGGGGTCAGCCGTGATCAATTGATGGCTAAACACAAGGCGAACCACGTCCAAGTCGCTTATGCTCCGAATGCGACTGCAGCCTTGCAAGCATTGATTGCCAAGGCGTCGATGGCCAAGGAACTAGGTCTACAGATTCATCTGTGTGGCACTCTTGAAGATGACCTGAGCTACCACCAACGAACCGAGCAGTCCTGACCACTCACGGTCTCTCATCAGGATTCAGCCAGACTCTGTCGCCCAGCGATTGCTCGCTAAGGACATTAGGGTGTAACGCTGCCGCAGATTCTCCACCAAGCTTGCATACTCATGCTTCGGAAATTCTTTGCGCATCAGTCGCTTTCGGAGACGTCGCAATTCGTACAAGTAGAGGTTGGTAATGTGGTCCTTGACCAGTTGAGGTGGTGTCGAGGCCGTCGGTTGCAACCCATGACCCTCGAGCGCCTTCAGCACGTGAGCATGATAAACGTAACGCATCAATGCAAATAATCAGGCGTGAATCGCGATCAACGCGGTTTTAATCACAGCACAGTGCACCTTATGCCAAGGTGTCAGCTGAATCGGCGCCATACGCCGCGTACCATGGACTGGCTGTTTGCAACCGGTCATTCACGTTGTTGATGTTGGCAACCCCTTCACTTTCAAGCCAAGTCCGAAACGCACTGACGCCCTGTTTCGCATAAACAGGAATTCCTTCTTTCCAAGTTGCACGTCCGCACAATACTCCAGAAAACTTGACGCCAGAGTCAGTCGCAAGTTGGAGTGATTCGGTAAACTCTGCATTACTCACACCCGCTGAAAGATAGATAAACGGCTTCGTGGCAACCGCTGCAGCTGCTCGAAAATGCTCCATCGCCTCATCCTGGGTATAAGCCTTCGTCCCAGCGAAGGCCTGAGCACCCTCGACACACTTCATATTAACTGGCACTTCTACTTTCATCACATCAACGCCGTAACGTTCCTTCGTAAACTCTGCCATGCTGAGTTTGACCACTTCGGGTTTGATCTTGGCAAATTCAGGTCCCTTCTCATCACCACCACTAGGATCGTAACCAACGGGTTCAAGAAAGAACGGAATGTCGTTTGCTCTGCACTCATCACCGATCCGTTCAATCCATGCATGCTTCTCCTCGTTGATCGCCTTATCTTCGAATGGTGAGTAGTACAACAAAATCTTGATGCAATTTGCGCCTTGCTCTTGTAAGCGCTTCACAGACCAGTGCTGCAAAAGACCAGATAACCGACCAGGTTGGGTATTGTCGTATCCACTTGATTCGTAAGCCAGCAGTAATCCGGCGTTCTTCGATCGTTGCTTTGAAGCTTCGAGTCCCCATTGGGGATCCAGAAGAATTGCACTAGCGTGTGGTGTCAATACTTCTGCAACAACTGCCTTAAATTCCTGCATCATCGTGTCCGTAATATCGCCACCCTTTTGCGCAGCCAAAGATTTTTTTAAGGAGCCACGTTGATCCATCGCAGCAGCGGCGATTACGCCACGATCGTTCGAAACTGCCTTCATACCTGCAAGTTTTCCTGATGTGATATGCACAAACCTTCTCCTATCGATTGTGGTGCGCCCTGCTTAAGTATCGACTATCTTTCCCGACGCCTACGGGCACATGCGAAGATGGGTGACGCCCATTCCTGCGGACATTGTAACGTCTTTGGAACACGTCGACCAGCCAACCAGTGCAAAGATATGCCGCATGGAAAACTTAGCGGCGCAGATCCATACAAGAATTGGAAATCGGAAGCATGGTACTCTTTAGCGTCATGACTAGAAACACTTTGAACCTGAACGGTCAGGCGATGGGACTCTTGGTAACGTTTTTGGTGCTGAGTTGGAACTTGCTAGCAACGCCAGTAGTCGCTAGTGAACAAATACGGCTCCCTTTCACCAATTATCCTCAGGTGTTCGAGGTTCGAAATACTGATAATGCTCTGGCAGCCCTAGTAATGATTGACGAGGTCATTAGTGGAACCCCACAATCAACGGCACCAATTGCAGCACGAGTGTTGAAAGCAAGTCTCTTAGCCGAACTGGAACGATACACCGAAAGCAGGCAGCTGCTGCTCGCGATTGCTGAAGAAGAACCTACATTACGTCAATTTGCTCTCACGACCGTAATCAGACATCTAACGAGTCAGGGTAACGCCGCTCAAGCACATAAATACCTGCAGTTATTAACCAATAATCAACCAGAGCGAGAACATCTCGACTTGATACTCAACATTGCCGACACCTATAACAAGAATGGAATCGCGCAAGAGTCAATAACTATGTACCGTCTGGCCCTGCGACTTCGCACCTCAGGCCGTTCAGCTGACCTGGCTCGGCTCGGTATTGCTGGCATCGAGGCGGCGGCTGGTAATGTTGAACGTGCCCTAACACTGTACCGTGAGGCTCAAACCTTGAGTAGGACAGCCGATGGCTTTATAGCTGCCCGTTCTGCAGAAAATCTTCTTGTTAGAGCGACAGGCGCCACACGTACACCATTAAGCAACACTCAGTACCAAGAACACGCGAAGCGTCTTCGCAATCAAGCACGCTATGAAGCAGCCCTTGAACTGATTGAGGATTGGAATGATAACAACCCTGATCGAGAACAGAACGCGGTCATCCAACTCGAGAGAATCGAGACGTTCTATGCCATGCGTGCGAATGCTGAAGCGAAACGTCTCTGTGAGGAATTTTCGAGGCAGTACCCAACACACGAAGAACTGCCACGTGTTCGTCTGACACGATTTCGCTTGGCCGTTCGAGAAGCGAAAACTGACGAAGTTAAAAACCTGGGTTATGGTCTGTGGTCAGGCCGGAGCCCTGGAACATCGACGACTATTCGTCGCAGTACCGGAACCTTGCTCGCGGCTTATCTGGTCGCGGTCGGCGAAATTAAAGAAGGTCTGGCAGTCTATCGCGAGCTGTACCGCATGACTGAGAACGCCTCCGATCGTCGTACTGTCCTATGGCGAGCCGGTGTGGCCGCAATTCGCGTTGGCCAGTTCGAACGTGCTGCCCTGAACCTCCGTGGACTGCTGCAGAGAAACCCAACCGGTGATCTTGAACCAGCAGCATTGTATTGGTGTGGTATTGCGGAACACCGCTTGTCCCGTGAGGACCACGCTATTAAGCTGTTCCAAACACTCCAACAACGGTTTCCGTATCACTACTACGGGCTTAAAGCCAAAAAACGCCTACAGGAACTGCACTTCGGTGCAAACTCCGAAACCTTTGTTCCAGAAACACGGACAATCACTTTTCCTGTCTTAAAGCTTTCGGTTTCTACGACTCAACAACCGGAATTTAAAGCTGCCTCAATACTTGCGCAAGCTGGTCTGGTTGCAGACGCTGCAGGTTCTGTTCGAAAACTACTGGAACGTCAGCGTGGCGACCAAGCTCTCGCCCTCGTCACTGTACGCGCCTTGGCAAATGCAGGTGCTTACAATCAAGGAATGAATATTCTCGTGAACCATTTCGGGCAGTTCCTGCGTCAACCAGCGAAAGGTTTACCAGATGATTTCTGGAAGCTCGTTTACCCGCGTCCCTTCCTAAGTGACGTGGAAGATGCCGGCGAAGCCACAGGTGTCGATCCCTTGCTACTCTATGCACTCATGCGTCAGGAATCACGTTTCGATCCCAATGCGCGGTCATTGGTTGGTGCACTCGGTTTAATGCAGATCATGCCCTACACAGCTGAGGAGCTCCGTGTAACAGCAGGGCTCCAAAACGTCCTTCTAGATGAAGAGGTCCTCCTCCAACCACGCGTGAATACTCGCTTAGGGGCTACGCTCATGCGAAGATTACTCACAATGTTTGAGGGTGCCGTCGCTCCGGTTACAGCTTCCTATAATGCAGGCGAAGACTTAGCGGCCGTGTGGTGGCAGGCTGCCGATGGACTTCGTGAAGATCAATTTGTTGATTCAATCCCGTATAGTGAAACACGTCGGTTTGTACGTGAAGTAATCACCAATTACACGACATACCAGCGTTTATATGCATCAACTAGTCCCTGAATCGAATCACCCAACTTATTTGAGAGAACGCACTGAGGTCGAAAGCTTTGAGAGACATGCCGCTTGATTGGAATGGAGGTTATCACTCGTGCAACTCGGTCTAAAAGGTAAACGTGCCTTGGTTTATGCTGCCAGCCGAGGGTTAGGGTATGCATGCGCGTTGGGTTTAGCAAGAGAGGGATGCGACCTAGTCATCACTAGCCGTGATGACGCTCGTATCAATGAAGCCGCCGAACGTATTCGTGCGGATGCTGGAACGCGTGTCCATCCCGTCGCTTCCGATGTTAGCCAACGTGACACGGCGTACACACTCGTACAAACGTGCGTCACACTTTACGGTGGCCTTGAAATCGCATTGCATAACGCTGGTGGTCCACCAGCCGGTGACTCGTCAGAGGTGTCAACAGACCAGTGGACGACAGCCTTTGACCTTAATCTAATGAGTTTCGTAGAACTAGCCCGCGCTGCAGCACCTGAAATGAAGAAGACGGGTTACGGACGACTGCTCACAATCGCCTCTTCGTCAATCCGTCAACCAATTCCAGGTCTCGTGCTTTCCAATGCAATGCGAATGGCCGTGTTAGGAACGGCTAAAACATTATCGAAGGAGCTAGCCAAAGACGGCATCCTAGTAAACGTCATTGCACCGGGACGTCTATCAACCGAGCGGGTCGACGAACTTGATCGCGCAGACGCAGCACGCTCTAATCAATCCTTTGAAGCTGTCCGGTCGGCCGCGATTCAGACGATTCCTCTAGGCCGACTTGGACAGCCAGACGAACTCGCTAACCTTGCCGTATTTCTTGCGTCGGAAGCCGCAAGCTACATTACTGGCAGTGCGATCCAAGTAGACGGTGGTCTAATAGGCAGTTATTAGATCGTTAGCTTATCGATCGGTTCCGACGGCTCCCCCATCCGGTCTGCGACGGTCTAGACCACCCTCGAGCAAATTCCTCTCCAGGTCAAACACGATTAACTGCGCAGTGCCTTGCCCACCATTCCTTGCTTGTAGCGTGTGGCCACGTGCCTCCAAAAGGGCGATCGTATCGGCTGAAAAACCGAGGCGTTCGTAACTAATCCGATCTGGCAACCATTGGTGATGGAAACGTGGCGCATCAGTAGCTTCCTGTGCATTCATACCGAAATCCACAACATTCAGGATGGTCTGCAGCACGGTATTAATAATCGTCCGGCCTCCAGGCGTGCCAGTGACCATAAAGAGCTGACCATCTTTAGTGAGAATTGTTGGCGTCATACTCGACAACATTCGTTTGTAAGGCTCTGCCAAATTGGGTTCTGTGCCAATCAGACCATTCGCGTTTGTGATATCCGGCCCAGCATTAAAATCTCCCATTTCGTTATTCAACAGAAAGCCAGCACCGGGCACCACGATGCCTGAACCATATCCAAATTCGAGGGTATAGGTTAAAGAAACGGCGTTGCGAGCCGCATCAACTACCGAAAAATGCGTCGTCTCTGGACTTTCTGATGGCCAAGTAAAACTGGTTGGGCTCGATATTGACGCATGCTCTTCATCAATCGAATCACGCAAATCTGTAGCATGTGACTTCGAGATTAAACGGGTTACCGGCATCTCAGGATTAAAATCCGGATCTCCGAGATACAGAGCGCGGTCAGCATAACCCCGCCGCATCGCTTCCGTCATTAGATGTATCGTCCGCGCAGACTGAAATCCTGACGAAACTAAGTCGTACCCTTCAAGCATGTTAAGCATTTCAACGAGTACAATCCCGCCAGAACTTGGCGGCGGCATTGAAATGATTTCGTAACCACGATAGGTACCACGAATTGGCTCGCGCTTTATTGCACGATAGGCTTTAAGATCATCTTCCGTGATTAACCCACCGTTTGCAGCCATCTCTTGGGCCAGCAATCTCGCAGTTTCACCTTCGTAGAAACCAGCCGGTCCAAGGTCCGCAATCCGCTGCAATGTGCGTGCAAGATCCGGTTGACGAAATGTCTCACCTGCCTCGTAGGGCACACCATGCTTTGAAAATTGAGCTACCGATGCCGGATAAATTTGTATTCGCTGTAGCGCTTGCTTCAACGACGCCGAAAAATCGTGCGTTACGGTGAATCCATTCTCTGCTAGAGCAATCGCAGGCTCAACCAACCTGGACCACGGTAATGTCCCGTGTTCTTCCCAAGCCAGATGTAAACCCGCAACAGTCCCAGGCACTCCGACTGAGAGATGACTGAGGTGATGTCGCTCAAAGGAATACTCTTCATTTTCGAACCACATAGTAGGAGTGGCAGCTGCTGGTGCACTTTCACGGAAATCGTAAGCGACAGCATCACCCGAGGCAGCTCGGTGTACCAGAAAGCCACCGCCACCGATATTGCCAGCCGTAGGATGAGTTACAGCCAACGCAAATGCCGTGGCCACAGCCGCATCAACCGCTGT
>Ga0310345_10003933_pt1 | contig 13780 bp, 11 predicted proteins | sample HC15DNA20500_MG_FD_204667 | JGI IMG/M metagenome (GOLD analysis project Ga0310345, IMG submission 204667) | Marine microbial communities from station ALOHA, North Pacific Subtropical Gyre - HC15-DNA-20-500_MG | ecosystem: Environmental > Aquatic > Marine > Oceanic | place: Pacific Ocean: North... | reverse complement strand
CCAGCGCCCGGTCGAGCCGCTGATTGAAAACCAGAGCGTCGCCGTCGGCGGGCGCGAGGCGGAAGGTACGGATCAGGCGCGGATCCTCGAGCCAATCGGCCCTCGCGTCACCGCAAAGACGCCAGGCTATGGCCTGAAGGGCCAGCGCCTGCTGGTCATGTGGTTGCGCGGCAAGCCGGCGTTCGATGTGCGCCGAGGCCTCCTCGTTTCGCTCCATGATAAGCAGGACGCGGGCGTACTCCCGCAGGGCAGCCGCGTGATCGGGCTCCACCTGCAACGCGGCGGCAAAGGCGGCGCATGCTTCGTCCGGACGCCTCGAAGACCACAGGGCCTGCGCCAGGAGGCAGCGCAGATCGGCCCCGTCGGCCTGCCCGTTTACGGCTGCCTTCAATAGCGTGACGGCCTCCGCAGCGCCGCCGCAAAGGATCAACCTGCGTGCCAGCGCGGCGAGCAGTCCGGGGTGATCGGGGTGCGCCCTGATTGCTGCGCGGTAGCTTTCGAGATGCTCGCTCGCCTTGCCCTGGTGCCACAACATGCGGCTGAGCGAGTCGTGTACGTCGGCATCGGTCGGGTTCAGGCTGATGGCATGGCGGTAAGCCGCTGCAGCTTCGTCGAAACGTTTCAGGTCCTGCAGGCAGTGACCCAGGTTGTACGGGATCTTCGCCTGGCCGGGGGATTTCGCTGCGCACTCCAGCAGGATTGGAAGGGCCTCCGCAGAGCGTCCGCATTGCCGCAGGGCGACGGCCAGGTTGTGCTGCCACGACAAGTGCCCCGGCGCCGCCTTGAGCGCGGTGCGATAGGCTTCGATCGCGCCCCGGTGATCGCCGCGCTCGGCGCGCACTTCGCCAGTTGCGGCCCAGGCCCGCGCGTAGGGCGGGACGCGTTCGAGCAGTGGGGACAGGCAAGCTTCGGCCTCTCGGTCGTCTCCCATCCTCAGAAGCGCCAGGGCGAGATTGACGCGCGCTTCGTCGTAGCCGGCGAGCTGGCCCAGGGCCCTGCGATAGGCCGCGGCCGCGTCGTCGTAACGGCCGAGGTCCAGCAGGCTGTTGCCGAGGTTGTTGAGGACATGCGGCTGGCGGGGCTGCAGCGCCAGTGACTGGGCGAAAAGCTCCGCGGCGCGCGCCTGGTCCCCCTTCTGCCGAGCGACCATGCCGAGCAATTGCAGTGCATCGGGTTCATGGGGGTTTGCCGCCAGGATGTCTTGCAACCGGGCGGATGCAGCCTCGAGCTTGCCCTTCTTCGCCAGATCGAGCGCCTCGCGCAGCAGGCTATTCTGCTTCGGTCGCGAAAGTGTCTGCATGCCCGATCCCCCTGGCCTGACGCGAATGTGAAACATTCGGATCAAGCGCGTCAAGCAAATCACACGTTAATTCATGTGTAAATGCACATTATATGTTCAGATGTCCGCCGGTCGGGGGTGCGTGGCGGGAAACCGGGCGGACGGTCTTCGTTCGTGCGGGACTTCGCAGAGCGTGCTGGCGGGCCCTGATGCCTGCGGAGGGCCGGGGGCGCCGGCCAAGGCGCGAGGTCGAAAAGCGGCTCGCGCCTTGGCCCGGCTGGTGGTTACTCGATCGGCAGCTTGCTGAGGTTGTCGCCGATCTTCTGCAAGGTGCGAAGGAGATGGGCGATGTCGCGATTGCTGATTCCGTCCATCGCCCGCATGAACTGGCGCCCCACGATCGGGGTCAGCTTGCGCAGCATCTGTTCGCCGGCCGCGGTCAGGGTGACTTCGGTTATGCGGTTGTCTTCTGCATTCGGTTCGGCCGTCACCAGGCCTTGCTCGATCATGCGGTCGATGATCCGGCTGATGGTCGATCGCTTGGTCAGGGCCGCTTCGGCGATGGCGCCGATGCTTGCCGGCTGCCGTTCGCGCAGGACCGTCATGACGCGATAGATCGGTTTCGAAACGCCGTGCTTGTGCAGCACCTTGTCCATGTCTTCGTGATATTTGAAGTCGGCATGGGCCATCAGGTAAAACGGCGAATTGGCCAGCCGGAAGGTCGCACTGCTTGGATCGTAATCGCCGCGGTCGATCTGGCCTTTTTCACCCCCGGCCGATCTTTTACTCGACACTGCTTTCATATCTTCCCCAAACGCCTTTCCCGTATTTCACGCACAACCGACAAGGCCGCGGCAATCGAGCACAGCTTGGGCGCATTCGCAATCCCATGTCGAAAACCCGTATCACCGCGCAAACTGGCAATGCTTACGGTTTTTGCGTGAATTTGATCCTATTGTCGTTAGCGATCTTGGCCGCAAAATAAAGCGGTTTCCACACGAGAGGATCCGGAAAAGTCTCGCGTGTGCCCCGATCGAGCCCTCATCGAGCCCCGGGGGGGAGCCGCCCGTATGGTTCGGCGCACGATCGCGAGCGCGGTCAGAAAGCGGGAATGCCGGTGATCGCGCGCCCCAGGATCAGGGCGTGGACATCATGCGTCCCCTCGTACGTGTTCACGGTCTCCAGGTTCATGGCATGGCGCAGGACCTGGTACTCGCCGCTGATGCCGTTGCCGCCATGCATGTCCCGCGCGGCCCGCGCAATTTCGAGCGCCTTGCCGACATTGTTGCGCTTGACGATCGAGATCATTTCGGGTGCGAACTGCCCCTGGTCGATCAGGCGCCCGACGCGCAGGCTCGCCTGCAGCCCGATCGCGATGTCGCTTTCCATGTCGGCCAGCTTCTTCTGGTAAAGCTGGGTCGCGGCGAGCGGCCGCCCGAACTGATGTCGATCGAGGCCGTACTGGCGCGCTGCATGAAAACAGTACTCGGCCGCGCCCAGCGCGCCCCAACTGATGCCGTAACGGGCCCGGTTGAGGCACGAGAAGGGGCCCTTGAGCCCGGAGACTCCTGGAAGCAGGGCGTCTTCCGGCACGTCCACTTCGTCCATCACGATCATCCCGGTGATCGAGGTGCGCAGGCTCAGCTTGCCTTCGATCTTCGGAGCTGAAAGGCCTGCCATGCCCTTGTCGAGAACGAAGCCGCGGATCGCGCCGTCGTGCGCTTCGGACTTCGCCCAGACGACGAAGACGTCGGCGATCGGTGCGTTCGAGATCCAGGTCTTCGTGCCGCTCAGGCGATAGCCGCCGTCGGTCTTGCTAGCCCGGGTCCGCATCCCCCCGGGGTCCGAGCCGGCATCGGGTTCGGTCAGGCCGAAGCAGCCGATCGCTTCGCCGCGCGCCAGGCGCGGAAGATAGCGTTCCTTCTGCTCGGCCGAGCCGAACGCGAATATCGGGTGCATGACGAGGCTGGACTGGACGCTCATCATCGAACGATATCCGGAATCCACGCGTTCCACTTCGCGTGCGATCAGCCCATAGGCGACGTAGGATGCCTCGACCCCGCCGAAAGCTTCGGGCAGGGTCGGTCCAAGCAGTCCCAGCGTGCCCATCTCGCGAAAGATTTCAGGGTCGGTGCGTTCCTCCGCGAATGCGTCGATCACCCGCGGCGCGAGCCGTTCGCGCGCGTAGGCGCGTGCCGCGTCGCGGATCATCCGCTCCTCGTCGCTCAGTTGCTCGTCGAGCAGGAAGGCGTCGGACCAGTCGAATTTCTGCACGGTGTTCGTCCTTGTCATTGTGCGGGCACGACCGCGGTGGTTTCGATCTCGATCTTCGCAGCGGCTTCGACCAGGCCGGACACCTCGACCACCGCCATCGCCGGATAGTTGCGGCCGATGATCTCGCGATAGGCGGCCCCGATGGCCGGGAGGCAGGCGAGATATTCTTCGCGATCCGTCACGTACCAGGTCATGCGGACGATATGCTCGGCGCTGGCGCCGCCTTCTGCCAGCACGGCCAGCGTGTTCCTCAGGACTTGGCGGAACTGGCCAGGAAGATCGCGCGCCGCGAACACCTCGTTCTCGTCCCAACCGATTATTCCGGCGGTGAAGACGATCTGGCCGCTGGCCGAAATGCCATTGGCGTAGCCGCGCGGCCGGGGCCAGCCGGGGGGGAGGAGAGAACGATGAGCGGTCATTTCGGATCCTTGTCGCAAAGGTATTGGGCCTGGAGTCGTTCGAGCATGTCGGGAGGCCAGACGCGCGCGCACGCCTGGTCCAGGTCGAGGAGCACAAGCCTCGCCTCCATCGTGACGCGAGGTTGCCCGGCACAGCTGATGCGAATGTCGAGATCGACGGAACTGTTCCCGATACGCCGGATGCTGATGGCAAAGTCGAGAACGTCGCCCAACCGGCTGGGCGCGGTGAACTGGGCCTCCAGCCTCACCGTCGGCAGGCCCAGCCCCTGCGTCCCGTGCATCGCCGCCCGGTCCAGCTTCAGCACGGCAGCGGTCCAGTCTTCCACCGCCGCGTCGCAAAGCTCGAAGTAGCGGGGGTAGTAGACGATCATCGCCGGGTCGCAGTGCGCGAAGCGCACGGGGAACGTCGCCGTGAACATCAGCCCGCCGCCTGGGCGAGATGCTGGCGCGCGATGACCACTTTCTGGACCTCCGACGCGCCTTCGTAGATGCGCAGGGCGCGCACTTCGCGATAGAGCGCCTCGACCGGGGTGCCGACCGTGACGCCCAGCCCGCCGAACATCTGCACCGCCTTGTCGATCACCTGCTGCGCGCTGTCTGTCGCGTGGAGCTTGGCCAGCGCGGCCTCGCGCGAATTGCGCGCGCCGCGCACGTCGCGCAGCCAGCCGGCCCGGTAGATCAGCAGCGCCGACGTATCGATGTCGAGCACCATTTCGGCGAGCCGCGCCTGGGTCACCGCATTGTCGGCGAGAACGCCGGCCCCCAGTTTTCGCGTCCGGGCCCGTTCGGTCGCCTCGTCAAGCGCGCGCCGTGCAAACCCCAGCGCGGCGGCGCCCACCGTCGTGCGAAAAATGTCCAGCGTAGCCATCGCCGCCGCGAAACCCCGGCCGCTTTCGCCCAGCAAGGCCGTTTCGGGCACGATCATGTCGGTGAAGGTCAGCGTGGCCAGGGGATGCGGGGCAATCACGGCAATCCGTTCGGTCACGCTCAGCCCCGGGTTGTCGGCATCGACGACAAAGGCCGAGATGCCCCGCGATCCCGGCGCTTCGCCGGTCCGGGCAAAGAGGATGTAGTAATCGGCGATGCCCCCGTTGGAGATATAGGTCTTCGCGCCGTTGATTGCGTAGCCGCCGTTCGCGCGCTCTGCCGTCGTTTCCATCGCCGCGACGTCGGAGCCCGAAAGCGGTTCGGTCAGGGCGAAGGCGGCAATCTTTCCGCCGGCGGCCACTTGCGGCAGGTATTCCCGCCTCTGGGCTTCGCTGCCGAACAGCGTGATCGTGCCCGACCCCAGCCCCTGCATCGCAAAGGCGAAGTCGGCCAGCCCCGAATGGCGCGCCAGCGTTTCCCGGATGAGCGCGAGCGAACGGATGTCGAGCGTGTCGTGGACCCCGCCATAGGCGGCAGGAACACAGTAGCGCAGCCAGCCGCCGTCGCCCAGCGCGCGGACGAGCCGGCGGCAGGCGGCGTCGACATCGTCAGGATGATCGTCGGCCAGATGGGCAGTGCACCATTTTTCGAGCTCGGCGGCCAGCTTGCGGTGGCTGTCGTCGAAGAAGGGCCAGTCGAGAAAGCTGCGATCGGCCATCAGTTGCCTTCGAACGCGGGGGTGCGCTTTGCGGCGAAAGCCTCGAACGCGCGGCGAAAGTCACTGGTCGCCATGCAGATCGCCTGAGCCTGAGCCTCCATCTCGATCGCCGTTTCGACCGACACGGCCCATTCGGTGTTAAGCTGCGTCTTGGTGATCCCGTGGGCGAAGGTGGGCCCGTCGGCCAGGGAGCGGGCGAGGGTGGTGGCTTCCTGCGCCAGCTCGCTGCGATCCACGAGGCGATTGTGGAAGCCCCAGCGCTCGCCTTCCTCGGCGCTCATCATCCGGCCTGTATAGAGCAGTTCCGACGCTCGGCCCTGGCCGACGATGCGCGGAAGAATCGCGCAAGCGCCCATATCGCACCCGGCGAGGCCGACGCGCGCGAAAAGGAAAGCCGTCTTGGCCGCCGGGGTGGCGATCCTCATGTCCGAGGCCATGGCCATGATGGCGCCGGCCCCCACGCAGATGCCGTCGATGGCTGCCACGATCGGTTGCGGACAGGCGCGCATGGCCTTGACCAGATCGCCGGTCATGCGGGTGAAGGCCAGCAGCTCGGGCATGGCCATTTCGGTCAGCGGACCGATGATTTCGTGGACATCGCCGCCGGAAGAGAAGTTCCCGCCGGCGCCCGTGACGACGACGGCCTTGACCGCGGGTGCATAAGCCAGCGCACGAAACATGTCGCGCAGTTCGGCATAGCTTTCGAACGTGAGCGGGTTCTTCCGCTCCGGCCGGTCGAGCGTCACGGTCGCGACACCTTCGGCGAAGTGCCAGCCGAAATGCGTTGGCGAGAATTGTTCGGGCTTCATCCCTCTTCCTTTCCGATGTCTTCGGCAAGCGATTCCTTCAGCGTCCCGAGCAAGTCGTGGAGCGCGGCCTGCTGGTCGCGGCCGAGGCCGCCCAGCATCGCGTCGATCCAGTCCTGATGCGCCTCTGCCAGGCCGGCGAAGCATTCACGCCCCTGCTCGGTCAGCCGGACGATCGAGGATCGCCCGTCCGTGGGGGACGGGGCCACGCCGACATATCCGTCGCGGACCAATGCCTGGACCACGCCGGTGACGTTGCCGTTGGACACGAGCAGTGCCTGCGACAGCTGCCCCATGGTCATTCCCTGGGGGTGACGATCGAGCGCCGCCATCACGTCGAAACGCGGGAGGGTGATGTCGTACTGGTCGGCGAAACGACGCTTCACCTGCTTTTCGATGATACGGGTGCAGGCCAGTAGACGGAGCCAGAGGCGCACGCTGTCGCGTGGTTCCAAGTCCCCCGTGCGGGGCGGGGCGGGCTTGTCGGGTGCTTTCACGTGACTTCTCCGCCGGCGACCATGATGGCCTGCCCGGTTATCGACTTGCTGGACGGCCGGCACAGCCAGGCCACGGCGTCGGCTACCTCGGCCGGATCGATCAGACGCCGTTGCGGGTTGAAGCGCGCCAGGTCTGCCGCGGCCTGGTCCGCGCTGCGGCCGGTGGCGACCTGAATGCGGGTGACGGCTGCCTCGACGATGTCCGTATCGGTAAAGCCGGGGCAGACGGCATTCGCCGTCAGGCGCGTTCGGGCATATTCTGCCGCCAGGGCCCGCGTCAGCCCTATGGCTCCGTGCTTGGAAGCGACATAGGGCGCGGTGTAGGAATAGCCCTTGACCCCGGCTGTGGATGCGATCGTCACTACCCGGCCGGCAGGCGCCGCCAGAAGATCGGGCAAGGCCGCCTGAACGCAGTGGAACAGTGCGTCGAGATTGACCGCCATCGTCTCGCGCCAGGCCGCGAATGGCGTGTCGCCGAACGGCGCGCTGGGGGCGACGCCGGCGTTGTTGACCAGAATGCCGAGCGGGCCGTGGCGGTCGCGGGCGGATCGGAAGGCGCGATCGACAGCCTCGGGCGCGGAAACGTCCGCAGTGGCGACATGGACCGTGCATCCATGTTCCTCCCGCACCCGGGAAGCGGTCGTTTCCAGCGCCTCGCGACGCCGGCCGACGAGGGTCAGCCGCGCGCCTTCGTCCGCCAGCCTGCGCGCAATCGCCGCCCCGATACCCGAACCGCCCCCGGTGACGAGCGCGTGGACGCCTTCCAGGCCGTCGCTAGCCATTTGCGGCTGCCTCCATCTCCGCGGCCCGCTTCAGGTTGCGCGTAAGCTGCGCCATACCGCCGAGGTAGGGGGAGGGGACCGCGGCCCCGTCATACTCGTGCTGGGCGGCTGCACGCAGCGTCCACATCGGATCGATCATGTGCGGACGGCCCAGGGCGACCAGGTCGGCGCGGCCGGCGGCGAGGATGGAGTTGACGTGATCGGTTTCGAAGATGTTGCCCACGGCCATGGTCGACACGCGGCCTTCGTTGCGGATCTGGTCGGCGAAAGGCGTCTGGAACATCCGGCCATAGACCGGGCGTGCCGCCGCCCAGGTCTGCCCGGCCGACACGTCGATGAGATCGGCACCGGCGGCCTGGAACGCCCGGGCGATCTCCACCGCTTCGTCGGGGGTGACGCCGGCGGGACCCATCCAGTCGCTGGCCGAGATGCGAACCGACATCGGTCGCCCGGCAGGCCAGGCGTCGCGCATCGCTGCGAAGACCTCGAGCGGGTAGCGCAGGCGGTTCTCCAGCGATCCGCCGTAATCGTCGTCGCGCCGGTTCTGGAGCGGCGTGATGAAGCTGGACAGCAGGTAGCCGTGCGCGGCGTGCATCTCGACCATGTCGAACCCGGCGTCGATCGCGCGCCGCGTCGCGGCGACGAACTGGTCCCGGACCCGGTCCATGTCCGCGCGGGTCATGGGGCGGGGAACCTGGTTGCCGGCATCCCAGGGCACGTCGGAGGCCGCGATCAGCGGCCAGTTATCGGCCGGAAGCGGCTCGTCCATCCCCTCCCAGCCGATACGTGTGGAGCCCTTCGCCCCCGCATGGCCCAGCTGCAGGCAGATCTTGGTCTCGGTTTCCCGGTGCACGAAATCGGTTATGCGCCGCCAGGCATCGACATGTTCGTCGGCGTACATGCCCGGGCAGGCCGGCGTAATCCGGCCCTCGGCGGAAACGCATGTCATCTCGGTATAGACAAGGCCGGCGCCGCCCTGCGCGCGGGCACCGTAGTGCACCAGGTGAAAATCGCCCGGGGTGCCGTTTTCGGCGCTGTACATGGCCATCGGCGAAACGACGATCCGGTTGCGAAGCCGCAGGTCGCGCAGCCTGTAGGGGGCGAACATGGGCGGGGCGATCCGGTCGGCGCCGTCGGGTGCCTGCGCCTGGAACCAGCGCTCCACATCTTCCAGCCAAGCCCTGTCCCGCAGGCGCAGGTTCTCGTGGCTGACGCGCTGCGAGCGGGTCAGCAGCGAGTAAGCGAACTGGATCGGGGGGAAATCGAGGTACCGGTCGAGCGTCTCGAACCATTCGGTCGAATTGCGGGCGCTGTTCTGCAGTTTCAGCACTTCCACGTTGCGTTCTGCCTGGTATTCGTCGAGTGCTTCCGTGCGGGTCAGCCCGGGGCGGTTGAGAACCTCGGCCAGCTTGATTGCATCTTCCAGTGCCAGCTTCGTCCCCGAGCCGATCGAGAAATGGGCGGTATGGGCGGCATCGCCCAGGAGCACGAACTTGTCGTGAGACCATTTGCCGGTAACGATCCGGCGAAAGTTGAGCCATGCCTGTGGGCCCGGCAGGTGGGTCGCATTGGACATGAGGCGATGGCCGCCCAGATGATCGGCGAAGATCGTTTCGCACAGGGCGATGGCTTCCGGCTGGTCCATCTGATCGAGGCCCAGCCCGTGCCAGGTCTCCGGCTCCATTTCGACGATGAAGGTCGATAGGTCGTCGTCGAAGCGATAGGCGTGGGCCCAGACCCAGCCAGCCTCCGTCCGTTCGAAGGCGAAAGTGAAGGCATCGAACCGCCGGGTGGTTCCGAACCAGAAGAACTTGTTCTTCCGCACCTGGATGTCGGCCTCGAAACGGTCGGCATGGGCAGTACGGATCCGGCTGTTCGCCCCGTCGGCGGCAATGACCAGGTCGTAGCCCGTCCAGTCGGCCGGGTCCGCGCTCGCTTCATGCTGGAAATGGAGAGCAATGCCGAGTTCGCGGGCGCGTTGCTGAAGGATCGCCAGCAGTCGCTTGCGGCCGATACCGATGAAGCCGTGACCGCCGGAGCGGATGCATTCGCCGCGGATATGCACCTCGATATCGTCCCAGTGGGCGAACTCGCTGCGGATCGTCTCCCCGCTCACCGGGTCGTTGGCCATCAGGTTATCGACCGTCTGATCGGAAAAAACGACGCCCCAGCCGAAGGTATCGTCGGCGCGATTGCGTTCGAACACGTCGATTTCGTGCGAAGGATCGCGCAGCTTCATCGAGATGGCGAAGTAGAGGCCGGCCGGTCCGCCGCCTGCACATGCGATCTTCATCACGCCCACTCCCTCTTGGCACCGTTCCGCCCACGCACTGGCTAAGCGGGCGTCGAATTTATTTCAAGCCTAAAATTTTAAGCTTGAAATATCGTATATCACATAATTATGCACGTGTATCGAGGTACTGGAGATTTAGCGGATGAAGTGGCCGGCAGAGCGCCTAGCGGCGGGATCGAAGAAGTCGTTCGGGATGTACGACGAAGCATGCAAGCTCGACGCTGCAGGCGTTGACCTGATTCACCTGGAGTTCGGCAGACCCCACGCGGACACTCCCGCGCATATCAAGGAAGCGACCAAGGACGCTCTCGATGCCGGGATCGTGCACTATGGCGATTTTCGCGGAACCCCGTCGTTTCGCGAGGCGCTGGCGCGCAAGCTCCGCGAGTTCAACGCCCTGGACTACGGCCCCGACGAAATCCTGGTGACCAACGGGCTGACCCACGCGTCGTTCGCCGCGTTCATGGCGGCGATCGATCCGGGTGACGAGGTGATACTGCTCGATCCCTATTATCCCCAGCACGTCGGCAAGACCGAACTGGCCGGCGGCAAGGTGGTGACGGCCCTGCTCGACAAGGCCAGCGGGTTTGCCATTTCGCGCGAAAGCATTGCCGCCAGGATTACCGACCGGACGCGGATGATCGTCCTCGTCAATCCGGCCAACCCCACCGGGCGGGTCTATACCCGCGAGGAGCTGCAGCAGGTTGCCGACCTGGCGATCGAACATGACCTGCTGGTCCTGTCGGACGAGGTCTACGAATATATCACTTACGACAGCGCGCGGCACATCAGCATTGCCAGCCTGCCGGGAATGCGCGAGCGCACGATCAGCTGCTACGCCTTCACCAAGGCCTATTCGATGGACGGCTGGCGGATCGGATACCTGGCCGCCGACGCACGCCTGATGCCGGCCATACTGCGGATCGCGATGACCGACGTGACGCATGTCAACGTGTTCGTCCAGGAAGGTGCGCGGGCCGCGGTCGAAGGGCCGCAGGAGGCCATGCGGGCGATCGTCGAGGCAGATCGCCGCAAGCGCGACATCGTGGTCCGGGCGCTGAACCAGATGCCGGGCGTTTCCTGCCCGGAGCCGGAGGGGACCATTTACGCCTTTCCCGACGTCACGGGCACGGGACTGCCGTCGCAGGATCTCGCAATGCGGATCCTCAAAGAAGCGCACGTGGTCGTCGAATCGGGCGCCTTCTACGGGGCGGGCGGCGAAGGGCACCTGCGGGTATGCTTCGGGTCCGAGCCTGAAGACCGGGTGGCCGAGGCTATGGACAGGCTGTCGCGATTCTTCAACGGGCTGTGACGAGCGGCCGGTTTGCTGTCGAACGGGGGGAGAGAGTAATGAAATTCACCATGCGCGGCGCGGCCGCCCTGATGCTGGCAGCGGCCCTGCCGGTATTGTCGCCACCGGCTGCTGCGGCCCAGGAGGATGCCGAGACGGCCGGCTACGCCGCTCTGCAGGCACTGTACGGCGAGTTTCGCGACCTGGTTCCGCCGCCGATGGTCGACCGGGTGCCCGACTATTCGCCCGCGGCCATGGCGCGGCAATACACGGCCCTGCGCGCCTTGCAGGCGCGTCTGCAAGCCATCGACGACAGCAACTGGCCGATCGCGCAGCGGGTGGATTACATGGTGGTCCTGGCCGAAATGCGCGGTTTCGAATTTCAGCATCGCGTCCTGCAACCCTGGAAACGCGACCCGGCCTTCTACAGCACCACGAACCTCGGCTTCGGGCCGAAGATGCACGGAGCGATCGCGATTCCCGAGTTGCCGCTGGAGCCGGACCGGGCGGCCGACCTGGCCGCGCGCCTCGACGCAGTGCCCGCCGCGCTTCGGCAGGCGAGGGAAAACCTGACCGACGCGCGGGGCGATCTCGCGCGCCTGGCGATTGTGCAGAAGCAGGTCGAAGTGAACGTCTACGGCCAGCTGGCGGACCGCGCCGCGCAGGTGCAGCCCGAACTGGCCGCGCCAGCGCGGCGGGCCCAGGCGGCGGCGCGCGAGTTCCAAAGCTGGCTGGAAGGCATCGAGGGGCAGCTGCCGGCGCACGGCGGCGTGGGCCGGGACAACTATGCCTGGTACCTGAAGAACGTCCTGCTGCTGCCCTATACGCTGGAAGAGATCGAGGCGCTTGGCGAACGCGAGTACCAGCGGCAGATCGCGTTCCTCAAGATCGAGGAACATCGCAATCGCGACATCCCGATGCCCGCGCCGGTCCGCACACGGGCGGAGTTCGACGCCAAGCGCAAGGCGGAAGACGATGATCTCCTGCGGTTTCTGCGCGAAGGCGAATGGGTTACGATCCCCGATTACCTTGCCCACGATCCGGACGAAGGGCCTTACCAGTTCCCGTTCGAGAGAGACCCTTCGAAGCCGGGGTTGTTCGATCCCCCCCTGGACCTGCACTTCTTCTTTCAGGCCGAGTTCCGCGACGGACGCCCGCTGCGCGCGCACAACCTGCCCGGCCACGCGTTCGACGGCCTGCAGGCGGCCCGCGACACCCGACCCATCCGCGGGCAATCGCGCCTGTTCTTCGTCAACGGGGTGCGGAACGAGGGATGGGCCTTTTATCTGGAGGAGATGATTCTCCAGGCCGGGATGCTCGACGATCGGCCCAAGACGCGCGAGATAGACTATATCCTGGGGGCCAAGCGCGCCGCGCGGATCCTGCCCGAACTGCGTATGCAAGCCAATGCATGGACCTGGGCGGAAGCCAATGCCTCGCTCGTCGAGCGCACGCCCCGATGGATGGAGCCGGGTGACGCGGTGGCGCAGTTCGATATCGAGCTCTACTTGCGGCAGCCCGGCTATGGCATCGGGTACTACCTCGGCAAGATCGAACTCGAAAAGCTCCTGGCCGACGTTGCGATGCAGGAAGGCGAGGCCTTCGACATCAAGTCGTTCCACGATCGCTTTCGCGCGGCCGGGTCGATTCCGATCTCGCTCATCCGCTGGGAGATGACCGGGCGGGAGGACGAGATCGCCGCACTGCGCTAGTCGTCGGGCCAGCCGCCGCCCAGCGCGCGAAACAGGTCGATCTGGGCAAGCGAGACCGCCTCGTCCTGTGCGGCCAGCTCGGCCCTAGCGTCGGCCAGGGTCCGCTCGGCGTCCAGGCGACCGAGCGAATCGACCGCGCCTTCGCGTTGCTGCGCCCGAACGATGCGGGCTGCACGCTCGGCCTCCTCGCTGGCCGATTGCAGCACGCGGCGGCGCTCGATCGCCCGGGCATAGGTCGACAGGGCGGTTTCGACCTCCCCCAGCGCGTTGAGCATCGCCGCGTCAAATGCCGCCAGCGCCCCCCTCGCGTCCGCGCGAGCGCCGTCGATCCGCGCACGGGCAGCCTCCTGGTTGGGAAACGCCCAGTCGAGCAAGGGGCCCGCAATCCAGCGCAGCGGCCCGCCCGTCAGGATGTCGTCCAGCCCGGGGCCGGTCGAACCGACCGAACCGCCCAGCGTGATACGCGGGTAGAGGTCTGCCGTCGCAACCCCGACCCGCGCCGTGTCCGCAGCCAGCCGCCGCTCGGCTGCGCGAATATCGGGCCGCCGGGCGAGCAAAGCGGCCCCGTCGCCGACCGGCAGGGCGCGCGCGATCTCCAACGGAACGCTACGCTCGCCCGCGATCTCCGGCAGGTTGGCCGGAGCGCGCCCCGTCAGCGTGGCGAGCCGGAAGAGGGCGGCACGACGCGCAGCCTCCAGCGTGGGAACCTGCGCCGCGCGCTGATCGCGCAAGGCCGCGATGCGCGCGACGGCGAGGCCGCTTTCCAGCCCGGCGGCGTGCCGCTTGCGCGTCAGTGCAAGCGACTGGTCGAGCAGGTCGACGATCCCGCGCGCGACGCGCAA
>Ga0310345_10003932_pt1 | contig 13781 bp, 8 predicted proteins | sample HC15DNA20500_MG_FD_204667 | JGI IMG/M metagenome (GOLD analysis project Ga0310345, IMG submission 204667) | Marine microbial communities from station ALOHA, North Pacific Subtropical Gyre - HC15-DNA-20-500_MG | ecosystem: Environmental > Aquatic > Marine > Oceanic | place: Pacific Ocean: North... | reverse complement strand
GAGAGATCGTCTCAGCTCGCAACTGGTGGCAACGCGATCCCGACGAAGTAATTCGAGTCATTCGGGAGCGCTGCCGGACTGCCGTTTAGACCTTCGTGGACCTGAACGATGGATAAGGTGAAGCTGGCCTTGATCGGGGCAGGTGTCATCGGAAAACGCCACCTCAAGCGATTTTCGGAGTGGAACAGGCGGAATTGATAGCGATCGTCGACACCGATCCCCGGGCAAAGGAAATCGCAGAAGCAGTGGGGACTCCATTTTATGCCACGACGGGGACAATGTTGAGGAGTCTGGAACCGGACGGGGTGATCGTCAGCACCCCTACCGATCGCCATCTGCATCCGCTTCTCAAGTCTCTCCAGTCAGGAGCACATGTCCTCGTGGAGAAGTCAATCGCGGCGACAATGGAGGAAGCAGAAGCCGTCGTCGACCTGTCGGAGAAGGTCTCTCGATACGTCCTGGTGGGCTATCACCGTCGCTATTACGAGAACATCCAAGAAACCAGACGGCTGATTCAAGAGGGAGGCCTTGGTCAGTTAGTGGGGGTATGCGGACAATGGACCATCCGGAAAGCAGATGGGTATTTCGAAGTAAACTGGCGACAGTTGCGTACGGCAGGACCGGTAATGACGAACCTGAGTGATGAAATCGACACGCTTCGTTTTGTCTGCGGCGAGGTCGGCTCCCTCTCGGTCAACATCCGAAGGGGAATACGTGGCCATCCCAAGAAAGAAACCGCGGCTCTACTGCTAAATTTCGAATGCGGTGCACTTGGAGCCTTTCTGCTTTCGGACGCAACGGCCTCGCCCTGGGCGTGGGAACATCTAACCGGTGAGAATCCGGTTTCCCCAACATACGGCCAGAACGTCTATCGTTTTGTCGGCTCGGAGCCAGCGCTGGATTTCCCAAATTTGGTACTGTGGCAACACACTGGCCAGGCTGCAGACTGGAACCATCAAATGACCGCGCGACCGATCGACATCCAACTCAACGATGCGTTCGAGGCCCAGTGCACCCACTTCTGTAGGGTGATCGCCGGTTGGGAACAGTCTCGGATCACGGCCCCAGATGCCACCCGGAGCCTCGCCGCCGTACTCGCCGTTTTCGATGCCGCTGAACGAGGGGTAGAGGTTCAGCTTTGAGAAAGGGGCGGGATTAAGCTGACACTTCAACCGCGAGGAAGCGAAGCAACCTTCGCCAGTTGACAGAGCCGTGACTGTCAGGGAGCGGGGCCCGAAAGGGACCCATACCCCCAGGCGCTTCGCTGAAGCACAGGATCCCACTCCCTCACGGTTATGGCTCTGTCAGCGCTGCTAGCGATGATCATAGCAGAGGCAATCCAAGTTTCTTTCTCGAGTGGGGCCAGGAGGATACCTCGGGTCCGGCATAGCGATGGGCTCCAGCCTGCCGTCCGAGCCAAAGGCTTGGAAGAGTAAGACTTCGGCCTGGAGACCGAACCCACGTCTGCCAACCTTAGGGCTCTGTCAAGAATAACTTCACATTCTGGCATCTCATCTTCACACCATATTCGGCCGCTTCTCAATTGAGAAATCCTCAACGTAGGCCCGGCTACGCCTACGGTTTCACTGAATCGTTCGCGGCCACAAGCGTTGCTGTAGCATCTGGGCCCATCGAACGGGAGGGTGGATCGTATGGAGTTGCTGGAGCTGCGGAACGTCGAGAAGCACTTCGGGGGAATCAAGGCCCTTCGTGGTGTCGACCTGACTCTGAGCGCCGGAGAAGTGCTCGGACACCTTCATGACCGAGCGCAATCTCTACAACACGACTCGGAATTTCGTCTTCGTTGGCATCATGGCTCTCGGCATGACCGCCGTCATCATCACGGCGGGAATCGACCTGTCGGTAGGCTCCCTGATGGGACTGTGTGGCATCACCGTCGGTCTCGTCATGCAGTCGGGCCTGTCCATCTGGCTTGGGTTCGGCGCCTGCATAGGCGTCGCTTTGATCGTTGGTCTCGTCAACGGGGCGCTCGTCGCGTACCTGAAACTGGCACCCTTCGTCGCGACCCTGGGCATGCTCGCCATCGCCCGATCCGCGGCCATGGTCATTTCCAACAACAAGATGGTCTATGACTTTGGTCCCGATCAGGAACTGTTCGAGTGGATCGGAGGGGAAGACACGTTTGGAGTACCCAATCCAGTGTGGGGTCTCCTCATTTTTACGGTCGTGTTTTGGGTCGCCTTCCGGTATACGAGGTGGGGCCGCTGGGTGTTCGCCGTAGGCGGAAACCAGGAAGCAGCGAGGCTAACGGGCATCCCGGTGGAACGAGTGATCGTGTCCGTCTACGTCATCAGTTCCTTGACAGCGGCCCTGTCCGCATTCTTGATTGTTGGCTGGTTCGGGTCGGTTCCCAACGCTTTAGGCCAGACCCAGGAACTGAATGTCATTGCCGCTTCGGTAATTGGTGGCGCCAGTCTAATGGGAGGTTACGGGTACGCCATTGGGGCACCGATTGGGGCCGCGCTGGTCGAGGTCATCCGCAACAGTTTGCTGCTGGCGGGCGTGGAGCCGCTGCGAGTCACGGCCAGGTGGGTCAGCGCCCATTCGAGATGGGCTACAAGGCCATGTATATTTTGAAGGACATCAAAGCCGGTAAGAAGATAGACGACCCGATCAACACGGGCCTGGATGTGTGCGATCAATCCAATGCCAGCAGCTGCCTGGCGCATTAGGCTATCCGCGTCCCCGCGCTCGGCGGTTTTCCGAAAGCGGTGTGGCCTCCGGCGACGCTACGTCGACGGAACGAACACCTTGGAGAGAGAGATCGCGGGAAACGTCGTCAGGACTCCGAACGATTGGCGAATGACCGTCAGGGCTACTTCGCAGTCCGCTTCCTTGACCTCGATCCAGAGTGAACCCGTAAACTTGCTGGGCAGGTTGAGCGAAAGCGGAGATTCGTTGGGAAAGCGGGCGAGTTGATTGCTCGCTCCCAACGTGACCTCGGTAGGACCGCGGAAAATCGCTCCGCTCTGATTGCGCACGGTTACCACCAGGGTGATCTCCTTGTTCTTGGTGTTGACCGCCGCAATTCCTGTCTGGATGCCTGCAGTCACATCCTGCGTCAGCGGGATGACAATTTCTCGGAGCGCAAAACTCTCGCCCACACCAGCGGTCCCCAGACTGGGGGAGCTGAAGAGCACGACCCCGCCGACGGGGATCCCATTGCCACCGTCAGCTGGAAGAGCGCTGACCTCCACCGAGCCGACCAGGTCGGTGTTCCCACCGGTCGCAAGAACGACGCAACCCAGAGGCGGAATCGTGAGCACCCGCGTTCCTCCGGGAAGTGCCTGGCCGCCGAGGGTCACCCCCGACGGCGCCGATCCATTCGAGCTGCGGACCCGGATTCGTACGATAGCCGATCTCAGCGGCGACGGATTTACCAGCACCAGCTGGGAGGCCAGGTCAACGGAAGGGATATGGGCAAACTGGGCGTAGAAGCTGCGGGAGGCGATTCGGTTCTGGACCACGGGGAAGGTCGTGAAGACCCCGGGGGCTACCAGAATGACCGTGGCTCCAATCTTCCGGTTCGCCGTCACCACCACGGTCCCCTGAAAGTTATTGGGCAAGGTGGTGATGATCTGCTCGATGAACCGAGCATGGTGCCCGCTAGCAGCCAGGTCGACAACCTTGCTGGCTACGACGACTCCGTTCTTGTTCTGCACCTGAATAAAGTACTTGGCAGCTCGCTCCTCCAGGTTGGTAATCGCCAAAGCCGTCTGTTCACCGGTCGAGGTGTTCCGGATCACGGGAGCCACGAAGGTATACAAGGCGTTGCTGGGACCCACTCCGGTGGTGCCGGTACCCCCCGTGAACAACACAGTTCCTCCGATACACTGGTCGGCCGATGCACGCAACGATCCAACAAAGGTGCTCGAGCCTCCCGTGATAGCCGAGAGTGAGGCCCCCGGACCCAACGCCAAGTTCAGGTCCTGGTTGGAATCAGAGGACAACTGGCCCAGAGAAACCGGGGTGCGCGCTCCTAGTGAATTGCGCGCTGAGATCTTGCCGCTAGCTGAATTCTGCAGATCCGTGTTGATCAGAAACGCGCCCGACGTCAGTAGAGGGGACACTTCCCCCGCCACGTGAGCGAACTGAGCAAATGCCTGCAGGAAGCGGAAGGGAGGCGCTATGCTGAGTGCACCCGTCAGCACGCCGGTCTCTGAGTTGCCCTCTACAACTACGCTGTAAGGCCCCTGGGGAGTATTCAACGGAATAGTAAGAGGAAAAAACCTGAACTGACCCAGGTCCAGAACTTCTGATCCTGCCCTGAGGTTGGGACCAAAAAAGTCGACACCATCGTCGTCCAGACTGGGAACGTCATCACCCGCAAGAATCAGGTTGGTATTGATACCCTGGAAGGCCGTCTCGGTACCAAACACGAAAAACTGTCCAGTCAGTTGAGAGGTTTTCCCGATGAACCGCGGGTCAATGCCTGCGTTCCCGGCCGTGACCGCAATGTTCACCCCCGCGACGGCTGAGTTGACAGCAACCGAAGGATTTTGACTGCCATTGAGAAAAGTGGGCAGGAAGTTTGTGCCCATTGCTGCCGAGCTGTAAACACCGCCCGTCACGCTCCCTGGAGTCATGGGGCCGTCCAGGGGCTCCGCGTAGAGGGTGTAGGAATGCCCAGACGGCAATCCATCCAGCCTGTAGCTACCATCGGGCAGCGTAATCGCACTGGCAGCCAGCACTCCAGATTCGTCTGAAGCCACCACAAAAGCACCGAACACGGGAGTCCCGTTCTTGGTCACGGTCCCCGAAATCGTTCCGGTCACATTACTAAACCCGACCATCGGATAGCTGACATTGATGCCCGCCAGGTCATCCCACGTCAGGGCATCTATCAAATTGGTAAACTGTGGACCCGCAAAGTACATGGTGGAAGAACGCTGGATGGAGTGGCCTAGATTCCAACTATGTCCAAACTCATGTTTGGCAACGGCGAGAAGGTCCACGAGATCGGAACTGCGATCCTCAGGTTCTATCGTGGTAAAGATCCGAGTCGGATTGAAGACAATATCGGTTTCGAAATCCTTCCGGGCGGGGACCGTAAAGCGCGTAAGGGACACTCCTAGAGCGCCTCCAACGATATTCCGGTTGTTGGTGGTGTCGGCGATCGTGACAACGTTCCGATTGTCACCGACAGCCTCGAATATCGACGTCTCACCTGCACGGACGCTGAGGGCGGAAATCTTGACCCAGCAGTCGAGAGCCTTCAGCAGAGCCTGCTTCGGATTGCTGCCGGTCTCAACCTGCCCCAAATCGTCGGTGAAACCCTCCCAGATCTCGATGAGGATGGGGAAATCCTGCGTGTCCCAGCTTTCGAGGTGCCCACCGACACCCATCTTCACGACGTAGGCCGTCAGTAGGACGAAGGTGCCCAAGGCAACCGTCAGAATCAACCGAGGGCTCTTACCCTTATTCCTTCCCATACCCGATTTCATTCAATCTGTTCCGTACTCGGTCGCAAAAGCCGTCGAGTTCCATAAAGACGGGCGCTTTGCCCAGCTTTAGAGCCGCCCTCAAGGGATGCGTCGGATAGAGTCGGATCGTCTTGCCACCCTCTCGATCGGAAACGACCTGAAACTGACCCAGCGGGCCCGACAGAGTCCGATCATGATCCAGCAGGTCTATATAGGAGAAAACGAGATACTCCTGACCCAAAACATAGGAGGGTCCGTGAGACACCTGGAGTGTCTCTCCGTCGACAGTCCCGCCATACTCTATGACCTCTACCTGATCCCCAGGATTTCCCTTGACCGCCTCGCTTACCTGAAAAACATGTCTGGTAAAGATATGGCCGGCTTCGACATCACGGTAACTGACCTTGTCAACCAGCTTTCCAAGAAAGACGAATCGAGTCCCCTCCAGAAAGCCGTTTCCAGTCACCGAAAAATAGCTTGTCTGGGCTGGCAGAATCGGCAAGGTGAGAAGCGAGACGACAGCGAGTACAAGGAAACGCTGACCTAGCAACATCAAGTTCTTATAGCAGAGCGCGTCAGCGCGGGCAACCGTGAAATCTGCGCGCCTGGAGAAAGGCCATAAGCAAGCAAGCCATTCGCTTTTTGGGAAAGCTCAGCGAAGAAGAGCTGAGAGCGCGGGCAGTGAGCAGAGATTTCAGTATACAAGGATGCAATAGCCAAGCTAACATTGACTCATGTTCAGTGAGCGGGCGTCCAGAACGGGTTGCCTCACACTGCTGACCATCAGCACGCTCTTGCTCTGGACGGGCTCTCTACAGTCCGAGTTAAGAGCCGCCTCTCCCAAAGAGCCCACAGGCATTGATTTCAACCGCGACATTCGGCGGATCCTTTCCGGGAAATGTTTTGCCTGCCACGGTCCCGACGAGAGCACTCGAAAGACTACTTTTCGGCTCGATACCGAGGAAGGGATCCTTACCCCTCTGAGTAGCGGCACCCTCGCCATCATTCCGGGAGACCCCTCCGCCAGCCCGCTTTGGCAGCGGATCGTCTCCGAGGACAAGGCTGTCCGCATGCCTCCCGCATACCTCGGACACGACCGGCTGAGCGAAGATCAAGCAGCCCAGATCCGCACCTGGATTGAGCAGGGTGCAGAATGGCAGGTACACTGGTCGTTCATTTCTCCGAGGCGGGTGCCCGAACCGGCGGTCGACACCCCGGACTGGACCCGCAACCCGATTGACTACTTCATCTTGGACAGGCTAGAGCATGAGAGACTGAACCCCTCTCGCGAGGCTGACCCCGCCCGCTTGATTCGCCGACTGACGCTCGATCTGACCGGTCTTCCACCCACACCCCCGGAAATCGATGCCTTCCTGAATGACGCTTCACCCCAAGCCTACGAAAAAGTGGTTGATAGTCTTCTCCAGTCCCCCCGATTCGGTGAGCGGATGGCGGCTAGCTGGCTCGACGTGGCCCGCTACGCCGACACCAACGGTTACCAGAGCGATGGCAAGCGAAGCATGTGGCGTTGGCGGGATTGGGTCATCGATGCCTTCAACCGAAACCTGCCTTTTGATCGCTTCACTATCGAGCAGATCGCGGGTGATATGCTGCCTAACGCCACCCGAGATCAGATCATTGCGACTGGATTCAACCGTAATCATCGGACCAGTGCCGAGGGAGGGATCATCGACGAAGAGTTCCGGGTGGACTATGTGGCCGATCGGCTCGAGACCACCTCGACGGTCTGGCTGGGATTGACAATCGGCTGCGCCCGCTGCCACGACCACAAGTTCGATCCCATCAGCCAGAAGGAGTACTACCAGTTATTCGCCTACTTCAACAATGTTCCGGAGAACGGATTTGTCTACAACTTTGGGAACGAGGAGCCACTGATCAAGGCCCCCATCCCGGAACAGGAGGCCAGGCTAGACGGGTTAGACCGGAAGCTTGCGGCTTCCCAGCAGACGTACACCGCACTCAAGGACAAGGTTCGCCAAAAGCAGTCAGCCTGGGAGGACTGGATTGCTGGCTCCGAGATGTCGGATTGGTCTATACAGGAAGGACTTCTCCTGCACTTTCCACTTGACGGAGATCTGGAGGAACGGGCGGGCATCTACGAGGTCTCCTCGCCGGAACCTTACGACGGGGAATCCGATTCTGAAGAAGTCGGTGGCCTGGAGGCGAAGCGGCCGGTGGTGATCGACATGACTGGAGATGGGCTCTCCTTTGTCCCGGGACGCATAGGCCAGGCCGGACGTTTCGACGGCCGGGGCTTCATCAACGCTGGAAAGGTAGTGCCCTTCGATTACCTTGATTCTTTCAGTCTGGGAGCCTGGATCTATCCCACCTCTGGCGACGGGGCCATCATCTCCAGCGTCCAGGATCAAGTCCAGGGCTCGGGGCATGGCCTCTACCTCAGAAACGGACGACTCCGTGTGCACTTCACCAAACGCTGGTCGGATCTGGGGCTGCGCCTGGAGACCGAGAATCCCCTGGAGCTGAACCGCTGGCAGCACGTGTTGATGACCTACGACGGCAAGCGAAAAGCGGAGGGCTTGAAACTGTACGTCAACGGCGTTTCACAGCGGAAGCGCGTGCTATTCGACAAGATGCTCTGGCCTATGGGGGGGGCTGAGTCTTTTCGAATCGGAGCCGGTGAGGGAACCGGGGACCGGTTCCAGGGATACATCGATGAAGTCCGGGTCTACCGCCGGATGCTCTCTGCCGAAGAGGCAGCGGTGCTCGTTCTGCGTCGGACTGTCTCGGAAATCGCTGCTTCGTCCCCGGAGGCGCGATCGCCTGCCGAAACCAACAAGCTCCGCTTCTGCTTCCTGGATCAGTACGCTCCCTCCGAAGTCGAGGAGGCCCGCCACAACCTGGCACTGCAGCAAAGGGATCGCCAGGAGTTTCTGGACTCTATTCCCAGTGTGATGGTCATGAAGGAGCGCGAGACTCCACGAGAGACATTCCTCCTGAAGCGAGGTGCCTACGACGCACCCGGAGTGAGGGTCCTTCCTGATGTTCCCAGGGTTCTTCCCCCCCTGGATCGAGACGACCCAAATAACCGTCTGGGCTTTGCCCGCTGGCTGCTGGATCCTTCCAATCCGTTGACGGCTCGCGTCACCGTAAACCGACTCTGGCAGATGCTCTTCGGCGTCGGTCTCGTCAAGACTGGAGAAGATTTCGGGACCCAGGGTGAACGGCCCCTACACCGAGAGCTTCTCGACTGGCTCGCTCTCGAATTCGTAGAGGGTGGGTGGGACATCAAGGCAATCCTGAAGACGATTGTCTTGAGCGCGACCTACCGCCAATCCTCCCGAGCGACACCTGGGCTCCTGGCTAAAGATCCGGAGAACCGACTGTTGGCCCGGGGACCCCGGTTCCGACTACCGGCGACAGTGATCCGCGATCAGGTTCTGGCGATTTCCGGATTACTGGTGGAAGAAATTGGAGGTCCTCCAGTCAGGCCCTACCAACCCCCAGGACTCTGGGAAGAACTCGCCTTTTCCGGCGCTGCCTACCAACCCGATCAAGGGGAGAACCTGCATAGACGCAGTCTCTACACCTATTGGAAACGGACCATTCCGCCGCCCGCCATGACGACCTTCGATGCCGCCAATCGTGAGACCTGTGCTGTGCGCTCGCCCCGAACCAACACTCCCCTTCAGGCACTGAACCTCATGAACGACAAGACCTATGTGGAGTCGGCCAATCGGCTTGCCCAGCGGATGATGAAGGCGGGTGGTTCCACGAAGGAAGCGCGGATCGCGTACGGCTTCCGGCTGGCAACGGCACGGCTTCCAAAGCCCCAGGAGACCCGAGTTCTGAGCGACGTATTTGCCCGGTTCAAGAGCAGCTATCAAGAAAACCCGGAGGCGACGCAGCGGTTCCTGGCTCATGCAGGATTTTCCGAAGACCGGGCTTTGGATCCGGTTGAGCTGGCCGCCTATACGGCGCTGGCCAGTCTTATCTTGAACCTCGACGAAACCATCACCAAGGAGTAAGCGAAAATGGATCTCCAGAGGGAATACCAGCGGTTAATGAGCAGGCGCTACTTCCTGGGTTCCAGCTCCGGAGGCATTGGCGCGGCGGCTCTGGCGACGATGGCGGGCAGTAGCCTCGAAGCCATTCCCACCCCAGAGCCCGGGAGCAGACCCTACCCCGCCCTTCCCGGCCTGCCCCATTTTGCTCCCAAGGCACGGCGCATCATCTGGCTGTTCCAGTCGGGTGGACCCTCGCAGATGGAGCTCTTCGACTTCAAGCCGTTGCTGCAAAAGCGTCGGGGGCAGGAACTACCCGATTCCATCCGCCAGGGGCAACGACTGACCGCCATGACCTCCGATCAACCCGGCTTCCCTGTGGTGCCCTCGTCCTTTCAGTTCGCTCAGCATGGGAACTCTGGAGCCTGGCTTAGTGAGTTGCTGCCCCACACGGCCAAGGTAGCGGACGAACTCTGCTTCATCAAGTCGATGCACACCGAAGCCATCAACCATGACCCAGCCATTACCTTTTTTCTCACCGGGGCCCAGATGGCCGGCCGGCCCAGCTTCGGTGCCTGGCTGTCTTACGGTCTGGGAAGCGAGAGCGAAGACCTGCCGGCCTTTGTGGTCATGGTCACTCAGGGCACTGGAGGCCAACCCCTCTACGACCGTCTCTGGGGAAGCGGCTTTTTACCCACTCACTATCAAGGGGTCAAGTTTCGATCGGTTGGAGATCCGGTCCTCTATCTTTCTGATCCCCAGGGGTTCAGCCGTAAGAACCGGCGCCACTACCTGGATGCTTTGAACCGCTTGAACCAGATCAAGTTCGAGGAGTTTTCCGACCCTGAGATCTCGACCCGAATCGCACAATACGAAATGGCGTTTCGGATGCAGGCCTCGGTACCCAAGCTCACCGACCTTTCAAACGAGCCCGAGTCGACCTTCAAGCTCTACGGTGAGGATGCCAGGAAGCCGGGGACTTTCGCCTCCAACTGTCTCCTGGCACGGCGGCTGGCAGAGAGAGGAGTGCGTTTCGTCCAGCTCTTCCATCGAGGCTGGGATCAGCATGGAAAGCTCCCTACCGCGCTCCCGAAACAGTGTCAGGCCACGGATCAGGCCTCCGCGGCTCTCATCCAGGATCTCAAGCAGCGGGGTATGCTGGATGACACTCTGGTGGTTTGGGGAGGAGAGTTCGGTCGAACGGTCTATTGCCAGGGCCCACTGAGTGAGAACGATTACGGCCGCGATCACCACCCCCGCTGCTTTACCATGTGGATGGCGGGTGGAGGCGTCAAATCCGGCATGACCCTGGGAGAGACAGACGATTACTGCTACAACATCAGCCGAGACCCGGTCCACGTTCACGACCTTCAGGCCACCATCCTTCACTGTCTTGGGATCGGACACAAAAAGCTGATATTCAAGTACCAGGGTCGTGACTTCCGCCTCACCGATGTGCATGGAAAGGTGGTCGAAAAGATACTCGCATAGCCCCTCTTTTGTGCTTCCTATACCTGCATCGAGCTCTGCTGCGAACTGACAAGCCAGACATCGTGCGGACCGAGTGTCTCATGTTATCGATCAGGTACATAAGCTCATCGGGTCCTACCGGCCGTTTCCTCGGTGTATCACCGGAAGGACCAGGGCTGAAGGGTGCTTGGGGCCACGGTAGATGGTGTTGAGGGCAGTCTTCATGTGGGTGTGCCTGCCTAATCCCTCCCCGGTATTGGGATTGACATCGTAGAAGGGAAAGTTGCTGCTGGAAATATCCAGCCGGATCCGGTGACCCGGGGCAAACCGGTTGGCCGTTGCCCACAGGTCAATTTCGATGTGGTAGACGGTACCCGGCGTCATCAGCTCCTCCCGCTCCCGAGAGTTCCGGAACCGGGCCCTCAGAATGCCGTCTTCCAGATTCATGGCATAGCCTTCGGGATAGTCTACTGAGGGCGGATAGATGTCCATCAACTTGGCCGTGAAATCCGTATCTCTGGCTGTGGAAGAAACCCAGAGCTCAACCTTCAGGGGACCGGCAATCTCCACAGCTTCCTCCAGGGGCGGCGTCTGGAAGGAAAGAACGTCGGAACGGGCCGACAGCGGGAGCGGGTCCCTGGCCGCAAAATCGCCCTCTCTTGGCACCTGATTCTGAGCGCCCCGACGAACCAATAATTTTCCTGAATCGATGTTCCCACCAATCGTAGGTACGGGATTTCTGGGGTCATATTCGAAGCGGCTACTGGTCTCAGTCCCGTCAGGATTTTTCCGCAGGCTGCCGTCGTCACCCAAGAAGAAGCGGCGTTCCCGGAGCCCTGGTGGAGGCCAAGAACTGGCCGTCTCCCACCTACCTCCACTCTGGAGCCTTCCCTTGGCATTGCGAATTGTCGGCTCGGCCCCCATCACGAAGTATTCGACGGGAGGTTTCTGTTCCAGTCCCAGAGCCTTTTTCTGGAGGAACTGATCAAACCAGAGAGCTCCTAGCTCTTGGAGCTTCATCTTCGCATCCGCTCCGAAATCCACGTCGCCCGCATAGGTGAGACCGGTGGAATGGGTCCAGGGTCCGAGCAAGAGCTTGACATAGGATCGACGACCGGAAAGTCCCTCGAAGTTCTTCAACGTTCCGCGCTTGAAAATGTCATACCAGCCCCCTACGAAGCAGATAGGAATGTCGGGATAGAGGGAGTGATACTCCTCGAAATTGTAGCCATTCTGCTTCCAGTACCCATCATAGGTGGGGTGGGCTCGCCAGTCGGCGTACCAACGATTATAGGACGGCGCCCAGGCGAGAGGAGAAGCAGACTTCAGGGGAGCCGCCTTGAGCCAGCTGGCAAGCTGATCATTGGCGCGGGCCAGCGCCGCGAAAGAGAAGGAGTCCTCTTCCTCATCCGGATCTCCGGATCGGGCCTCCTTGCCCCATTGCGCCAGACGAAAGCCGTAGGCCAGGTTGTGAAGAAGGGCAAAGGCACCACCGCGACCGGCACCATCTTCCACGTAGTTAGAGGTGGCCACGTACACAAACATGGTTCGCAGGTGAGGCGGGTTGAGGACTGCCAGGGCATTCTGGGTGGCGGCCAGATAGGAGCCTCCGTAGGTCCCTACGTCGCCGTTACACCAGGATTGTTCCGCTACCCACTCCAGGGCATCGTACCCGTCCTCGGCCTCGTTGACGTAGATGTAAAACTCTCCTTCCGAGTCGTAGCGACCCCGCACATCCTGGACTGCTACGGCGTAGCCCCGGGTGGTAAAGAAAGCGGCTACCTTGGCTGTCGCGTCCTTTCCATAGGGACTGCGTATCAAGATGGCGGGAAAGGGTCCGGGCGGGCTCGTCTCGCCATCCGGAAGGTAGATATCCGTGGCCAACCGAACACCATCGCGAGCTGCCACCATGACGTTTTTGCGAATGCGAACCTGAACCGGGCCCTTCGGCTCTTCGGCTATCAGTCCCACCCCCAGAATCGAGATCACTAGCGCTGACGCTCCGACCTTCATCATCATGGGTCTTTGGGGTCCTTTCTGCAGCTCGGTTTGCGGGAGAACCGAGGTCCGAATAGTCTGATCGCCCGCACCTGCGCACAGTTGTGAGATGTGAAGCTAGATGATATCCCGGTTTCGCCGCATCTTCCAGGTTGGGTTATGGTGCGGGGCAGGTACTCCGATAGAAGTTGAGAGATCAGCGAGGCCCCGAGCCTCGTCGGATCATTCAGAAAGAAGCTTCCGTCAGAGTCGAGACTGTAAGTCAACAAGCCTTCCCTTCGGAGTGTGCTCGTTCATATTCTGCTGTTAGACCGCTAAAGATTGCCCTCTCTAAAAAAAGCCCAAGTATCTTGTCGCGGTTTCGGGAAGTTGTCTGGAACACGCCACAGCTAGATCATTTGGCCACGTTGTTTCCCATCCCAACCTACCAATGAAGTCTCAGATTCGTCCTGTCCCCAGGAGCGCTGGCCCCATTCGAGAAAGAAACTTCTAATCAGGCCAAGAGAGACCCACAGCTGGCGCTGGATCATCCGAGGAGACAACTTTGAGGGGACATCTCCTACACCAAAGGTGTTAATGCGGGTAGCCCAGGGTTGGCGATGCGGAGCGAAGCGAGCTACCCTGGGTTTAAGTCGCCTACCTCTTCTACGCTGAAGGGGTTATTGCCAACGCGTTTGCGGTCGGAAATAACCCCTTTTGGTAGCGCATTTTCTGGAACGACCTTGACCCAGGGCAGCTCGCTTCGCTCCGCATCGCCACCCCTTATAGTTGGAAAGGCACTGAGATCGGGAAGATGAGAGTGGCAAGTAGCCGTCGTTCTTTCTTTTTTGCTACTTTTTTCTTTCTTTGTGGAAGGTGTGGAAAAGTATGGAGTCGGGAGCTCAGT
>Ga0310345_10003930_pt1 | contig 13786 bp, 14 predicted proteins | sample HC15DNA20500_MG_FD_204667 | JGI IMG/M metagenome (GOLD analysis project Ga0310345, IMG submission 204667) | Marine microbial communities from station ALOHA, North Pacific Subtropical Gyre - HC15-DNA-20-500_MG | ecosystem: Environmental > Aquatic > Marine > Oceanic | place: Pacific Ocean: North... | reverse complement strand
GCCCCCCTGCGGGGGGTCGCTTCGCGATCCTTGACCCCTCCCCCCGACTCGCTCTGATCGGCATCCGCGATGGACGGCTCCGGAGAACAGGCGCTCCCGGGGGGCGCGTGGGGCCGGCGGGGTCCGGGGCGGGCGGACGGCGCGTCGCGTTTCGTTGCGAGGGAGGCCGCCCTAGGTAGGGAGGCGAGGCCCGAAACCAGCAGGAGTGATCCGATGAGCCGACCCCCGAAGCCCGTGGTGCTGGTGATCCTCGACGGCTGGGGCCTGAGGGCGGAGACCGAGGGCAACGCCGTCGCCCAGGCGAACACCCCCACCTTCGACGCCCTGATGCAGGGCCTGCCCAACGCCACGCTGAAGGCCCACGGCAATGCGGTCGGGCTGCCGGAAGGGCAGATGGGCAACTCCGAGGTCGGGCACACCAACATCGGCGCCGGGCGCGTGGTGTGGATGGACCTGCCCCGCATCGACCGCGCCATCGAGGACGGGTCCTTCGCGAAGAACGAGGTCCTGCAGGGCTTCGTCAACAAGCTGAAGGCGGCGGGCGGCGCCGCGCATGTGGCGGGGCTGGTCTCGCCCGGCGGGGTGCATTCGCACCAGCGGCATATGGCGGAGGCGGCCAAGGTCCTCTCGCAAGCCGGGATCCCGGTGCGCCTGCACGCCTATCTCGACGGGCGCGACACGCCGCCGAAGGCCGCGCCGGGGTATCTCGAGACGCTGGAGAAGGACGTCTCCGGCGCGAGCGACGTGAAGATCGCCACCGTCGTCGGGCGCTTCTTCGCCATGGACCGCGACAACCGCTGGGACCGGGTGCAGCAGGCCTACGAGCTGATGGTGCGGGGGAAGGGCGAGGCGGCCGAGAGCGCCGTCGCCGCCGCCGAGGCCGGCCATGCGGCCGGGGAGACGGACGAGTTCGTCTCCCCCCACGTGATCGGCGACTACGCAGGGATGAAGGAGGGGGACGGGCTCCTCTTCATCAACTTCCGCGCCGACCGGGCGCGCGAGATCCTCTCGGCGCTGACGGCGCCCGAGTTCGACGGCTTCGACCGGGGCGAGGCGCCGGCGTTCTCGGCCGTGGCGGGGATGGTGGAGTATTCCTCGGAGCTCGCGAAGGTCATGCCGGCGCTGTTCCCGCCGGAGGAGATCGTCAACACCCTGGGCGAGTGGGTCGCCAAGCACGACAAGGCGCAGATGCGGCTCGCCGAGACCGAGAAATATCCCCACGTCACCTTCTTCCTCAACGGCGGGGAGGAGAGCCCGAACCCCGCCGAAGACCGCCACATGGCGCCCTCGCCCTACGTCAAAACCTACGACCAGCAGCCGGAGATGGCGGAGCCGGAGGTGACCCACCGGCTGGTGGAGGCGATCCGGCGCGGCAAGCACGACCTGATCGTGTGCAACTTCGCCAACCCCGACATGGTCGGCCATACCGGCGACCTCGCGGCCGCGATCGCGGCGGTGGAGGCGGTGGACGCGGGCCTCGGCAAGGCGATCCGAGCCCTGGAGCAGGTCGGCGGCGCGATGATCGTCACCGCCGACCACGGCAACTGCGAGACGATGATCGACCCCGAGACCGGCGGCCCCCACACCGCCCACACCCTCAACCCCGTCCCGGTGATCCTGGTGGGCGGGCCCGAGGGGGCGCGCCTGCGCGAGGACGGGGTGCTGGGGGATCTCGCCCCCACCCTGCTGGAACTGATGCGTCTGGCCCAGCCCGAGGAGATGACCGGCCGATCGCTCCTGATCCGCGCCAACGCCTGATGGCGCGGGCGGGCGCCTCCCTCGCGGCGGCGGCGCTGCTGATCGCGGCGGGGGTCCCGCCTGCGCCCGCCCCGGCGCAGGCGCAGGAGAGCGCGGCGCCGCTCGCCGCCCCGGCGCTCGGCCTGCGCGTCTCGGAGGCGCTGGCCGACGAGGCGCGCGAGGCGCTGGAGGCCGCCGACCGGGCGCTGATCGAGGCGGCCGACGACCGCGCCCGCCGGGTCGCCGCCACGCGCGCCGGCGCGGCGGTGGAATCGACGCTGGAGGCGATGCGCGAGAGCCTGCGCCGCTCCGCCCGCCTGCTCTCGGCGCTGGAGGCGCGCGCCGAGGAGGCGCAGGCGGCGGGCCAGGCGGCGGTGGCGCGGCTCGCCTCGCTGGCGCGCGCGCCGCTCGCAGCCCAGGCGGCGCAGCCGGCGGGGCCGCTCGCCGCCGCGCGGGGCGCCTGGCTCGCCGCCGCCATGGGACCGGAGCGGGCGGGCGTCGCCGCCGCGCGCCGCCAGGAGCTGGCCGAGGCCCAGGCGCGCGACCGCGAGCGGCGCAGGGCCTGGTCGCTGGCCCGCGGCGCCGCGCTCGACCTGCGCAACGCGCGCGAGGACGTGCTGGCGCCGGGCGGCGTCGGCGCCCTGCGCGCCAGCTTGCGCGAGACGCGCCGGGCGCTGGACGCCTTCCTCGCCGTCCCCGCGCCCGCCGATCCGCTGGGCCTGCCGCCGATGCGCCCGGACCGCCCGGGCGGCTGGCCGCTGCCCGCGCCGGGACCGATCGTCACGCCCTTCGGCGCGCGCGACGCGCTGGGCCAGGCGCAGACCGGGATCGAGATCGCGGTCCCCGAATGGGCGACGCCGCGGTCCCCCGCCCTCGCCTCGGTGCGCTACGCGGGGCCGCTGGGCGGGCGCGGACAGGCGGTGGCGCTGGAGCCGGCGCCGGGCCGGCTGCTGATTCTCGGCGGGCTGGAGAGCCTCTCGGTCCGGGAGGGGGACATCGTTCCCGCCGGGGCGCGTTTGGGTCAATTGCGCGTCATCGACCCCGCCTCCCCGGAAATTCTCGTCGCCGCGCCCTTTCCCCGGGCGGCGTTTTCCGCTGCAATGCTCTATGTGGAAGCGAGGGAGGCCGGGATCCCCGTGAACCCGGACCGCTGGTTCGCGCTCCCGAAAGGAGAGTCAGAGACGCCATGAAAAAAATCGCCGTCGCCGCGTTGGGGGGCGCCGTCGCGGGCGCCCTGCTGACCGCGCCGCTCGTCGCGCCCCTGAGCGCGCAGGAGAACGACGCGCGCACCACCTACGAATACCTCGACCTGTTCGGCGACATCTTCGAGCGCGTCCGGACCGCCTATGTCGAGAAGGTGGACGAGAAACAGCTGATCGAGAGCGCCATCAACGGCATGCTCACCTCGCTGGATCCGCATTCGAGCTACATGCCCCCCACCGCCTTCGACGACATGAAGGTGCAGACCCGGGGCGAGTTCGGGGGCCTCGGGATCGAGGTGACCATGGAGAACGGCTTCGTGAAGGTCGTCTCGCCCATCGACGACACGCCCGCCGCCGAGGCCGGCGTCGAGGCCAACGACTTCATCACCCATATCGACGGCGAGTCGGTGCTGGGCCTGACGCTCGCGGATGCGGTGGACAAGATGCGCGGGCCGGTCGGCTCGGACATCGTGATCACCGTGGTGCGCGAGGGCGAGGAGGAGCCGTTCGACCTCACCATCACCCGCGCCAACATCAAGATCGCCGCCGCCAAGGGCCGCGTCGAGGGCGACGTGGCGGTGCTGCGCCTGACCCAGTTCACCGAGCAGACCTTCGACAATCTCAAGGACGAGATCGAGAAGGTGCAGGAGGAGCTCGGCGGCGCGGACAACGTGAAGGGCTACGTGCTCGACCTGCGCAACAACCCCGGCGGCCTGCTCAACCAGGCGGTGGCGGTGTCGGACGCGTTCCTCGAGTCGGGCGAGATCGTCTCGACCCGCGGGCGCGATTCCAACGACATGGACCGCTACAACGCCGAGCCGGGCGACCTCACGGGGGGCAAGCCCATCGTGGTGCTGATCAACGGCGGCTCCGCCTCGGCCTCGGAGATCGTGGCCGGCGCGCTGCAGGATCATCACCGGGCCATCGTCGTGGGCGCCAAGTCCTTCGGCAAGGGCTCGGTCCAGACGATCATGCCGCTGTCGGGCAAGGGCGCGATCCGGCTGACCACGGCGCGCTACTACACGCCGTCGGGCCGCTCGATCCAGGCGCTGGGCATCGAGCCCGACATCCTGATCGAACAGGCCAAGCTCGCCGTCGACGAGAACGAGGTGCCGCCCCGCATGCGCTCCGAGGCCGACCTGCGCGGCAGCCTGGAGAACTCGCTCAGCGAGGACGAGCGCAACCAGATCCAGGAGGAGCGCGCCCGCCACGAGGCGACCGCCAAGCTCCGCCAGGAGGATCTGCAGCTCGCCTATGCGCTGGACGTGCTGACGGGCCTGTCGGTCTACGGCATGGGCGCGATGCAGGCGACGCCCCCCGCGTCGCCCCCGGCCTCGAACGACTGACGGAGGACGGCGGCGTGGCGAAGGAGCTGAAGAGGGAGCTCTCCGAGGCGGAGATCGCCGCGCTGCCGTACCGTCCCTGCGTGGGGCTGGTGATCCTGAACCGGGCCGGCGAGATATTCGTCGGCCAGCGGCTGGATTTCCGCTCCGACGCCTGGCAGATGCCGCAGGGCGGCGTGGACGAGGGCGAGGCGCCGCTGGAGGCGGCGCTTCGCGAACTGTGGGAGGAGACCGGGATCACCCGCGACAAGGTCACCCTGCTGGCCGAGAGCCGGGAGTGGATCCCCTACGACCTGCCCGCCGCCCTGATCCCAAAGCTGTGGAAGGGCCGCTACCGCGGCCAGACCCAGAAGTGGTTCGCCTTCCGCTTCCACGGCGCCGACGACGACGTGAACATCGAGACCGAGCACCCCGAGTTCTCGCGCTGGGCCTGGTCCCCGCACACCGAGGTGCTGGAACGCATCGTCCCCTTCAAGCGCGCCACCTACCGCCGCGTGCTGGCCGAGTTCGACCGGCTGTTCGCCTGAGGCGACGGGGCGGCCTCAGCCTCCCCTCAGCGCCAGGCGCCGGCTGATCCGGTCGACCGGCGTGCCGTCCTTCAGCGGCACGCCCGCGTGCACGGCGACGTCCACGAACCCCTGCCGCGCGTAATAGGCGAGGCCGCCGACGTTGTCGGCGCGGATCGTGGCGTCGATCTCGCGATAGCCGCGCCGCGCGGCCTCGGCCCGAGTGTGGGGGAAGAGCGCCGAGCCCACGCCCCGCTGCGCGGTCTCCGGCGCCACGAAGCTCGCGATGATCGCGAGGGCGGGGTCCTCCGCGTCCGGCTCGATCCACTGGAAGCCCGCGACCGCCCCCGCCGCGTCGAGCGCGACATGGGCGAAGGCCGGATCCACCGTCTTCGCCGCGAGATAGCCGGCGTCGAGCTCGTCCTCGTAGGCGGTGGTCCCGCCGATCCTGATCAGGGCGTTGAGGATCGCGGCCATGGCGGGCGCATCCTGGGGCGTGGCGCGGCGGACGTGAGTCATGCGGGGGGTCCTGAAGCGGCGCTCACCAGGGCCGGGTGGCGCGGAACGAGGGGCGGGACTGCATCGTCTCCAGCCAGGCGCGCAGGCGGCGGCGGCCGGCGAGGAGGGCGCCGCCCTCGGGGGCCTCGGCGAAGGCGGCGACGATCGGGGCGAGGTGCAGGTCGGCGAGCGTCGGCGCGGCGCCGCCGAAGAACGGTCCCTCGCCGGTCAGCCCCTCCAGCGCGTCGAGCACGGGGCGGGCGCGCGACAGGCCCTCGCGCGCCTCGGCCCGGTCGGCCTCCTCGCCCTGGCGGGGCAGGAACACGCGGTGGGAATAGAGCATCCGCACCATCGGCCAGTAGGCGTAGGCGTCGGCGATGGCCTGCACCTGGCGCATCCGCGCGCGGGCCTGGGCGCCCTCGGGCTGCAGGGCGGGGCCGTCGAAGGCCTCGTCGACATACTGCAGGATCGCCACCGTCTCGAACACCGCGAAGGCGCCGTGGACCAGCACCGGCACCTTGGCGAAGGGGTGGCGGCGGGCGGCGCGCTCCGGCTCGGAGAACGGGTCGACCTCGTGCCAGTCCCAGTCGACGCCCTTCTCCGAGAGCGTCAGGCGCACCGCCCAGGAATAGATGCTGTGCTGGTAGCCATGCAGCGTCACGCGCGCGGGCGAAGTCATGCGGGATCTCCTGGCCTCGGGGACGCTGGACCCTGCCGCCCCCGCCGCCCGGACGCAACCGGGCGCCGCCCGCGACGCGGCGTCCCCCGGCCGCGCGGGGACCTGCGCGAGGCCGCCCGCCTCTGGCCGCGAGGCGCCGCGGGCGCCATGATGCGCGCGGCCTGCGCCCGCGCCGGCCCGAGGACCCCGACTGGAGCGCCCCGCATGACCTTCGACGCGTCGATTTCCACCTGCTTCCGGAAGTTCGCGACCTTCTCCGGCCGGGCCCCGCGCTCGGAGCTGTGGTGGTTCACGCTGTTCGTCGCCGTGATCCACGTGCTGCTGGCCTTCATCGAGGCGCGCCTGCTCCCGGGCTTCAGCAACCCGGAGACCGGCTTCGGCCCGCTGTCGGGCCCGTGGTCGCTGGTCACCTTCCTGCCCTCGATCTCGGTCAACGTGCGACGGCTGCACGACCGCGGCCGCAGCGGCTGGTGGTGGTGGCTGTGGCTGGTGCCGCTGGTCGGCTCGATCATCCTGCTGGTCTGGTTCTGCCTGCGCGGGACCGAAGGGCCCAACCGCTTCGGCCCCGACCCGCTGGCGCCCGACCTGCCCCCCTCCGAACGGCCGTGGGAGGTTCCCTCGGTCGGCCGCGGCCGGGGGTGAGCGCGATGCCCGCCCCCGCCTTCGCCAAACCGGCCTTCGACGTCGGCATGGCCACCAACGCGCTGGAGGCGCACCAGCGCTTCTGGGGGGAGGCGGCGGGGCTCGCCTACGACCACCTCGCCCGGCTGGGCGGCGGCTTCCACCAGCATCGCTGGCGGCAGGGCGCCTCGATCGTCAAGGTCAACCACAGCCGGGCGCCGCTGGCGGACGAGCCGCCGGGCGGCTACGTGGGCCTGACGCTGGCCGCGGACCGGCCGGCGACCCTGGTCTCGCCCGACGGGCTGCCGGTGACGCTGGCGCCCGGGGCGCCGGCCTCCCTGCACCTGCACGTGCGGACCGCCGACCTCGACGGCTTCCGCCGCTTCTACGGCGAGGTCCTGGGCCTGGAGCCGGCCGGCGCGGATGCGTTCCGGCTGGGCGAGAGCCTGATCTCGGCGACGCCCGGCGCGGCGCCGCCCCGCGCCGACCGCTTCGCCCGCGGGCTGCGCTACATGACCGTGCAGATCTTCGACTGCGACGCCGCCACCGCCGCGGCCGAGCGGCTGGGCGCCGACGTCGGCCAGCCGCCGCGCACCCTCGGCTCGGTCCGCTTCAGCTTCCTGCGCGACCCGGACGGCAACTGGATCGAGCTCTCCGAGCGGGGCTCCCTGACCGGGCGCGAGCCGCGGCCGGACTGAGCGCCCGCCGGACGCGAAAAGGCCCCGCGCGATCGCTCGCGCGGGGCCTTTCGGCGTTCCGGCAGGTCCGGGGGCTCAGAAGCCCAGGGACGAGGCCAGGAACTTCAGGTCGTTCAGACGCAGCGCCGCGAGGGTCTTGGCGTCGCCGGTGGCGATCTCGTGGGCCTTCTCGGCGTCGGCCAGGCGGGCGGAGACCCACTCGGACGAGACGTCCTCCTTCTTCACCGCCTCCTCGGCCAGCACCGCGGCGCCGGCCGGAGAGATCTCGGCGAAGCCGCCGGTGACCACGTACGAGGTCTCCGAGCCGCCGTCCCGCACCGTCACCACGCCGGGGCGCAGGGGGGTGAGGAAGGGCGCATGCTCGGGCATCGCCGTCAGGTCGCCCTCGGCGCCCGGGATCTGGATCGCGTCGGCCTCGCCGGAGGCGAGCTTGCGCTCCGGCGAGACGAGATCGTAGGGCAGCTTGGCCATCAGGCGTTCCCCTTCAGTCGGCTCAGGCCGCGGCGGCCAGCTTCTCGGCCTTCGCGATCACCTCGTCGATGCCGCCGACCATGTAGAAGGCGGCCTCCGGCAGGTGGTCGAACTCGCCCTCGCAGACCCGCTTGAACGAGGAGATGGTCTCCTCCAGCGGCACCTGCACGCCCGGCGAGCCGGTGAAGACCTCGGCCACGTCGAAGGGCTGCGACAGGAAGCGCTGGATCTTGCGCGCCCGCTGCACGGTCAGCTTGTCCTCTTCCGACAGCTCGTCCATGCCCAGGATCGCGATGATGTCCTGCAGGGCCTTGTAGCGCTGCAGCGTCTCCTGGACCATGCGGGCCACCGCGTAGTGCTCCTCGCCGACCACGGCCGGGTCGAGGATGCGCGAGGTGGAGTCGAGCGGGTCGACCGCCGGGTAGATGCCCAGCTCCGAGATGGCGCGCGACAGAACGGTGGTGGCGTCGAGGTGGGCGAAGGACGTGGCCGGCGCGGGGTCGGTCAGGTCGTCCGCGGGCACGTAGATCGCCTGCACCGAGGTGATCGAGCCGTTCTTGGTCGAGGTGATCCGCTCCTGCAGCTGGCCCATGTCGGTGGCCAGCGTCGGCTGGTAGCCCACCGCCGAGGGGATGCGGCCCAGAAGCGCCGACACCTCGGAGCCCGCCTGCGTGAAGCGGAAGATGTTGTCCACGAAGAACAGCACGTCGGTGCCGGACTGGTCGCGGAACTGCTCGGCGATGGTCAGGCCGGTCAGCGCGACGCGGGCGCGGGCGCCCGGCGGCTCGTTCATCTGGCCGTAGACCAGGGCCACCTTGGACTTGGTCAGGTCGTCCATGTTGATGACGCCGGACTCGATGAACTCGTGATAGAGGTCGTTGCCCTCACGGGTCCGCTCGCCCACGCCGGCGAACACGGAATAGCCCGAGTGCACCTTGGCGATGTTGTTGATCAGCTCCTGGATGAGCACGGTCTTGCCCACGCCCGCGCCGCCGAACAGGCCGATCTTGCCGCCCTTCGAGTAGGGGGCCAGCAGGTCGATGACCTTGATGCCGGTGACCAGGATCTCCGACTCCGTCGCCTGGTCGGCGAAGGAGGGGGCGGGCTGGTGGATGGCGCGGGTCTCGGCCGCGTCGACCGGGCCGCGCTCGTCGATGGGCTCGCCCACGACGTTGAGGATGCGGCCCAGGGTGCCGTCGCCGACGGGCACCGCGATGGGGGCCTCGGTGTCGGTGACTTCCTGGCCGCGGGTCAGACCCTCGGTCGAGTCCATGGCGATGGTGCGCACGGAGGACTCGCCGAGGTGCTGGGCGACCTCGAGCACCAGGCGCGTGCCGTTGTTGTCGGTCACGAGCGCGTTGAGAATGGCGGGCAGATGGCCGTCGAAGGCGACGTCCACGACCGCGCCGATGACCTGGGTGATCTTTCCGGTGGGCATGGGGGTCTCCGTCCCTTACAGCGCTTCCGCGCCGGAGATGATTTCGATGAGCTCCTTGGTGATCGCGGCCTGGCGGGAGCGGTTGTACTCCAGCGTCAGGCGGTCGATCAGGTCGCCCGCGTTGCGGGTCGCGTTGTCCATGGCGGACATCCGCGCGCCCTGTTCGGAGGCGGCGTTCTCCAAGAGAGCCGAGAAGATCTGCGTGGCGACGCCCCGCGGCAGGAGCTCGGCCAGGATCGCCTCCTCGTCGGGCTCGTATTCGTAGAGCGCGGCGACGGCGCCGTCCTCGGCCTCCTCCGGCGCCTCGAAGGAGGCGGGGATCAGCTGCTTCGCGGTCGGGACCTGGGAGATCACCGACTCGAACTTGTTGAAGAACAGCGTGGCGACGTCGAACTCGCCCTCGGCGAAGCGGCCCAGCACGTCGTTGGCGATGTGCAGCGCGGTCGCGTAGTCCACCCGCTTCAGGCCCGACAGGTCCACGTGGTCCACGAACAGCTCCGCATAGTCGCGGCGCAGCTGGTCGCGGCCCTTGCGGCCCACGGTCAGGATCTTGACCGTCTTGCCCTCGGCCAGCAGCTCGCGGATGCGGATGCGGGCGAGGCGCACGATGGTGCTGTTGAAGCCGCCGCACAGGCCGCGCTCGGCGGTGGCGACGATCAGCAGGTGCGTCTGGTCGGACCCCGTCCCGGTCAGGAGACGGGGGGCCGTGGCGGGGTTGGCCCCCGCGGCGAGGTTCGCGAGAACCGCGTTGAGGCGCTCTGCATAGGGGCGGCCGGCCTCGGCCGCCTCCTGGGCGCGGCGGAGCTTCGCCGCCGCGACCATCTGCATGGCCTTCGTGATCTTCCGGGTCGATTTGACCGAGTTGATCCGGTTTTTCAGGTCCTTGAGGCTGGGCATGTCACCGTCCCTGTCCTGGGGCCCCGGGGCCTCAGGCGAAGCCCTTGGAGAAGTCCTCGATCGCGGCCTTGATCTTGTCCGCCAGCTCGCCCGCGACCTTGCGGTCGTTGGTCTCGATGTCCGCCAGCAGGTCCTTGCAGGACGACCGCAGGTGGGCGACGAGGCCGCGCTCGAACTTGGTGACCTGGTTCACCGGGATCTTGTCGAGGTAGCCCTCGGTCCCCGCGAAGATCACGATCACCTGCTCGGCGTTGGTCAGCGGCGAGTACTGGGGCTGCTTGAGCAGCTCCGTCAGGCGCGCGCCGCGGTTCAGCAGGCGCTGGGTCGCGGCGTCGAGGTCCGAGCCGAACTGCGCGAAGGCCGCCATCTCGCGATACTGCGCCAGCTCCAGCTTGATCGAGCCGGCGACCGACTTCATCGCCTTGGTCTGGGCCGAGGAGCCCACGCGCGACACGCTGAGGCCGGTGTTCACGGCGGGGCGGATGCCCTGGAAGAACAGCTCGGTCTCGAGGAAGATCTGGCCGTCGGTGATCGAGATCACGTTGGTCGGGATGTAGGCCGAGACGTCGCCCGCCTGGGTCTCGATGACCGGCAGGGCGGTCATCGAGCCGGCGCCGTGATCCTCGTTCATCTTCGCCGCGCGCTCGAGCAGGCGGGAGTGGAGGTAGAACACGTCGCCCGGGTAGGCCTCGCGCCCCGGCGGACGGCGCAGCAGCAGCGACATCTGGCGGTAGGCGACGGCCTGCTTGGAGAGATCGTCGTAGATGATCAGGGCGTGCATGCCGTTGTCGCGGAAGTATTCCGCGATGGCGCAGGCCGCGTAGGGGGCCAGGTACTGCATCGGCGCGGGATCGGAGGCGGTGGCCGCCACGATCACCGAGTAGTCCATGGCGCCCGTCTCTTCCAGCTTCTTCACCAGCTGGGCGACGGTCGAGCGCTTCTGGCCGACGGCGCAGTAGATGCAGTAGAGCTTCTTGGACTCGTCGTCGCCGGCGGCCGCGTTGTAGCTCTTCTGGTTGAGGATCGCGTCGAGCGCCACGGCGGTCTTGCCGGTCTGGCGGTCGCCGATGATCAGCTCGCGCTGGCCGCGGCCGATCGGGATCAGGGCGTCGATCGCCTTCAGGCCGGTCGCCATCGGCTCATGCACCGACTTGCGGGGGATGATGCCGGGGGCCTTCACGTCGGCGCGGCGACGCTCGGCGGCGTCGACGGCGCCCTTGCCGTCCAGCGGGTTGCCCAGCGCGTCCACGACGCGGCCCAGCAGGCCCTTGCCCGCCGGCACGTCGACGATCGAGCCGGTGCGCTTGACGGTGTCGCCCTCGCGGATGCCGCGGTCGTCGCCGAAGATCACCGCGCCGACCGAGTCCGCCTCGAGGTTCAGCGCCATGCCCATCAGGCCGCCGGGGAATTCCACCAGCTCGCCCATCTGCACGGAGTCGAGGCCGTAGATGCGGGCGATGCCGTCGCCGACGGACAGCACCGTGCCGACCTCGGAGACTTCCGCTTCCTGACCGAAGTTCTTGATCTGCTCCTTGAGGATCGCAGAAATCTCGGCTGCCTGGATGCTCATCACCCGACCTCTCTCATGGCGTTCTGCAGGGCGGCGAGTTTCGAGCGGATCGAGGTGTCGATCAGCTTGGACCCGACCTTGACGACCAGACCGCCGATGAGGCTCTCATCGACCGTCTCGTCCAGATTCACGTCGCGGCCGAAGGCCGCCTTGAGCGCGTCGGCCAGGGCCGCGCGCTGTTCGTCGCTGAGGGCCGCGGCGGTCTTGACCTCGGCGGTCAGCTCGCCGCGCCGCTCGGCCATCCGCGCCGCATAGGCGTCGCAGACGTCGCCGAGCGCGAACAGGCGCCGCTTCTGCGCCATCAGCCCGATGATGTTCTTGGTCAGCGCCGAGACGCCGAGCGCGTCGGCGACGGCGGCCATCGCGGCGGCCAGCTCGTCACGCTTGTAGAGCGGGCTGCTGACGGCCGTGCGCAGGTCCTCGCTGTCGTTCAGCGCCTGGCGGACGGCCTTGAGGTCGGCCTCGACCTGGTCGAGGGCGCCCTGCTCCTCGGCGAGCTCCAGCAGGGCGGTCGCGTAGCGTCCCGCGATGCCGGTGGTGAGCGTTGCTGATACTGCCACGGGTCCCCTTCCGAATTCGGCTGGACATGCCAAAAGCCGGCGCGGGGCGGCTTCCTGACGGATGCCGTCCGCCCCCTCTCTCGAACCGAGGGCTAGCTAGCATAGGGGGGGAGGGCGCGCAATATCGTGACAGGCGCGCCGAGGGTGGGGCGAAGTCCTTGAAATTTCGTGAACTCGACGGGGCCGACGCCGGCCTGCGTCCCTGTGCAGCGTCGCCCTGCCGCGGGCGCCGATGCGGCCTCGCGCAGGATTCGCGCCGGATTGGAGGGATTCCCCACGCCGCGGGCCTGTTCCGCGACCCCCGCAGGCGGTTGCGGGCCCCCTGCGGCGGGCGTCGGGCGGCCCCGCGGCCGCCCGCGCGAATCCCTCAGCCGCGGTCCAGGCCCCGGGCGACCTCGCCCGCCAGCGACAACCCGCCGTAGACCAGCCCCGAATAGAGCTGCACCAGCGAGGCCCCCGCCGCGAGCTTGGCCTGCGCCTGCGCGACGGACGCGACGCCGCCCACTCCCACCAGCGGCAGCGCCCCCTGCGTCAGCCGCGAGAGCTGCGCCAGCACTTCGGTCGAGCGCTCGAACAGCGGCTGGCCGGAGAGGCCGCCCGCCTCGCCGGCCTGCGGGCTCCTGAGCCCGTCGCGGGCGAGCGTGGTGTTGGTCGCCACGATCCCGTCGATCCCCTGGGCGAGGCAGACCTCGGCCACGTCCGAGAGCTCGGCGTCGGAGAGGTCGGGGGCGATCTTGACCAGCAGCGGCGCGCCGGGGGCCTTCGCCTCGCGCGCCTCCAGGCTGCGGGCGAGGGCGGCGGCCAGCGCCTCGCGCCCCTGCAGGTCGCGCAGCCGCTCGGTGTTGGGCGAGGAGACGTTGACCACGAAGAAGTCGACCAGCCCGGCGAAGCGGCCCAGCACCGCCACGTAGTCGGCGACCTTGTCCTCGCTGTCCTTGTTGGCCCCGAGGTTGAGCCCCAGCGGCGCGGGCAGCGGGGCTTTCGCCCGCGTCGCCTCCAGCCGGGCCGCCACCGCCTCCATCCCGTCGGTGTTGAAGCCGAAGCGGTTGATGACGCCGCGGTCCTCGGTCAGACGGAACAGGCGCGGACGCGGGTTGCCCGGCTGCGGCCGGGGCGCGACGCCGCCGATCTCGAGGAAGCCGGGGCCGGAGGCGAGCGTCGCCGCCACCGCCTCGGCGTTCTTGTCGAAGCCCGCCGCGATCCCGACAGGATTGGGGAAGTCGAGGTTCCAGACCCGCCGCCTCAGCGTCGGCGAGGTCACCGGCCCGCCCGGCGACAGCCCCAGCGCGTGGCGCAGGTTCAGCGCCTGGATCGCCCGGCGGTGGGCCTCCTCGGGGTCCAGATTGCGCAGCAGGGCGAGGCCCGCGCGCTCGGCCGACGCAGCGAGGCTCATGCTCCGTCGCCCCAGGCGACGCCTGCGGGAAACACGTGGCGGCCGTCCTCGCCCCGCGGAAGCGGGCGGATCCAGCTCACGTCGGCGAAGCGGATCGGGCGGTAGAGATGGGGGAAGAGGGCCCCGCCGCGGCTTTCTTCCCAGTGAAGTGATTCTCTCAAGGAGGCGGATTC
>Ga0310345_10003929_pt1 | contig 13787 bp, 12 predicted proteins | sample HC15DNA20500_MG_FD_204667 | JGI IMG/M metagenome (GOLD analysis project Ga0310345, IMG submission 204667) | Marine microbial communities from station ALOHA, North Pacific Subtropical Gyre - HC15-DNA-20-500_MG | ecosystem: Environmental > Aquatic > Marine > Oceanic | place: Pacific Ocean: North... | reverse complement strand
CGAATCCTGCGGCGAGATAGTCTGGCCGGAGCCGTTCCTGCCCGAGGAAGACGAGGGTCCGTTCCCGGTCCACTTCCTGCCGGGCGTCCTCGTCGGCGAGGATCGAAATGCGTTCGCAGAGCCCGAGATCGCGGATGAGCTTGCCGACCGCTTCCGCCTCCGGCACGCCGGCGACCATCAGATGCGAGATATCGGCAACGCCATTCGCGTGACGCGCCAGGGTCTGGGCCACGAGGAGAGGACGGAGCGTGTTGTTCGGGTCGATCTTCGCGGCGGCCTGCGGGGAGAGGTAGTGAAGACGCGCGATGAGATCATGGGCCTTGAGATAGTCCTTGCGTGCAAGCCAGAGCCGCAGGGCGACCTGCATCCGCGCGTCCACGAAGCTGTCGACCATGTTGCGGAAGCTCTGGCGAACGGTCTCGTCGGGCGTCACCCCGTGCCGGCGCAAGAGCGTGTAGATCATGTATTCAAGACCGCCGCGATAAAGGTCCCATCCGATCAGGGCCTGCTCGGTTCCGTCCTGGAGGCGCTGCGGCGCGACGGGTGTCGCTGTGACGGACCGATAGAAGGGTGCGCGGCGGAAAGCGACGGGTCCCTGGGCGGCAATCGTGGTCAGATAGGGGAAGGCCCAGTAGCAGAAGCTCGGCGTCGTCAGCAGGCTACGCAGGGCGTCCGCGCGATAGATCGCAATCTCCGGAAAGACGTGGCCCTCGACGATCATCTTCAACAGATCGACGTCCTGCCCCGGCCTGAATACCGTGACGTCATCCTTCAGCCTGTAGAAGAGGCCCTGCGGCTCCTTCCGGACCTCGTCCCAGCTTTGCCAGGGCGAGTAGCAGGCCAGAATGTCCGGATTGGCGAGCATGTAGTTCATCGCGTCGACGAAACCTTCCGGATGCAGAAGATCGTCGTCGGCGATGTAGAGGACATAGCGTCCCCGGCCGCGCCGATAGGCGCTGAGCACGTTGTTGAGGACGTGGACCTGCTCAGCCTGCCGATAGTAACGGATCGGCATCCCCGCGGACTTGAACCGCGCGACGACCTCGCCCGTATCGTCGGTCGAGGCGTTGTCCGAGATGACGATCTCGTAACTGAATCCGAAGGACGGGCTCACCTCGGCGAGATGCGTGAACAGGTACTCCAGAAAGCGGGCCCTGTTGCAGGTCGGGACGCAGAGACTGATCGTGACGTCGGTCGGCACTCCGGCGTTGGGCTTGACGGAGTCTCCTGCCAGATCGGCTGGGTTCACGGAAATATTCACGGGAAGTCATCCTCCGCTTCGCGACACGTCGCTGCACGATCTCATTGTTCGCGACCGGCAATGCTGCGAGACCGGGCCCGCGTGGCGGGGCCGCGGCCTTTGACGATTTGCGTAACGGTATAATTTGACGCCCCTTGTGCGAGACTGAGCCAGGGACGGAGGCCAAGGCGGGCATGACGAGGAGGCGGGAAGCATGGCGGCCGGATGAAGGCGGTCGGGGGCGTGTTCTTCTCACCGGAGCGGGCGGTTTCGTCGGGCGGAGTGTCCTTGCAGCGCTTGAGAGCCGCGCAGATCTCACCATCCTCTGTACGACCACCCAGCCGCCGCGCCCCTCGCCTCGCGGAAGCCGGATCGAATGGCTGCGCCACGATCTCCTCACCGACGATCCCGAGGCGCTGATGGCGCAGGCGCGACCCGATATGCTCCTGCACCTCGCCTGGCACACGCAGGCCGGCAGCTATTTGACGGGCGACGAGAACGCCGCGTGGCTCGCCGCCAGCAAACGCCTGCTCGACGCCTTCCTCCGTGCGGAGGGCAAGCGTTTCGTGACAGCGGGCAGTTGTGCCGAATACGCCGCCTCATCCGCCCCCTGCCACGAAACCGAAACGCCGCTCCTGCCCGTCACCGCCTATGCGGACGCGAAGATCGGCCTGTTTCGCCACGTCGAAGAAGCGCGCCGAAGCGCTCGGATATCGGCGGCCCACACCCGTCTGTTCTTCCTCTATGGCCCCGGCGAAAAACCGACCCGGCTGGTCCCCGACCTGATCGGCAAGCTTTGCCGAGGCGAAATTGCCGAGACCGGTCCCGGCGACCTCCTGCGGGACTACATGGCGGTGGAGGATGCAGGAGAGGCGCTGGTCGCCCTCCTGTTCAGTGACGTGGAAGGACCGGTCAACATTGCCCAAGGCGAGGCGGTCTCGATTGCTGAAATTGCACGAAGAATTGCCGACATCACCGGACGCGCCGACTTGCTGCGAATCGGCAGTCGTGCGAAACGGGCCGGCGACGCGCCATGCATCGTCGCCGATACGCGTAGATTGACCGGCGAGTTGGGCTTCGTCCCGCGCATCGTTCTCGATGATGGCCTGCGTCAGGCTGTGGAACGGTTGAGGACGAGCGCGACCTGAACGCGCCGAGAGGCGGCCGGTATTGCAGGCCGCCGGCTCCGGAATTCAGTTTTCATGCGTTTCGCTGATCGTATCGGCGCCGCCGACAGTTTCGAATGACGAGAATGACCGCACGCTCCGCTTCCCTGCCTGAGACCTTCGATTCGCCGAATGTCGCGATCGACGCCTATTTCGAGGAATTGTCTCGTCTGGGACAGTCGACCAGCGTGATCGATCGCAGCGGCCAGGGCGTTCCGCTCGGCGTCGCCATCGACCGGGTCGTGGACCGCGCGCTCGATATCGCGGCCGGGCCGGGCAAGCTCGTCTTCATCGGCAATGGCGGGAGTGCCGCCATCGCGAGCCACATGGCGATCGACTACGCCAAGAATGGATCGCTTCGCGCGATGGCGTTCAACGATGCGGCCGCCCTCACCTGCCTGAGCAACGATCTCGGCTATGAAAATGTCTTCTCGACCCAGATCGGCATTCACGGACAGCCGGGCGACCTTCTGATGGCGATCAGCAGTTCGGGACGCTCGCCGAACATTCTCAATGCGGTGGCGGCCGCACGCGGCCGCGACATGGAGGTCGTCACCTTGTCGGGCTTTTCTCCCGACAATGCCCTCCGCGGTCTCGGCGACCTTAACTTCTTCGTGGACTCGACCAGCTACGGCTTCGTGGAGATTACGCATCTCTCGCTCATTCACGCGGTGCTCGACCAGGCCTGCGGTGGCGAGAACAGTCGGAAAACTTCATGAGCGCGGGTTCGGCGCGCAGGCCCGACCAGGCGGTCATCCTCGCGGGCGGGCTCGGCACAAGGCTGGGCGCACTCACCGAAGACCGGCCGAAGCCGCTCGTCATGGCGGGAGACCTGCCGTTTCTCGATCATCTACTCCGGCTGTTGAAGTCGCAAGGGTTCACCCGCGTGCTTCTGCTGCTCGGGCACAAGGCGGAGATGATCGTCGATCATTGCGGCGATGGATCTCGCTTCGGTCTCGCGATCGAGTATTCGATCGGTCCCGCAGAAGACGACACGGGACGACGGGTCAAGCGTGCATTCTCCAAGCTCGATCCGTTCTTTCTCCTGCTTTACTGCGACAATTACTGGCCGATGCCGTTTGCCCGGATGTGGCAGGCGTTTTCAGCCCGGCCCGAAGCCCTCGCCCAGGTGACAGTCTACCGCAATCGTGACGGCCACACGCGCGACAACATTCGCGTCGACGCAAACGGATTCGTGACTTCTTACGACAAGTCGCGCACGGAACCCGATCTTGCCGGAGTCGATATCGGCTTCATCGTGATGAAGCGCGATGTGGTCGATCTTCTGCCTGAAGACAACTGTTCGTTCGAAGCGGCGATCTATCCCCTCCTCGCCTCGCGTGGGCGGCTTGCGGCCTTCGAGACCTCGCATCGCTACTATAGCTGCGGGACGCCGGAGAAGCTGTCCGAGGCCATCCGCTTCTTCACGCGCCGGGCATGCGTCATCGTCGACCGGGACGGCGTCCTGAACGTCAAGGCCCCGCGTGGAACCTATGTCGCGAGTCCCGAGGGCTGGCAGTGGCTGCCCGGCGCCCTGGAGGCTCTGGCAACACTCAACCGCCATGACGCCGACGTGATCGTGGTGACGAACCAGGCGGGCATCGCGCGCAGCATGATGACGCAAGCCGATCTCGATGCCATTCACGTCCAGATGATCAGCGAGGCGCGCGCAGCGGGCGGCGAGATCCTCGACGTTTTCCACTGCCCCCATCACTGGGACGACGGTTGCGACTGCCGCAAACCGGCCCCCGGAATGTTGTATGAGGCACAGCGCGCCCATGCCCTGGACCTGAGCGTCACGCCCTTCGTCGGCGACGATCCGCGCGACGGAGAGGCTGCGGCCAAGGCCGACCAGCCCTTCTTCCCGGTCGATCCTGAAAAGGGTCTCGCCCAGGCAATTCCAGACCTCCTCGACTTTCTGAACCAAAGGGCCCAAACCCGGCCCGCGGCAAACTGAGACAGCAGACCAAGCGGCATGAGCGAACACATCCTCATCACCGGCGTGACCGGATTCGTCGGCTCCCACATGGCCGAACACCTGCTCGAGTCCCGCCCCGGGGCGAAGCTCTTCGCGACCAAGCGGTGGCACCTCTCGCGGATGGACAATGTCCGCCACATTGCCGATCGCCTCACCTTTATCGATTGCGATCTCACCGATCCGGTCTCGACGCGCACGATGATCGAAAAGGCCGCCCCCGACCGGATCTTCCACTTCGCCGCCGAGAGTTTCGTCAGCCCGTCCTGGGAAAACCCGCACCGCTACATGGCGGTGAACTACAACGGCACGCTCAACATCCTCGAAGCGATGCGCCAGACCGGCTCCAAGGCGCGGCTGCTGATCCCGGGTTCGGGCGAGGAGTACGGCCAGATCGAGGAACACGAGCTGCCGATCCGCGACACCACGGTGCTGCGCCCGGTGAACCCCTATGCCGTGACAAAGGTGGCCCAGGATCTGATCGGCTACGTCTATCACGCCTCCTACGGTCTCGACGTGGTGCGCACCCGCGCCTTCAACCATGAGGGACCGCGTCGTGAGAAGGTCTTCGGTATTCCCTGGTACGCCTATCAGATCGCGCTTGCGGAAGCCGGCCTTGCGGGCAAGGAGCTCCGTGTCGGCCATATCGACGATCGGCGGAACTTCACCCATGTGAAGGACATGGTTGCAGCCTATGGGCTTGCGAGCGAGAAACTGCCGGCGGGCGAGATGTTCCTGATCGGCTCCGAGGACGAAGCCTCGGTTCACACCTTCCGGGAAGCGCTGGAAGCGCTGATCGCCATGTCCACGGTGAAAGGCATCACCTACCGCATCGACCCGGAGTTCGTCCGCCCGACTCAGGTGCCCCGGCTGATCGCCGATACCGCGCCATTCCGCGCGCTGACGGGTTGGGAGCCGCGTCTTTCCTACGAGCAGATCTTGAGCGACACGCTAGCCTATTGGCGCCAGCGCGTGGCCAACGGCTCACACTGATTTTCAATGACGACGCGGCGGGAGGCCGAAAGATGAGCATCGACGGTGTGAAAGGCCCGATGATCGAGGGCGTCGAAATCGTGCGCAAACGCACGATTCCCGACGAGCGCGGCGCGATTTTCCACATGCTCAAGTCCACCGACCCTGAATTCGAGCAGTTTGGCGAAATCTATTTTTCCTGCGGCTACCCGGACGTGGTCAAGGCATGGCACATACATACTCGTATGACGCTCAACAATTTCTGCGTCGTCGGCATGCTGAAACTTGTGCTTTATGACGACCGCGAGGGATCGCCCACGCGGGGCAATCTGACCGAGGTCTTCATGGGCGAGCAGAACCGGCTGATGGTCAAGATTCCGCCCGGCATCACCAACGGCTACAAGGCCTTCGGCGACAAGATGGCGATCCTCGCCAATTGCGCCACCATGCCCCACGATCCGGGCGAGTTGATCTACATCGATCCGTTCGGCGATCATGTTCCCTACGACTGGGGCGTTCGTCATGGGTAGTCTGGCGAGCGGGCCAGGCTACATTCTCGCCAGCGCGCCTTTTCGCATCAGTTTCGCGGGTGGCGGAACGGATCTGCCGGCGTTCTACCGACGCGAGGGTGGCGCCGTCCTGTCCTCCGCGATCGACCAGCACGTCTATGTGACGGTGAAACGCCTCAGCCCGTTCTTCGGGCGCACCTACCGGCTGAACTACTCGGAAGCCGAGATCGTCGACGATGTCGAGGCGATCCGCAACCAGATCGTCCGGGAGTGCCTGAAGCTCGTTCCCTGCGATCCGCCGCTCTACATCGGCGTCATCGCGGATATTCCGACCTCCTCCGGCCTCGGTGCCTCGTCCAGCTTTGCGGTCAGCCTGCTCTCGGCCCTTCATGTTCTGAGGGATGAGCGGGTATCGCCGGCGCAACTCGCCGAGGAAGCCGCGACGGTCGAGATCGAGATGCTGCAACGCCCGATCGGCAAGCAGGACCAGTATGCCGCGGCCTTTGGCGGCCTGAACTATTTCCGCTTCCTGGAAAACGATCGCGTCACCGTCGAGCCGCAATCCCTCCCGCCTCAGGAAATCGACGGGCTGTTCCGCTCGATCCTGATGTTCTGGACCGGCATCAGCCGTGACGCTGGCGAGGTCCTGGAAAGCCAGAACGCGCGCACGGACATCAATCTCGAACGGCTACGCACGATGAAGGCGCAGGCGGACGAGATGCGCAAGATGACCTTCGACGGCATCGATGTCGCCGCACTCGGCGGTCTCTTGAACAAGGGCTGGGAGATGAAGCGGCAATTGGCCGATTCGATCAGTTCCAGCGCCATCGACGACTGGTATCGCGCCGGCATTGCCGCAGGCGCCTATGGCGGCAAGCTGTGCGGTGCGGGCGGCGGCGGATTCCTCATGTTTCTCGCACCGCCCGAACGGCACCATGCGATCCGCGGCGCGATGGGCGATCTGCGCGAACTCAAAGTCGGCTACGAGCCGAATGGCGTGCGCATTCACAGCTATGGCATGGGCTAGGCGCGGCCGGAACCGACAAGGCAAAGAAAAGGACCAGAGAATTGGCGGGATGTCTTCTGTGTGGCGGCGGGAAGGTCGACGAAGTGCTCGACCTCGGGAAGACGGCGCCGGCCAACAACTTCCTGAAGCCGGAAGAGGCCGCCGCGGGGGGTGAAACGCTCTATCCGCTGCGGCTCGGCCTGTGCCGTGCCTGCGGCCATGCCCAGCTGCTCGATCTGGTGCCGCCACCGGCGATGTTCGATCACTATCTATATATGTCATCGGCCTCCTCGACGCTGACCGACCATCTTCATGGGCTGGCAGCGAAGATCGTCCGCAGCCTCGATCTCGGCGCCTCCGGGCTGGTCGTCGACGTCGGCTGCAATGACGGCACGCTCTTGGAGGGGTTCGGCAAGGCCGGAATCGAAAGACGGCAGGGCGTCGACCCGGCCGCGAATCTGGCGGAGACCGCGCGCGCCAAGGGCGCGGAGGTGACCACGGGCTATTTCGATCTCGCCCTCGCGCGTCGGCTCAGGGACACGCATGGCCCGGCATCGGTCCTCACCATGACCAACACCTTCCCCCACATTCCGGATCTTTCCGGCCTCATGCAGGCGATCGAAATCATGCTCGACGAAGACGGCGTCTTCGTTCTCGAAGCCCATTATCTGATGGACTTACTCGATCTCTGCGCCTTCGACACAATCTATCACGAGCATGTCTCCTACTGGGCGCTCACGCCCATGCAGGCGCTGTTCGCCGCTCACGGTTTCGAAGTGTTCGATGTCGAGCGGCTGCCGATCCATCACGGCCAGTTGCGGGTTTGGGCGGGCCGCAAGGGCCGGCGCCCGGTCGCACCCGCGGTGGCCGCCCTCGCCGCGCTCGAAGCCGAGCGCGGCCTCACGACGAAGGCGCCCTTCGAGACGCTCGCGGCCCGGATCGAGGATATTCGCAGCAACCTCCTCGATCTGATCGCCGAAACAAGAGCAAGAGGCGGCTGGGTCGCCGGCTATGGCGCGCCCGCCAAGGGCAACACCATGATCGCCTTTTTCGGTCTCGGCCCGGACGATCTGGACTACATCGCCGATCGCAACACCCTCAAGCAGGGGCGGGTAACGCCCGGCAGCCACATCCCGATCGTCGCGCCCGACCGCATCCTGGAGGACCGGCCGGATCTCGTTATCGTCTTCGCCTGGAACTTTGCCGAGGAGATCGCCCGGCAGTTTTCCGATTATCTCGGCTCCGGCGGGCGCATGGTGGTGCCGATCCCGGCCTTGCAGGATCTGGAGGCGGTGTCGTGAGACGCGACGTCGAGGCATCGAGCGACGCGAAGCTGACGCTTTCGAGCGGCGGCCGCGAAACCACCGTCGATCTTTACTCCGAAGAAGGCATGGCCCTCGTCGATGCCTTGCGCCTGAAGCAGGCGGCCGAGTTCAAGCGGATGTACGAGCCGCGCTGGCTCGGCGTCCCGATCATTCAGCTCCCCGAGGACATCGTCGCGATGCAGGAGCTCCTCTGGCAGCTCCAGCCCGACATCGTCGTGGAGTGCGGAGTCGCCCATGGCGGTTCGCTGGTGCTCTATGCCGCGATCATGCAACTGATCGGCAAGGGCCGGGTCATCGGCGTCGACGTCGAGATCCGTCCACACAACCGCACCGCCATCGAGGCGCATCCCCTCGCCCATCGCATCGAGCTCGTCGAGGCAAGTTCGATCGACCCCGCGACGGTCGAAGAGGTCGAGCGGAGATGCGAAGGGGCCGGCACGGTGATGGTGGTCCTGGACAGCAATCACAGCCACGCGCATGTGGCCGAAGAAATCCGCCTCTATGAACGACTGGTGACGCCCGGAAGCTATCTCGTGGTGATGGACGGCGCACAGGCGCTCGTCGCGGACATTCCGCGAGGCAAGCCGGAGTGGGCGGAGGATAATCCGCTTGTCGCCTTGCGCGAATTTCTGGCCTCGACGTCAAAGTTCGAGCCGGATCGGCATTTCGAGCGCTTCGGCGCGACATGCGTGCCCGATGGTTTCCTGCGCAAACAATCGTCTTGACGCGGAAACGCCCTGGCGCCGGGCATTCGGCCACTTCACCGGCATTTCCTGTGGCTTGTCCGGGCCTTGGCTCTCACAGGCATGAAAAGCGGTTTTGACTGATCCACGCTTGAGACCCATCGAATCGACGCGTAGACCTGAAAGCCGATTCGACGGACAGGGCCCGGAGGCGACCATCTCGCCGGGGTCTGACACGCCAGGGACGGTCTGCGGCAGTGATGCTTGAGGAATACATTGAGACCCGATCCGCGCCCCAGGCATGGAGCCTCTCGGATTTCCTGGCGCGCCAGTTTCCGAAGGGCCGTATCGACCGCGTTCTCTTGGTCAATCCGCCCGATGGCGAGGCGGATCTGTTCCGGATCGAGACCGCCCGGCGCCGCCGCTACCCGAACTATCCGCCCTATGGTCTGGCTGTGCTTGCCGCCAATCTGCGCCGGAAGGGCGTCGCGGTCCGGATCGTCAATCTGAACCACCTCGTCCTCAAGGCCGCCAATCGCTGCACCGACGAAGCAGCGTTCGATTTCGACGCGTTATGGCAGCGTGAGCTCGGTGCAGCGATCGCCGATTTCGCGCCCGACCTCGTCGGCGTCACCTGCATGTTCACGATGACCCATCCTTCGTTGAAGCAGGTTTGCGAGCATGCCGCGGCTCACGACGTGCCGGTCGCGATCGGCGGCGTCCACGTGACCAATGATGTCGACCGGGTTCTGGACGATATCCCCGTCGCCCATTTCGCCTTCCTGCGCGAGGCCGACCGGGCTTTCAGCCTGTTCGTCGACGCGGTTGCGGGCGAGATCGAGACGGACCGGCTCGGCCAGCTCGTGGTGAACGATCCCAATTGCGGAGAACGGGTGCGGTTCTTCGGCGAGGCGCAGCCGGCCGCGAGCGATCTCGACATCCTGCCCGCCCACGACCTGATCGCGATCGAGGAATTGTCCGAGGTCGGCGTCATCGGCAATTTCCACGGCTTCAAGCCACGGGGAACGCGCTTCGCGACGAGCCTCTCCAATCGCGGCTGCCGAGCCCAATGCACCTTCTGCAGCGTGCGCAGTTTCAACGGCAAGTCGGTTCGACAGCGCTCGGTCGAGAACGTTCTCGACGAATTGCAGCATCTGAAGGAAGTGCACGGTGTCGGCCATATCACCTGGCTCGACGACGATCTTCTCAAGGATCATACCCGCGCGATCGCCCTGTTCGACGGCATGGTCGCAAGAAGCCTCGATCTCACCTGGGATGCCACAAACGGCGTGATCGCCGCCTCCTGTACCGAGGAGGTCGTGGCGGCGATGGCGGCGAGCGGCTGCATCGCGCTCAATATCGGCATGGAATCCGGCAATCCGGAAATCCTGAAGCAGGTGAAGAAGCCAGGCACGGTCAACAACTTCCTGAAGGCGGCGGAGGTCCTGCGCCGCGTCGAAGAGATCCATGCCCGCGTCTTCCTGATGCTCGGCTTTCCCGGCGAGACGCTGGGCCAGATCAACGACACGATCAATGTCGCCCGCGCCATGGACCTCGACTGGTGCGGCATCACCATCCTGCAGCCGCTGCCCAACACGCCGATCTATGATTCCATGGTCGCGCAAGGGCTGATCGAGCCCGTCGGCAGCAAGAACACGCGCTTCAACTCGGGCGGCTACGGCAAGCAGGATCAGGTGGACATGGGCCTGCGCCTTGCCTCCCAGAACTTCGAAGAGGCGTTTCGCGCCATCGCCATGGATGCCGTGCCGAGCGCCAGCGAACTCGACGACATCTGGTTCTTCATGAATTATCATCTGAATTTCCACCGCCTCTTCGGCGAGACCAGACCTTCGAAAATCCGCCAGCAGCTCATGAATCTCGGCGCATTGAGCGACGTGATCTCGCCCGAGCACGGCTTTGCGCTCTACTTCACCGGCTTCCTGCAGCATCGTCTGGACGGCAGGATCGACCCGGTGATCATCGCCCGCCTGGAGCGCCGGCTCGCCGGTTCGCCCTATTGGGCCGACCGGTTCCAGGCCTTCGGGCTTTCGGTGGACGACCTGAAACGGGCGGATTTCCGCAACAAGGAAATCCCGCGGCTGCTGCCGGGCGCCCTTCCGCAGGACCACCGCCAATTCGAGGATACGGTGCTGGCGCCGTAGGCGCTCACCGATGACAGAAACGGGGAAACCATCCAGATGAGCCACGCCGACGAGGAACTGGACGCTCCGGCCGAGGGTCTCGATCCCGCCCGCGTGTCGGCGGCGCTCGAAAGCTGCGGCTGCTTCGTCATCCGCAACGCCATGCCGCTGGAGACGATCGAGGCGATCGAGGCGCGGGTCCTCGACGGCTATGCTGCGCTCGATGCCGGCCATCGGGCCGGGACGCTGAGCCCCGAGGTCGAGCGGCGCTGCCACTCCTACGGCATTCTGAGGCCCTTCGAGGACGACCTGCCGCTCGGCAATGGCCAGCCGATGCGAACGGCCATGGAAGCGCTCGTCCGCCAGCCACTGCTCACCGAGATCATCCGCCGCTATCTCGGCGAGCGGGTCACGCAGTTGATGGAAGCCTGTCATGTCCGCCGGCAGGGGCCGGATCAGATCGGCCGTCCCGTACCGCCGCATCAGGATGCGAGCGTGATGCGCATGCAGGCGGGCCGGCTCCTGAATTTCTGGGTTCCGCTGACCGATGGCGCCGGCCAAACGGCGCCGGGTCTGGAATTCTATCCGAAATCCCTCGATGCGATCGTGAACTGTTCGCGCCGCGGCGCGGCAGGGGAACTGCGCCAGCGCATGTATTCGAATTTCGAGATCGACGAGGCGGCCATTCGCGAGGCCGTGGGCGATGTCGAGCCGTGGTCGCCGGTGCTGAACCGCGGTGACGTGATCTGTCTCGACGGCTGGTCGATCCATCGCACGGCCTTCAAGCCGTCCATGGCGCGGATGCGCTACAATTTCGAGATGCGCTTCTGCCGGACCGACGATCTGACACCCGCCATGCCCGGCGAAACCCGCGCCTTTCCGCTGGATCGGCAAGCGGCATGAGGATCGCCATTCTGGGTGCGACCGGTCAGATCGGCCGCGGGCTCGCCCGCGCCTATCACGATCGCGCCCGGCTGACGCTGTTCGCGCGCCGACCGGACCGGGCGGCGATGATGGCCAAGGCAGCCGGGATCGAAGCCGAAGCCCTGCCTTTCGAGCGCTTCGCGGATGGCAAGTTCGATCTCATCATCAACGCCGTCGGCGATGGCGTCCCCGGGCGCATTCGCGCGGCAGGCGCCGCTATCGTCGATGTGACGGCCCATTTCGACGCGCTCTGTCTGGCCTATCTCGAACGCCACCCGTCCTGCGGCTATGTCTTCCTGTCGACCGGCGCGATCTACGGACCGGACTACGCTGGAGCAAGGGAGCGTGGGCGGGTCACGCCAGCTTCGCTCACGCCCGACAATTTCTATGCCCTGGCCAAGCTGGGCGCCGAAGACCGTCACCGGGGCCTTTCCCGCCATTTCATCGCAGACATCCGGCTCTTCGGCTATATCAGCTCCGAAATCGACCTTCGAAGCGATTTTCTGCTCGCACAGATGCTCGACGCTCTGGTCGAAGGGGCAGTCTTCTTGACGCAGCCGGCCGATCTCGTCCGGGACTATGTCGGATCCCGCGATCTTATCGGGCTGATCGACGCCTGGATGGCGTCGGGCCGGCCGAATGGCGGCTACGACCTGTTGAGCGCCGCGCCCACGAGCAAGTTCCGCATTCTCGATGCCCTGGAACGCGAGTTCGGCCTCGCCTGGCGAACAGAGGACGCGAGCAAGCCCATCGAACGGGCAGTTCTTCCACCCAGCCTCTCGCACGACCGAGCGGCGGAGGCGTTGGGTTTCCGCCCCGACGCCAGCTCGCTCGACAACGTTCTTTCGATCGCCCATGGCCTGACGTGCTGCCCGGAACGTCAAACTGCGGGATCATGCGCATGACACTCCTCGTGACCGGCGCGTCGAGCTTCGTCGGCGCAGAACTCATTCGCCAATGCCGTACGGCCGGCATCCGGGTCGTCGGGCTCGACAGGGCGCCGCCGGCGGAGGCTTGTGACGAATTCATCGAAGCCGATATCCGCAATCCCGATCTTGCTGCGCGCCTTCCGGAAGGAATCGACGCGGTCGTTCATCTGGCGGCCATCGCCCGCGACGGCGACTGCCGTCACGATCCCGTCCAGTGTTTCGACGTCAACGTCACCGGCACGGCCAATCTGTTTCGCGCCGTGGTCGAACGGGGCATTCCGAGATTGATCTTCGCCTCCAGCGAATGGGTCTATGACCGGTTCGAGCCCGGCATTGCAAAAACCGAGGACATGCCGATCGATCCTTTGGCGCTCACCTCCGAATACGCGCTCTCCAAGCTTGCGGGCGAAGCGCTGCTGAAACAGCAACAGGCGCGTCATCCCGAGATCGCGGTCACCATCCTGCGCTTCGGCATCATCTACGGGCCGCGCCATGACAATTGGTCGGCGGTCGAAGCGCTTCTCGCCAAGGTGGCCGAGGGCGGCGAGGTGACCGTCGGCTCGGCCCGCACGTCCCGCGGCTTCCTGCATGTGGGCGACGTCGCGCGCGCGATCCTGGCCACGCGCGATCGCGCCGGTTTCGAGGTCTTCAACATCCAGCCGGACCAGTCGATCACCTTGCGCGAGGTGGTCGAAACGTCCGCCAAGCTTCTCGGACGCGAATGCCGGCTGGTCGAAAGCGACCCGGACCATCCGAGCATCCGCAACGTCTCGGGGGCCCTCGCATCCGAGGCTCTCGGCTGGCGTGCCGAAATCGGCCTTGAGGCCGGCCTCCAGGACGTCGCGCAATTTCTCGGCCTGCTGCTGCCGGCAAAGCCGGTCCAAGGACGTGATGCATGATCCCGAAAGCCTGCTTGA
>Ga0310345_10003927_pt1 | contig 13791 bp, 7 predicted proteins | sample HC15DNA20500_MG_FD_204667 | JGI IMG/M metagenome (GOLD analysis project Ga0310345, IMG submission 204667) | Marine microbial communities from station ALOHA, North Pacific Subtropical Gyre - HC15-DNA-20-500_MG | ecosystem: Environmental > Aquatic > Marine > Oceanic | place: Pacific Ocean: North... | reverse complement strand
CGGCGGGTTGGGGGCTGGCCGCGTCGTGGCTGGTCGAGGTGGTCTCGTCGGCTGCAATTTAACTCTCGCAAAGGCGCAAAGCCGCCAAGGGGTGGGGAGGCGGCGGGATGGGGGCTGGCCGCGTCGTGGCTGGTCGAGGTGGACTCGTCGGCTGCAATTAATCTCTCGCAGAGTCGCAGAGACGCAGAGGGTTGGGCGGCGGGATGGGGGCTGGCCGCGTCGTGGCTGGTCGAGGTGGACTCGTCGGCTGCAATTTATCTCTGGCAAAGACGCAAAGCCGCAAAGGGGTGGGGAGGCGGCGGGATGGGGGCTGGCCGCCGGCTGACCGCTGGAAGGGGCGGGTCGATGGGCCCGCGCCTCCCCGCTTCGTCGCCCTGGGCTCGCCCGTGCCCGTGCCCCTGCCCGTGCCCTTGCCCGCGGGTCTCGACTCATGCTCGGGCCCAGCCCCTTCTACGCTCCTCGCTTCCTCCCTTGCTCGTTTCCCGCGAGTCGGGAGCGTCCGAGCGAGTCCTGCTCGTTTCGGCGGGCGGCGGCTGGTCGAGGCGGTCTCGTCGGCTGCAATTTATCTCTCGCAAAGGCGCAAAGCCGCCAAGGGGTGGGGAGGCGGCGGGATGGGGGCTGGCCGCGCCTTGGCGGGTCGAGGTGGTCTCGTCGGCTGCAATTTATCTCTCGCAGAGTCGCAGAGACGCAGAGGGTTGGGCGGCGGGATGGGGGCTGGCCGCGTCGTGGCTGGTCGAGGTGGTCTTGTCGGCTGCAATTTAACTCTCGCAAAGGCGCAAAGCCGCAAAGGGGTGGGGAGGCGGCGGGATGGGGGGCTGGCCGCCGGCTGGCCGCCGGGAGGGGCGGTCGAAGGTCGCAGTTCCTCCCCCTCTCGTCGCCCTGGGCTCGCCCGTGCCCGTGCCCTTGCCCGTGCCCTTGCCCGCGGGTGTCGACCCATGCTCGGGCCCAGCCCCTTCTACGCTCCTCGCTTCCTCCCTTCCTCGTTTCCCGCGAGTCGGGAGCGTCCGAGCGGGCCTCCTCGTTTCCGCGAGTCGGGAGCGTCCGAGCGGGCCCTCCTCGTTTCCCGCGAGTCGGGAGCGTCCGAGCGGGCCCCTCCTCGTTTCGCGAGTGGCGGCCGCGATCGGGGGCGATCGAGCCGCGCAGCGATCGACGAGCCGGGTGGGATCAGAGCTGGATCCGGGGGTACTCGGGGAACCACATCATCTCGTCGACTCGCGCCTCGAGCTCGTCTCTCGACGCCTTGGGGGCGACGCCGGCTTCGACCGCGTGCCGCGCGACCGCGAGCGCGACGTCGCGGGAGATGGCGCGCAGGTCGCCGAGCGGGGGGTAGAGCTGGCCGCGTCGGATGGCGGCGTCGTCGACGCGCTCGCCGATCGCGTGGGCCGCCACCGCGAAGAAGCTGTCGAGCACCTTCTCCGCGCGGGAGGCGAGCGCGCCGAGGCCGACGCCCGGGAACACGTAGACGTTGTTCCCCTGAGCGACGTGAATCGTCTTGCCGTCGTGCTCGACCGGGTCGAAGGGGCTGCCGGTGGCGATGAGCGCGCGGCCGTCCGTCCAGCGCACCAGATCCGCCGGCTCCGCCTCCGCCTTCGAGTTGGGGTTGGAGAACGGGAAGATGGCCGGCCGCTCGGCGTGCTCGGCCATCGCCCGGACCACCTCCTCGGTGAAGGTGCCGGGGTGACCGGAGGTGCCGATGAGCACGGTGGGCTTCAGCGCCTTCACCACGTCGAGCAGATCGTTGTCGCCGTCGGGATCGAGCCCGGCCTCGGCCACCAGCCTGGTCGGCCAGGCGAACTCCTGCTTGTAGGCCGCGCGGTAGTCGCGGCGCGCCGTCAGCAGGCCCTTGCTGTCGAGGAGCGCGATCCGCTCGATCAGCGCGTCGCCCGTGACCCCGAGCTGCTCGAGCTCGGCCCGCAGGATGCGCGCGATGCCGACGCCCGCCGCGCCCGCGCCCAGCATCACGACGCGCTGCCGCTCCATCGGCGTGCCGGTGACGCGCGAGGCGGCGACGACCCCCGCGAGCGCGATGCCGGCGGTGCCCTGGATGTCGTCGTTGAAGCTCAGGATGCGATCCCGGTAGCGGTCGAGCAGGCGGAAGGCGTTGGCCTTCTTGAAGTCCTCCCACTGGAGCAGCGCGCCCGGGAACACCTCGCCGATCGCCTCGACGAATTCCTCGACGAGCGCGTCGTAGCGATCCCCGCGCAGCCGCGCGCCGCGCCAGCCGACATAGTACGGATCGCCCCGGAGCTCCTCGTTGTCGGTGCCGACGTCGAGGCTGATGGGCAGCGCCTGCGAGGGGTGGATGCCCGCGCCGACGGTGTAGAGGTCGAGCTTGCCGACCGGGATGCCCATGCCGCCGGCGCCCTGATCGCCGAGGCCGAGGATGCGCTCGTTGTCGGTGGCGACGATGAGCCGCACGCCCTCGTAGGGCGCGTTCCGGAGCACCTCCGCGACCCGGCCCTGGTGGTCGGGCGTGATCCACAGGCCGCGCCCGCGCCGGAAGAGGTGGCTGAACTTCTGGCACGCCTCGCCCACCGTCGGCGTGTAGACGATGGGCAGCATCTCCTCGAGGTGCTCGACCAGCACCCGGTAGTAGAGGATGGCGTTGCGCGCCTCGAGGTCGGCCAGCGCCACGTAGCGCTCGAGCGGTGAGTCGCCCATCTCGCAGACGTGGCCGTAGGCGCGGACCGCCTGGTCGGCGATGACCCGCACCTGGTTGGGCAGCATGCCGCTGAGCCCCAGCGCGCGGCGCTCCTCTTCGGTGAAGGCGGTGCCCCGGTTGTGCAGGTTGTGCGCGATGAGGCGGTGGCCCCGGTAGGGCACCCGCACCGCCTCGCGGCCGTCTTCGTCTCGCTCGAGCTCGTAGCGCTCCACGCTCACCCCCGTCGTCGAATGCGGCAGGGTAGGACAGGCCTGGCCGCGGCGGAACCCCGGCGACCGACCGGCCACCCCGCTCCAGCGACCGCTCACCCGGCCTCGCCCTGGGCTGCTCTGCGCCGTGGTGCTAAGTCCGGGCCGTGCCGAACGGAAGCTCGACCATCTCCGGCTGGGGCCGCATCCCCGTGCCGGGCCGCGAGGTCCTCTCGGAGGATCTGGAGCGGCTCTCCGAGGGCGCGGTCCTGAGCCGCGGGCTCGGCCGCTCCTACGGCGACTCCGCGCTGCCGCCTCCGAGCGTGCGCGAGGTCGCCACCACCACGCTCGCCGACCGGCTGCTGGCCTTCGATCCGGAGACCGGCCTGCTGCGCGCCGAGGCGGGGCTGTCCCTCAAGGAGCTCAACCGCCTCTTCCTGCCGCGCGGCTGGTTCGTGCCGGTCACTCCGGGTACCCAGTTCGTCACCCTGGGCGGCATGGTCGCCGCCGACGTGCACGGCAAGGGCCACCACGTGGTCGGCTGCTTCGGCGAGCACGTCACGCGCATGAAGATGCGGGTGGCCGACGGCCGCGTGCTCTGGTGCTCGGACGAGGAGCACCCCGATCTCTTCCGCGCGACCATCGGCGGCATGGGCCTCACCGGGCACGTGCTCGAGGTCGAGTTCCGGATGCGCCCGATCCCGTCCCCGTGGATCTGGCAGGAGTCGCGGCGGGTCGACGACATCGACGCCTACGTCGACGCGCTGAAGGACGCGGCCGAGAAGTGGCCGTACACCGTCGGCTGGATCGACTGCCTCAGCCCCGGCAAGAACATGGGGCGCGGCATCCTCATGGCCGGCGACTGGGCGGAGCCCTCGGTCGCGCCGAAGCGCTTCCCGCACCCGAAGCCGCGCGTGACGATGCCGGTGGAGCTGCCGAGCTGGGTGCTCGGCCCGCTGAGCGTGCGCGCCTTCAACACCGCCTTCTACTGGAAGCACCTCCCGCGCGAGATGACCGGGATCGTGCACTGGGAGAGCTTCTTCTACCCGCTCGACATGGTCCGGCACTGGAACCGCATGTACGGCAAGCGCGGCTTCACCCAGTACCAGTGCGTGCTCCCCGAGGAGGCCGGCCGCGGCGCGGCGCGCAGGGTGCTCGAGATCTTGACCAGGCGCGGCGGGGCCTCGTTCCTCTGCGTCATCAAGGACTGCGGGCCGGAGGGGAAGGGGCTGATGAGCTTCCCCAAGAAGGGCATCAGCATCGCCCTCGACATCGCCGTGCGGGACGACACCCAGGAGCTCGTCGACGCGCTGAACGAGCGCGTCATCGAGGAGGGGGGCCGCATCTACCTCGCCAAGGACACCTTCACCCGCCCCGAGCACTTCCGCGCCATGGAGCCGCGCCTCGAGCGCTTCCAGGAGGTGCGCCGCAAGTGGGATCCGGAAGGCAAGCTGCGGAGCGCCCAGTCGGTGCGCCTGCTGGGAGATCGCCCGTGAACGTCGCCTTCCTTGGAGCCACCAAGGGCATGGGCCGCGCGCTCGCCCGCCGCATGGCGGAGCGCGGAGACCGCCTCTTCCTCCTCGGCCGCAAGGACGCCGAGCTCGACAAGACCGCCGCCGACCTCGGGGTGCGAGGTGGGGGCGCGGCCCCGGGCCACGCGCTCTGCGATCTCGAGCGGCCGGAGACCTTCGGGCCCGCGCTCGACGCGGCGGTGGACGCGCTCGGCGGCCTCGACGCGGTGGTCGTCACCGCGGGCCTCTTCGCGACCCAGGACGCGCTCGAGTCCGACCGGGATCTGACGCGCCGGCTGCTCACGGTGGACTTCGCCCACACGGTGCTCTTCTGCGAGGAGGCCAAGGACCGCCTCCTCGCGGCCGGCGGCGGCAAGCTCTGCGTGTTCAGCTCGGTCGCGGGCGAGCGCGGCCGCAAGCCGGTGATCCTCTACGGCGCGAGCAAGGCCGGCCTCTCGGCCTACCTCGAGGGCCTCGACCACAAGCACCGCGCGGACGGGCTCGAGGTCGTCACGGTGAAGCCCGGCTTCGTGAAGACCGGCATGACCGCGGACCTCGATCCGCCGCCCTTCGCGGGTGAGCCGGAGGAGGTCGCCGGCCGGGTGCTCGCCGCCCTCGATCGCGGCGCCCCGGTCGTCTACGCGCCGATCGCGTGGGGCCCGATCATGGCGGTGATCCGCTCGCTGCCGCGCTTCGTGATGCGTCGCGTCGGCTTCTGAGCGCCGCGTCCAGGAACGCGACCACCGTGCAGGTCGCCGGGCGCGTCCGGCCGCCCCGCCAGAACAGGCGGAAGCCGTGCGGCGCCTCGTCGACCACCACCAGCTGCGCGTGCACCCCCGCCCCGCGCAGCGCGTCCCGCATGGCCTCCGACTGCTCGAGCGGCACGACCGTGTCCCGGGTGCCGTGCAGCAGGAGGTGCGGCGGGTCGGTCGGGTCGACGTGCACGATCGGCGACGCGAGGGCGGCCCGCTCGGGCACCCGCCCCCGCGGCGCGCCGAGGAACCGGGTCAGGATGCCGTCGGCGGCGCGCGAGTACCGCGCCTCGGGGCGCAGGTCGGCCGGCGCGTAGTAGGCGACCACCGCCTGCACCCGCGGCGAGGTCTCGACGTCCGGGCAGGCGTGGTCGAGCCCCTCGACCTCGGGCGCCGTCCCGAGCAGCTCCGCCAGGTGGCCGCCGGCCGAGAAGCCGACCGCGGCGCCGCGCTCCGGGTCGAGGCCCAGGGCTCCGGCCCGCCGCCGGAGGTAGCGGACGGCGCAGCGGGCGTCGGCGATCTGCACCGGCCAGCGGTTGGGGGCGCCGTCGTCGAGCAGCCGGTAGTCCACGCTCGCGGCCGCGAACCCGAGGGCCGCCAGCATCTCCATCTCGCGGCGCAGGTGTCCCCGCTCGCCCGCGCTCCAGCCGCCCCCGTGGATCAGCACCACCCACGGATGCGGCCCGTCGCCTTCGGGCAGGGCGAGGTCGAGGTGCCGCCCCGGCGCGTAGCGCAGCCCCTCCCGCACCGCGTCGCGAGGCGCCGGCAGCGCGCACTCCCCCACCAGCCCCGGCCAGGCGCGCTCGGGCTCGGGGGCCTCCGGCGGAGGCGGCGGATCGGCCGCTGCTTCCTCGCGCACCTCGGGCGGCGGCGGCGGAGGGGCCGGGCGCGCGGTCCCCTCGGCCGGGCCGCACCCCACGCACACGACCAGCATCGCCCACGCCCAGCGCACCCTGTCACCGTGACGGGACTGTCCCCGGGCGCAACCCGTGACCCTTCGCACGCGCCAATTGTCGCCGTTTCACGCCGGCGCTAGGTTCGCCCGCTGACCTTGGACACGGTCGGGGGTAGGATTCCGGTGGAAGGAATCCGCGGGGACGTCGCGACGTCTCACGGGAGCACCTTGGGGAGCAGTACCGCAGCCGAAGGCCCGCGCATCGGAACGACGATCGCGGGCAAGTACCGACTCCACCGGCTCATCGGGTCGGGGTCGATCGGTGCCGTGTATGCGGCGGTGCATCAGTTCACCGGCAAGCACGTCGCGCTGAAGCTCATCGACGGCACCCTGCTCGAGCAGCACGAGGGCTTCGCGGCCCGCTTCCTGCGCGAGGCCCGCGCCGCCGCCGAGATCGGTCACCCCGTGATCTGCGACGTGCTCGACGCGGGGCAGGAGCCCGACGGAACCCTCTACCTCGCGCTCGAGCTGCTCGAGGGCCGCACCTTCGAGGACGCCATCGAGGGCGACGACCTGCGCCTCGACGAGATCGTGGACGTCGGAATCGAGCTGCTCGACGGGCTCGCCGCCGCGCACGACCGCGGCATCGTGCACCGCGACATCAAGCCCGAGAACATCTTCCTCACCTGGAACGAGCAGGGGGAGATGCACGTGAAGCTCCTCGACTTCGGCGTCGCCAAGAACACCAAGGCGGGCCCGGAGCTCTTCTCCACGCAGCAGGGCGCCATCCTCGGCACCCCCTGGTACATGGCGCCCGAGCAGGCGGCGGGCGATCCGGTCGACGCGCGCGCCGACATCTGGAGCGTCGGGGCGGTCCTCTTCGACGCGCTGACCGGCAGCCCGCCGCACGACGCGCCCAACTACAACCGGCTCATCGGCAAGCTCCTCAACGAGGACCCGCCGAAGCTCCGGAGCGTGCGCCGGGAGCTCCCGGAGTGGCTCTGCACCGCGGTCGACGGCGCCCTCCAGCGCGATCCGGACGTGCGGTGGCAGTCCGCCCGCACCATGGCCGAGACCCTCCGGCTCAAGGGCAAGGGCGCGATCGAGCTCGACTGGGAGCTGCACGAGGACGCCACCATGCGCACCAACTCGCCCTTCGACTCGGGCGAGGACGACTCGCGGCCCGCGCTCGCCATGCTCTCGGTGCCCGACGAGCCGACGGTCGACGTGTCGGGCATGCGCGAGGACAGCGTCGAGGTCGACCTCGAGCAGCTCGAGCCGGAGACAATCGACGACGCCTCGCCCTTCGACGCGGCCGGCGGCGCCACCATCAAGAGCGACGTGCCCCCGCCCCACGTGCTGGACGCGATCGCGCGGGCCAAGCGCAAGCCGCGGAGCCGCCTCTGGACCGGGGTCCTCCTCGGCGTGCTCTTCACGCTGCTCGTCGCGGCCGGCGCGGGCTGGTTCCTCTACCAGCGCTACGTGCTGCCGGAGGCGGCGACCACGGTCGCGCCCGGCTGAGCGCTCAGCGCCCGTCGCACCGACGCCTCCACGTCGCGCACGTGGTCGGGGTCGAGCGCGAAGATGGTCACCTCGAAGCGGTTCGCGTCGAGCACCGCGATCTCGGGCTCCCGGGCGATGGCCGACCAGTGGCAGGCGAGGGCGCTCTCGCGGATGCGCCGCTTCGTCTCGGCCACCGGGCGCGCGCCGGGCACCGTCAGCTCGAAGACGTGCAGGGTCCCGCGCTCCGAGACCGGGGTGCGGAGGAGCTCCGCCCGCGCGACCCGGCTGTAGGGGATGATGGCCTCCTCGCCGCGCGCCGTCTCCACCACGAGCACGCGCTGGCCCATGCGCTCGACCCGCCCCTGCACCTCGCCGATGCGCACGTAGTCGCCCACGCGGCAGACGCGGCCGGCCTTGAGGAAGATGCCGCTGACCACGTCGCGCAGCGCGAACCACGAGGCCGCGATGCTCACCCCGAGGATCACCGCGACCGCGATCGGGAAGTGCGCCGGGTACTTGTCGAAGAAGAACGCCGCCGACAGGAGCAGGTAGAAGATCGCGGCCGCGCCGCTGAGCAGCGGGTGCGCGCGCCGGAGCTGCTCCCGCCGGGGCGGGGCCAGCGGCACCACGTCGATGGCGAAGCGCGCCGCGCGCAGGAGGCCCCAGACCAGCAGGGCGCCGAGGAGGATCATCGCCAGGTCGCCGAACGACGTGTAGACGTCGCCCATCACCGAGGCGTCGAGGCCCTTCGGCTCGCTCTCCGCGGCGACCGCGCCCGACACCCTCACGGGATCACCTTCCGCTCGCGGAGGCGCTCGACGAGCGCGTGGGTGATGAAGCGGTCGACCCGCAGCACGCCCTGGCGGCTCTCCTTCACCAGGCCCATTCGGCGCAGCGCGTCGAGCTGGCGATCGAGGTCGCGCCCCTCGAGGTCGGCGACCCGGACGAGCCGCTCCCGGGTCATGCGCTTGTGCAAGAGGAGCTGCACGAGGAGCGCGGTCCAGTCGGCGCGCAGCCGGTCGAGGACCTCCCGGTCGCGTCGGCTGGGAGGGCGGATGGTGATGGTGCGGTCGTCGCCCTCCTCGACGTGCGTGATCCACGAGGTCAGCGCCGTCCCGACGAGGCCGCGGCTGTAGTCGAAGTGCTGCGAGAAGAGGCGCGCGAGCCGCCACTCGGAGAGCTCGCTCTCGGGCGTCCCGTCCAGCGAGAAGGTGATGCCGGTCGAGCCGTGCCGGAGGGTGACGATGTCCTTCAGCGCGTGCGCCGGGAGCGGTCCGCACTCCACCACCGCCAGCGCGTGGTCGGCGAGCGGCCGGAAGCGGTTGACCAGCTCGAACGCGAGGCTGCCCATCTCGAGGAGGAAGAGCACCCGCCCGGCGTGGGCCTCGATCAGCTCGATCAGGAGGTCGATCACCGCCAGCCCGTGCTCGCTCCGCTCCCACCAGAGCTCCACGTCCTCGATGACCAGCACGCTCCGCTCGGGGATGGTGCTGACGATCTCGTGCGCGGACCCGCTCACCCCGGTCACCTCGGAGAGCCGGCGGCGGAACACCTCGACGTCGGCCGCTCCGTCGTCGGGCGGCGGCACCCAGTGCAGCTCCCGGCCGGAGAGCGCCCGGCTCGTCAGCCGACGGCAGAGCGCGGTCTTGCCGCTGTCCGGCTCGCCGGTGACGACGAGGATGCCGCGCCCGCCGCGCGCGTGCTGGGCGATGCCGCGCCGCGCCCGGGACAGCTCCTGCTCCCGCTCGACCCAGAAGGTCTCGTTGAAGGTGTTCTTCCCGAAGAAGAGCTGCCGGTAGTAGAAGGGCAGGTCCTCGAGCACGCTCGCCTTCGGTGTGTTGGCCTCGACGAAGCGCGACACCCGCTCGACCAGCGCGCCCGCCGTCTCCCCCTCGCGCAGCCGCCGGGCCATCAGCACGCCCGCGCTCCGCCCGTAGATGGCCTGCACCAGCCCCTCGCGCGCCCGCTCCAGCCCCCGCAGCGCGAGCGACTGCGCGCCCGAGACCGCGCGCTGCCCCTGGTGTCGCCGGATGTGCTGGCCGAGCTGCCGCGCCGACTCGGTGAGCTCGTACACGTCGGTCCCGCGCAGCACCGCCGCGAGCTTCGCCTCGAGCAGCTCGTCGACCGTCGGCACGATCTCCTCGAGCGGCGCGATCGCGCCCTCCACCCGCTGCCGGCCGTTCTCGACCACCGGGCGCATGTGGGCGTGGAAGCCGCCGCTCGACTCCTTCGGGTCGTACTCGTTCTGGTGGAAGCCGATCAGCCGCACGACGTCCTCGGCCACCCCGACCGACTGCTGCTCCTGCGGCGGCACCTCGGCGAGGAGCTGGCTCAGCGGGCCCACCAGCTGCGCGTCGAGCAGGAACTGCGCGAGCCGGCGGAGCGGCAGGTCGACCATCTCGACCTCCTCGGCGTCGCCCTCCGCGAGGCGCTGGATCGACGCGTCGCTGAGCGTGCTGACCGACTCGGCGAGCTCGTTCGCCGAGCGCTGCCCCTCGCGCACCAGCGCGTCGACCGCCTGCACCGGATCGAAGCGATGCGAGAGATCGACGTTGAGCTTCAGCGGCTCGTCGCGCTCCTCCTCGAGGAAGGCGGAGAGCGCCTTCTTCAGCTCCTGCGTGCCGTGGAGCACGCCGTTCTTCACCTCGAGCGCGATCGCCTCCCGCGTGCGCTGCACGATGGTGGCGATGCGGTGCTGGAAGCCGCTGACCTCCAGGCCGATCTGGGCGCGCTCGAAGAGCGCCTTCTGGTGATCGTAGAAGACGCGGGCCTCGTCGAGGAGCCCGGTCTCGAGCGCCTCGCTCTGGCGGCTGAGCTTGCGCTGCGTTTTGAGGAGCTGCGGGAGATCGACCCGCTCGAGGTCGTCGGCGTAGCCCTGGCTGAGCGCGCGCGCCTCCTCCGCGAGCCGCGCCGCGTGCTCCTCGATGCGGTTCTCGTGGAGGCGCACCAGCTCGTGGAGGCGCTCCTTGGCGACCTCGCGCTCCGCCTCGACGAAGGTGCCGCGCGCGTCGTCGCTCTCGCTGCTGCCCTGGATGAGGGTCAGGCTCGTGCGCGACGCGTGGAAGACCTTCAGGAGCTGCACCGCGAGGTGCCAGCTGTCGGTCACGAAGGCGCGCACCGTGTCGTCGACCGTCTCCACCGCCGCGTGGCTGACGTACCAGCGCTGGAGCGGCGCGGTCTCGACCTCCACCTTCACGATCCCGCCCTTGGCCTTGTCCCGGCGCGCGCGCTTGATCCGCGCCACCTCGCGCGAGTCGCTCGGGCTCGGCGCGAAGTCGCTCACCGGCCGCTCGAGCGTGACCATCCCGTGGGGCTCGACGAGGGTGGCGTCTCCGAGCAGGGCGCGGACACGCCCCTCGAGGATGTCGCGCTGGTCGGGCAGGTCCTGGCGCAGGTAGTCGTCGATGAGCTTGCGGCACTCGAGGAGGAACGCGCTCTGCACCCGGTTGACGTGGCGCCGGCGCTTCACCGGGTTGGGGATGGCGAGGCCCTCGGCGAGCACCCCGAAGTGGCGGTCCACCATCGCCTCGGTGCGGGCGAGCAGCTCGAGGTTCCGGGCCCCGAGGCGGGCGCAGCTCTTGGCGTAGAAGTCCTGCAGCGTGCCCTCGAGGCGGTCGGCGAACGCGCGGGCCTCGTCCGCGAGCGGCTCGAAGGCCGGCGGGCGCAGCGACGTCAGCTCGATCGAGTCCCGGACGTCCGCGGCCTCCTCGGCGCCCTCGGCGGCCTCCTCGACCGGCGCCCGCACCACGCGCCCGACCGACTCGAACTGCGAGCTCGGCGCGACGAAGAGCACGGTCGGCACCGAGGTCCGCACCGTGTCGAGCGCCTCGAGGTGCTCACGCGTCGGCGGCGGGGGCAGCTCGACCACCGCCAGGGTCGCGTCCGCGGACCGGTCGCAGACGTGCTGCTCGAGCGGCTTCGGGTCGACGGTGTCGAGGATCACCTCGACGTCGGCGCTCACCCGCGCCTCCTCGAGCATGCGCCGGGTCGCGTTCCGGAGGCCGTCGCTCAGCGAGCTGTCGCGGCTGACGGTGATGAAGCGGACGTCGCTCTTGCGGTGCTCGGCGCTCGAGGTGATGAACCGGATCAGCGAGATGGAGAGCGCGGGCGTGCCGTCCGCGCGCCACCACACGTCGATGCGGGGCGGCGTGCCCGGCGGCGGCTCGTGGGTCGCGTCGGTGAAGAGCAGGGTGTTGAGGTCGAGCGCGCGCAGCTGATCGATGAGCTCGCTCAGGCGCGCGCCGTCCTGCGCGAAGCCGTCCCAGTCGATGAGCGCGGTGTTGGGCTCGATGCCCGAGTAGCCGTGGTGCGCGGCGAAGCGCTCCATCGTGCCGTACGGATCGTCGGTCTCGACCTCGCGCGAGAACACGCCCACCACCGGGCCCTCGTCGAGCGCGGCCGGCTCGTCCTGCGCGGCCCGCTCGCCTCGGGCGCGGAGGCGGATGTCGGTGAGCATGCCGTTGCCGGTGATCAGCGAGCCGGCGGTGCGCCGCAGGGCCTCGTGCCCCGAGCCGTCGTCGGGGCGGAACATCAGGATGTTCGGGCGCCAGTTCCGCTGCTGACGCTGGGCGAGCGCCAGGCGATGCAGGCCCGCGCGCACGAGCGTCGACCAGATGCCCTCCCACGCGTCTCCGGACTCGAGCTGGAGCTGGCGGCGCTGCAGGTAGACGAAGAGCGCGCTCATCACGACCAGCGCGCCCGCCATCGCCGCGAGGTCCATCTGGATCATCAGCAGCAGGCAGACGAACGCGCCGACCACGCTGATGGTCTTCGGGATGCGGAAGTCCGGGCGGAAGTCGGGGCTGACCCAGCTCTCGATGGCGGCGGCGAGGTTCAGGAAGCCGTACGTGGCCATGAAGACCATCGAGACGACCCGGGCGATCACGTCGAGCTCCGCGATCAGGATGCCGGCCCAGCCGATCGCGAAGGCGAGCAGCAGCGCGTTCCGCGGCTCGTTGGTCTTGCCGTGGCCCTTCGCGAACCAGCGCGGCGTGATCCCGTCGCTGCTGATCGTCTGGAGGATGCGCGGCGCGCCCAGGATGCTGCCGAGCGCCGAGGAAAGCGTCGCGCCCCAGATGCCCGCGGTGACGAGCGGCGCCCACAGCGACATCTCCTCGAGGATGCGCGGGTTGTCGGTCAGCGACGCGGCCGGCACCCGGAACGCGAGGAACGCGGCCAGCGCGAGGTAGACGGCGAGGCCCACGAAGATCGCGGCCATGGTCCCCGTCGGGATCGACTGCTTCGGGTCGCGGAGATCGCCCGACATGTTGACGCCGGCGGTGAAGCCGGTGACCGCCGGGAAGAAGATGCCGAAGAGCACCGCGAACGACGCGCCCTCGGGCGGCGTGCCGATGAGCGGCTCCGGGTTCTCGGGGGGCGAGCCGAAGAAGATCGAGATCAACGAGAGCGCGATCGCGCCGAGGATCAGGTACTGCGTCTTGATCGCGAGCGACGTGCTGATGAACGTGATCACGGTCAGCAGGACGACGGTGATCGTGCCGCAGACCCGGATCGCGGTCGGCGTCACCTCCATGCCGACCACGGCGAGGAAGCTCTCGGAGAAGCCGATGACGTAGAGGCTGATGCTGAACGAGAGCCCGAGGAAGAGCGCGAGCCCGAGCGTGCCGCCGATCGGGAGGCCGAGGCTCCGCGAGACGATGTAGTAGGGACCGCCGGCGCCGACGCTCTTGTCGGTGGCGATCGAGGAGATGCTCAGGCCGGTGCACACGCTGACGATGTGCGCGAGCACGATGATCGCGAAGGCGAGCGCGAGCCCCGAGTTGCCCACCACCCAGGGCAGGCGCAGGTACATGATGACGCCGAGGATCGTCAGGATCGACGGCGTGAAGACGCCCCCGAACGTGCCGAACTTGCTGTCGCTCTTCGCCACCCGGGGCCGAGCATATCGTGATCTGGCGTCGGGATTGTCCCCGAAACGCGAACGCGCCCGCTCCGGGAGGAGCGAGCGCGTTCGAGCGGACGGAGCGCGTGCGCGCCAGGACTCCACTCGAGAGGTGGCGAACGATGACGCGCCAGGGCACCCCCGCCCGCTTCCACGACACTGACCCGAGGCGACGGCAGGCGACGAGCGCAGCGAGGTCGCCGCACGCGCCCCTCGAGTGGTTCGATCCCGCGGCAGCGGGCGGCCAGCGAGCGCGGAGCGCGAGCGCGAGCCGCAGGGCCCCCAGCGCCCCGTCGCTGGGGTCGCGGGGCCAGCGCGCGAAGCGCGCGAGGCCCCGGCGGAGTCGGGAGGGGGGCCCCATTGGCGCTTTGCCCAATG
>Ga0310345_10003926_pt1 | contig 13792 bp, 7 predicted proteins | sample HC15DNA20500_MG_FD_204667 | JGI IMG/M metagenome (GOLD analysis project Ga0310345, IMG submission 204667) | Marine microbial communities from station ALOHA, North Pacific Subtropical Gyre - HC15-DNA-20-500_MG | ecosystem: Environmental > Aquatic > Marine > Oceanic | place: Pacific Ocean: North... | reverse complement strand
CGAGCTGGAGTTCTTCAAGCTCCTGCCGACGACCTGGGACGATACGCGGGTCATTCACGGGAGGATCGGCAGTTACGCCGTTATCGCCCGCCGAAAAGGATCCGACTGGTTCATCGGCTGCCTCAACGCGGGAGAGCCGAGGTCGCTGAAGGTTGCCCTGGATTTTCTTCCTGCCGGCAAGAAGTTCGAGGCTCGTACCTATCATCACGATCCGGGAGCCGGGACCCGCACCAAGGTCGGCATCGCCCGGCGCGGTGTCGACTCCAGCACCGTGCTCAACGCTTCGATGAGCGGCCGCGGAGGGCTGGCGATCCGGATTTTTCCGGTCAAGGAAGGTTCGGGCGAGCTGCCCGACGGTCCTCGGGATGAGTAGAGGTCTCACCCGGGTCGCGTCTAATTCGAGCCGAGCTCGCGAATCCGCAGGTTGCGGAAACGGTAGACGCCTTTTTTCGCATTGTGCTGCAGTCCGATGACTCCGCGTTTATGCGTGGTGTCTTCGATGTCACTGCAGAGCTGGCCGTTGACCCAGGTCTGGATGCGGGAGCCCTGGCAGCGCACACGAACCTGGTTCCATTTGTCCGGCTGAAAAAAGGTGCCGGTGCGTTTTACGAAGGCATCGATTTCCGCCGGCTTCTCGACGGGATTCACCCATCCCACGCCGATATCGAAGATCCCGCCGCTGCGGATATCCGAGATCTCGCTCTGGAATCCCTTCGGCAGGCTGGCGCCCTTTGGCAGTACGCATCGAAAGCCCACCCCGGAATCGAAATCTTTGCCGGGCATCTTCGCCTCAAGCTCGAGGATGAAGTCGGTGAATGAGCTCTTGTGCAGGTAAAAGACCTGCGGGTCGGGCGACAGGTGGATCTCGCCATTGACCACCTTGATGCTGTCGTTGCCCGGTATCTGCGTGGCCGGCGATGGGCCCGGCCTGCGCCATCCTTTCAGAGTCCTGCCATCGAAGAGAGAGGTCCAGCCCTTGTTGCCGAGGCCGATCTCGAAGGTGCCGAATTCCGGCCATGGCGGAAAAAGCGTCTTGCCCTCGCGCAGCTTCGGGGCGGGCGGCACCTTGTATTGTTTTCGCAGCTTTGCCAGCTCGCCCTTCATATGCTTGAGGACCCCGGCATATTGGGCGCTGTCGTGAACCGATCTCATCTCCCCGGGGTCTTTCTCCAGGTCAAAGAGTTCCCATTCGTCAATGTCGTAAAAATGCATGAGCTTGTAGCGGCTGTTGCGCACGCCGTCATGCCGGCGAACGGCATGGTATTCGGGGAAGCAATAGTAGTGATAGTAGATGGACTCCCGCCAGCTCTCGGGCTGCTTTCCTTCGAAGAGAGGCTTCAGGCTGCGGCCCTGCATATCACCGGGGATTTCAAGCCCGGCGAGGTCGAGGAAGGTCTGGGCGAAGTCCAGGTTCGAAACCATGTGCTTGTTGACCGTTCCCGCCCTGGCCTTTCCCGGCCAGCGCACAAGCAAGGGCGTTCGCAGGGACTCCTCGTACATGAAGCGCTTGTCGAACCATCCGTGCTCACCGAGGAAAAATCCCTGGTCCGAGGCGTAGATGACCACCGTGTTCTCTGTCAGGCCTGATTCGTCGAGGTAGTCCAGCAGGGTGCCCACCGAATCGTCGAGGGACTTGATGCAGGCAAGGTAGTCGGCCATGTAGCGCTGGTATTTCCAGCGTACGAGGTCATCGCCCTGCGGCCGCTCCTTGAGGACCCTGGCCCGGATGCCATCGTAGACCTCGTTCCACTGCCTCTTTTGTTCCGCGTTCATGCGGTCCTGTCGAAAGGGGACCATCTTGTTGTCGAGGGCCAGGTCCATGGTAACCCTCAGGGTCATATCCTGGGTATGGGCCGGCGTGCCTCGCCCCTTGTAGTCATCAAACAGGTTTTTCGGCTCGGGATAATGCTTGCTGGTGTATTCCTTGAGGTATTTGACCGGGGGGAGCCAGAAGCGGTGCGGGGCCTTGTGCTGGACCATGAGCATGAAGGGTTTTTTCTTGTCCCGTCCGCTCTTGAGCCAGGCGATGGATTTTTCCACCACGGCCTCCGTCACGTATTCGCCCCGCTTCCCAGCGACCTTGCCTTGTGGCGTCTTGAATTCGGGTGCGTAGTAGGTTCCCTGGCCGGGGAGCACGTTCCAGAGATCAAATCCTTGCGGCTCGGAGCCGAGATGCCACTTGCCGATGAGCGCGGTCTGGTAGCCGCCCTTCTGCAGGAGCTTCGGGAAGGTCTGCTGATCGCCGTTGAAGACGTGATGGTTCTCGAGGAAGCCGTTGAGGTGGGAGTGCTTGCCGGTCTGGATGACGGCCCGGCAGGGTCCGCAGAGGGCGTTGGTGACGAAGCAATTATCGAAGCGGATGCCCTCGGCGGCTATGCGGTCGAGGTTCGGAGTGGGAGCGACGTCCTTGAGGCGTCCCCCGTAGGCTGAGACAGCCTCGAAGGAGTGGTCATCGGAGAAGATGAACAGGATGTTCGGACGTTCCTGCGAGAGGGCGGTCCCGGCGGCGCAGACAGCCTGGCCAATCACCACAGCAATTATCAGGAGGGTTTGTTTCATGGCGGCCATCCTACGCCGTTCTCCAGGACCGCTCAAACCCTTACTGGCAGGGGTCGGTGTCTTTAGCGATGAGGCTTTCGTCGGCGGAAGCCGGCCCGCATAAGGCCAGCCCGATGAACGGCGTCCGGCTATTGGAATACGGGATCCGAAAACCGGGCGGCGACCTGGACACCCAGGGGGCCGGGCTTCACGGTAAATTTCATCTTGGCGCCCCCGCGTTCAATCACGAGCACGATTTTTTTCGCTTTCTGCTGACTCCCGGCAGCAACAGCCGTTCGCAATCCCGTGGGCGTCGTGATCGGCCGGCCGTTGTAGCTCACCACCACGTCGTTTACCCGGACCCCGGCCTTCGCGGCCTGGGTGCCCGCGACAATCCGGGCGATCTTAATTTGATACTTCGAGAGTCTTTCTTTCATCGAGGCGAGGTCCAACTCATCGTCAGGCTCTCTTCCGGTATACGCGGCCGGATCACGGCCTTCTCGCAACGCCTTGCGTCTCAAGACCTCCCTGGCGGCGCGATAACAGTTGATCAGACCATGCCCGGTCTGGGCGTCGACTCCCCTGGCGGCCACATCGGTGGCCGTTGACGTGATGATCTCCTTGAGGTCCCACGGCAGCAGATCGGGATCAGCCGAGAGCATCAATGCGATCGCGCCGCAAAACATGGGCCCGGCAAAAGAGTTGCCGTTCAATCCGGCAGGTCGCACCGCCCCATTCCTCTGTAATAGGGGCAGTCCCATATTGAAAGCGCAGACTTCAGGCTTTTGCACCAGGCCATCCCGGTAATGTTCCGTTTCCCATTTCACAGGACCCTGGCTGGAAAACGGGGTCCGGCTGAAATTACGTTGAACGCCAGCGGCGGCGAAAACCACCTCGGGGATGTCTTCGGGAACACGCATCTGTGCCGGCACCTTCTCTGTCTGGGCGAAATTCCCTGCTCCGGATACGAAGAACAGTCCGCACAGCGACCCCTGCTCCATGATCTTGCGCCAGTGGGAGCGATACTCTCGGAGACGGGGAATCGAAAAGCTCATGCTGTAGGTGTCCGCCCCCTGCGCGATGGCCCATTGCACCGATCTCTCCAGCCGTCCGCCTCCGATCACTCCGGCCCACCTGGCCTGTGGGGCGATGCCGAACTCATATTCTTTACCCGGGATCCCGCGGCCGCAGATGATGGCCGCGCACATGAAGCCATGCATGCCACGCGGAGAGGATGACCCCAAAGGTACCGGGACATTTGTCAGCAGGGCCGTGTCGTTGTCGAAATTGTAGCCATGGTAGTCATCGACGAAACCATTCTTGTCGTCATCGACACCGTTTCCCGGGATCTCGCCGGGATTGCGGTACAGGTTGCCTGTCAGGTTGTCTGAGAAAACGAACGTAAAGTCGTGAACCACGTTGAGCGTTCCGCGCCCCGTGACTCCAAGCTCCCTCCAGGCTCGGTCGGCCTGCAAAGATCGAACGTACCAGGGATGTTTGTAGCGTCGAGGATCAAAAGGCGGCTGCCGCTGGGCGGCGAAGCCGGGAGCATCGGCCCGGGGTGGGGGCCGATTTACCTGCCGTCTCGGGCCGGCGAAGATCTTCTTCACCCCGGGAATGGATCGCAGGCTCTCGATGTGCTCCTGCACTGTGATGCAGGAAAATCCGTTTACAATCCAATGTGGTTCAACCTGGCTGATCTTTCCTTTGCCAACCAGCTCGTCGATACGGGGTTTTGCTTGTTTCCACGACCTCGCATGAATCGCCCGGAGCGTTTTCATCGCCGCCTCGCGCAGCTCCACTCGCTTGCGGCCGGCAAACTCCCTGCCCCGCCGCAGGTACGCCTTTCCATCTCCGAGCAGCTGATCATCAAACCAGACTGTCGCTCGAGCCCGGCTCACCTGGCGAAAGCGCGTCTTGAAGGCCGGATCGAGCCAGGTGCCTTCACCCTCGAGCTTCTCGGTTGCCAGCAGACCGTCGGCCAACGGCTGGACACGCTGAACCGGGAACTCATTCGAGGCGAATGCGGTTATGCCGGATGGCAGCCAGGCGGCGCCGGGCAGGCAGAGCAAAACCGGCAACAAAGCAAGTCGCGCCCGCAAGCGGACGTCCCACGATGCCTGCGACGGTAATTTTTCACTCATAGCGCATGCTCCTGTAATCAATCACCCGCGAAACTCAACCACTCTAAACGGCCCCTTGTCGCTGGGGCAACCAGTCTTTCCCGTTCGCAGGCCCCGCACTCTCCTCGAGGGTGGACGGGGCAACCCTCCCCTTGTCAGTGTCTGCGGCCTGGCATAGGCTATTGCCTGGGTTTAACTGACATATAGAGAAGGTACAGACATAATGAGAATGACAGCGCTCCTGGCTTTGCCCTTTTTCTCCATCGCGATCGCGTCTCCGCTTCACTCAACCGATCGAGAGCCGGGGGCCAGCGACGTGTCCACCGGGCTCCGCTCTTTTTATGAGCGATTCGATGCCGATCACGGAAACCTGAAGCGTTTCTACAACGTCCCGCTTTCCGGGAACGACCACAAGCGGAGGTTGGCGTTCTACCAGGAGCAGCACCGGGCGCTCGAGAAGCTCGACTTCGATCGGCTCAGCCGCGAAGGTCGGGTTGATTACCTGCTGCTTCGCAACGAGCTCAAGCATATTCAGAAGCAGGCCGCCCGGGAGGCCGAGCTCGACGTGGAGGTGCTTCCTCTCATGCCGTTCTGGAGGCCGATCGTCGATCAGCTCGAGGCACACCGCCGGTTGGATCCGGTCGATGGAAAGACGGTGGCGAGTCGCCTGGAGAGTGTCGAGGAACAGATCGATGCCGCCCACACCGCGCTTGAGGGCTCACTGAACGCCGCAAGGAAACGCTGGGGCAAGGACAAGGCGGATCGCGCGGTTCGGCGGCTGAAGGAGTTGAGCGGCGGCTTGTCGCGGTGGTTTCGATTCTACAATGGCTACAATCCCATCTTCTCCTGGTGGGTCAAGAGGCCCCTCGGGCGGGTTCGAGAGGCTCTCGACAAATATGCCAAGCTCATCTCGGATAAAGTGGTGCATCACGCGCCGGGTAAGCCCAAAGATCCGGATCGCCTGGTCGGGAAGTCCGTTGGCGCGGAGGCGCTTGCGCTGGCGCTCGAGCGCGAGATGATCTCTTACACACCAGCCGAACTCGTCGAGATCGCGCGGCGGGAATTCGCCTGGTGCGACCGCGAGATGGCGAAGGCCTCCCGCGCCCTGGGGTTCGGGGACGATTGGCGAAAAGCGCAGGACCACGTGAAGACGCTGCACGTGAAGCCGGGTGAGCAGGCCAAGCTGATCAAGACGCTCGCGCTCGAGGCCGAGGAATTTCTCGAGACGCGCAAGCTGCTGACGATTCCGCCGCTGTGCAAGGAGACCTGGCGCATGCAGATGATGCCGGCTTCGCGGCAAAGGGTGAATCCCTACTTCACCGGAGGCGAGGTCATCAGCATCTCTTTCCCTACCGACGAGATGGCCCACAAGGACAAGCTCATGAGTATGCGTGGGAACAACATCCACTTTGCGCGGGCCACCGTGCATCACGAGTTGATCCCGGGGCATCACCTGCAGGGCTTTATGACGGCGCGCTATCGCCCGTATCGCCGGAGGTTTAGAACGCCCTTCTGGACGGAGGGGTGGGCGCTTTACTGGGAGATGCGGCTGTGGGACCTGGATTTCCCGAAGTCACCCGAGGATCGCATCGGCATGCTCTTCTGGAGAAAACACCGCTGCGCGCGAATCATCTTCTCGCTCGCTTTCCACCTGGGAACGATGAAGGCCGAGGAGGCCGTTGATTTTCTTGTCGAGCGTGTCGGCCACGAGCGGCGGAACGCCACGGCTGAAGTGCGGCGCTCGATCGAGGGCGGCTACTCGCCGCTCTACCAGGCCGCCTATATGCTCGGTGCTCTGCAACTGCGGGCGCTCCAGCGCAAGCTGGTCGGCGGCGGGAAGATGAGCGACCGACAGTTTCACGACGCGGTCCTCAGGCAGAACTCCATTCCCATCGAGATGCTGCGCGCCGCGCTCGACGAAGACGTGAAGCTTACGCGCGACTACGTCGTCGGCTGGCAGTTCGCGAAGGATGGGGCGTCGCGTTAGCCTGTTGGCGCGTCTCGCCCGCCCGGCTCAGCTGATAATCTCCTTCACCACGCGGGACTCCTCAACTCCGGTAAGCCGCTGGTTGAGCCCCTGGTATTGGAAGGTCAGCCGGCGGTGGTCGACTCCAAGGAGGTGGAGCATGGTGGCGTGGAGATCGCGGGAATGGACGGGATCTTCGGCGATGTTGTAGCTGAAGTCATCGGTCTTGCCGTAGTGCATGCCGCCCTTGATTCCTCCCCCGGCGAGCCAGCCGGAGAAGCAGCGCGGATGATGGTCGCGGCCGTAATTGTCGCGCCCGATGTTGCCCTGGCCGTACACCGTACGGCCGAATTCCCCGACGAATACCACCAGCGTATCGTCGAGCAGCCCCCGGGCCTTGAGGTCGTTGATCAACGCGGCGGTCGGCTGATCCACATCGCGGCACTGTCCCCTCATATGGCGGGGCAAGCTTGAATGATGATCCCAGCCGCGATGGAAGAGCTGGACGAACCGGACATCCCGCTCCGCCATCCGCCTGGCGAGCAGGCAGTTCCTGGCGTAGGAGCCCGGCTTGTGGACCTCCGGCCCGTACATATCGAGAATCGCTTTCGGTTCGGTGGAGATATCGGTCAATTCCGGCACCGATGACTGCATGCGGAAAGCCATCTCCTGCTGGGCTATGGTTGTCTGGATTTCCGGATCGCCAATTTCGCCAAGGTGTTTCCTGTTCAGCTTGCCGAGTGAATCCAGCATTCTCCGCCGGACCTCCGCGTTGACCCCTTTTGGATTTGAGAGGAACAGCACGGGGTCGCCGGTGGTCTGGAAGGAGGTGCCCTGGTGCTTGGAGGGGAGGAAGCCGCTGCCCCAGAGCCTTGCATAGAGGGCCTGGACATTCACCTTGCCGCTCCAGAAGGCCGAAGGGATGACAACGAAATCAGGCAGGTCCCTGTTCAGCGATCCCAGTCCGTAGCTCAGCCAGGCGCCCATGCTGGGCTTGCCGGGGGTCTCCGAGCCGGTGCAGAAGGAGGTCTTGCCCGGGTCGTGGTTGATCGCGTTGGTATTGAATGAGTGAACCAGGCAGAGCTCGTCGGCGACGGTGGACAGGTGGGGGAGCAGTTCGTTCAGCCAGATCCCGCTCTTGCCCTGCCGGGAAAACTTGAATGTCGAGGGTGCGATAAGCTGCCGCTTGCCCCGGGTCATCGTGGTCACCCGCTGCCCCTTGCTCACCGACTTGGGCAACTCGGTCTTGAAGAGCTTGTGGAGATCCGGCTTGTAATCGAAGAGGTCGACCTGGCTCGGCGCGCCCGCCATAAACAGGAAGATGACCCGCTTCGCGCTTGCCGGGTGATGCAGCCTGGGCTGGGCCGCCGCGCCCGCGCGGGTCACGAGGGTGGTGAACGCCGCCGTGCCGAGGCCCATGCCGGAGTTCAGCAAAAACCTCCGGCGCGACTGGAGGTCGATGGCCTTCCTGAGTTCGTATGTCATGATTGCGTTCGCCCTATTCCCGAGTTTTGGTGATATCGAGATTGTAGACCGCATTGACCAGCACCGTCCATGCGCCAAGCTGCGCCTTCTCCCCGGGGCGATCCAGAGACAGCCCCCTGCAGATTTCGTCCGCCAGGGCGGGGGTCGTGCGATAGCGCTTTTGCAGATCCTTGAGCAGGCTCGAGAGGATGCCCCGCTCATTCCTGTCCGGCAGCTTCGAGGTCACGGTCTCATAGACCAACTCGAGCTGTTGCGGTGTATCGAGTTCCTCTCGGGCAAGCACGTACTGCGCCAGGTTTCGTGCGGCCTTCAGGTACTCGCTTTCGTTCAGGAGCAACAGGGCCTGCGAGGGTGTGTTGGTACGCTCGCGGCGCGCGACGCAGGCATCCCGGATCGGCGCGTTCAGGATGGTCATCTGCGGCGGCGGCATCCCACGCTTCCAATAGGTGTAGACGCTGCGGCGATAGACCGCCTCGCCCTTGTCGGCTCTGAATCGCTCACCGATCATGGTCACCGCCTTCCAGAGACCATCTGGCTGGGGTGGCTTGACGCTCTTTCCATACATATTGCTCACGAGCAGTCCGCTGGTTGCCAGGATCTGGTCGCGGATCATCTCGGCATCCAGTCGAAAGCGCGATCCGCGCGCGAGCAGCCTGTTCTCCGGATCTTTCCTGAACTCCTCCGGCGTGGCCACCGACGACTGTCGATAGGTCTTCGACATCACGATCTGTTTGACCAGAGCCTTGATGTCCCAGTCGCTTTCTATGAACGATACCGTGAGGTAGTCGAGCAGCTCGGGATGGCTGGGGGCTTCGCCCTGTGTGCCCAGGTCCTCAGAGGTTTTTACCAGGCCGACTCCGAAGAGCTGCTGCCAGAAGCGGTTGACCGCGACTCTCGCCGTCAGCGGATTCCGGCGGTCGACAAACCACTCGGCGAGGTCGCTGCGCGAGGCGGTCTTCCCTTTCTTCTTCATGGCGGGGAAGAACTCGGGCGTATTGCGCGTGACCTCTTCACCGGGGTCATCGTAGCGCCCGCGTTTCATGATGTGCGTCGGACGGACCTCCGAGCGTTCCTTCATCACCATGGCCCGGGGCCTGGCCCGCTCGATCTCGCCGCGCTGCTTTTCCAGGTCTTTCTTCTTCTCGTCCAGCTTTCGTTCCGCCTGCGTGAGCTCATCCTTCTTCTTCGGGTCTTTCTCATCCTGCGCGGCCTTCCCGGCGAGCTGTAGCTCAGGGGCGAGCCTGGACAGCCGGTCGTTTATTTCGTTCAGCTGCTTCTGCTGCGCGGACGTTGCCAGCGGAGCGATTGGCGGTTGCAGGCCGTTCTTTGGACCCCCGCCGGTCTCCGGCGCCGCGTCGATGTTGTTGAAAAAGGCGAAGAGTGAGTAAAAGTCTTTCTGTGTCAGCGGATCGTATTTGTGATCGTGGCAGGAGGCGCAGTGGACGCTCATTCCCATGAAGGCGGTTCCCACCGCGGTGACCCGGTCGACCACGTTCTTGAAAAAGCTCTCCTCGGGCAGCGCGGTTCCGCGATCGATGATCAGGTGAAGGCGGTTGAATCCCGACGCCGCAAGCTGGTCGCTGCTGGCGTCCGGGAAGAGATCGCCGGCCAGCTGGTAGCGGACGAAGTCGTCGTAGCTCAGGTTGTTGTTGAACGCCCTGATTACCCAATCGCGGTAGGCTATGGAGTTTCTGTAAAAATCCTTGTGCATGCCGTTGGTGTCCGCGAAGCGGACCAGGTCCAGCCAATAGCGGGCCATGTGCTCGCCGTATTGTTGCGCGGCGAGCAGGCGATCGACGAGGGTTTCGTACGCCTTTGGGCTCTTGTCCGCCAGGAACTCCCGCACCTCATCCCGGGTGGGGGGTAGCCCTGTGAGGTCGAAGGTTACCCGGCGAATGAGGGTGCGCTTGTCCGTCTCTCCGGATGGCGTCAGCCCGGCGGGTTCGAGCCGCTCCAGCACATGCAGATCGATTCGCTGCCGGCTCCACGCGCGATTTTTTACCGCCGGGACTGCCGGCATCCGGGGAGGCACGAAGGCCCAGAACTCCTCGTAGGGAGCCCCCGCCTCGATCCAGAGCTTGATGACCTGTTTTTCCCCAGCGGATAGAGGTTTCTTGTGCGCTTTTGGCGGAGGCATTACATCGTCGGCATCGCTCGTAGTGATTCGATTCCACAGCGCGCTTTCCTTGATCGAGCCGGGCTTGATCGCGGTCGAGCCATCGCGGGTTCGATACGCTCCGTCCGCCCCGGTCGCCCGATCCAGGCGGAGCTTGGCTTTGCGTTTGTTCGTGTCCGCTCCATGGCAGGCGAAGCACCGCTCGGCCAGGATCTGGCGGATGTCGCGGTTGAACGAGATCTCCTGCGCGAGAGCGCCCGTCCCACTGCAAACGACAATTGCCACGACGCATTCAAGAGTCGGCCATCGCCACCGGAACTTCCTTCGCGGGATCATATGTTAGAGCCCTGGATGCTTGTCACTTGGGGATGGAAAGAAACGGCCCTCCTGGGCGCCCTCTCCCGTAGATATTCTCATCGAATGACGGAGCGAAATCAACGGGGGGCGTTGAAGATCGCGACTCGGGCGCCTTCGTCGCTGTCCCCCCGATCGTCAGGCGCCGACCTTCAGCAGGTCGCACGCTTCCTCGTAACCCGGCGCTCGTTCACCACCAGCCTTCGGCGTGTCCCTGGAGGCGCCGGGGCTCAGCCCGTACTCGCTCGCGGTTACTCGCGCCAGGGCCACCGGCTGGCGCCAGCGGAACTTCTCGCGCGTCGCGCTGAACTCTTCCTCGACCGTGTGGTAGTACTTCTCGGCGTGGAGAGCGCCGTCTTCGCTGACGGCGAAGCCGAGGAGCAGGTTCATAACGGGACGGAGAGGATGGCCGAGCTCGCCGTAGCGCTGAACGAGCGCGCTGGCGCGCGCCTGGTCTCGTCCGCGGATGGCCGAGCCTGTTTCGGCGAGGAGCCTGTCGCGATCCTTTGTCTTGAGGGCATCGAGCGCCTCTGCGTGGAACGGTTCGTCGGTGACGTTGCCGCGTTGCCCGGCGGTATGGTAGGCGCCGATGATGAGACTGGCGAGCGCGTTGCGATCATCGCTGACGCGCGCGATGTTGCGCCACGCGTTCGCTGCGTCCGATGCGTGAACACCGACGGAGGCGCCGTGTACACTCCCCATCGGCTTCAGCTTCGAGCTCCCCTGTTTTTTCCTGCCGCGGTCGTTCAGCACGAGCCGGTTCGCGGCGAGTGAGATCGCTTCGCCGACGTGCGCTGTCGTGAAGCCTTCGGCGAGCGCGGCCGCGACGGCATCGGCCGCTTGCTCACGTGTGCTTGCGAAGACGAGCCGGCTCATCCTGTCGATCCAGCCATCGTCGGCCTTGCGCGAGCCCGGCGTGCGGCCAAGCAGCTTGTGGGTATCGAGGAGCCTCGGCAGTAGGCTGCGGAGCGCGGTATTCCTGCGGTTTTTCTCGGACTTAACGCAGAAACGGACTGATTGACGCAATAGGGTGTGCGCGTGCTCTTTGCCGGCGATGTCGAGCATCGACCACGCGCGCCAGGCGAGCACGACGCGATGGACGTTGATCTCATCGCGCACGGAGTACTGCAGGTGGTTGAAGGCTTCGCCGGGGCGCTCGTTCACGAGCGCCGCGAAGGTCGACTCCGCGCGACCGAAGTCCGCCGAGCGCGTTGCCTTGCGCAGCAGCTCGCCTGTGGGAGAGTTCGCGGGGATCTTCGCCGGCTCCACGTTTTTGAGAATCTGTTTCGCGCGCCCGCCGAACTCATGGATGCGGTTGGTGTTGCGATAGAGCACCTTGAGGACGGGCAGGGCACGGCGAGCTTCGGGCAATGCGCGCGACATCGCATAGGCCGGCGCGAGCGCCATGAAGGTGTGGAAACCGGTATAGTCCTGGCCGGCGAAGGTGCGCGCGTTGGCGAGCGCGCCGGCGGCGGTGAGCGTGCGCAGCTCCGTGCCGCTTCGCAGCTTCTCAACGAGGAGAGGCTGCAGGTTCGCAAGTGGTGTCTCCTGCATCAGCGAGACGAGCGGCTCGAGCTCTCCGAAGGTCGGAAAGTCCGCCCCGTCCTCTGCGAATACAGAGCCTAGCCCGAGCTCTGCTGCGGTTGCTACACCGACGCTCGCGGCAAGCATGCCGCGACCGACGTCCGCGAGAAACTCTCGTCTGCTGTTTTGTTGCATGGTTTTCCTCCTGTAATGTCGAGGCTACCTGGCCTCTTCGACCTTGAGCACGTCGACCTGGATGAACTGTCCGTTGTACGGCTTGGGGGAAACGCCGGGGATCGTGAGCTTTTTGAAATTGGAGATCAGCTTCCCGTTCTGACCGTCTCCCGAGAGCGTCAGCGCCGCTCCTCCGTCGATCTTGATCGTCTTGGTGTAGTCGATCGTGAAGATCTTGTGGCCGACACGATCCTGGCGGTTCAGGAAGTAGTGCGACCTGGGCGATGAAATGCCGATCCTGTAAATATTGTAGGTCTTGTTGTTGGGCTTGCCGCCGACGTAGAAATAGTCGCCGTCTTTCTTGCCATCTTTATACATCATCGGTTCAACCACGCCGCGAAAACGCAGCGTCACGTTGTAGCTCTTGCCCTTGGTCCCGCCGAAGTTCCTGGTGGTCGTGAAATTGTCCGTTTTGTTCGGATCTCCTTTGACCAATGCCGAGCTGCAGTCCGCGCCCTTCCTGGGGTTCTCGGGCATCTTCTCCTTGCAGGGGAATTCGAAGCGGAAGCCATGGAGTTTGGCCCCGGGCCCTTTCACCTTGGCCTGCTTGGCCTTTTTGCCGTCGTCCGCGGCTTTTACGTCCGAGGCTGCGGTCGAAAACAATACGGCCGAAAGCACAAACGCCACGCATCCGAAGGCGGCGATTCCAGTCATGATCCTGGTCTTCATATGGTTCCCTCTGTAACAAGAAGCCTGGTCTGTAGATTCCCCTCGGGAATTAGATCCGCTTATTCTAGGCGCCCGGGGCCGGTCCTCGCCTATCAAAAAATCCTTTTTTCCGATTATGGAAGCCGGCGCCCTCCTTTTCCTCATTTCCGGGGCTCTCCCCGATGAGGCAGGGTCGGGCGCCACTTGCCAGCGCCCCCGATCTCGCATAGGCTATGGGTAGGAGTTAACCACTACAGAGAGAGGAGTCGGCATGAAGAATCCGCACATTCATCTTTTTGTTGCCGACTTCATGGGGAGAGAAAAAGTCCAATGAGGATATCCAGAAGGAAGTTCCTGAAGGCCCAGGGAGCTGTACTCACATTACCCTTTCTGCGTTCGATTCCTGATGCGATTGCCGGTGAAGCCGGGAAGGGGAGCAAGCCCGCCAAGAAGCTGGTGATCATGTATGTCCCCAACGGAATTGTGCGCCGTTGTTTCTTCCCGGGTGAAGAGGACGGAGTGCTGCCCGGTTTTGTCGGCGGCTTCAACGCCGACAAGTTCAAGAACAAGAAGAGGATCCAGAACAAGCCGGGCATCTACCCCCTGGAGTTGACCTCGACTATGCAGCCCCTGGCTGACCTTGCCGGGGATGTCTCCCTGGTCACAGGTCTCGACCGCACCTTCAAGAACGGCCAGGACGTTCATGCCCAGGGCGCCTCCTGTTACCTGACGAGCCTCTCGCCCGTGCAGGCCGCCGCGCAGAAGATCAGGCATCCCAATGGAAGAAGCCTCGACCAGGTTATT
>Ga0310345_10003925_pt1 | contig 13792 bp, 7 predicted proteins | sample HC15DNA20500_MG_FD_204667 | JGI IMG/M metagenome (GOLD analysis project Ga0310345, IMG submission 204667) | Marine microbial communities from station ALOHA, North Pacific Subtropical Gyre - HC15-DNA-20-500_MG | ecosystem: Environmental > Aquatic > Marine > Oceanic | place: Pacific Ocean: North... | reverse complement strand
CACCGAGTATCCCAAAAGAGTTAGAGAGAGCTTCTAGTTTTCTTCAGCATCCAGTGTTTCAGAGCTATCACTCCGAAAGCGAGATGCTTAGATACCTGAACAGGCTTGAAAATAAGGATTTATCTTTGACTACCAGCATGATTCCTTTGGGATCCTGTACGATGAAACTGAATGCTACTGCTGAGATGATTCCAGTCACATGGAATGCATTTGGAAGGTTGCATCCGTTTGCACCTGTCGATCAAGCCAAGGGTTATCAGAAGATTTTTACAGATTTAAAGAGATGGCTCTCTGAGATAAGTGGTCTAGAGCATACTTCTTTGCAACCGAACTCTGGGGCTCAGGGGGAATATACCGGCCTTTTAGTGATCAAAGCGTATCACGAAAGTGTTGGGCAGGGTCACAGAAATGTATGCCTGATACCCACTTCCGCACACGGTACTAACCCAGCAAGTGCTGTTTTAGCTGGTATGAAAGTGGTGCCAGTGCAGTGTGATGCATCAGGAAATATTGATTTGACTGACCTAAGGGAGAAAGCCGAGCATAATAGTGAGGGGTTGGCAGCATTGATGGTGACCTACCCGTCTACCCACGGAGTCTTTGAGTCTGGAATCAGGGAGATTTGTGATATCACCCATCAGTTCGGTGGGCGTGTTTACCTGGACGGAGCCAATTTGAATGCTCAGGTCGGTCTTTGTCGGCCTGGGGATTACGGTGCAGATGTATGCCATATCAACCTGCACAAAACCTTTTCCATTCCGCATGGAGGAGGAGGTCCTGGAATGGGACCGATTTGTGTTACGTCTGAATTAGCCCCCTTTTTGCCAGGGCATCCCCAGGCTGACTGTGGAGGCGAACAAGGTATTCGTCCTGTTTCTGCTGGCCCTTGGGGAAGTAGTAGTATCCTACTGATTTCTTGGGCGTACATTGCATTGTTGGGTCGGGCTGGAGTCAAGCGGGCGACGCAGGTTGCAATTCTAAATGCAAATTATATGGAGAGCAGGTTGCGTGACCAGTTCGAGGTACTTTATAGGGGTGATTTAGGCCGAGTGGCTCACGAGTTCATTATCGATCTGAGGGAGTTTAAGAAAACAGTGGATATTTCCGCTGAAGATGTTGCAAAACGATTGATAGATTATGGCTTCCATGCTCCTACAATCTCTTTTCCCGTAGCTGGTACAATTATGATTGAACCTACGGAGAGTGAATCTCGGCAAGAATTAGACCGGTTCTGCGAGGCGTTATTATCGATTCGCGAAGAAATCCGTGAAGTGGAATTAGGACAAGCAGATCCGACTAACAATGTACTCAAAAATTCTCCTCACACTGCTGCTTTTGTGAGTTCTTCTGACTGGCCTTGTGATTATCCGAGAGAAAAAGCAGTCTATCCTGCTTCTTGGACACGGGAACACAAATATTGGGTTCCCGTTCGTAGAATAGATAATGTTCAGGGAGACAGAAACTTGATTTGCGCTTGTCCTCCTCTGGAAGATTATATTGAAGAATAATTTGTATTAGGCAGAATGGGTGACATCAAAAATCTAGAGGGGTTTGGAAAATGGCAAAGCTCGATTTTTATGGACATGCGACATTTGGATTGACCACCGAAGATGATACAAGGATTATCATAGATCCATTTTTCGCTGAAAATCCATGGACGGAAGTCGAAGTAAACAAAGTCGAGGCAGATTTTATTTTCTGTACTCATGGTCATTTCGATCATTTTGCGGATGCTATTCCTCTGGCTAAGGCGAGTGGGGCAAAGTTTGTCGGCAGTTTTGAGCTTGTCGAGTATGTTGAGACCCAGGGAGTGACTGATGTTCATCCAATGCACATCGGTGGAGGATGGGATTTTTCGTTTGGTAGGGTCAAAATGGTGACCGCGGTCCACGGCGGCCGTGTTTATGGCGAGGGAGCGGAAGCGTACACTACTAATCCAGGGGGCTTTGTTTTTGACTTGGGCCCAGGAAGACGTTTGTACCACGCCGGGGATACGGGACTTACTCTGGATATGAAGCTTTTACGGGATAAAGTTGATATAGCTCTCTTGCCGATCGGAGATAACTTTACAATGGGGCTTGAAGATGCGGTAACTGCGGTTGAGTTTATCCGTCCAGCGATAGTCATACCATGTCACTACCAGACCTGGCCGTATATTGAACAAGACCCGGAAACATTCAAGTCCATGGTCGGAGATCGAGCGACTGTTGAAATCTTAGAACCAGGTCAAAGTTCTTACGATTTCTAAAGTGATTGAGAATTCTTTCCAAGAGGCTGGGCTAGCAAAATTATTCCCCAGGAGTATATCCTTAGCTTGAAGAGTTTCGGATTGGCCAGGTGGAGGGTGTTAGTGGACGAGCCACTCCCCGGTCCTGTTAATATGGCCCGGGATCACGCGTTATTGTCTTCTCTCAGTAAGGATGAAGCTAGCTTGCGTATCTACAGATGGAAGAATCCGACTATTTCATTTGGACGCAATGAACAAGTGCGAGGTCACTATAATAGAAAATTAGCCTCTAAAGAAGGTGTCGATTTTGTCCGCCGCCCGACAGGTGGCAAGGCGGTATACCACGACCGAGAGCTGACTTATTCTGTAGCCTTACCCCTAGCTAGACGATGGGGTATAAGAAGCATCTATAAAGAAATCAATTGTGCTTTTCTAGAGTCCTTGGTTTCCTTAGGGATTCCAGCCGTAGCTGCTCGCCAAGGGCAAACAGCTACGGCTGGAACTGCAACAGCCTTCTGTTTCCAAGATTATGCAGAAGGGGAAGTCATTGTTGATGGAAGAAAATTGGTAGGTAGTGCACAGGTGCGAGAGAGAGGATCCATTTTGCAACAGGGATCACTCCTTATAGAACAAAAACAGAGCTCTTTGGAGAGACTATGTTTTGAGGGTGAGAGAAGACAGGATCAGGGTGCCGCGACGAGTTTGATTGAAGTGATGAATGCACCGCCGACTTGGGACGACCTGGTTATTGCCGTCCTGGGAGGATTCCAATCAGTCTTTGGAGGGGATTGGTATGAAGCTGGGTTGAGAGAAAATGAACAGGAAGCTGAGATTGATTTTTTGGAGTGCTATAGCTCCGAGGAATGGACTTGGAGAAAATGATAGACTTATCAACAAGAATACACTATTTTTTTCTTGCTTCACTTCCAAGGAATAAAGTGGTTTACCATTTTTAGAATCATTCCGAGAGTGCGATCTAGGCCTTGGGGTTGACATGTTGGAAGGCTGGGGACAGAATTCCGTTCCCAAAATATTAACGAAGTCTCTGTTTGAAAGTTTGTTGGAACAGAGAAAAAAATGAGAACTTTTGGCTGGAGGTCGTTTTGGCAGGTTTGATGAAACTCTATGGTGGTCTCATGCAAATTCCAGGTGTGGATGTGCAGGAGCTGACAATGACAGAAAATATGGCATTCGTCTGGGATGAAACTGGATTTATGCGGTGGCCTTTGGCACTTTGTGTTTTGATTGGTTTTGTGGTCATCATTTATAAATTCTTTGATCTGACCCGGGCGTCTATTGCTACAAAAAAAATTCTTGCTGAAGTAGATGGTCTTCTCGCAGAAGGTAGACTTGATGAAGCATTGGAAGCTACAGCATCCTCCAGTGCTCCAGCTGCAAAAATCCTGTATGCAGGCCTAGAGCGGGCTGATGAAGGCAGTGAAAGAGTCAGCAAGGCGATCGAGAATGAGGGTCTTATCCAATTGAGTAAATTGGAAAGCTTTCTTGTGGTACTGGCTACTCTCACCAACGTGGCCCCTTTGCTTGGTTTCCTCGGTACGGTTATCGGAATGATTATCGCATTCCAATCTATTGAGGCTGCTGGAGAAGTTGAAGCAACCTTGGTGGCAGGTGGGATTAAAGTTGCTCTTCTGACTACAGCTGCTGGCTTGGTGATTGCTATCCCAGTGAGTGTGGCACATAACTTCTTTGTTTCGAAAATCGATAGCTTGGTTATTGACATGGAGGAATCGGCCCAGAATATGATCGATGTTCTCCACGCTAGAGAGGGCTAACTTCAAAAATCACTGGATTACTAGGAAAAAAAGTGGGGTGCGGCTATAGAGGCCGCACCCTTTTTTTATTCTTTTCCTAATTAGTTCGAGTGCTTACTTTGAGATTGATCTTTATAATTGAATATGAAATCTTGAATTCGGACTGATAACAGCGGTATGTAATGATTTTTCTAAGAGTTTCCGTATTATCTTTTTTATTCTTTTTCGCCCCAGGCATTGTCGGCAGGATGGCCGCTCAAGATGGCCGCACTATTTCTGGGATTGCAGAAAGAGAGTTTGCTATTGGCCGGTTTTGGCACGCCAGCCAGGTTTTACGTGATTTTCAAGAAAGTCGAAGTGAATTTAGTCCTAATATGGTTTTACTTTTGGCGGAGGCGGATGCGGGATGGGCTAATTGGGAAGGAGTGGTCCAAGGGTTGGAGGGTTATGGTCCAGCTATCGATGTGACTTTCAGGTTACAGATGTTGTTGGCCCGCGGCTATGAAGAAACCGGGAAATGGTCTTTGGCATATGAGGAATATGCTGATTTGCTGGAGTCGGCAGGTAGGGATAAAGGAGAGAGAGGAGTTCTGATGTCCAGGGCTGCTCGAGCAGCATTCCGAGTGGGTGATTTGGAAGCGGCAGTGGAAATATCTGGAAACATAATGTCAATCGACCCTGTATTGGCTAGCTGGACTGCTCTCGAGATTGCTGAAACAGCGAGTGAAGAAAGAGATATCGATCTGGTTCTCAGGTTGCTTCCTCTTATCTGGAGTGATTCTTTGACTGCTTTTCATGCTTGGAATTTGGAGGCTGAAAGTTGGTTGCTTTTCGGAGATTCGGCTCAAGCATTGGAGAGTTATTCAAGAATTCGCGATCAAACGCGTATAGCTTCTCGGAAAGGCCAACTCCTTAATGCAGTAGCTGAATTGAGGTTGATGTCCAGCGATTCGACAGGTGCTAAACAGGCTTACCTGGAGTCATTCGAAACCAATCCTGTTGGTTCTTTGGGAGCTGAGGCTGTATGGGCACTTTTGAGGATGGGGTCAGTAGATCAGGAATCGATACTGCTTTATGCGAAAGTGCTGGAAGATTCTGGAGAGTATCACCGTGCCCTCATAGCATATGATCAGTATGGACTCCTGGTGCCTGACTCGGTTGGGAAGAGTCAGGAAATTCAAATGTCCAGAGCTAGCTTGTTGTGGAGGACCGGGAAAATTGAAGAATCAGTGGTACTTTTCAGGAAGCTGGTAGAAATCGAAGATGGCGATTTTGAACTTGAAGTGCTTGATCAATGGCGTCGGGCTCGGAGGAGCCAGGGGAATTCTTCTGCAGTTCGAACTATCGAAGGATGGATCACAGAAAGATTTCCCAAAAGTCGTCAGGGGACAGATATTATTGCTTCCAAAGGTCACTCTGCATTCTCCAGTAATAATTATGAAGTGGCAAAAAATTACTACCTTGCAATCCAGGATATGGGGTCTTCTCACGCTTCAGCTGGATTGGCTCGGATGAGATTAGGTCAGATATATCTTGAGGAGCAAGATTATCTGAAAGCGGTTGACGTTTTCAGAATGTATTTAAACCAATTTCCAACCGGCCGACGATGGGAAGAGGCGGCTTACTGGCTTTCCAGAACACTTGTAGACCTCGAAAGGAATCAAGAGGCTTTCGAAATCCTACAGCAATTGAGGAAGAGTAGTGCCCTGTCTTACTATGGAGTGCTGGCTTTTGATCTACTGGGAGAACCCTATCATCCCGAAATATCTCAGGAGACCTATACTACACCGGTTACCTGGCTACGATCTCCATTGATGACACTAGATAAGCTCCGGTCGGCTGGTCTTGAGCTCGGAACTGAAGCAGTGGTTAGGGATTTGATCAGTACTGTTGAGAATTCAGTGGAAGGCAGTTTTGACCTGGCAGAAAGCCTGATAGAAAGGGGATTTACTATTGAAGGCATCAACTTGGGTTGGAAATTATTGGGAGATGGGATTGCTATGGATAGGCGCTTAGCGAGCATTCTCTACCCTTTCCCATATAAAGAAATAGTCTACACTGAAGCCCTCGAATACGGTACGGATCCAATATTGTTGGCTGCCTTAATCCGACAGGAATCGGCTTTTACTTCAGCCATTCGGTCACCAGTGGGGGCCATCGGTCTTATGCAAATTATGCCAGCTACTGGTGCGGAGGTAGCAAAGGGTGCGGGACTTGTCAGCTTTACTGAGTCCAGTTTAGAGACTCCCGAAATCAATTTGCACTTGGGAACACAGTATTTGCTCGAAATGGAGGACCGCTACGGTGAAGTCGGTCTACCCTTGGTACTGTCAGCTTACAACGCCGGACCAACTAGAGCACGCCGTTGGAGGAACTTATTGGAGTCGGAAGATGCTTTGAGATTTACGGAACGAATTCCATTCGAAGAGACTCGTGGGTATGTCAAAAATGTGGTGCGCAACATACATATATATAAATTCCTTTATGAATCTATTGATTCAGGAGTAAATCGATGAATTCTGAATCCGAGCCACCGCCCAGAATTTTCTTGATAGATGCTTACGCCATGATTTATAGGGCGTTTTTTGCGTTTATAAAACGCCCACTTATGAACGCAAAAGGAGAAAACACTTCAGCTGCCTACGGGTTCGCCAATTTTCTGATTGAAATAAGAGAAAAATATAAGCCGGATTATTTGGCTGTCGTTTTCGATGCGGGTAACAGTAATAGGGAAGTAATCTATCCTGACTATAAAGCTAATCGTGAAAAAATGCCTGATGAGTTAAGGGCTAGTTTGCCACATATCAGAGAGTTAGTGGCTGGATTCAATGACACGATTGTAGAGTTGGACGGTTACGAAGCCGACGATGTTATAGGCACCCTTGCTTTCAAGGCTCAAAAGGCTGGATTAGAGGCTGTTATAGTTTCCGGTGATAAGGATTTGTATCAACTAGTAGGCCAAGGTGTCCAACTTTTTAATCCGGGGAGGGGTGGGCGCACCGGGGTTATGCCGAGTTGGGTTGATGAAAGTAACGTTCATGAAAAATTTGGAATTCCAGCTAATCAAATAATCGATTATTTAGCACTGATCGGGGATACATCGGACAACATTCCGGGAGCTCCTGGAATTGGCCCTAAAACAGCTGTCAAGCTTTTGGACCAATATGAAAATATTGCAGAAATTTTGGCCCATGTGGATGAAGTGGAACCTAAAAAGGCTAGGAATTCTTTGAAACAATATGGGGACCAAGTCTTAATGTCTAAGCGTCTCGTAACCATAATGACGGATCTGGATGTAGATCTGAATTTGGAAGATTGGAAAGTACTGGAACCAGATAACATTAGCCTCTATGATTTTTTCTCTAGGATGGAATTCAAGAGACTGACTTCTCGCTTCAGTCCTAAGGCTTCTCCGCCAGAGGAGGATTCACCAGTAAACCCAATTGTAGGAGGTGGATCAGAGCTTGGACATCATACTACTTCAGGGCAAGATGTGGACTCAATATATCAGGGTTTCACACTCATAAAGGACAGTAGCCACCTAGACAGCGTGGTGAAAAAAATCAGCCAGAACGACTCAATTGCGATTGAGGTTTATTTAGGGTTTCCCGATCCGCATAGGGCGGACTTAGCCGGGATAGCTCTTGCTGTCGATTGCAGTGAGATTTTTTATTTATCCTTTGGGCATGTTTCAGGCGATCCTATACTTGATGTGGATTCATCGGGGGTTGAAAATCTGCCCCCACTAAATTCTGAAAGCTTGAAACCTCTGACTGATATGTTGGCTGATGAAAAGGTCAAGAAGATAGGGATAGGCTTAAAAAGTGCAAAGATTTCCCTGAATCGTTTGGGGGTGGAGCTAAACGGGTTGCATTTCGATATTGGAGTTGCCGCTTATCTGCTCAATCCTGGTGGCAGGAGCTACGGCTTAGAAGACCTGTGTAGGGAATGGTTGGATACGACACTTCCAGGATACGAAACAGTTGTGGGTTCTGGCAAAGGGAGAATCAGTTTTTTGGAAGTAGGCCAGGAAATTGTAGGCGAATTTTCTGGCAATAGGCTTGCGGCAATCCTTAGTCTTTTCAGGAAACTGACCCCGGCTCTCGATGACCAGGGCATACGAAGCCTGTTTGAAGGACTGGAGATGCCGCTGTTGAAAGTCCTCTCAGAAATGGAACTTTTCGGGATCAAGATTGATTCCATAATGTTCGCCGAAATGAGTCAAAATTTGACTCGAGAGCTTACACTTCTGAGGGATGATATTTACAGAATTTCTGGATCTCAGTTCAATCTAAATTCGACAAAGCAACTCAAAAAAATTCTTTTCGAAGATCTGGGCTTACCAGTGATCAAGAAAACTAAGACGGGGCCTTCCACAGACTCGTCGGTACTAGAAGAACTGGCAATACAGGGGTATGATATTGCTCGCCTAATGCTGGAGTATCGCGAACTTGAAAAATTGCGATCTACCTATGTCGATGCCTTGCCCAAGCTGGTGAATGCTCGGACTGACAGAATTCATACGCGATTCAATCAGACAGTTGCGGCAACAGGAAGACTTTCTTCAAGCCATCCTAACCTACAGAACATTCCTTCACGTACAGAAATGGGACGAGGTCTAAGAAAAGCGTTCATTGCCGAATCTGGCTTTATATTTTATGGGGCAGATTATTCCCAAATCGAGCTTCGTATTTTGGCTCACCTGTCAAACGATCAATCTCTAGTTCAGGCTTTTCGGCAAGGAATGGATATCCACAAGCAGACAGCCTCCGTGATTTTCAGCGTTGATTATGAGGATGTAACCAAAGGCCAGAGGGGCCAGGCGAAGACGATCAATTTTGCTACTCTTTACGGTCAGGGCGCTTTTTCGTTGGCGGCCCAATTGGGCGTGTCTCGAGAGAGTGCACAAGGCTTTATTGATGAGTACTTCCAACGTTTTAGTGACGTTAATGATTTTTTTCGGACTCAGGTCAACAAAGCACAGGAAAAAGGTTTCGTAGAAACACTGATGGGTCGTCGCCGGTATGTCCCAGAGTTGAGGGATAAGCGCTGGAACATTCGACAGTTTGGTGAGAGAATTGCTCAGAATAGTCCGATCCAGGGAACTGCTGCAGACCTTATTAAACAAGCTATGATTGGAATTTCCCAGAGATTGGTTGCGGCTCAAAGTGACACTAGAATGCTTCTTCAGGTACATGATGAACTCCTTTTCGAAGTTCCTGTAGGAGAAGAAAAAGTTTTAGAGGACTTGGTGGTCAAAGGGATGGAAGGAGCCATCGATCTAAGAGTCCCGTTAATTGCAGAAGGTGGTTTTGGGAAATCCTGGTACGACACCAAGCTCTCTTCGTGACAGGTTAAAGCCATTTCCAAAATCGATGATTTACTGAGACTATGAATTCCCAATCGCCTCCTTGATCAACTCCTCGACCAAGGTCTAAGTGTAGTAGATCCCAGCCAAGACCAAGACCCATACCAACAGATGTTTTTAACCCATTGGTGGGTGAGGGCGGCTTTAGATCTGGTGTTGGAGGCTTACTATTTCCTGTAATTCCAGTAGAGCCGAATATTCGCAGAGTCATCCAGGGAAACCATAGGGGTCGGCTAATCTCGGTTCTCAGTAGACCAAATCTATGGCCACCAAAAGATCGGTAGCCGTAGCCAGCTAATGTATGACGTCCTCCGAGAAGGTATTGGAATTGCGGTGAATTTGTGCCTATTGAAACGCCCATTCTTAACCATGCTTTGAGGTCTACCCGCAGTTTTTGTGAATGCTTTTCTGCTTGAATGTCAGCAGACAAGTTGGTATAGAAGTCGTTGTTTATTTGTCCAACCCGACCTCTGGCTGAAGTTTGCAGTCCACCTCCACCTCCAGTGTTTGCATAACTGATTTCTACAAACCGGTTGCTTCCGGTATCTATGGGCATGATTGGTCTATTGAGGCCACTTTTAGGGGGATAACCGACCATGACATTTTGTGCAGATCGGTGTCTTTCCCAGGTACCTGTTATTCCCAGTAAGTTACTGGATCCGAGCCTCCATGACTTACTGGCACTAAAGCCAGAAGAAAAATAAGGGTCCGAGTAATCCTGTTGGACGAAAACAGTGGCCAAGCTATTCATGGCACCACTCGATCCAGGTAACATCGTGCCTACATCATTGAGATTGTTCCAGAAAAGCTGGAAAGATAGATGGCTTCCTATTTGTCCTTTCGTCACAGTACTCAATAAAGATGGGGATCCTGTACTCGTGGCATATCCTATATTGGACTGCACCCTCCAGGATGGCAGTACGTTTAGAGAGCTGCCGCCGACGCCGAAGAAAGAACCTTCTGCCCTATTACGGCGATAAACTGACGAGAAGGTGGGAATAAATAGCCGTGATTTATTCAGGTTGTTTAATGATCGAGGGCTTGAAAGCGTCAAGGCCAGCTTTCGAATTTCATCCATATCGATAGACGACGTGTAATTCGCATCAGAAAGACCGTCTAGCAAACCTGTGTCGAAGATGTATTGGTCTTTTTCCACGACAGGCAATGAAATCAATGGAAAACCAGAAAAGAAGGTATCGGATAGATCTTGGTTAAATTCGTAATTACTAATGTGAAATTGGGTCTGAATAGTAGTTCCGAATGGAAGATCTAAAAGAGTGGATTCTCTGCGAATCTCGACTTTCTGATCGTAGGGTAGCCAATGTTTTCCGTTCCATACAGAGTTATCGGTAATGATCCTAATATAATCCAGGCTTTCGTCGATGTAGGAGGAGTTTGTGAACGTTAAGTTCATTCGCACAATGGCTCCTGTAGCTTCCTGTAGGTAGATGCTTCCTAGAACTCCAGGGGTACCGTTGTCTTTCGGTCTAACGTTTAATTGGTAGATCTTGATGTTGTCTGTACCGGGAAGAGAGATAGAGATAGAATCCGAGATTTGAAAATCGTAAATACTCTTAGAATTAAGAGAGAGGGGATGTGCCAATCCTTTTATTTCATCTCCGCCACCGAGGAGGAAGGAATCTCCAAAATCGTCTTGTACTATGGTAAGATGATCTAAGTGATACTTAATGTTGGTTGGAAGTATTTTCTCTGTACGTCGCCCAACAATTATTTGTTTTGTTTTTGTTGGAGCTTGCCAAAAAATGTCCAGTGCTATCTGGTCAGCTTTGACTAAAATACGATTTTCCGATAGAGCACCATCGATGAAAAAATAGACGTGGCCTTTTGCTTCGGCCTGATAGTTTTGAAATAATGAGTCAATGGTCATTTGGCTACGGAGATCACGGCCTCTCTGAATGATTTCCAGAGCTTTTGGATCGTTCCAAATTAAATTATCCTGTGAAAGGATTTTGGAAGGTATAGGGGGAAAGAAGGTGGCTAGAAATAAGAGGATGCCAGCCCTTTGATAGTTGAGACCTCCCAGAGAAGCCAAGGCTTCTTAGATCAGGTTGCCACCCCAGAATCCAGATAAAGATTCTCCGTGGGGGCTGTCCCGCAGTTTTTCAAAGGCACGGTTCCGGATTTGTCTGATCCGTTCACGTGTTACACCCAGAAGAGCTCCAATTTCTTCAAGTGTTCGTTCTTCCCCGTCGTCCAATCCGTAATATAGATATAGAATCTTTCTTTCTCTTTCAGTCAGATAGGCATCGAACATTCCTTCGAGAAAATTCCTTCGAGCCATAGATTCTACATCTTCTTCGATGTCAGTCCCAGTTGTAGCAGAAAACCGCTCACCAAAACTAGCACTATTCCCATCACTTCGATCAACGGGAGCGTCTAGGCTCAGCTCGCTTGCGGCCACTCGGCGCAAGGCTCGAATGGTTTCAACGGGCTCTTCCATTTCTCTGGCTAGTTCCTGGATCGTGGGTGATCGTCCGAGCTGTTGACGCAGAGCAATATCGATCCGAGATAATCTAGCTAAGTTCGAATTTTGGTTGAGAGGGATGCGGACAGAACGAGTTTGCTCGGCTAAAGCTTGCAGGACAGTTTGCCGAATCCACCAGACAGCATAGGATATGAATTTAACCCCCTTATCTGGATCAAACTTTTTTACTGCCTTAAGTAGTCCTTCGTTACCAATACATACGAGTTCAGCTAGGCCAAGCCCTCTTCCTTGGTATTTTTTTACATAAGAAATTACAAACCGAAGATTAGCAGTTACGAGTCTTTCAGCTGCTTCTTTGTCTCCTGTGCGGGCAGCGTGGGCTAGAGCTCTCTCTTCTGCGGCATTTTGTATTAGGGGGTATTTTTCGACATCTTGAAGGTATTGATCGAAGGAATCTAGGCCTCTGGAAGTCGAAAACATATTTCGCAAATACCTCGGTTTAAAAGTCTATAAGAAACACCGAATCTAAGTCTATATATTTGCCCGTTCTCTATCTAATCTGGAAGCGAATCTTTAGCATGATTAGTTGGAATCGGGCCTCAATACTATAAGAATTTCGTCATTGAGTCAAAGGCAATTATTCTGGTAGTAACATAAATCTTTATAAGTCATTGAAAGTAAACAGAGTGAACTGACTCCCCGGTAGATTTAAATAGAAGGCTGTTGACTAGGACACATTTAGAAAAATGAAGACGAATTGGGAATAAGTTTGAGGCCGTTACCAACACGCCTGCTTCTTTTCATTTCCTCGTCTTCGAAACCTCGAAGAAATCCTAGTATTTCGTATGCTGTGATTCGAAAAGTTGGACTGGAAAAGGCTGTGGGTCCGTTTACAGGTATGGCCAGATCTATTCTGATTACATCTTTAGCACCGCTAGGTAGTCCTATCCTTAGGCCTGCTCCAGCCGAGGCCTGTAGCCCCGCATCAGTACCGAACGGGACGTCCCCTGACCACATTGATCCTAAGTCTACAAATCCAGTCAGTCCTATATCCATAAGGCCCTCCCCGGGAGATCCGAGATAAACCCTGTCTTCCAGGGTGGCTATCAGCAGCTTAGCACCGGGAGTATAACCTAGGCGGTATCCCCTGAGAGTCGAGAATCCCCCAAGGCTCAATTGGAAGGGTGCCGTAGCTTCCCAACCTGCTGATCCTGAAAGCCGTGTGAACAGAGTGTGGCGGGGAGCATTTTCGGGCTGCCAATATGAATAAAGGTCGAATTCTCCTAAGACGTCTTTCCAATTCGATTGAGGTGTATCTTCCAGTTTACGGCCCTGTAAGTTGATAGATGAGGACAGAATCCACCTTCTTCCCGCTATTGCTCCATATCCACGGAATCGAAAGAACAGGTCTTTTTCATTTTTTATGTTATTCGAAGCCAGAAAATCCATACTTTTTCCAACGGTCAAGTCTAATTCTATCCCTAGAGGGATATCGAGGGATCCTTTCAAGCCATTCAGGCCTTGCCGCTCTCGGAAGTGAATGTTTCTTTGTCCCCAAATGAAATTTATTCTGGTAGAGGATTGATTCTGAGTCTGGTTGTGTAATTCTTGACTGATGTGGCGGGGAGCATTTTCAAAAGCTGAGAAATCCCGATCTCGGATCACTTCGGGTCCCGTCGAAAAGTTGTCGAAGCTAAGTTCCTGTTTTGAAAGGCCGATTCCGAAAAGTGTCCATCTTCCAGGCCGGCCAGATCTTCCTGCTAAACTTATCTCCCCCGATTTTTGTCTGAGTGGCTGTAGGGCGTGAGAATAACCTTGATGATCTGGTAAGAAGTATGCAAAAACGTCTTCACGCAACAGGATTGACTGCTTTGTAGAAATACGGCCGACTTCAGCTAAGAAAGGATAAGAAAAGTCTTGTTCGAAAAAAGTTCCTATTCGGGTTTCTCCGCCTTCAAGTTTCGTCCCCCAGTTACTTC
>Ga0310345_10003924_pt1 | contig 13793 bp, 11 predicted proteins | sample HC15DNA20500_MG_FD_204667 | JGI IMG/M metagenome (GOLD analysis project Ga0310345, IMG submission 204667) | Marine microbial communities from station ALOHA, North Pacific Subtropical Gyre - HC15-DNA-20-500_MG | ecosystem: Environmental > Aquatic > Marine > Oceanic | place: Pacific Ocean: North... | reverse complement strand
AGGAGCTTTCCCGAGCGCAGACCCGCATCGAGAGCGAGCATGTGTGGCAGCTGGAGCAGTTCGGGGGCTTTGGCGGCAGGGCCGACCAGCTCAACTACTACAACACTCTGGCCGGAGACCCCGGCGTGATCAATTCAGACATCGATAGGTACATGGCAACGACCGCCGAGGACGTGCAACGCCAGGCGTTGTCGAGGCTCGGCGACGACTACGTGAGGCTGTCGGTGCTGCCAGAGCGTTCTCTGGAGACCTCGGTTGGCGAGATCGACCGGTCGGTAATGCCGGTGAGCACGGCGCCCGCCACGTTCACGCCGCCTGTCCCTCGAAGGAGGAAACTAGCCAACGGACTGAGCGTGATGGTAGCCGAGAAGCGCACGCTTCCCATAGTCGCCCTCGGACTGGTGGTCCGGTCCGGCGCGGCCAACGACCCGTCGAGCCGGCCGGGGCTCACCGACATGACGGCGTCGATGCTGGCCGAAGGCACGGTGACCAGGTCGAGCCGAGAGATAGCCGAAGAGATTGAGGCGCTAGGCTCGGAGCTGGGCGGCACCGCAAGCCGCGAGTACGTAGCGCTGTGGACCGAGACGCTAACATCTCAGTGGCCCAGTGCGCTGGAGATCATGGCCGACGTTGCCACCAGTCCCAACTTTCCGCGCGAGGAGCTGGAACGTATTCGCAAAGCGCGCCTCACGGACCTGAATCGTATCAGCGACAACCCCATGACGATAGCTGGAAGGGCATCCCGCGCGCTCCTATACGGGCAGATGTCAGCCTATGGCCACCCTCTGTCGGGCACCGTCGAGTCGATTGCGGGCATGACGAGGGACGAGCTGGCAGGCCACTACGCAGGCCACTACGGCCCCGAGAACGCGACATTCATTGTCGTCGGCGACGTGACCGAGGACGAGGTGCTCTTGAACGCCGAGAAGTACTTTGGGAAATGGACCTCGCGCGGCGCGACCAACGGCGTAGCAACTGACGCCGATATCGACACGTCCACGCCCACGACGATCTATCTGGCCGATAAGCCCGGCGCGGCACAGTCGGTGGTCCGCGCCGGATTCCTCACCATCCCTCGCCATCACCCTGACTACCACGTGCTGAACTTCGTCAACTACGTGTTCGGAGGCCACCACGCCGGACGCCTGGAGATGAACCTGCGGGAGGACAAGGGGTACTGCTACGGGTACAGGTCTTCGATCGACTGGCTCACTGGCCCGTCGTCGTTGGTCGCCGGCGGCGCCGTCCAGACCGACGTAACGAAGGAGGCACTCGCCGAGACACTCAAGGAGTTCGTGGATATCCGAGACGAGCGCCCGGTGGACAAGCAGGAGTTCTCCGACGCCAGGGACGACCTGCTCCGGAGGCTGCCATCGCAGTTCGAGACCCACGGCCAGACTATCCAGCAACTCACTCGGCTTGTGGTGTTCGACCTACCCGACTCCTACTTCTCCGAATACGTCGAACAGCTGGAGGCGCTGTCGCTGGACGAGGTCCTGCGGGTGGCCCACGAGCGCATCGACGATGCTCATCTCAAGATTCTGGTGGTCGGAGACAAGAGCCTGGTGGAACCGGGGCTGCAAGAGCTCGGCCTTCCCGTGGTCCCTGTCGACTACGAAGGACGCGAGCTGTCGTAGGCAAGACGTGAATCGTCATGGAGAGCACTGAAACATCTGTCAGCCAACTGGGTCAAGGCCGTCTCCGCCTTCCTGAAGCCGGGCGGCACCTTCTACATGCGTGAAGGCCACCCGATGACGTGGGTCCTGGATTGGGACGAATCGGACCTTCTGAGCATCATTGAGCCGTATTTCGGCGGCACGGGACAGATCTACGATGGGGAAGACACCAGCTATCCGGACGAAGGAAAGCTGAAGAACGCCGTCTCCGACAACTTCATGCACGGGCTCGGCGAGACGGTGACGGCGTTGATCGACACAGGCCTGTGCATCGAGCTCTCCCATGAGCACGAGTTCTGCGAATGGGAGGGCGTTCCGCATCTGCGGAAGGGTGAAGACGGCAAATGGCGACCGCACGACCGGCCGGAACGTCTGCCGCTGATGTTCTCGGTCCAGGCAGTAAAGTCGTAGGTACGGCCCGGCGAAGGTCAATTCGGCTTCCGTACAGAGGAACCCTTCGATCTGGCGGAGGGGGGATCGCTCACTGAACGCCACCATCCATGCTTTCAAGATTGAGCTTGAAGAACTCCGCAGTAAGATCGAAGCCAAGGGCTAGGTAGACGGAACTGGCCCGTCGCGTGGGCATCGTTACTTCCACGGCGCCCCGATCTCGTGCCCTGGCGACCGCCTGCTGGACCAATTTCCGCCGACCCCCCTGCTACGGCGCTCTTCCTCCACATATCTCCAACGATTCGATTACGACACCATTGCCAAACAATGTCAACGGGTCGGAAGCGAGGACATAACCCACAGTCAGACCGTATTTCTCCGCCACCAGAAGATCGGTCACCTCGCTCTCAAGGATTCTCGGGAAGTTGCTGTCGAAGGCAGGACCCATCGGCCGATAGCTCATGGCGAACTTACAGAGGACGTGTGGAACACCAAGTCGGCGTCTAATGGCAGTGGAGGTCGGACAGCTACCTGGTACAAGATGCTACCTCCAACTTAGATGCAGAAAGAATCTTGCGGCGGGCGTTCACAACGCTACTTTCGGCGCCCCAGCCTTCCCGGATTCTCCACTCGGTTAAGAAATACATTCGCAATGGTATCCGTGAGTGCTAGATCGTCAGAAGTACGACCCCTTCCGTCCCATTGACCGTGACGAGCATGCCGTCGTGTATCCTGTCGGTGGCGCCGCGCGCGCCTACGACGCAAGGAATGGCATACTCGCGAGCCGTGATGGCCGTGTGGGCCAGAGCTCCTCCGGTGTCCGTCACGACCGCCGCCGCTCGACCGAACAGTACGGTCCAGGGCGGCGAGGTGGTCCTGCAGACGAGGACGTCGCCGAGTCGCAGCTTGTCTCCGTCGGCGATGTCCGACACGACCTTGGCGGGGCCTGTTGCGACACCTTGGCTGGCCGCGACCCCGTGGATTTCGCGCTCATCCCCACTGGCCGTTTCCGCCGTGGTCGCCTCGTCTATGACACCAATCTCGTGGGGCGGCTGAACGCGCGACCATCTCTCCCACTCCTTGCGCCTTTCTTCAACCACGGATCGTAGCGTTGACCGGATCGCCTCGTTCTGTCCCTCAATCTCTTCGGGCAAAAGGTAGAGGATATCGTCTGGCGTGTCGATCAACCCTGCTTGCGCCATCTTCTCTCCTCGACCCAGCACGACAGCCCGGAGGCTCCCGAAGGCCGTCAACTGCCAGTGCGCCCGGTCCTCTCTGACGCTCACGTAAGAAGACGCCAGCGCTAGTAGGTCGCGAAACTCGTCCCGTTTCGCCGGGTCCGACCTTAAGCGATTCTCGAGTTCATCGGCCAGCTCCCGTCTACGGTGCGCGACACCGTCGAGCGCGCCGGCTGGAGAGGGCGTCTCGTCGATGATCATCCGGCGGATGATGCCGAGAGGAATCGTCGGCTGCTCCCTCCATGTGGGCGAGGCCACTTCCCATCCCTGGCTGCGCCAACCGTATCGCTGGAGAAAGCACTCGAAAGCCGAGCGGAACTGTGCACCTCCATCAACGTGCGGCAGGGTATCCAGGGCTGTAGAGAGGTCCAAGCCCAGCATCAGCTCTCGAACCTCTGGCGAGCTTGACGCGGCCTGGGCGATCTCCCACAGAGACTGGCTTGCCTCCATTGTAGGATTTGCGTAGCCCTGGGTCAGCTCACCCATAAACGCCTCAGCCTCGAGCCCAAACTCCTCCACTACGAAGCTGGCGAGCGGCCCACTCCCCGAAAACATTGCGGCCGCGGCGACCTGCGTCATCATGAAAGCGTGGAAGCAGGTGTCAATCAGCCCAGTGACCGACACCTCGTCTCCAGCCGCCTGCAATTCCGCGCAAGCCTCCGCCACTCGAGGCCGGCAATACTCCTCCCAGACCTGGGCGACCCCACCATAACGCCGGACCAGGTCGTCAATACCGTCCTGGGCGTTGCTCGGTGGACCCATATACACAAAGCCATTGGGCATGGAAACCCTTCGGAACGGGCCTGGAAGCTGAAGTCCGGCCTCGGAAAAGGCGCGCTCGCGTGCGGGGAGCGAAAGCTGCCATGCCGCGATGTCCAGGGGTCTTAGCGGCGCAGGCCAGTGCTGGTCGTTATGGCTCCAGGTTATCTCGGCGGCTGCTTCATCTTCCCACGCTACCGGGAAGTCAGCGCCATCGGCGCATCTGTAGATCGTTACCAGTTCCGACACTTACGGCCTCTACTTTCGCCTCTTCAGGAAATCTAACGTAGGCTCCCTAGTCTAGTTAACACACGAAACAAAGTTAGAGTTTACCGTCTTTCAATCCGACGTCGATGTGGCAGTCTATATCATTGAGATACAATTTGTCCTGATCGCTGCCGCGAGTCAGCACTGAACACCAACGCCTCCGATGCTATACTGAGGCCTGGTGCGGCTCATCGCAGCCTTTCCGGTCCATATCCGTGATAGCGGAGGATTACATGGCTACCGAGACCTCCACTCCGATCGACGCCCTCAGTGACCGAGACAAGGTTCTCTCTCAGATCCAGGACCGCGTCCTGTGGCTGGCAATGCAGATGGTCCACTACGCCAACAACGTCCGCGAGAACCCGGACGGCCTGAAGGTGGGCGGGCATCAGGCGTCCAGCTCTTCGGTAGCCACGATCATGACGTCCCTCTACTTCGACTTCATGAACGCCGAGGACAGGATCTCGATCAAGCCACACGCATCGCCCGTGTTCCACGCCATCCAGTTCCTTCTGGGCAATCTGGATGAGCGCTACCTCAAGTCGTTTCGGGCACTCCATGGACTGCAGGCGTACCCCAGCCGGACCAAGGACCCGGACGGCGTGGACTTCTCGACCGGCTCCGTTGGACTCGGTGCCGTGGCCCCAAATTTCTCAGCCCTGGCCGCCGAGTACACCCAGACGCACCTGCATCCCGAGGCCGGTTCTGGGGCCGGAGCGGAGCGCAGGTACATAAGCATCGTAGGAGATGCTGAGCTCGACGAGGGGTCGGTTTGGGAGGCGATTGCGGAGCCGGAGATGCACGGGCTGGCCAACATCCTGTGGGTGGTGGACCTCAATCGGCAGAGCCTCGACCGGGTGATACCGGGCATTCGAGTACGGAGCTGGAGGGACATGTTCGCCGCCAACGGCTGGCAGGTGATCGACGCCAAGTACGGCAAGCGACTTCAGTCGGCCTTCGCCGAGCCCAACGGCGAGCTCTTGCGAACGGCCATTGACGAGATGTCCAACAACATGTATCAACGGCTCTTGCGGGTGTCCCCGGAGGTGCTCAGGGAGTGGCTGCCTCGCACCAGCCGGCATCCGAGTGACCTGGAGCGCTTCATCAGCCGTTGGGACGATGAGGAGCTTCAGGACCTGGTACGCAACCTGGGAGGGCACGACTTCTCCATGCTGAGGGAGGCCTTCAGTCAGGCCGATCTGAATGCGGGTCCGAACGTCGTCTTCGCATATACCCTGAAGGGCTGGAGACTCCCGTCGGTGGGCGACCCCCAGAACCACTCAGTCTCGCTGTCCCCAGTCCAAATGGAGGAGCTGCAGAACCAACTCGAAATCCCAGAAGTCGAGATGTGGTCCGGATTCGCGCCGCACAGCCCCAGCGGCAAGCTTTGCGCAGATACGGGCGCACATTTGCGGCAAGAGGCTCCCACAAGGCCGACGCTTCCGGAACTGTCGTTTCCGCCCGGCTTCGGTCGGGCGTATCGCGGGAACATATCGACCCAGCAGATCTTCGGGCTCGTGCTGACCGACATCGGCCGGAACCTCCCGGAGGTTGCCCACCGGATGGTTACCGTCAGCCCCGACGTAGCCAGCTCGACCAACCTGGGAGGATGGATGAACAAGGTCGGGGTCTGGGCTCGGACCGAGAAGGAGGAGATGCCGGAGGAGGGGATAGTCAGAGCGCTCAGGTGGGAGGAGTCGCTAGGTGGCCAGCACATCGAGCTGGGCATCTCAGAAAACAACCTGTTCATGATGCTCGGGCAGCTCGGTCTCTCCCACGAGATGAATGGGGAACTGCTGTTCCCAATAGGAACGCTGTACGACCCGTTTGTACGTCGAGGCCTGGACGCCTTCGTTTACAGCGTCTACTCGGGAGCGAGATTCATCGCGGTGGGCACGCCGTCGGGTATTAGCCTGGCCCCCGAAGGCGGTGCGCACCAGTCCATGGTGACGCCATCTATCGGCACGGAGCTACCCGGCCTCGTCTTCTACGAGCCCTGCTTCGGCCAGGAGCTGGAGTGGATCATACTGGACGCGCTTCGACAGATCTACCTCCGCAAACACTCGACGTATCTCAGATTGACCAGTAGCCGAGTCGACCAGACCCTCTTCACCCTGCCGCCGGCGCCCGCCGCACAAGAGCGCATCCGCCGACAAGTGCTGGCGGGCGCGTACAGGCTCCTGGACCGAAGGAGTGAGGATGAGTACCGGCTCGGGAACAACGTCGTCCATCTGCTCGCGTCCGGGGTGATGGTACCCGAGGCCGTCAAGGCGAGCGACCGGCTCCTGGAGGAAGGGGTAATGGCGAACGTGATCAACGTCACGGGGCCCGGTCCGCTATACAGAAGCTTCCAGGACTCCGTCCGCGCCCGCATGAGAGGCGAGCCATACACGCAATTCATGGGCGACGTGATCCCCACTGAAGACCGAGGCGCGCCCACGGTGACGGTGGTCGACGGCCATCCCCACTCCCTGGCCTGGGTGGGAAGCGCACTGGAGACCGCTACCTCTCCGCTGGGGGTGACCGAATTCGGCCAGTCTGGGAGCCGCCCCGACCTCTACCGCGAGTACGAGATCGACGCCGACAGCATCATGTCAGCCTGCTTTGCGGCCTTGGAATCCTAGCCCCAGCTTCTTTCGCCACTAAGAAGTCAGTTCCACTGGCGAGGGAGCGGCCTCCAGGCGGCTGCACTCCTTATATCGTTACCCCATACGGTCCCTGCCGCTGTTGCGCCGCATTTGCCGGGAGGTGATTCGCTATCTTGACAACCCCCCGAGGATTACGTAAGGTGGGTAAGCTTATACTAGACGGCAACTGCAACTACTACCTCGGCGCTCTCTTCACGTACCTCTAAGCTTCCATGCTTTGCCTCCCGATAGCCGGAGAGGGGTGCCTTCAAGCGGCCGATAAAGGCTCGGGGTGTTGGACCCTGACTTATGAAGGGGACCAGACATGGCCCAGACGACCAGCCAAGACGTTCGCATATCCGTCCGGAATCTCTGGAAGGTCTTCGGTCCCCGCGCCTCCTCAATCTTGAGCGAGGAGTGGGTCCAAGAGGCCTCGAGACGTGAGGTTCAGGAGCGGACCGGCCACGTCATCGGCGTTAAAAGGGTCTCCTTTGACGTCCATGAGGGGGAGGTCTTCGTGGTCATGGGCCTCTCAGGCTCCGGCAAGTCCACCCTCGTCCGGTGCCTGATCCGCCTAATTGAGCCCACTCAGGGCGTCATAGAGGTAGATGGAGAGGACTGCCTGGAATACGACGAGAGCGAGCTGATGCACCTGCGAAGAAGCAAGGTAGGCATGGTGTTCCAGCACTACGGGCTCTTGCCTCACAGGCGCGTGTTGGACAATGTTGCCTACGGCCTGGAGGTGCAGGGCGTAGACAAGGCGACCCGATACGAGAAGGCAAGAGAAGTGGTAGCGCTGGTCGGCCTAGAGGGCTGGGAGCAATCCTATCCGGCTGAGCTTAGCGGCGGGATGCAGCAACGCGTGGGCATCGCGCGGGCGCTGGCCGTCGACCCGCCTATCCTGCTGATGGACGAGCCCTTCAGCGGCCTGGACCCCCTGATCCGCAGGGAGATGCAAGACGAGATGATTAACATCCTGGAAGAGCTCAACAAGACCATCATCTTCATTACCCATGATCTCAACGAGGCAGTCAAGCTCGGCGACCGCATTGCAATCATGCGCGATGGAGAGATCATTCAGATAGGAACACCCGAAGAGATCATCACCTCTCCCGCCGACGCCTACGTGTGGGAGTTCGTCCGGGACGTGTCAAAAGCCCGGGTCCTGGGCGCGGAAAGCATTATGGAGGATCCCGAGAGCGTGGTGTACGAGTGGCAGGAGCCTCAGGCGGCGATACACGTTATGCAGACTAACGACGTGGATCACGCCTTTGTCCTGGGCCACGACGGCGACCTGCTGGGTCATCTGACTCTGGAAGAGGCCACCAAGGCACTGGCACACGGCGCGACGACCCTGCGAGGCTCGGTGGACACAGACTGGCCCAGAGTGGTGCCGGAGACCCTGTTGGAGGAGCTGGTGCCCTTGACCGCGGAGTATGAGGCCCCGATCGCCGTGGTGGATGAGCAGGGCCGTCTACGGGGCGAGATCGATCGAGCCGCCGTTCTGATCAGCATGACCGTCAGTCCGGCGGCTGCACAGGACGATTGCAGTTCGGGAGCATCAGCGAGGCCGGCAGGAGCGTAAAAGGGGTCTCGTTAGAAGTCTACGCAGTCCCATTGTACAGGTTTAGGCAGCGGTAACTAAAACGAACCAGGCAAATTGCTAGCCAGTTGCCCTGTCGCAGGAACAAGGAGCTCAATCGTATGGCTCGCACTTTGGATGGTGAGGAGACCCCTCCAGCCCCGTCCTCTTCCGACGGAACGATGACCACATCGAACTCTATAGCTGAGCCCTCAGATTTTCGCGAGGAGTTGCCCGCGCCACTGCGGACACTGATCTCCCTGCCCAAATGGACCTGGCTTGTGGCTGGCCTGCTGCTCATAGGCGGCACCGTTCCCTTCGGAAGTATCGCCGACGTCCCCGAGAGCTTCAATGGGGGCGCGCAGTTCTCGGATTGGGTGACCATTGTGGTGGACTGGCTGGTGGTGACTGGGGACCCCATATTCGGCGCCATCAACGTTGGATTGCTCAGATACCTGCTCCTTCCACTGGAGAAGTGGTTGCAGAGTTTGCCCTGGTGGCTGGTGATCGTCGTTGTAACCGTCATCGCATACCGGATAGTAGGGACGAGGTTTTCCTTTGTGGCGATGGCGCTGATGCTGGCGGTCGTTGTCCTGGGGATCTTTGACCCGGCTATGACCACCCTGGCCCTGGTCATAGTTGCTACCCTACTATCGGTGGTCCTGGGAGTCCCCGCGGGGATCCTGGCGGCACGGAGTGATCGCTTTGACACCGTGCTGCGTCCCATCCTGGACGCCATGCAGACCATGCCCTCGTTCGTGTACCTTATCCCGGTGCTGATGCTATTCGGGCTGGGGAAGGTGCCGTCGGTCCTGGTCACGTTCATCTACGCCGTGCCGCCTATCATACGGCTCACCAACTTGGGGATCCGGCAGGTGGACAGCAGCGTCATCGAGGCGGCGCACGCCTTCGGCTCAACCAACACTCAGCTGTTGTACAAAGTCCAGATCCCCCTGGCGATGCCCACCATCATGGCCGGTTTGAACCAGACCATCATGATGGCCTTGGCGATGGTAGTAATCGCCGCCATCATCGGAGCCAAGGGCTTAGGCGTGGAGGTTCTGAACGGCATCGCCCGCCTGGATGTGGGCCGCGGCCTCATCGGCGGCATCGGCATCGTCGTCATGGCCATCATCCTGGATCGTATTACCCAGGGTTTCGCGAGGTCCCGGCAGCGAGAATCCGACCACTGAATAGCACGCAAGATGACCGCGCCTCTGGGCACAGATTGAAACTATGAAGGAGGTAACGATCGGCAAGAACACTGACCGGAACTTGCTCTCAGGTTGGGCAGTTCCGATTTGAGCAATAACAATATCGATGGAGGATAACTGAAATGAGGACCACTTTGAGCCGCCTGAATCTGTTCGTACTGTTGCTGGTGGTCGTGCCGGCAGTAGCTCTGTTCGCTGCAGCCTGTGGCGATGATGAGCCCAAACCAACCATCAAGCTCTCGGACACCCAGTTCGAGTCCTTGTGGATCAACAACGCCATCGCCAAGCTCATCATCGTAGAGGGCTACGGCTATCCCGTGGAAACCGTGGAGCTCTCCACGCCCATTATGCAGACAGCTCTCGCCAGCGGCGACATTGACCTGAATATGGAGTTGTGGCAGCAGAACTGGATAGACAACTATAACGAGGAGACTGCCAGCGGCAATATCGTCAATCTGGGCCAGACCTATGAAGGTGGCCCCCAGTTCTTCATAGTCCCCAAGGCGACGGCCGATGAGTTCAACATCAAGACCGTCGACGACATGAAGTCTCACTGGGAGTTGTTCAAAGACCCAGAGGACGACAGCAAGGGGGAGTTCCACAATTGCCCGATCGGGTGGCAGTGCGCCGAGATCAACCGTGCCAAGATTCAGGCTTACGGCCTGGACGAGTTCTTCAACATCAAGTCCGGAGGGGCGGCAGCAGCTCTGGACGCGGCACTGGTTGGCGCTCAGAAGAAGAACGAACCTGTCTTCGGCTACTACTGGGCTCCCACATCTATCATGGGCGCATATGAGTGGACCGTCCTGGAGGAGCCTACATACAGCGAGGCTTGCTGGGAAGAGGTCGCCAAGGGCCAAGACGACGCGAGCTACACTCCCAAGCAGGCGTGCGCCTACGAGACCCTCCCCATAGACAAGGGGATGAACAAGGGGTTGTCGGATAAGGCGCCGGACGTGGTGGAGATGCTGAGGAAGATGGACGTGGGTCTCCAGCCGATCAACGTTACGGCGGCCTGGGCGAAGGATCCCGACATCCAGGGTAACTGGGAAAAGGCGGCCGTCTATTACCTGGAGAACTACGAGAGCCGCTGGACCAGCTGGATGCCTGCTGACAATGTGAAGAAGGTGAAAGACGCGCTGGAGGCGATGACACCCTAAGGTCAGCTCCACCGCGAAGACTGCAACAGGAGTAGCCGCCGGTCGTCTCCCGGGATGGCCGGCGGCTAGGCTAGCTATTCCGTGAGGAAGCTACCCAGTCTGCGTGACCTCCAGGGCCCTGATGGCCGGCGCATTCGTGCCGGCGTCACGGCTGGCCGATTCTTACCAGCTTCTCGGTCCAGAGCATCATCGGTTGCAAGCACCGGTCGATGCGTTCCGCCTGCTTTGCGGCCCTAAAGTCCTAGCCTATTCCCAGGAGCCGACCGCGACCCCTCCTGGCGGGGCAGCCGGATAGGCCCGGTGGAAGGCCTCGTCATCGAACGGCCCGACCTCGAACATGTCGGCCGCATCCTGAGCGCTCGGATCTTCAGGGATTTGTGCTCTAATGTCGATGACGACAGTGGGCATTCTCTCTGACTCGTGGATCTCAAATTCAAACCCTTCTGACTCGAGCATCTTCGCAACCTCATCGGTGATCGCCACAAAGTAGAGGAGGGGTTCTTGCGCCGCAGTGAGTCGATACCTGTTGAAGGCCTCTACCGTAGCTCGGTGGACGGCTATGTGGTCGTCGTGGCTCGAGATTCCCGTGGGTCCCAAGGTGATCACCACATCGGGCTTAACGCGCTTGATGATCGCCTGGACCCTCGCAACGAACTCCTCAAATCTGCTTTGACGACCTCCTGGTCGCGGTAGTCTAGGAATATCGGAGGCTCAATCCCGAGAGCCTGAAGGGCCAACCGTATCTCGGCCTTGCGGACCGCGGGCAGGTCCTCGCGCACAACCTCGTACTCGCTGCTGCCCAGGCTCCCTCGTTCGGCTCTTGCAGCCGTCGCGACGATTACCTTCGCGTCCTCAGCGGCATACCGGACCATCGTGCCTCTTGACGTAGCCGTCTCATCGTCCGGATGCGTGAATACCGGCAGTATTCGTTTGTTCGTACTGTCCATTGGGATCTCCTAATCGGGCACGCCGCGCCGGGTCAACTCTTGTTCCGGTCTCACCGAGTATATAATGTTGCCTCTAGCAGCAGACCAGGCTTGGCGATATCAACGACAGGAGGCAACACTTCTATGCAAAAGGTGCTGATAATCCACGGGGCCGGCATGAACATGCGGGGAAAGGTGCAGGTTGAGACCTTCGGGCCCATGACCCTCGCCGAATATGACACGCAGATCAAGGAGTACGCCTCGGAGCTTGACGTGTCGGTCGAGCTATTCCACTCGAACATAGAGGGCGAGGTGATCAACAAGCTCTACGAAGCCCACGACGGTGACGTGGATGCTGCTCTGATAAACCCCGCGGGCTACTCCTCCGGCTATACGGGGCTGGTCTCGGCGATAGCTCAGGTCAGGTTCCCCACCATCGAGGTACACATATCTAACCCGGCTGCCCGTGGCAGCACATCAGAGGTCGCGCGCGCCTGTCGAGGGACCATCACCGGCTTCGCCCTCTTCGGCTACTACCTGGGCCTCAGGGCCGCCATGAGCCTGGTGAGCGACTCCTAACCCTGATTCAACCCTCACCCTAGCCCTCTCCCAGACTTTGGGAGAGGGGACATGGTGCCCAAGGAGGCAAGAACATGCGGCTAGAAACCACACTATTCCCGCCGTCTAGCATGCCCAACGGTCTTCAGGTGTCGGAGGACGGCATGTGGGTGATCGACCAACTGAGCGAGGAGATAAGCTTGCTCAACTCGCGCCTCGAGACGGTCCACACCATCCCCACGGTCGCCGAGAATGCCTCGGGGATCGCCTTCGGGGGCGGCTACTTCTGGCTGGGCTCGAACGCACCCAATCGACGTCGTGACCGCAGGCCCACCGACAGCATGGCCTCGGCGGTCCTGAAGTGCGACGGGGAAACAGGCGAGTTGGTGGCACGATTCCCAACGCCCGATGGAGGTGGCATCCACGGCCTTGAATGGGTCGACGGCCTGCTATGGATCACGGCGTTCAGGCCGAAGGCCTTGAAGATAATCGACCCGGACGGCTTCCGTGTGGTTCGGACCCTGGAGGTCCCACACCAGAGGCTGCATGGTCTGTCGTGGGACGGCGATGGGATGTGGATGGCCCATACCACCGACAAGCTGATCGTGAAGTACGACCCGCTGACGGGCGAAGAGATGGACCGGATCGAGTATCCGCAAGACGCTCCGGCGCCCCACGGCCTGACAAGGTGGGACGGTGATCTGTGGAGCTGCGACGCCGAGAGTCCCTCGCTCAGTCGCATCGTCAGGTAGCCATAACTGACGTGCGGCCGTCATTTCGTCGGCTGCTGCTTGTCCAGTACGGCACGGACCGTATTCGCCACCATGGTTGGTGTAAACAGCTTCTGCATGAATGTGCAACCCCGCTCACATGCTTGGACGTTGAGGATGGCATCGTCGGTGTACCCGGACATATAAATGACGAGCATATCCGGGGAACTGTCTTTGATCTACGCTGCGAGCTCCACGCCGCCTATGAAGGGCATCCCTACGTCTGTCAGCAGGAGGCTAATCCCATCGCCCGCATGCTCCTGCGCCATCCGTAGGGCTTGATGCCCGTTGGATGCCACCACACACTGGGCTTCGATGCCGGTGGGGAAGCCGATTCCGGTCGATGGCGGGTCATCGCCGAGGGAGACCTCGTCGAGATCGAGTTCGTGTGGAGCAGCGGCGAGACCACCGCTCACCAGCTCGACTACGCCGATCACGCAACCTACGTCGACGGGGAACGCTGGTTCGTCACCGACCACAACCCATATTGCTGGCACAGGCTTGCCAGAGTTCCACTGACTGCTAGTCGTCGGCGGCACCCGGCTCCAACCGAGGGGGTTCCGCGATCAGGAAGCTGTAGAGTTTCCCGTGTGAGCCGATCCATGTCCGGTGGAGGATCGGGGACT
>Ga0310345_10003923_pt1 | contig 13794 bp, 9 predicted proteins | sample HC15DNA20500_MG_FD_204667 | JGI IMG/M metagenome (GOLD analysis project Ga0310345, IMG submission 204667) | Marine microbial communities from station ALOHA, North Pacific Subtropical Gyre - HC15-DNA-20-500_MG | ecosystem: Environmental > Aquatic > Marine > Oceanic | place: Pacific Ocean: North... | reverse complement strand
GACCGCGCCTTCTCCGGGCGGTCGACGGTGATCCTCATCGGCGACCCCAAGCAGGCGATCTACGGTTTCCGCGGCGGCGACATCGTCACCTACCTCGACGCGGCCCGCGGCGCCGCCGATCGCCGCACCCTCAGCGTGAACTGGCGCAGTGACCGTGCGCTGGTCGACTGCCTGCACGTGGTGCTCGGCGGCGCCGAACTCGGAGACCCCGACATCAAGGTCCGCGACGTCTCTGCCCACCACGAGAGCCGCCGGCTGGCGGGTGCCCCCCACGGCGAACCGTTTCGGCTCAGAGTCGTCGGCCGCGACACCTTCGGTACCCGTCAGGGCAGCACGATCCCGATCGCGAAGCTGCGCCGGCACATCTGCGCCGACCTGGCCGCCGACGTGGCCACGCTGCTCGGCAGCGACGCGACGTTCGACGGCGCCCCGGTCCAGGCCCGCGACATCGCTGTCATCGTCGAGTTGCACGACGACGCCCGCCGTTGTCACGAAGCGCTCGCCGACGCCGGCATCCCGAGCGTGTACACGGGCGACTCCGACGTCTATCGCTCGCCCGCCGCCGACGACTGGCTCTACCTGCTGGAGGCATTCGACCAGCCGCACCGCAGCGGCCTGGTGCGCGCGGCGGCCGCGACCCGCTTCTTCGGCGAGACGGCCGAGAGCCTTGCCCGCGGCGGCGACGAGCTGACCGACCGTGTCACCGAGACGCTGCGGGAGTGGGCCGATCACGCCCGTGAGCGCGGCATCGCCGCCGTCTTCGAGGCGGCGCAACAGAGCGGGCTGAGCCGCCGCGTGCTGTCCTACGCGGGCGGTGAGCGGCACATGACCGACCTCGCCCACATCGCCCAGCTGCTGCACGAGACGGCGCACCGCGAGCACTACGGCCTTCCGGCGCTGCGCGATTGGCTCCGTACCCAACGCGAGGCCCGCGGCGCCACCGAACACAGCCGGCGCCTCGACAGCGATGCGGCGGCAGTGCAGATCATGACGGTGTTCGCCAGCAAGGGGCTGCAGTTCCCGGTGGTGTACCTGCCTTTCGGGTTCAACCGCCGGCTCCACGACTCGGAGTTCGTCGGTTTCCATGACGGCCACACCCGATGTCTGCACATCGGCGGCCCGGACAGCCCCGACTTCAACCCGGTCACCGTCCAGGGCGGTCACGAGCAGGCCGGTGATCACATCCGTCTGACGTATGTCGCGATGACCCGCGCGCAGTCTCAGCTGGTGGCTTGGTGGGCGCCCGCGTGGGACGAGCCCAGCGGCGGGCTGTCGCGTCTGCTGCGGGGCCGCGGCCCCGGGGAGTCCACGGTGCCCGACCGGTGTCCGGACCGGGTGACCGATGAACAAGCGCGGAGCAGGCTGCGCGAGTGGGAAACCGCGGGCGGCCTGGTGCTCGAGGAGTCCGTCGTCACCCCGGCCCCGGCGCCACCGCCCACCCCGTCCCCGCACGGGTTGGCGGTGCGGCACTTCCACCGCTCGATCGACACCACGTGGCGGCGCACGTCGTATTCCGGGCTGATCCGCGACGTCGAGCCTGCCGGGGTGAGCAGCGAACCCGAGGTCGCCGAACTCGACGACGAGGTGGGTGAGACGGGAGGTCTGACACCGGCACCCCCGGTCGCCGGCGTCGACATGCCCTCACCGATGGCTGCCCTGCCTACCGGGGCAAAGTTCGGCACACTCGTACACGCTGTGCTGCAGACCGCAGATCCGTTCGCCGCCGACCTGGCCGCCGAACTGGCGGAGCAGGTCGCGGTGCACTCGGTGTGGTGGCCGGTCGACGTACCGGACAACGAATTGGCGGCCGCACTGGTGCCGCTGCACGACACCCCGTTGGGTCCGCTGGCCGACAACGCCACCCTGAGGCGGATCGGTCTGCGGGATCGCCTGACAGAGCTCGACTTCGAGCTCCCGCTGGCCGGTGGTGACGCCGGCGACCGGACCCCCGACATCCGGCTAGCCGACGTGGGTGCGTTGCTCGCCGCGCATCTGCCGGCCGCCGATCCGCTCGCCGGGTATTCCACGCGGCTCAGCGGCGCACCGCTGGGGCGGCAGTCGTTGCGTGGGTATCTGACCGGCTCGGTGGACGCGGTACTTCGCCTCGACGACAGATACCTCGTGGTGGACTACAAGACGAATTGGCTCGGCACCGCTGATGCGCCGCTGACCGCCGCCGACTACCGGCAGCCCAGGCTGGCCGAGGCGATGCTGCATTCCGACTACCCTCTGCAGGCATTGCTGTATCTCGTTGCACTGCACCGTTTCCTGCGTTGGCGGCAGCCGGGATACGACCCGGAGCGCCATCTGGGTGGCGTGTTGTATCTGTTCCTGCGTGGAATGTGCGGCCCCGACACTCCGACAGAGGACGGCCTGCCCGCCGGGGTGTTCAGCTGGGACCCGCCGGGCACGTTGGTGGCAGCGTTGTCCGACCTGTTGCATACGGGAGTCACCCGGTGAACCTGACGCAGTGGGTCGACGCCGGCACCCTCGACCTCTCCGACACCGTTGTCGCTCAGCGGCTTTGCGACATGGCCGGCGAATCCGACTCTCGGGTCGGACTCGCAGTGGGTCTGCTGGTCGCCGCATTGCGCAACGGGTCGGTCTGCGTGGACCTGGCGTCAGTGCGCGATCGCGACACGGCGGACGTGGCGGTGGACCTCCCGTGGCCGGAGCCACACGCGTGGCTGGCTGCGGTGCGCGCCAGCCCGCTGGCGGGGGACCCGCCGGTAGTCAGATTTCTCGACGAACTGCTGTATTTCGACCGGTACTGGCTCGAAGAACAACAGGTGTGTGGCGACGTCGCGGCTCGACTGACCGCCTACCCGCCGCCCGACGCGGCGGCGCCCGACCTGACACGCCTGTTCCCCGAAGGCTACGCCGAGCAGAGAGCGGCCGCGGAAGTCGCAGTAGCACAACGGCTCACAGTCCTGACCGGCGGTCCGGGCACAGGCAAGACCACGACAGTGGCCCGGTTGCTTGCCGCTCTGGCCGAACAGGCAGACCTCGCCGGGGGCACCGGGCTGCGGATGGCGCTGGCCGCGCCGACGGGCAAAGCGGCCGCCCGGCTGCAGGAGGCGGTCGCCCTGGAAGTCGCCCGGCTGTCCCCCGTCGATCAGCGCCGGCTGGCCGGTGTGCGCTCGACGACGCTGCACCGGTTGTTGGGCAGCAGGCCGGACACCTCGTCACGGTTCCGGCACCACCGCCACAATCGGCTGCCGTACGACGTCGTGGTGATCGACGAAACCTCGATGGTGTCGCTGACGATGATGGCGCGGCTTCTCGAAGCGGTGCGGCCGGATGCGCGGCTGGTGCTCGTCGGTGATCCCGACCAGCTGGCGTCGGTCGATGCCGGCGCGGTGCTCGCGGACCTGGTCGAGGGGCTCGGCGACGTGGGTGTCGTGGAGCTCGAGACGCCCCACCGGTTCGGGCAGTCGATCGGGGCGTTGGCGCACGCGGTGCGCACCGGTGACGACGACGCGGCGATGGACGTGCTCCGCCGCGGGGGTGACGCCATCGGCTGGGTCGACACGACCGACGCGGTCGACGCTCTGCGTGCCTCGCTGCTCGAGCGGGCCGTTCGCATGCGCCGCGCCGCGGTCCTCGGTGACGCGTCGGAGGCGCGGTCGATTCTCGAGGAGCACCGTCTGCTCTGTGCGCATCGGCGCGGACCGTTCGGGGTCGCGGTGTGGAATCGGCGGGTCGAGGGCTGGTTGGCCGACGACACCGGCCAGCCGTTGTGGACGCCGTGGTATGCGGGGCGGCCGGTGTTGGTCACTGCCAACGACTACGGCTTGGGCGTCTACAACGGCGACGCCGGTGTGGTGGTGGCCTCCACGCACGGATTACGCGCGCACATCGGCTCGGCGGACTTTGCGCCCAGCCGATTGGGCCAGGTGGAGACGATGTTCGCCATGACGATCCACAAGAGCCAGGGCAGTCAGGCCGACGAGGTCACCGTGCTGCTACCCCCACCGGAATCCCGCTTGCTGACAAGGGAATTGTTCTACACCGCAGTGACGCGAGCCAAGAAGCGTGTCGTCGTGGTCGGCCCTGAGTCAGCGGTACGTGCGGCGATCGGCCAACGTGCGATGCGGGCCTCAGGGCTGGCCAAGCGACTGCAGAATCGGCGTCCCACAGATCCGTAGCAGCAGCATCGTCACTGCTGGCCTTGAGCCGTTCCGGTCGTAGACGTTTGACGAGCTGGTGAATTGGCAACCCCGTCAATGACCATACAGCCTCGATAATTGTTGGCTTGCTCATGTTTCGCAGGCCCGAGCGCCTTCGGGAGAACCAAAGATGAAGAAAACAAACGTGATTGCCGGTCTCGCCGGCGGATTGTCTGCCGCTGCGCTCTTGCTGGCGGCCCCTGCGGTGGCCGAGCCCGTGGTTGGCGACAACGCCGCTGATGCCGTCGCCGAGTTGAAAGGCAGTGGGAACCGCGTGTATGTCGAGAACCTCAGCGATGCCCCACTCGCCGAGGCGCAAGTGGTGGCCATCACCCCAGGGCCCGACATCCGCGAAACGATCGGCGTGCAGGATCCGTATGCCAACAACGAGAACCGCCAGGACGTCCCGGTGGGTCAGGTGTACTACCTCACAGTGGAATGACCACTGAGTGACGAGACTGTGCGTCCCGAGGGGCGCACAGTCTTGTTGCGCACGGGGCGGCGCGTAGCACTTGACGTGGCTTCCTAATTCCGACAGTGCGTCCACCCGCGGCGGGTCGCGCAATGAACAACCACTCGGAACTCATTTCGTCGGCAGCTCGTAATAGTGCGCGGTACTTCGCTGATACGCCTGCCGGCCAAGGATCTGGCCAATATGCGAACGATCCCGCCGACATGAAATTGTCACTTCTCCCGGGTTGTTTCAACAAGAAGATCGGGGAAACCCGGTGTGTACGAGAGCTGATCGGACGATTGTGTCAAGACGTCGCAGATTGCTCCACGGCTCCGATGTGGAAAGAAGGGAGCACCACCCGTATGACGAAGAAGTTCATCACTGCCGGCGCGACTGCAGTGGGCGCAGGGCTTTCTGCCCTGGTTCTGGGTTTGGCTGCGCCTGCCGCCGCGCTGCCGAACCCCGGCGACAACGCTGCTGACGCGATCGCCGAGCTGAAGTCCGGCGGTGACCGTGTGATCGTCGAGAACCGTTCCGACGTGCCGCTGTCCGAGGCGGAGATCGTGTCGGTGCTCCCAGGACCGACGATCAACGACACGGTGTACGAGAACGACCAGTACGTGATCAACGAGACGCGGCAGGATGTGCCCGTCGGGATGATCTACTACGTCACCGTCGAGTGACGTTCACGAGATCGGGGCGCCCCTTTCTAGGGGCGCCCCTTTTTCTGTGGGTGTGCCGCTGACAAATAGAGACCCATTGCGCGGACGAGAAAAGACAGCGTCCGCTGAAAATCTGACGACTTTCTGACCTGGGGCTGACGGTGTGCGCCCGCGCCGACGGGTGCCCCATTTCGGTTCGCCCGTGTCAACCTCTGCCGGCCCGGCGTAAACAATCGCTAAGTTGTCGGTGAGCCGAGTACGGTTCCCGGGCCGAGTCGAGAGATCGTTGAGTCATGCGAGTTGACGGACGTGAGATTGCCGTAACAGGCAGCTTGCTTCAGCCGTTGATCCGCCGCACCAACGACATCCTGCGGCTGGCGCTGTCCGGCATTTTCCTGCTCATCGTCGTGACCAGCTCGCTGATCACCCGATACGAGTGGGAGACGCTGGAGCGGTCGATCTCCGAGATCATCGGTGTGCTCACCCCGACGCAGTCCAACACCGTCTACCTCATCTATGGCGTGGCGATCTTCGCGTTGCCGTTCGTGATCCTGATCGGTCTGATCGCCTCACGGCAATGGAAGCTGTTGGGCGCCTACGCCGCGGCCGGACTCATCGCACTGCTGCTGTTGTCGATCACCGGAAACGGCATCGCCGCGCCACGCTGGCACTTCGATCTGTCCGACCGCCTGGACACGGTGTTGTCGCAGTTCCTCGACGACCCGCGGTGGATCGCGATGCTGGCGGCGGTGCTGACGGTGTCCGGGCCGTGGCTGCCGGCCCGCTGGCGGCACTGGTGGTGGGCGCTGCTGCTGGCGTTCGTGCCGATCCATCTGGTCGTCAGCGCCGTCGTACCGGCCCGTTCGCTGCTGGGTCTGGCCGTCGGCTGGTTCGTCGGGGCGCTGGTGGTGCTGGTGGTGGGCACGCCGGCCCTGGAGGTGCCGCTGGACGGTGCGGTGCGGGCGATGGCGCGCCGCGGGTTCACGGTGTCGGCGCTGGCTGTGCTGCGCCCGGCCGGTCGTGGCCCCATGCTGCTGTCCGCGCGGCGCGATCCCGGCGACGGCGACGAGGCGCGCGCCGCCGTGGTCGAGTTGTACGGTCCGCATCAACGGGGTGGCGGCTTTCTGCGACAGTTCTGGCGCAAGGTCCGGCTGCGCGACAGCGAGACGGCGCCGATCCAGCCCTCGATGCGCCGGGCGGTGGAACATCGCGCGCTGATGGCCATCGCCGTCGGTGACCTCGCGTTGTCGAACACCACGCCGATCGCGGTGGCGGCGCTCGAGCGCGGCTGGACGCTGTATGCACACCACCCCGCTGCGGGCCTCGACCTGCCCCGGTGCACCGACACCACCCCGGTCGCGCGGGTGTGGGACTCGCTGGCGATGCTGCACAGCCAGCAGATCTCGCACGGTGACCTGCGCGCCAAAGAGATCACGGTGGTCGAAGGCACCCCGATGTTCGGCGGGTTCGCCCACGCCGAGTACGGGGCCTCGGAGGCGCATCTGCACACCGACATCGCCCAACTGCTGATCACCACCAGTGACCTTTACGGCGCCGAGGACGCGGTGGCGGCGGCGATCACGGTGTTCGGCAACGAGGCGGTGCTCGCCGCGTCGCGGCGGCTGACCAAGGTGGCGATGCCCAAGCGGGTCCGCGACGCGGTCAGCGACGCGGGGTCCGTCATGGCGGCGGCTCGAGACGAGGTCAAAAGCCAGACCGGGGCCGACCAGATCACCACCGCGACGATCACCCGGTTCACCCGCAACCAGATCATCCAAATGGTGTTGCTGGTGGCGCTCGTGTACGTCGCCTACCCGTTCATCAGCTCGGTGCCGGTGTTCTTCTCCGAGTTGCGCAACGCGAACTGGTGGTGGGCGCTGGCTGGGTTGGCAGTCTCGGCGCTGAAGTACGTCGGCGCCGCTGCGGCGTTGTGGGCGTGTGCCGACGGGCTGGTCAAGTTCCGCACGCTGACGATCATGCAGGTGGCCAACACCTTTGCGGCGACGACGACCCCGGCCGGGGTGGGCGGACTGGCGTTGAGCACGCGCTTCCTGCAGAAGGGTGGGCTCGGCGCGTTGCGGGCCACCACCGCGGTGGCGCTGCAGCAGTCGGTGCAGGTGCTCACCCACATCACGTTGCTGGTGTTCTTCAGTGCCGCAGCGGGCGCGTCGGCGGACCTGTCGCAGTTCGTGCCGAGCACGACGGTGATCTATCTGATCGCCGGCGCCGCGTTGGGCGCGGTAGGGGTGTTTCTGATCGTGCCGAAGCTGCGGCGCTGGCTGGGCAGTTCACTGCGGCCGCGGCTCAAGGAGGTCATCGACGATCTGGTGGTGCTCGCCCGCGAGCCCAAACGGCTTGCGGTGATCATCCTGGGTTGCGCCACAACGACACTCGGCTCTGCGCTGGCGCTGTGGGCCAGCATCGAAGCATTCGGCGGTGACGTGAACTTCGTGACCGTGACGATCGTGACGATGGTCGGCGGGACGCTGGCGTCGGCCGCCCCGACACCGGGCGGGGTGGGGGCCGTCGAAGCGGCGCTGATCGGCGGCTTGGCCGCGTTCGGGGTGTCCGCGGCGGTGGCGGTGCCCGCCGTGCTGCTCTACCGAATCCTGACGTGCTGGTTGCCGGTGTTCCTGGGCTGGCCCATCATGCGGTGGCTGACCCGCAAGCAGATGATCTAGCACCACCCGCCGGCCCCCGCGAACGTGCGTTCCCTGTCGCTGTCGTGCGCCCGGCGCTACCGGGAATGCACGTTCGCGGCCGGGTCACCGGAGGCGATACCTGCGCGCTACCGGGAGTAATCTCCCCGAAACCCAGGCGTGGTTTCCTCTCATCAGACGTTGTTTCCTGACAGAGATCATGCTGGAGGCCTGATGACGAGTACCGCCGCGCCGACCTTCCTGGTGACGTCCGGGTTCTGGAAGACCCTGCCCCAGATGCCGCTGGAGCAGTACCCCGGCACCGAAGGATTCATCGACGACGTCTATGCCAACCCCAACGGGGTGCCCATGTGCTCGGGCTACTTCGAACTGCGCAACACCGATGCGCCGCTGGACTACTACTACGACTACGACGAGATGAAGATCGTCCTCGAGGGCGAGTTCCGGCTGGAGAACGTCGACACCGGGCAGGTCGAGATCGCCCGCGCAAAGGACGCGATCTTCTTCCCGAAGGGGTCCCGAATCCTGTTCTCCACGCCCGATCGTGCGCTGGCGTTCTACGTCGGCTACCGCTCCTTCGCCCCCTGACACCGCCGCAGCAGGAATGCGCGCACGTGCCGGCCTCGACGACCCGGTCGAGCGGTTCCGAGTCCGCCCGGGGGCGGTCACCGCACTGCGGGTCTGCGGCGGCGACCGCGTCGACGTCATCGATCCGCATGGCCGCCAGCCGGCCGAACTGACCGTGTTGTCCGCCGATCCCGCCGCGGTGCCCGGCACCGTACCCGACGCCCCAGCCAGTGTGCTGCGGCGGCTGGTCGCCGGGCCCGACGAGGAGGGCTTCGCCGCGGCACGAATTCTGACGCTGCTGTCTCAGCATCGGATCGACCAGCATGCCGCCGTGGCGACGCGGCTGTTCGACGGTCGTTCGCCCGCCGGTGCGCGGGCCGGTTTCGGCGTCGACGCCGACGCCGTGGTGCTGGTCGCCGCACCCGCGTCGCCGATGTCGCCGGCCGCGGAGGATCCGAACCCGCCGTCGGAGGTCTGGGTCGAGGTGCGCCGCGCCGACCCGCGCCGCCTCGAGCCCGCCGAGCTGCCCGAGCCGCTGGCCGAACCGTTGTACGACATGCGCATCGACGCCAGGACCGCCTCGGCCTACGAGGTTCGCGCCGGACAGTTCATCCAGGTCATCGATGTCCAGGGCAGGCAGTGCTCGGATTTCCTGGCCTTCGACGCCCACTCGCTGCACGACGGCACCGAGTACGGCCTCGACGCCACCACCACCCGCACCGTCGGGGGCGGCGCCTACCCGCGTCCGGGGTTGGCGGGCAAGTTCTTCGACCCGCGAGCCCGTCCCCTCGTCGAGGTGGTCCGCGACACCGTGGGTCGCCACGATACGTTCGCCCTGGCCTGCACCGCCAAGTACTACGCCGACCTGGGCTACCCGGGCCACGTGAACTGCACCGACAACTTCAACGCCACGCTGTCGCGGTTCGGCGTGACAGCCCGCGCCGGCTGGCCGGCGCTGAACCTGTTCTACAACACGGCGTTCGACGCCGACCACCAGCTGATCAGCGACGAACCGTGGTCCCGGGCCGGCGATTACGTGCTGTTCCGGGCCTGCACCGACCTGGTGTGCGCCTCGTCGGCCTGCCCGGACGACATCGACCCGTCCAACGGCTGGATGCCGACCGACATCCACGTCCGCGTCTACGACTCCACGAGGAGGTTCTCCGTGGCGCTGGGACATCGGCTGACGCCCGACGCCGACACGGTGCTCACCAGGCCGACCGCCTTCGCGACGCGCACCCGCGCGCTGACGCAACAGTTCAGTGAGTACCGCGGCTACTGGTTGCCCACCGCGTACGACAACTTCGGCCCGCAGCACGAGTACTGGGCGTGCCGCGAACGGGCCGCGGTGATGGACCTGTCGGCGCTGCGCAAGTTCGAGATCCTCGGCCCCGACGCCGAAGCGTTGTTGCAGGCCACGCTGACCCGCAACATCCGCCGGCTGGCGCGCGGACAGGTCGTCTACTCCGCGATGTGCACCGAGGCCGGTGGTGTGATCGACGACTGCACGGTGCTGCGGCTGGGCGAGAACAACTTCCGATTCATCGGCGGCGACCCCTACGACGGGGTCTGGTTGCGGGAGCAGGCGGACCGGTTGGGCCTGCGCCAGGTGTGGATCAAGGACTCCACCGATCACCTGCACAACCTCGCCGTCCAGGGCCCCGCCAGCCGCGACCTGCTCGCCGAACTAATCTGGACCCCGCCGACCCAGCCCGCGCTGCCCGAGCTGGGGTGGTTCCGGTTCCTGATCGGCCGGCTGGGTGGGCCTGACGGCGTGCCGCTGGTGATCTCGCGCACCGGGTACACCGGCGAGCTGGGCTACGAACTGTGGATGCACCCTGACACCGGCGAGACGGTGTGGGATGCGGTGTGGGAAGCCGGGCAGCCGTACGGGCTCGCCCCCTTGGGTCTCGAGGCGCTGGAGCTGCTGCGGGTGGAGTCGGGACTGGTCGCCGCGGGCCACGAGTTCGACGACCAGACCGACCCGTTCGAGGCCGGCATCGGCTTCACCGTCCCGCTGAAGTCGAAGACCGACGACTTCGTCGGCCGCGCCGCTCTGCTCGAACGGCAGGCGCACCCACAGCGACTCCTCGTCGGGCTGCGGCTGGACGGCAACGACCTCGCCGGCCATGGCGACTGCGTGCATGTCGGGCGATTTCAGGTGGGGGTGGTGACCAGCGGCGCCCGTTCTCCAGCACTGGGTTCCAGTATCGCGTTGTGCCGCATAGCCGTTCAGTACGCCGAACCCGGTACCCGCGTCGAGGTCGGCAAGCTGGACGGGCACCGCAAGCGACTCGGCGCCACCGTCACCACGTTGCCGTTCTACGACCCGGACAAGTCCCGGCCCCGTTCCTGACACCGTCCACTCCGTCGACTACCAGGAGGAACCATGACCCGAACCGCCGTGATCGGCGCAGGCCCGTGCGGTCTCGCCCAACTGCATGCCTTCGAACAGGCGCGCCTGGCGGGCGCTGACATCGGTGAGATCGTGTGCTTCGAGAAGCAGAGCGACTGGGGCGGGTTGTGGAACTACACCTGGCGCACCGGACTCGACGAGCGCGGAGATCCCGTGCACGGCAGCATGTACCGCTATCTGTGGTCCAACGGACCCAAGGAGTGTCTGGAGTTCTCCGACTACACCTTCGACGAGCACTTCGGCCGCCCGATACCGTCGTTCCCGCCGCGCGAGGTGCTCTACGACTACATCGTCGGCCGCGCGAAGAAAAGCGATGTGCGCCAGTACATCCAGTTCGAGTCGCCGGTGCGAGCTGTGTCGTTCGACGGAGCCGCCCAGACGTTCGAGGTGACGGTGCAGACGTGGGAGCCGTCCGGGGACAGCGTGCTGCGCACCGAGTCCTTCGACCATGTGATCGTCGCAACCGGACACTTCTCCACCCCGAACGTGCCCGAGTATCCCGGTTTCGACCGATTCCCCGGACGCATCCTGCACTCCCACGACTTCCGCGACGCCGCCGAGTTCACCGGCAAGGACCTGTTGATTCTGGGCAGCAGCTACTCGGCAGAGGACATCGCGCTGCAGGCACTGAAGTACGGAGCCGCGTCGATCACCGTGGCCTACCGCACCGCCGCCATGGGCTTCGACTGGCCCGACGGCATCACCGAGGTTCCCGCGTTACGTCATCTCGAGGGCCACACAGCGCATTTCACCGATGGCACCAGCCGCGACGTCGATGCCGTCGTCCTGTGCACCGGTTACCTGCACCATTTCCCGTTCATCGACGCGGAACTGCGACTGAGCACCCCGAACAACCTCTACCCCGACGGCTTGTACAAGGGCGTGGCCTGGACCGCCAATCCGCGGTTGATGTATCTCGGCATGCAGGACCAGTACTACACGTTCACCATGTTCGACGCGCAGGCATTCGTCGCCCGCGACCTCGTATTGGGCCGGTTGCCGTCGCCGTCGCCGCAGGAGATGGCGGCCGACGTGGCCGCGTGGCGGGACCGGTACGCGCGGGTCGACAGCATAATGGAGCAGATCGACTTCCAGACCGAGTACGTGCGCGACCTGATGACGTTGACCGACTATCCGTCGTTCGATCTCGACCTGGTCCGGCAACACTTCGTCGAGTGGGAGCACGACAAGGACGAGAGCATCACCGGCTACCGGGACAAGTCGTTCGCCTCACCGTGCACGGGCAGCGTGGGACCGACACCGAGCACGACCTGGTGGGATGAGCCCGACGACAGCCTTGCGCGGTTTCTGCAGCGTTAGCAGAGGACGCCGGCGAACACGGCGCCGGTGACGAGCGCGACGACGATCGCGACCGTGGGCATACCGCTGGACAGTGCCACGACCACGCCGGCGATCGCTGCGATCAGGATCAGGCTCAGCAGCGTGGCGAGCAGCCAGTTGGCCGAGTGGGAAGCGTGTGCCGGCCGTGAGGTCTCGCTTTGCTGCGGGATCATCGCGCCTTCGCCAATTCCAACCATGGCCGCCCTTTCTGTGACTGCGGACACACTATAACCCGGGCATGGCGCAGATCACACGGATGCGCCCGAGTTTGTGACCTTTGCGTCGATTTCGAAAGCCCAACTAACAGAACTGATTAGCGGTGCTAATCGGATCGGGATGCTTCGGTACGTTGGGTCCGATGGTGATCGCGAGGCTGGCTGCGCTGGTGGCCGTGACCGCAGTGCTGGTCCAGTGCGCGCCCGATCCGGGGCCCCCGGCCACGCCGTCACCGGCCAGCCCGACGGCAGCCGAACCGGCACCGGAGACGTTCCGCACCGTTCCGCGGCCGCCGCCGCTTCCACCTCCGCCGACGGCCGGCCCGGCCGTGATCAGCTCCGTCACGGCTGCTGATCTGGGCAGCACCTGGCAGCCGGGTTGCCCCCTGCCCCCGGAGCGACTGCGGCAGGTCGAGCTCGACTACCGGGGTTTCGACGGACAGACCCGCCGCGGCCAGCTGGTCGTCCACGAGGATCTGACCGACGAGGTCGTCGCCGTCTTCGCCGAGCTCTACCGCATCGGCTATCCCATCGAGCGGATGCGCACGGTCGAGAACTACCCCGACGCCGATGACGAGCTGTCGATGCGAGACAACAACACCTCGGCGTTCAACTGCCGCGATATCCCCGGAACCGGGCAGTGGTCGTATCACGCCTACGGCCGGGCGATCGACGTCAACCCGCGGCTGAACCCCTTCGTGGATCGCCGCGGCGACTACCAGCCGGCCAACGCCGCCCCGTGGGTCGACCGCACCCGCACCGAACCAGGCATGCTGCACGACGGCGACGCCGCGGTGCTCGCGTTCACCGACCGCGGCTGGACCTGGGGTGGGCACTGGCGTACGCCGCTGGACTACCAGCATTTCGAGCTTCCCTGACCAAATGCTGACGGGTCGCTGATCAGGTGAACCCCCGCGCGGGCTTGCGGTAGCGTAAATTTGGGCGCCGTCAAGGAGCGGAGGTTGCCCTGCTTCATCGAATGACTCTGCTGGCCTTGGCCGTGCCGCGACGCATCATCGCCGCTGCGGCCGCGCTGACGGTCGCGTTGGCCGTGTTCGGCGTGCCCGTCGCCAATCACCTCTCCCCCAGCGGGTTTCAGGACCCGGGTTCCGAATCCGCCAGCGCGGCAAGGCTCCTCACCGAACATTTCGGCCGCGGTGACGTCGAGATGGTCATCGTGGTGTCCTCCCCCGACGGGGTGGACAGCCCCGCCGTGAGCACCGTCGCCCGGGACATCGTCACCGCACTCGACGAGAATCCGCACGTCGCCGAGATCTCCTCGGCCTGGTCCTCTCCCGTCGCACCGGACC
>Ga0310345_10003922_pt1 | contig 13795 bp, 12 predicted proteins | sample HC15DNA20500_MG_FD_204667 | JGI IMG/M metagenome (GOLD analysis project Ga0310345, IMG submission 204667) | Marine microbial communities from station ALOHA, North Pacific Subtropical Gyre - HC15-DNA-20-500_MG | ecosystem: Environmental > Aquatic > Marine > Oceanic | place: Pacific Ocean: North... | reverse complement strand
GGCATCGGCGTCGCGGATCTCCTGCAAAGGGCACAAGTCCTTGCCGATCTTCTCGTGCCTGTTTCGGCCGTGGCCTTTTCCCCAGCGCTTCGGAAGCATCCAGACCTGGAAGAGGAACTCGAAGGACTGCTCGAGCACGATCGAAGCCACGGGCACGTCCCCGAAATACGCCAGGGCGACTTTCCCGATAACCCGGATCTTGATTTCCACGTCATGCGGGGCCTCTTCGCAGGCCTTCTCGATCGCCTCCGACAGCAGCATGGGCGGCTTCATGGCCTCCCGGGTCGGGTTCAGCCCATGATCGATCAGCAGATCCCGCCCGACATCGAGCGGGTCGTCGAAGTCGCGCTCGACCCGGGCGCTCAAGTCGTTGAGCCGGCGCAGGAGGGAGAGCACTTGCCGAGCAACCGCTGGCGCCTCGACGGCCTCCGGGCCGAGGCCGTTTTGACGCGCGATCTCTCCGGCGAACGTGGAGGCCACCGACCAGTCCCTGGCCCGCTGAGCGTCCCGGATGCGTCCGGTCTCTTTGTCGATCCGGCCCAAATAGGACTCGGGAATCTCGGTCACAGACCCGCTCTCCTGACGGGCGATCATGCCAGCCACAGCCCGCCGCACAATCTCTTTCAGCATCGCCTGAACCCGGGCCTCGCTGACCGGGCTGTCCTGTAGTTCTTCGAGCACGTGCTTCTCTCCTGCCTCGACCGCGGAGAGCATGTCGGCCGACCGCTTTACCGCTTCGGCGAGGAGGTGGGTGCGGAGCGAAACCGACAGAAACGCGGGCGCACCGAGACAGCGGATTTTTTCAGGCCAGCGCCGCCGGAAATAGAAGATCCCGTTTCTGCGAACGAGGTGAAGCCCCCACTTTCTCGACGGTTCGCGCGGTCTACACCCCGCACGATGTGAACCAGTTTGTGAACCACCACGACGTGGAGACGGGAGGCTGGCCGCTTGATCAACGGCTATCCCATTGGGTAGTATGCAATTTTTCGATGACATTGGCTGGGGTGGTAGGATTCGAACCTACGGTACACGGTACCAAAAACCGCTGCCTTACCGCTTGGCTACACCCCAACGTGGGCGGGTATTTACGCGGTGACGGCAGGCACCGCAAGACCCCTTTCCGGCTTTTTCTGTCCGCGCCCCCATGCTTTCCGGAAGGTCACTCCGTCGGGGCCTCACGGCGCAGGAGGTCCGGGTTGCCCTGCGTGCGCTCCTCGTCGACGATCGCTTCCAGTTCGTGTTCGGCCTGCGCCTCCACGTTCATCGTCGCCTCCGGCACCGCGGCAGGCGAAGGCGCAGTCGGCCGGACGGGGCGGTGGCCGTCGCTGAGGCCCTCGCCGCCCGCGCCGATCAGGCGGAAGGTGGGCTCCGGCATCTCGATCCCCGCCTCGGTCAGCGCGGCCATGGCAAGGCGGATCGCCTCGCCCCGGGCGGCGGGCAGGGACGTCTGGTTCTGGTCGATCCAGCCGGTCAGCCGCAGCGTCACGGTGCTGTCGCCGACGCCCTCGATCCAGGCGTTCGGCGCGGGGATCTTCAAGGTGAAGGGCAGGGCGGCGAGCGTCTCCTGCGCGACGGTCACGGCACGGGCAAGGTCGGCGTCCGGGGCGAGGCCGAGGTCGAAGAGAAAGCGCCGCTCCGCGTTCCGGGTGTAGTTGACGATCCGGCTCTTGAAGACGGTGGCGTTCGGGATGCGGATGTGATTGCCGTCCCATGACAGGAGGATCGTCGCGCGGGAGGTCAGGCGGATCACCTTGCCCTCGTCGCCGTTGATCTCCACCGCATCGTTGGGGCGGAAGGGCTGGCGGACCGAAAGCATGACGGAGGCGATGAAGTTCTCGACAGTGTCCTTGACCGCGAAGCCGAGTGCGAGCCCGATGATCCCCGCCGCGCCCAGGATCGTGCCTAGGAGCGCCGTCGCGTTCAGGATGTCGAGCGCCACGACCATCCCCGCCACGCCGAAGGCCAGCCTGACCACCTGCCGGTAGATGTCGGCGATGAAGGCGTTCGGGGCGAGCCGGTCCCACGGCTGTGTCATCCGGGCCAGCAGGACGCCGATGGTCACGACGACCATGAAGGCCAGCAGCGCCACGCCGAAGAGCGGCAGGTAGGCCACCGCCTGCGACGTCCGGTCGTAGAAGCGGTCCAGCGCCGGGTCGAGGCGGCGGACCACGTCCGTCGTCTCCTGCACCTCGTTGCGGATCGCGACAACGCCGGCGATGCGGCTCACGATCTGATTCAGCCGATGCGCCGAGACCGCGTCCAGCACGGTGCCGCGCAGGGTGACGATGCCGGACATGACCGAGACAGTCACGTCGTCGTAGCCGCCGATCTCGCGCAGGATGGCGCGGATGCGATTGGCGATGGCGGCGTCGGTTTCGCGGTCATCCTCCACCTCGATGGTGCCGGAGGGCTGGTCGCCCTCCTGCGCAACCAGCGGCAGCGGGGTGAGAAGGAGGGCGAGGAGCAGCGCGAGGAGACGCGGAAAGACGGGCATCGGGTGTCCGGAGCTGGTGAAAACCGGGTCATCCTAGCCGCGCGACCCCGCCGCGCAAGACGCAAGCGGCGGCTTTCGCTACATCTCTGAAATCGGCCCCTCAGATCGGCCGGAGCCCGTCACTCGCGGATTTCGTCCGCCCCGACGCCCCAAAGCCCGGTCTTCGCGGCCCATCCCCGGTGCGATCCGACGCGGAGGTAGCACCATTCTGCGCCGCATTCGCCCAGCCGGGCGACGACGTTCTGCTCCAGCCGCGCCACCACCTTCGCCTGCGGGTCGGGCCGCATCCGCAGCTCGGTCATCTGGTCCTGCACCAGCACGGTCCGGTTGCCGCTGAGCAGGGAATAGTGGACCCAGCCGCCCATGCCGTCCTGATCCAGCACCCGGCGCCAGTGGCCGTATTCGGCGACGATCTCAAGCGGCATGTCCTGCCGGGTGAAGACCCAGTCGATCCGGTGTGTCAGGCTCGGCCCCCGGCGCACGTTGCTTTCGCGGGCCTTCATCGAGACAAAGCGCGGCAGGGGCAGGTTGGTTTCCGGACCGATCGCCTGCGCGCGGTCGGGTTCGTCGGGCGCATCGGGAGGATCCTGCGGCGCCAGCGCCGCGCTTTCGACATGCTCCTGCGCGGAGACGGCGGGCGCCCCGAAGCCCCACGCCAGCACGGAGGCCAGAGCGGCGAGGACCGCTGCGTTCTTGGTCATGGTGTCAGCCCGATACTGCCTGTTCTTCGGTGCCGGTTCTTGTGCCGGTCGCCTCGTTGATGCACTTTGCCAGCAAGCCGCAAGGGTTGGAAGTTGCCGGAGGAACCGAATGCCATCTGAACGTCTGAGTGTTGTCGTTACGCGACGCCTGCCCGAGCCGGTCGAGGCCCGGATGCGGGAACTCTTCGACGTCCGTTTCGGAGAACCGGACCGCCCGATGACCCGCGACGAACTGGCCGGGGCGATGCGCGACGCCGACGTTCTGGTGACCAACCTGCGCGACCGGATCGACCAGACGCTGATCGCGCAGGCCGGGCCGAATTTCCGCCTGATCGCCAACTACGGGGCGGGCGTGGACCATATCGACGTCGCCACCTGCCGCCAGCGCGGCATCCTGGTGTCGAACACGCCGGGCGTGGTCACCGACGACACCGCCGACATGGCGATGGCGCTGATCCTCGCCGTCACTCGGCGCATCCCCGAGGGGTTGGCCCGGATGCAGTCGGACGATTGGGACGGCTGGTCGCCCGACGCGCTGAACGGCGGCCGGATCGCGGGCCGGCGGATCGGGATTCTCGGCATGGGCCGGATCGGGCGGGCGCTGGCGCAGCGGGCCAGCGCCTTCGGGATGCAGGTGCATTACCACAACCGCCGCCGTCTCCGCCCCGAGATCGAGGAGGAATACAAGGCGCGCTACTGGGAGAGCCTGGACCAGATGGTCGCGCGGATGGACGTGATTTCCGTCAACTGTCCGCATACGCCCTCGACCTTCCACCTGATGAACGCCCGGCGGCTCAAGCTGATGAAGCCCGAGGCGGTGATCGTGAACACCTCCCGCGGGGAGGTCATCGACCAGAATGCGCTGACGCGACTGCTCAAGGCCGGCGGGATCGCGGGGGCGGGGCTGGACGTGTACGAATTCGGGCAGGTCAACGACGAGCTGCGCAGCCTCAAGAATGTGGTGATGCTGCCGCACATGGGGTCGGCCACGACCGAAGGCCGGATCGAGATGGGCGAGAAGGTCATCATCAACATCAAGACCTTCGCCGACGGGCACCGCCCGCCGGATCAGGTCGTGCCGGGTACGCTGTGACCGACCGGCCCCGCCGCGCGGGCGATCCTCCGCTCAAGGCGGAGGCGCCCCGCCGAGGCACGCAGCCGCTCAGTGCCGATCCACGTTACCGCGACCCGCCGCGGCGCGCCCGGGGTGCGCGGCCGCTGATCGGGATGCTGGCGCTGGTGCTCGCCCTTGGCTTCGCGCTGCTGGCGACCGTGCCGCGGGTGAACCCGCTGGTCGGGCAGGCCGAGGCGTTCCAGCGCGACATCGCCGTGGCGGCGGGGGCCACCTATATCTCGCTGCGCGCGATCAATGCCGCGCTGTCCTTTGCGCAGGAGGTCGAGGTGGGCGGATCGGTCGTCGTCTCGGGCTCGATCCAGCCGCTGAAATGGCTCGAGCCGGTGGACGACACAGTCGAACGCGTCTCGGGCCTGATCTTCGCCGTGGCGGTGCTGACCGGGGTGCTGTCGATCTCCATGGCGCCCACTGTGGCGGCGGGCTGCGTGCTGCTGGCGGTGGCTCTCGTCGGGCGCTGCACCTGCGAGGTGGCGCCGGGCGGGTGGCACGCCACGCCCGGGCCCCTGCGCCACGCCTTCGGCGGCTGCGGCGCCATCGGGTTCGCCTTGGCCGTGGCCCTGCCGCTGGCCTTCGTTCTGGGGCTCTGGGGCGGCGAGCTTCTGACGCAGGAGGCGCTGGCCGAGGCGAACGCGACGCTGGAGCGGATCGGCGGGCAGGCGGAGCAGCTGATCGGCCTCGACCGCGACGGCGCGGCCGAGCGCAACTGGCTGGACACGATCGAGGCCTACCGGGGCGCCGCCGGGGTCTTCTGGAACAACGCCGACGACCTGCTGGCCGCCTCGCTCAGCCTGACCGGCATCTTCCTGCTGCGCATGATCATCCTGCCCGCCCTGACGCTGCTCGTGGTGCTGCGCACCTCGTGGCACCTGATGGGGCGCGGCCACTGAGGCGGGATGCGGCTGTTCCTCGCCCTCGACCTGCCGGACACGGAGCGCGAAGCGCTGGCCGCTGTGCAGGGCGACCTGACGGTCGGCCGCAAGATGGACCCCGATACCTTCCACCTGACGCTCGCCTTTCTGGGCGAGCAGGACGAGGCGACGGCGGCAGAGCTTGATCTGGAACTGCAGGCGCTTGCGGAGCCGGGGTTCGACCTGACGCTCTCGGGGCTGGACACCTTCGGCGGCGCCACCCCGGCGGTGCTGTTCGCCGGGGTGGCCGAGGCCGGACCGGTGACCGACCTGCACCACGCCGTCCGGCGCAGAATCCGCGCGGCAGGGATCGAATTGTCCCGCGAACGGTTTCGCCCGCATGTCACGCTGGCACGGTTCCGCAAGCGGATCCGGGCGGAGGAGCTAGACGCGCTCCGGCTCTTTCTGGCGCGGAATGCGGGATATCGGGGCGAGAGCTTTTCGGTGCGGGATGTCGTGCTCTACGAAAGCGAACTGCTGAGCGAGGGGGCGGTGCACACGGAGCTCGCCCGCTACCCGCTCGCACCCCCGTCGATGTGACGGGGCGGCGGGGGCTGGCCGGCGGGCCGGGCTGATGACCTACACCTTTCGTGAAAGCGTGGGACCCACCGGTGGGCCGGGCTTCAGCCCGGCGTGGTCTTGCCGGCCCAAATCCAGGACCCACGGCATCACCGGTTCGCGCCGGGAACCCAGAGCACGTCCGCCGCGCCGTTGTCGTTGGCCACCCGAGAGGCCACGAAGAACCAGTCCGACAGGCGGTTGAGGTAGCGCACGGCCTCGGGGTTGCAGCCCTCCTCGGCCATGAGCGCCACCGCCAGCCGCTCCGCCCGGCGCGACACCGTCCGGCAGAGGTGGAGCTGCGCCGACAGCGCCGTGCCGCCGGGCAGCACGAAGCTGCGGAGGGGCTTCAGCGCCGCGTTCATTGCGTCGATTTCGCGCTCCAGCCGTTCTACCTGGCTCGCGAGCATGCGGAGCGGAGTGTATTCCGCCTCGCCGTCCTTCTCCATGTCCGGCCGGCAGAGATCGGCGCCGAGGTCGAACAGGTCGTTCTGGATCGCCGCCAGCCGCGCGTCCATCTCGCCCTCCGCGTGCAGCCGGGCGAGGCCCACGGTGGCGTTGGTCTCGTCCGACGTGCCGTAGGTTTCCACCCGCAGCGACGGCTTCGGCACCCGCGTTCCATCGCCGAGCGCGGTTTCTCCGGCATCCCCGGTCCGCGTGTAGATCTTGTTCAGAACGACCATCAGTTCCCCCCTCTCAGCCAGACGAAGAGCACGATCAGGACCACCGCCACGAACTGCGCGGCAATCCGCAACTGCATCACCTTGTTGGATTTCTTGCCGTCGACGCCGCGCGCGAAGCCGCCGATCCCGTACAGCAGGACCGCCGCGACTGCCAGAACGGAGGCGACGACGATGAAGAAGAAGGGGTCGATAGACATGGCGTGGCTCCTCGGCTCTCCCCTCCCACTTAGGCGAGCGGCGGGGGAATGCGAACAGGTTATTTCCGCGCAGGGGGTCAGACGCGGGCGGTGATCGCCTCCACCAGCGCGCCGGGCAGCAGCCGCCGCGCCCACCAGGTCGCCTTGGCGGGAATCGTCACGCGATACCGGGCGCGGGGGCGCCGCGCCTCGAGCGCGCGGATCACCGCCCGCGTCACCGCCGCGGCGGGCAGCTCGAACGCGTCCTTGCCGCCTGCGCCGTACAGCCGGGGGAGCAGGTCGGCGCGGTACATGTCGGCCCGGGCGGAGCTCTTCCAGTCGATCCACCGTTCGAACACCGCGCGGCCCTTGATCCGGAAGTCGCTGGTGATCGGCCCCGGTTCGATCAGCACCACCTCGATCGGCTCGCCCCGCATCTCCAGCCGCAGCGTTTCGGTCAGCCCTTCCAGCGCGTGCTTCGAGGCGATGTAGGCCCCGCGCCAGCGCATAACGCCGTATCCGAGCACGGAGGAGCATTGCAGGATCCGCCCGCCGCCCTGCGCCCGCATCACCGGAATGACGCGCCGGGTAAGGTCATGCCAGCCGAAGACATTGCTTTCGAAGATCTCGCGCAGCCCTTCGACCGGCACATCCTCCACGGCGCCGGTCAGCCCGTGGCCGCCGTTGTTGAAAAGCGCCTCCAGCCGTCCGCCGGTCGCCTCCAGCACCTCGGCCAGACCGGTCGCAATGCTCTCGCCGTCGCCATAGTCGATGCGCGGGCTCTCGAACCCTTCGCTGTGCAGCCGCTCGCAATCCTCGGCCTTCCGGCAGGCGGGAAAGACCCGCCAGCCCCGCGCGCGCAACCCATGCGCGGCATCGAGTCCGATCCCGCTGGAACAGCCGGTGATGAGAATGCTGCGCTCGGCCATTGCGGTGCCCTCCGAAAGCCTTGGTCCCCGCTACCCGAGGGCGGGCGGGGCGGCAATCCCCGTCGCATACCGAGCCGGGACAGCGCCCTATTCGAACGCGAAGGGGCGCCGAAACCGGCGCCCCTGTGTCGATACGGATCCTCTGCTGAACCCGACCGGCTCAGTCGGCCCGGGCCAGAAGGAAATCGGCGATCCAGCCGATGCGCCCGGTCTCTTCGACCCGCAGCTTCACCCAGCCCTCGCCGGGGTCGCGCAGGACCTCGACGCGGTCGCCCTGTCCCAGCCGGCCGAGCACGCCGAAGTTCGTGCCCGGGCCGTTGCGCATGTTGACGCTGCTGCCGGTGACCTCGCGGATGTCGCGGCTTCCGAACAGCGCGACCTTCTCTTCCGAGGCGGATGCCTGCGGCTCCGACGGCGCCACCGGAGTGTCGAGGGCGATCACCTTGAGGGCGCCTTCGCCGATGTTGCGGGGCTTGGCGGGCTCGGCCGAAGCCTGGATGATCTGCGCTTCATTCCCTCCGCTACGGGGCGACATGGTGGCGAAGTTCAGCCCGTCGACGGCGGGGGAGCTTGCGGAGCGGGTGGCGATCGGTTCGGCCTCGGGCACTGCCGCGTTGGCCGCCATCGCTGGCGTGTCCTGAGTTATCGTTGCGGAGGCCATGGCGCCCGCGTCACGCTGCGAGGGAGGCACGAAATCGGCGCCGCCGCTCATTTCCCAAAACACCACGCCCATGAAAAAGAGCGACACCATAATAAAGCGCATGACCGTTCCCTCCGTTGGCAGCCAAGGGCAACGCTTCGAAACAAATAGATGTTCCCGAATATAGCGCGTTTTCCGGCTGACCCACAGTCAGGAATCCCGCCATCGGGCCTTTGTTTCTTGCCGCGCAGGCGCCCCGGTAGTATCACATCATCTATGAGCGAAACGACCGACGACCCCAATATCGGCCAGCCGGAACTGGCAGAACCCCTCCGCCGGGCGATCGGAGAGCGTTATCTGACCTATGCGCTCTCGACGATCATGCATCGCGCGCTGCCCGACGCCCGCGACGGGTTGAAGCCGGTGCACCGCCGGATTCTCTACGCGATGCGCGAACTCAGGCTCTCGGCCACCGGGCGCTTCCGGAAATCCTCGAAGATTTCCGGGGACGTGATGGGGAACTACCACCCGCACGGCGACCAGGCGATCTACGATGCGATGGCGCGGCTGGCGCAGGATTTCAACGTCCGCTACCCGCTGGTGGACGGGCAGGGGAACTTCGGCAACATCGACGGCGACAACCCCGCGGCCTCGCGCTACACCGAGGCCCGGCTGACGGCCATCGCCGAATCGATGATGGAAGGGCTGGCCGAGAACGCGGTCGACTTCCGCGACAATTACGACGGCACACTGACCGAGCCGGTCGTGCTGCCCGCGACCTTCCCGAACCTGCTGGCGAACGGATCCTCCGGGATCGCCGTGGGGATGGCGACGAACATCCCGCCGCACAACATCGCCGAGCTGATAGACGCCTGCCTGCATCTCATCAGGACGCCCGAGGCCCGCGACGAGACCCTGCTGAACTACATCCCCGGACCGGACTTCCCGACCGGCGGGGTGATCGTGGAGCCGCGCGAGACCATCGCGGAGGCCTACCGCACCGGCCGCGGCTCGATCCGGCTGCGCGCCAAGTGGGAGGTCGAGGACCTCGGCCGCGGCACCTGGCAGATCGTGGTGACGGAAATCCCCTATCAGGTGCAGAAGTCGAAGCTGATCGAACGCATCGCCGACCTGATCCAGACCAAGAAGATCCCGATTCTCGCCGACATCCGCGACGAAAGCGCCGACGACATCCGCATGGTTCTGGAGCCGAAGTCGCGTTCGGTCGATCCGGAGCTTCTGATGGGGATGCTGTTCCGCAACTCCGACCTCGAGGTCCGGTTTTCGCTCAACATGAACGTGCTGATCGACGGGGTGACGCCGAAGGTCTGTTCGCTCAAGGAGGTGCTGCGCGCCTTCCTCGACTTCCGGCGCGAGGTGCTGGTGCGCCGGTCGCGGCACCGGATGGCGAAGATCGAAAACCGGTTGGAGGTGCTGGCGGGGCTGATCACCGCCTTCCTGAACCTCGACCGCGTCATCGACATCATCCGCTACGACGATGATCCGAAGGCCGCGCTGATGTACGAGGACTGGTCGCGCGCGCACCAGTCGACGATCCCGCGCGCCGCGGACGAGTCCGACTACCGCTCGCCGCTGGCTGGGGTGGATGTCTCGTCGCTTGTGCTGATCACGGACGCGGATGCCGTGGCCACCGGCGTGCTGGTCGAAAGTGACGACGGCACCCGCGCCGTGCCGTACAGTTTCGCGGGCCGCGAGAACGGGCTGTCGGACGTTCAGGCCGAGGCGATCCTTAACATGCGCCTGCGCAGCCTGCGGCGGCTGGAAGAGGACGCCCTGCTTCGCGAGCGCGACGCGCTGATGGAGGAACGCGCCGGACTGGAGGATCTGCTGGAGAACGAAAGCGTCCAGTGGACCCGCATCTCGGACCAGCTGAAGGAGACGAAGAAGGCCTTCGGCCGCGATTACGTCTTCGGCGCCCGCCGCACCGTTTTTGCCGAGGCTGGCGAGGTCGAGGAGGTGCCGCTCGAAGCGATGATCGAGCGCGAGCCGATCACCGTCGTCTGCTCGAAGATGGGCTGGATCCGGGCGATGAAGGGCCACATCGACCTGGGCTCGGAACTGAAGTTCAAGGACGGGGACGAGGGCCGCTTCGTCTTCCACGCCCAGACGACCGACCGCATCCTGCTTTTCGGATCGAACGGGCGGTTCTACACGATACCGGCCTCCAACCTGCCCGGCGGGCGGGGGATGGGCGAACCTGTGCGCCTGATGGTCGATCTGCCGAACGAGGCCGAGATCGTCACGCTCTTCATTCACGCGCCCGGCCGCAAGCTGATCGTGGCCTCCACGGCGGGCGACGGCTTCCTCGTGCCCGAGGACGAAGTGCTGGCGCAGACCCGGTCCGGCAAGCAGGTGCTGAACGTGAAGGAGGGCGTGCGCGCGCTGCTCTGCAAACCGGCGACGGGCGATTACGTCGCCTGCGTGGGCGAAAACCGCAAGGTGCTGGTCTTCCCGCTGGACGAACTGCCCGAGATGACCCGCGGCAAAGGGGTCCGGCTGCAGAAGTTCAAGGACGGCGGGTTGTCGGACCTGACGAGCTTCGTGCTGGCCGAGGGGCTGTCGTGGAAGGATCCGGCGGGCCGGACACGGACCGAAACCGACCTTGAGGAATGGACCGGCAAACGCGCCTCCGCCGGCCGCATGGCCCCGCGCGGCTTCCCGCGGGACAATCGGTTCACCTGAGCCGGGGCAGGGCCGTCGTCTCGGCGGCCAATGGGCTTGAGCTCGCCTTCAGCTATGCATTCCGGGCGCATCATCGCCGCAGAACCCCGATCTGCCTCCGGCAGATCGGATCGCGCCCGACCCCGCCCCCCAGGGCGGGTGCGATTTCGCGTTGGCGGCGCCACGTTCTCGCGGCTGGAGCTTCAGGGGCTGACGGCGCTAAGTTCGATGCCGCCCTCGGGGCCGGGCGCGATCCGGTGGCGCGGGGTGATGAGGGGGCTCCGGGGGTCAAGCCGGGGGAGGTGAGGCAACACCCCACCCTAAGCTGCTCCGGCTGAAGGGAGTTTATTCGCAGGGTTGAGCGGCACCCTACCTTGGCTCTACCGCCGTTCGTCGTGTCCCCTCACCGCGCCTCCGCCTCAAGCCACACCCCGCCCTCGGGCCGGAGCGTGATAATCATCACCGGCTTCGGCTCCCGCCCCGGCACCTTCCGGAACCGGAACCGCGCCAGCAGGGTGGCAAGGATGATGACCGCCTCCTGCACCGCGAAGCTCGCCCCGATGCAGATCCGGGGCCCGTCCCCGAACGGCAGGTAGGCGTAGCGGTCGATCGCCTTGGGATCGCGGAACCGGGCGGGGCGGAAGGCGTCCGGATCCTCCCAGAGCAGGCGGTTCCGGTGCAGCGCGTAGATCGGGATCATCACCGTGTCGCCGGGCCGGATCTCGCGCCCGCCCAGCTCATCCGCCGCACGCGCCGTGCGCGACACCAGCGCAGCGGGCGGATAGAGCCGCAGCGTTTCGTCCACGATGCGCCGGACGCGGGGCAGGGCGCTCACGTCATCGGCCGTCGCGGCGCGGTCGCCCAGCACGCGGCGGGCCTCCTCGGCGGCGTTCTCCTGCTCGGCGGGCGCGAAGGCGCAGAGATAGAGCGCCCAGGACAAGGTCAGCGCCGTCGTTTCGTGCCCAGCGACGATGAAGGTCAGCAGGTTGTCGCGCAGCTCGCCGGTGTTCATCTGTCGCCGCGTCTCCGGATCTTCGCCCGCGAGCAGCAGGTCGAGCAGGTCCGGCACCCCTTCCGCACCCCGCCTGCGCCGCGCGTCGATGGCGTGGTCGGCCACCGTCTTCATCTCGCGCAGCGCGCGGCCGGACATCATTCGCGCCGGGCGTGGCATCCACTCCGGAAAGCCCAGCATGTCGAAGAGTGAGACGCGACCCGCCTCCGCCACATAGGCGTCAACCGCGCGGTGCACGGCGGCGCGGTCGAACCCCTCGTCGCCCGAAAAGGTCACGTCCGAGATCACGTCGAAGGTGGCCCGGACCATCTCGTCGAACATGTTCACCGCCCGCGGTCCCGCCGCTGCGACCCGCTCCGCGCTCGCCTCCGCCGCGCGGGTCATGTAGGGGCCGAGTGCGGCGACGTTGCGGTGCGAGAAGGCAGGCGCCGCCGCGCGCCGCTGCCAGCGCCAATGCGCGCCCTCGGCGATGAACAGGCTCTCGCCGATGGCGGGGCGCAGCAGGTTCTTCGTCACGCCGGACTTCGGGTAATCTTCCAGCCGCTCCAGCAGCATCCGTCGGATTGCGGGCGGGTCCATCACCATGTGCCAGCGGATGCCGGTCTTGCCCGACACCATGGGCTGGGTCACCGCGATCTGCGGGATGATCGACAGGATGTTCGCCCGCGCCGCACGCAGGCTGGCGAGCAGGCCCAGCGGTTCGGTCACCAGCGGCACGCGCACCGGCAGGTCTGCCGCGGCGTCGGGGGTTGTCAGGGGATACCGGATGGTCATGGCGCCCTCCCTTCGACTGGCAATATAGACACGCCGGGCCCCCGCGCCAGAGCCCGGGGCGTTGCGCCACGGCGGGGGGTGGGGTATCCGGGAACCGGACAACCGACGGAGCCCGACCTTGCGCATCCTCATACTGGCGGCCTTCGTGGCCCTCGCGGCCTGCACCAACTCCAACGACCTGAAGGACCCGACGGCGGATCTGGGCAATTTCCTGCTCGGCCACAACGTCGTGGTCGCGCCCAAGGCGGTGAAGGGGCCGCTGTCGCGCGACGCGACGAAGGAGGAGCTGACCGGCGCGGTGAAGGCCGCGGTGGCCGAACGGTTCGGGCGCTACGACGGCGACAATTACTACCACCTGGGCGTCAGTATCGAAGGCTACAACATCGCGCTGCCGGGGGTCCCGCTCGTGGTCTCGCCGAAATCTGTCCTCATTATCAACGTCTCGGTCTGGGACGACGCGAAGCAGGTCAAGCTGACGCCGGAGCCCAAGCAGATCACCGTCTTCGAAAGCTTTTCGGGCGAAGTCATCCTCGGCTCGGGGCTGACCAAGTCGAAGGAGGAGCAGCTGGCCAACCTCGCGGCCAACGCGGCGAAGGAAATCGAGAACTTCCTGCTGGAAAACCGCGAATGGTTCGGCCCGGCCCCCGCGCCGACCTCGGCCAAGGGCGGCGCCACCGTGCGTCGCACCGCACCGCCGCCGGCCACGACGGCCGCGCCCGCGCCGGCGCCCGCCGCACCCCGGCCCGCCGCCGCGACGCCCGCGACGCAGACGCCCGGCACGGTCCGCGTGGGCGACCAGCTTTACGCGCCGGTGCGGCGCACCGAAACCCCGCTGGTGCCGATCACCTCCGGTCTCTAGGCGCGGCCCTGCCGGTGCTTGATTTTCCCGGCGCGACCCAATAAATGGCGCGCGGAGACGAAACGGGCCCGGCCTGAGTGACAGGCGACGCCCCCCAACGACGAGGCGCCCTAGCCAATGGCAAAGGAAAAGTTCGCGCGGAACAAACCGCACTGCAACATCGGCACGATCGGTCACGTTGACCACGGGAAGACGACGCTGACGGCGGCGATCACCAAGTACTTCGGTGAATTCCGCGCCTACG
>Ga0310345_10003921_pt1 | contig 13798 bp, 15 predicted proteins | sample HC15DNA20500_MG_FD_204667 | JGI IMG/M metagenome (GOLD analysis project Ga0310345, IMG submission 204667) | Marine microbial communities from station ALOHA, North Pacific Subtropical Gyre - HC15-DNA-20-500_MG | ecosystem: Environmental > Aquatic > Marine > Oceanic | place: Pacific Ocean: North... | reverse complement strand
TCCCTTTCGAGGAAGCTGAAGCCTAGTAACTTTACCATCATCGATACTATTATCTGCTATCGGATAATCAATACCAAGTTCATTCTTTAATCTATCCTTTACACTAAATAAGAAATCTTTTAATTGTCCAGTAACTTGGAATCCAAGTTCCATCTCTAACTGTGTATCTAACTTGCCCTTTCCAAACTCATGATATTTTTGTTTTGTACCATCAGGAAGCATAACCTCTTGATTACCTAATCTAGTATTTAGTTTTGCTCTAATTTCTGGAGTTAAATGTTCTATTTGAAATGGTACATGCTTCGAGTCAAGACCTGTCCTCATATATTCAATCATATTATAATAATCTATAAGAGAACGAATATGAGGTTCGCTAACTCTGTCAATAGGTTCGTATGTTAACTTTTCACCTTTTTCATTGACTGGATTTCCCTCTTGGTCATACTTAACCTTGCCAGCTTCCTTTGAAATAATATCCATAAAAGGGGCTAGAGTAGCATTAGTAGCCATGTTGCCACCTTGCATTTTCTTTAATCCATCAACTTCGTTCCAAAAAAGCCATTTAGTTAAATCAGTTCCGTCTTTTAAGGTTGGTTTCAGTCCAGTAATATGAAATAATTCATAATAATCATTGAGATTAGTCTTATCTGGCCTACCGTGATTCCATTCTCCCCTAGAGCGAGTAAAATAAGCACCTATTAATAAATGAGTTAACAATTCTTCAGGAGGTATCCGTGCCCACATACCATCTTTAAACATATCTACATTATTAGCAGCAGCACCCATAGCCATTCTAGGTACAGATTTTCCCATATCCGCAAGCCATGATTTGCCCCACTTACCAAATCCCTTGCTACCAAAAGCTCTAATTTGCTCTGCTAAGTCAACCTTATCAGAATGAGATAAGTCACTTATTTGTTTTCTAAAAGAACCTTCACCCCATTCTACTGGCTTTCCACTCTTAAGAACAAATGTTTGCCCTTTTAATAAATTAGAACCAGCCTTTTCACCTCCATACATAACTCCCAAATACTTATTAAGAGCATCCTTATCCATTTTTTTATAATTGACAGCATTCCATCCTCTAATAAATCTACCTCCCTCTCGTAATGTTCTTTGTCCTCCACCAGCAATTTTTCTAAGGGCTGGGAAAGTAAGAGAAAGATATAATGAATGTTTAAGAGTACTACCCCAGTCCATTTCCTCGCCAGACTTCGCTGACTCTACTGCTCCTGCTAAAGAATTATAAGAAGTTAAAAGAACCATGTCCTGGACTGCCATTCCAACATACTTATTAAGACCTTGCCTAAATGCAGTCTGATTAACTGCTCCCATTGAAGAGGCTACAAGCCTAGAAATAGAATTAATATGTTCGCCATTAGCGATACCTTTTTGAAATTGATTTCCTATTTGTCGAGTAAGAGCCGCTCTTCCAGATGTTACCCCAGCGTCTGTAAGAGCCTGGCTAATAGCAGGATTAACGTGGTTTGAAATACTATCTAATGTTTCTTTACCAGCCCTTCCCTTAGCTGCAATAGAAGCACTTTTTTGCTTCATTAATTTGTCTTTAAAGGTATTCTTTATAGTCTGTTTAACAGTCGCCCCTTGAGCTGAACTAAGACCTTTCTTAACTCCTATTTTAGCAAGTCCTTCTGAGCCTAGCTTTTGAAGAGTTAAATCAACAGCGTCATCTGCTGACTTTGCAAATATTCTTGAAGTACCTTTACCTGTGACATACCCTATTCCCTTACCAAGACCTTTGCTCATAAGACCAAAAGCACCAATCGGGTTTACAAGACCTGCTACCTCGCCAATAGCAGCTGCTATTCTCTCGTTAGTATCCTTCTCAGCCCACGGCCTTCCATATTTTTTTTCTAATTTAGATTCAGTTAGTAAACCTGGGATACCAAGAGTAGAAGATTCAAAGGCATGCCATAAGCCAGTTCCTAAAGCATCTGCCATTGAAGCCTTCCTGCGATAGGTAGGGTCAATTGCGACAAGCTCTTTTCTACGCTCATCTATAATTTTTGATAAATCAGTATCAGAAGCGGCAATACCTTGTTGTTCAAAGTATGTCCGCAGTCTGTCAGTTAATACATCTTGTGGCATTTATTTATTCAAACTATTAAATGCGTCAGTTTCCTCTTGGTCATCAAGAAGCCATTCATTATATAAAGTCTGACCACTACTAATAGCATTTTTTAGTGTTTCGAAGTTTGTGAGAGTTTCAACAAGTCTTTCTCTTTGATATTCTTCCCCACGCCAGTCCCACCAATCGGCATTTCCAATATATTGCCAATCAATATTATTATTCTGTCCTTTTTCATTAAAGAAAAGTCCTAGATTTTTTTCTGCCATGTCCCAAAAGGCTGGGTCTTTCATATAATCAGCAAACTTACCTTTACCAAAATAAGAAGCAGCCCATTGAGAATCATCTTTTTCCCCAACGTCAAAGGCTGCATCAGTCATCTTAGCACCTTTCGGGCCAATTCCCCTCAGGCGGTCAACAAATATTCCTGCTTCAATATCAGCCATCCCGACTTTCTTGCCTGCAGTAACAGATTTATTTTTATGGTATTGTTTCATTGTTGTTAAAAGAACTGTCATTGGGCCTGAATGCTGAGTTACACTTTTTAAATCATCATATGTTTCTTTTCTAAAAGTATCATCAGAAACATCTGAATTAGTCATTTTCTGTGTATAATTTTGCATACCTACAAGTTTACTTCTACCTGTGCCATTCTTATCAAATTGAGAGGCTAATTCTGCTAAAAACTTCTGAGACTGTTCATGTCTAGCCATCTTTGTTTTAGACACTGGGTCTACTCTTATTGGGTCAGTAGCTTTCTGATGTAAAAATCTTTGTTTCCAAATCTCATCAGGATTAGTTAAAACATTACCATCAGCATCTTTTACAATAGCAGTACTTCTTTCATTCCACTCTGACTGCAAATTATTAATGACCTCATTATTCTTAGTAACTGAACTCATAATATTTTCAAAAGCACCCGATTTATAAAAATTACCAAGAACTCTTGGCTCTTCAGCTGCAAACTTTACTTCCCCAACTTGTTTCCCTTCAGGTATCAAACCAGCAGACTCATCTTCTGGGCTATACATAACAGCTGGTTTCCCTTTAGATTTAACATCCTGAAATTCACCAGGAGGAAGAAAGCCTATGCTAACCAAAAATCGAATATCTTTTGCAGCCTGGTCTCCCTGAGCTGTCTTTCCACGAGGGTTAGTAGATTGAATACCATACAACTCTTCTACTTGTCTTAACAAAGATTCCATAGCAGAATAACCTTGCTCTGGATTTATTTGAAAATTAGTTACTGTATCAAAAACTGTTCTTGCAAATGTTTCTGACGCTCCAGCATCCTCAGCGGCATCCCCAAAATAATCTCTATATTCATCTGCCTGCTCTTCTAGATTAGAGAAATTATATTTTGAAGTAAACATAGTAAATGCATCTAGTTTATTTCTATGAGCATCTGCCTTACCTGTGTTAATAATTTCATCAAAATTCGCTTCTATCAGTTGTCTGGATGCTGTTCTTTCTGCTTCAGCAGCCGTGTATTGAGCATGAGCATATCCCATTCCAGTTAGTTTCACATCGAATTCATGCTTTAGTCTGTCTCTTTCAGTTGTTGACTCCTGTATATATTCTTGAAGCTCTAGTGCTGATAAATCAGATAACCTTTGTCTCTCAGTCGCAGACATCTCCCCATACTTTGTTATCTCAAAATCGCTTAATCCCTTCAGCCTTTGACGTTCAGTCGCAGACATTTCACTAAATTCTGTTAATTGTTTTTCATGCTTAAAGCCAGCCTCAGCTATTAGTCTTTCTTGAGTTGACTCATAAACAATCTCATCCATTCTTCTATCAGCTTCAACATCTAACTCTAAAGACCTTTGAAGGTCATCTATATAATCTCTTGTTAAGGTGAAACCTCTCTCTCTTTCACCCTCTAGTTCCTCAAAATCAAGCTTCTGCTGTTGCATTTTGACCTGAGTACCAAGCTCAAGAGTACGAAGAGCTCTCTCAAGTTCTTTATTCTGCTGCTTTTCTTGTACGTCAAGACCTTGTTGTAATATTGCTAATAATTGACTTGCCATTTTTTTACACTATATTTTGATACCATTTAGTTTTTAAATTCCCTCTAGCTCTTTTTAATTCTTCAATTTGCTTTCTAGCTTTATCTTCAAAAGACTCAAACTGAGCATCTGCCATCGCAATAGACCTATCATATCCTCTTGCAAGAGTTTCCTGAGTTATCATTCCTCCTTCTAATACATCTGATTCTGCTTGAGCTATATCAGATTCAACTTCGCCAGATACTAAACCTCCAGTAGCCGCTCTAGCTTGTCCGCCTTTTTTATATATAGCATCAAGAGTTCTTTCATCTTTTACTCCCGCTGTTTGGAAACCTATATCTCTATCTTCCTCAGCAACCTCTTTAGACGCATCTGTTAATTCTTTTGCCGCTGTAATAGACTCTCCTGACGATTCTATTTGCCTATCATAAGCTGCTGACTGTCTTTGAGCCTCTTTTGTTTTTCCAGAAATACCAGCTATCATTTGTATTCCGCCAAGAACTGCTCCAATTGGATTGGCCATGGCTGCTTTGCCTAATACACTACCAGCCAATTTTGTTCCAACCCCTTTTAACAAAGAACCTCCAATTTTAGCTATACCTCCTAGACCAGCTGAAGGTTGACCTCCTGGTAATAAACTAGCTAAAGAATTTCCAAAATCCCCTAAACCAAATTGCTGTCCTCCTTGCATACCAGTTAAATCAGGTAATCCTACTTCTTGTAACTGTTGTTGCTGCCATGGAGTTTGTCTAATACCAACATCAATCATTCCACCATAACCCCAGTTCTGATTTTGACTAGGCATTATTTTTTCTTTCCTTGATTCCAATATTGTAAAGGACTACCCAAACCAAAACTCTTATAGTAGGCTCCGTATTCTTCCATTCCAGCTTTTTGATAATCTTCTATACTAGTTTTTAACATATCCATAATATCAACTTCATATGTTGGTACATCTTCTTTGCCTGGAGGGGCATATGTGGGTACGGTACCAGCGGGATTAACTTCATAAGTGTGAGTTTCATCCATATCTGGAATATTAGGAGCAACTGCAACCTCTTCTCTAGGAGTCATTTGTGATACCAGTTCATCTAGATTTGATTCAATAGCTGAGAAATCAAGCATTTCATACTCACCATTCTCCCCAGCTATCCTATATTGATTCCCAAAATCATTTACGACATTGAGTAAATCTCCATAATCTTTACCAACTCTCTCCTGAACCTTTTGAAAAGATTTAAACTGCGATTTAATTTCTGCAGTATCACCCTTTGCTTCATCCAACATGCCTTTGTATTTATCAAAATCAACACCTTGTTGAGCTAATTCTTTATTTATTTCAGCTTGTTCTGTTAAATATTCACCAGTAAAAACATCTCCACTCTCAGGGTCTTTATATCCAGTCTCTGGGAGAAAACCAGTTTCCCCAAACCATCCACCTTTTTTAGTTACTACCTTTTCATAACCAAGTTTTTCAGCCTCAGCAGTCTCTTTTGTGTCTTGCTCGTCTAGTCTTCTTTGAGACTTAATCATATTAGTAAATTGAGCCATCCCTTCTGTCGATGATTCAAGAGTTGTTAACTGAGTCCCCATATCAGCAATATCCAGTTTAGCCATGGATTCCTCATGGGTGATATCACTCAACTTTTTACCAAGTCCAGTTTGTGCGGCAGCTAATCGTTGGTATGCGTTCTTAGGCATATATTACTCCTCTGGAATTTAAGATTTTTATAGACTTAAAGATAACCATTTTATCTGTCATAATCAACGCTATCATGCTAAACACCTCCGCCACCAGTATCATACACAGTTATAGTTTCACTAAGTATCGTCTGGTTCCCAGAATCATCACAATAAAATCTTTCAAATGCAGTCCCTGATGGTACAACCTGTTTTATAACCCAAACATCTGTACTGGCAGGAGAGCCAAGATTGTGAAGCCATCTATATGTAGTTGATGTTCTTGTATAATTAGAAGTAGTATCATTCCCACTAGTTTGAGTCTCTGACCATTTACTTCCTAGCCAACTTGTATTTGTATTCATTACTCTACTTTGATAAAAGGTTCCAGGACTAGCATAAGCCATTGTAGCAGTTATATAAGTATCCGCAGCAAATGTAAAAGCATTACTTGTTGGTACAGGACTAAAAGTCATATCCCTCGCATTAGGAGCAAATGAATTCCACATCCTAACATTAGTAGCACTACTACTATCTGCACAATCCGCTCTTAATGATGTTTGAGATGTAGAACCACTTGTTTGGTCTCCATCTCCATCTACAATTAAGCCTAAATCGGATAATTTACAATTTGATGCAGAGCTAAACGCCACAATTACACTTCCTTTCGCTTAATTCTTTTATAGCCTCTATTAATACTGGAACTAACTTAGAATAATCCACTGTTAAATAAGTACCTCCTTCAAAATCGTCTACTTCTCTTACTACTTCTGGTATGACTTCTTTAACCTCTTGAGCTATAACACCAATATCATGTTTCCCATCTCTTTTTTCTTTCCAATCAAAATCAACTCCACGAAGTTTTAACACATCAGATAACCCATATTTAGTATCTGTTATATTCTTTTTTAATTTTATATCCGAACCAACAGAAGTAGAGTATGCATAAACATCTGCGTCAGCGTGAAAGTTCCCAGAACTATCCATCATATATTTAGTTGTGGTATCATATCGTATATAGTAATTCCCAGTTTCCCAATCTTGATAGGCATGGTTGGTATCATGATGAAATCTTATTCTGGATGCAGTATTATCAGTATAACCATTTATCCATATACTATCTGCTACATTAATATCAGCAGTAAAGGTTGGGCCTGCTAGGTCAGCCTTAGCGGCTAGAGATGTCGAAAGACCATCTATATTGCTTTGGACATGATTATGTGAATCATCTACAACAACACAAGTGATTGCAGTCGTTCCACTACCAGTAACATCTCCGCTAAGAGTAACTGTTTGATTACCTGTAAGGTAATTAGAATTATTAGTCCATTGAGATATATTTCCACCTTTATTTGTGAGAGTATCACTTGAGGATGCAGTAATAGCAGCGGTAGGAGCATGAGTCGCTTGGCTATGAGTATATGCATTATTCCAATTAGTTGAATTATATCCCGATAGGCTCGGAGTTACTGATATAACATTACTTGAAGGGCCAGATATAGACCATTCTATTCCATCGTTTTCTACGAACCGTAGTTTATCACCGCCAGAAGCACTAGCAGTTTCCTCTACTTCACTTCCATTCCAATCTTCTATTATAACTATACCATTAGTTAGAAGTCCACTAGTGTCAACAGTGGAAGATATTTTTACAGTATCACCACCAGCTGTAGCACTTTCCTCTATACTTATACCAGTTCCCTCTTCTAATGCTTTTACAGTACTGCTATCGTCTAGAATCGAAACTCTTGGAGGACTAGCACTTTCATCAGTAGCAAGTGTTGAAGAAATAGCAGTTAAATAAGCAGTGCTATTAAACGCATTAGAGCCAAATGTATATGTTGGGTCTGAAGCTCCGCTAACTGCGAATGTTAATGTATTACTACTCTTAGTTACTCCAGTTAAATAGTAATTATCATTTGCATCTGTTGAGGTTATGGTAATAGTACTTGCGTCAGTTCGTGAGACAGTTGTTGTCCCTCCACCAGCAAATTTAAGGACATCAGTCGATGTTGGATTTGATGCTAATAAATTAAAATTGGCTCCACCTGAAACGGTAGATGCATTTGTGGTATAAGTTGTATTGTCATTAGCAGTAACTAACGAAACTTTTGCTTTATTTGTATATGCTCCACTACCAGCTGGAGCTACAGCAGTCCAAGTTGTGTTCGCAGTATCAACAAAAGCTATACCATCTGCTCCACTAGCCGCCGCTGTATCTTTATTCTCATCACCAGAATTATAAGTATAAACAGTATCAAATCTATGTAAACTTACACTTTGGTCTTGTGCAGTAAACTTTATAAATGCATTACCGCTATTATCTTCGTCATCTTCTATTACAAGATTAGCGTTCCCAGAAGCTACATTATATAAAGTAGCCTCATCTTGACTTGCTCCTCCGTCTTCTATTAAACAAACATGCCCACTTGGAAGATTTCCATGTTGACCACCAGTACCAGGAGTAGCAGCAGCATCAATTACTGATGTTAATTTACCAGCATCTGTACTATCTACATAAGATTTAGTTGCTAAATGAGTAGCTAGAGTTGGTTCTTTGCCTTTTTGAGGGGCTTCAAAAGGAATTGTTCCATCTCTTAAAACAACAGAATTATCGTCAACTGTTAGTTTTATAGTCTGATTGATTTCTCTTTGAAGGTCATTCCTTTGACTCATTATTTGAGTAGGTGTAGCTTGTGATGTATCTGTAACAGTAGGTTGAGCAGCTAACGCATTTCTAATTCTTCTTTCTTCTGGTGTCATCCCAGGCATTATCTTGCTCCTTTCATTCTATAAATAATTGACATATCATTTATTGCAAATGAAACATCCGTAGCGTTTCCTGCTATTTTTAATTGAATTGAATATACATTAGGATTTCTACCAGTAATTATATGAGATGTTACTCCCCATGAAGAACCAGTATTCAAACTAGTTGAACTAAGAGTAACTGCATCGGGATTATTGCTCGAATGATAAGTTCCTCCAAAATCACCCGCGCCATTAGTAGAAGCGGAGAAGGTTAATCCATCAGCCTCTTTTGAAGTTACATAAATCTTACTAATCAGTTTTTGCACTCCAGGTTGGGTAAAATCAACATCTTTAGTTCGTAAATCCACACCACCTGGAACTGTCGGAGTGTCATCCCAAAAATGTATACCAATATTTGAACCATTCACTTCTCCAAATATAAGTTCTTCAGTATAAGAATATGGATAATTCAGTAGATTTGTTTGGTCTTGAGTCCCACCTGCTGATGAAAATTTATTACCTCCATAAATCCATGACATAGTAACTAAATCGAACAGATACATATTACCAGAATAAGAGCCAGTTACCCCCTGAGTAAAAATTACTTGCTTCTTTGAAGGAAAATATCCACATTGACTTTGGTTGCCAATAAATGATGACCATGTAGCTGGAAGTATTTTTCTTTTAGCCCCTGTTTCAATTAGGTTTCTAATATTTTTACCATCGTATAAGAATGCTCCATTTTTATTAGCCCATACAATTCCCATATCTGTATGCGTTGCGGCTTGAGGATTAAGAATTCCTTTGTATTTAAGAGAATCCTCTAAAAATTCTTTACCTCCAGACACATTAATAATGTGCAAAGTTTTCTCTTTAAACTCTAAAATTCTATCAGCATAAGTTTTAAGGACAACAATATCTTCACCATCTCCAGTAGCGACATCAATTCTTCCTCTTTCAGTAAACCTATCAAACTTACCTAAGTCAGATTTGAAGATAGTATCTGGCAATAACTTAATAACACCATCATGGGTTGTAATAGATACATTACCTGCATATACTCTTCTCTCATTAACCACTGCTGTCTTCCATCTTATATTTTTAAATGGAGCTAATTTCCTTTGATACTTCCTATTGTAATAAGGAGGATTAGCGTAAGAATCTGCTAAGTGATAATTACCAGGACTCATTACTGCATAATTAGGCATTACATTTCCTCATAAATAAATGGGACATGTTCAAGCCTTTTTCTTTTAGACTTACTATTAAACATTGTTGCAACTCGATGATTTAACTTCTTATCATAAAATACATACTTATCAAATTTATGTTTCTTCCATTTTTCATCATCATTTAACATTAAATAAAGCTCAGGAACTATTTGAGCGTCAATGCGTTTCTTTTCAACTTTAACTTTCATCATCTTCAAAAGAGATTCCCATTCTTCTCTATGTAGTTTATTAAAAACAGGGTAAACAAGAATATCTATATCCTTAGGATTTTTCTCTCCCCTTGCAAAGCTGCCACAAAGAAAGTATCTAAAATTACTTCCATACTTCTTTTTACAGTTGTTAACTATTTTAGCTACCTTGATTCGTTCTCTCTGCATCTTCTTTTCTATCATCTTTTGGATTATCTCTTCCACTATCAGTAATAACTCTATCAATATCAGCTGTCTCAGCTATTATATTAAATCTTTCATCAAGCAACTGAACCTGAAATATTTTTGTACCAGCGGCTGGATTTCTCACAGCAACAGGAACATGAGTATCTGTCTCTATTGTCTCAAGAGGGTGATAGATAGGGCTTGGTTCAAATCCATAAAATCTTAAAAAGCCTTTTCTACCTGTAAATCCACTAGAGGCAACTGTTAAAGTACCCCCAACTGTAGTATTGGTAAAACTAGCTGCGCTTGAAGCTACGCTACCATCAGTTGTAAATGATAAACCTAATGAATCATTATCATCATCCCATACTCCATAGCCTGTTTCTGTTGCAGAATTATATGTTTTCCAATGAAACTTACCTCCTGTCCTCAGGTCTACTTTGGTAAGTAAATCAAAATCTTCTTCCCCATATGGTCTGAAATAAACATTAACTCCAACAGCTCTTTCATCTCCAAGTTTATGGGAAGAGTTTGAAGTAATAGTAGCAGCAGTACCAATTGGTATATAAAACTGAGTATTTAATCTTTCGTTAGACAATGGTATCGTAGTGTCAGCTATTGAAATAGCCGATTCTTGGTTGCCAGCATATACTACACAAAAACCAAATTCATAAACACCATTCCATCCTCCTCCCTCAGCCTTCCAATAAGCCATTATAAATCTTTTGGTAGAGCCATCACCTATTTCAGTCGCGTCTGGATTTGCTTCAGTCGCATCTACAATATCAATATTTGCATTACTGCCAAGTATTTCTTCGAGAGTTTTTAAACTCTGAGCCGTAGAGAGCCACTTTCCAATCTTATGAATAGGAGTTCCTTCTGATGTTTTCTCATCTGTCGTATGAAATAGATTTAATCTAAGATAACCAGCGGATTGAGGAGTAAGGCTTTGTCCTGATGTATTAGTAAAGTCTGAGTCACAAACTCTTACTCTGCCTTCAGTTGAATAATCTGAAGGCTGACCTCCTCCATCAGTAGCAACATCTATGAATGATGCCCCTGGCTGAGCTGTGGATTGAGAATCAAAAGTATTATTCCCACTGGCTATATTAACTCCATCATATGAAACATCAATAGTACCGTCAGCAGGATTAAATATCCCTAACCATTGAGTTGGAACATCAGTTGCCAAATAACTTTTATCAGTCTTATATGATATTAACCCATACCCAGGAGAAATACCAGCTGCTACAGTAATCTTTGCCGTGGCATTTGCCTTACCTGATAGGCGTATTTTCCCAAGCTCATCAACAGCAACACCGCTACATACAGAGAATTCATTCTTCTCTATATCTCTAGGGTCTGCATTGTCGTTAAGCCCACCATGAAACTCTTCAAATTTGTAGACTTCTTTCGACATCTATAATTGTTAACCTTTAACAGCTTTTTTAACTGCTTTGGCTTTTTTAACTACTTTTTTTACTTCATCTTCTGCGTTTGCTAAAGCTTTCTTTACTTTTTCAACAACTGCATCGTCTTTTTCGCTTGGGGTAAGAGAAGTAGCAAATTCAGCATATTCAATAATAGCGTCAACCATTCCCTTTTTCTCAACAAGACGTTTAATGAACTTGCGTAGTATTCTAAATGAACCAATCATTATTTATCCTTCCCAGCCACTTTATAGACTGCTTTTTTTACTGATGTCCATAACAAATCGTCCCATTTACTTGGCGACAGTGCTACGGCTTTGTCAACTGCGAGTATGGCGATAACGACATATTCCCAATTCTGAACCATAATTTCAACAACTTCTTTCATATCATTCTCCTTAGTGAATTATCATTGCTACTACAACTTGAACAAAACCAACTACTATAATAACTCCAATAGCAACACCTTTCCATTTAGATATAACACTTTCATGCCTGGCAATACTGCCATTTTGCTTATCTAGATGTGATTCTATCCGTTTAATATGATGATAGATATTCTCAATATGAGCATTAGTTTTAGCATTTTGAACTGCTATATCTGTGACTTTATCTTCCAGGCTATGCCTGAAGTGCCAAACGCTTTGTTTTTCTTGAGCCATCTTTTATTTCATAATTAATCTTCATACCAAAGGTCTTAAACCTAACAATAGGCGTTGCATTAGTAGTCTTTGGATTGTAGTAAATTAGTTCCATTATTTCTTATCTTCTTTTTCTTTCTTTTTAGATTCCTTGTCTTCAGCTTCTTTATCTGTAATCATCTGCTGAACAACAGCGATTGCTCCAGTAATTTGATGGAAGTTTGCTTCCATTTGTTTTTGCTGATTAACCAGTTCTTCTAGTCTTTCATCTAAAGTAGCCATTTCGACTCCTCCTTTTTGTTACTTGTTATTCCTGAATGACCTCAATAGGTCTCTATTCAATTCTTGAATTTCATCTTTGGTTGCTTCCATTGTAGTTGTAATCTGTTCCTTTAGACTATCTAACCTACGGTGCATGGCTTCAACCTTTTTATCTGTATTAATGAATTTATGAATAAACATGATACACATGAAAACTAATACTCCTGTGACTCCTAACCGTTCAACTAAATCAAGGATGTCCATTATTAATCCTCATTGCTTTGAAATACAAACTTTCTCCCCCTTGTACATTTGTAAATATTGCTAAAAATAATATCATTACTAGTAGTATTACTATCCAATATAAGCATCTAAAAAAATCCTTATCATTCGCCATTTCTCAATCTTTCTACTTCTCTTTCAAGGGTATCAATTCTGAATACATTTGCCTGTATATCAGCCTGCAGTGCATACCACATACCTATTAACGATATTATCCCAGTTATACCGCTTACCATCGTCTGAATTGATAGTGTAAACTTTTTTTTTAGTATTTCTTCATCAGCTACAGGTGTCTTAGCAGTTATCGGGACTGTCTTTGGGGCAACTAGTTTTGGCTTTATCTTCTTTTGTAAAATTTGTTTCTGTAATAATCTATCCCGCTTTGACTTTTCTCTTTCAGATTGAGCTTCACTCGCTTCGCCTAACATAACCTCTGTTAAATCTTCAACTGTAATATATCCCATTTCAGTTAGAGTCTGCCCAAGTTCTTTGTCATCACCATGAGGGTTTTTAAGAATAGCCTCAGAGAGCTGTCTCTTTGTGATAATATCAGCATCCATTAACAACTTGCCTAATTTACTTTTAGCCATCAGTAAACTTTACCTCAAATACGTCATGGTCGTCAGTTCCTTTATACTCTATCTGAGTAATGTCTGCCGTACCTCCAAAATGTTGTGCAATACCTTTTAGTGTTCCTATTGCCAACGGTGCTAATCCTTCTCTTGGTGATTCATAATGAATCTCAAAATGATTGTCTCCAAGCTTATTTATTTCAAACGAGGGTGGTGCAAGGTCAGGTAACATCTCTGCAATTCTAACGTGCATCTCATCTAACCCACTAACGAAAGTTTCAAAGTCGTTACCAAATGCATTGAAGTAATCTCCATATCCTTTCGGTGCTACCTCTAATGCCCAGTAAACACCAAACATCTCTAATACATCTGAAGCTGGTAAACCTAATGTTTCTGACGCAGCTCCAACAAGTGAATAAGTAACAGAATCATCATATCCTTCTAAATTCTCAAATACATCTTCACCTACTCCAGAAG
>Ga0310345_10003920_pt1 | contig 13801 bp, 11 predicted proteins | sample HC15DNA20500_MG_FD_204667 | JGI IMG/M metagenome (GOLD analysis project Ga0310345, IMG submission 204667) | Marine microbial communities from station ALOHA, North Pacific Subtropical Gyre - HC15-DNA-20-500_MG | ecosystem: Environmental > Aquatic > Marine > Oceanic | place: Pacific Ocean: North... | reverse complement strand
AACGGCGAGTGGCGTTACTACGGCGGCGACTTGGGCAGTACCAAGTACTCGCCGATCGATCAGATCGACAGAGACAACGTCGGCGACCTCCAAATCGCCTGGCGGTGGAAGACCGACAACTTCGGGCCGCGCTTGGACTTCTACTACCAGGCGACGCCGCTCATGGTTGGCGGGGTGCTGTACACGACGGCGGGATGGAGCCGCAACGTGGTCGCCATCGATGCCGCGACTGGCGAGACGCTGTGGCTGTACCGGCACGACGAGGGCGTCCGTGGCGACAGGGCGCCGGTGCGCGCCGCGGCAGGTCGAGGAGTGTCGTACTGGACTGACGGACAGGGCGATGAGCGGATCATTCTCGTCACCAAGGGGTACAGGCTCGTTGCCCTGAACGCCAGAACGGGGCTGCCGATTCCCTCGTTTGGCCGAGAGGGCATCGTCGACCTCTATGAGAATCTCAACGAAGGACTGGACCGCCCGACAGTTGAGGATGGCCAAATGACGCTGAACTCACCCGCCACGGTTGTGGGTGACGTGATCGTTGTCGGGGCGGCACTTCAAGCCACGGCGCCTGCGAAGGAGTTTCCGGCTGGGTTCGTTCGAGGGTTCGACGCGCGGACCGGCGAACAGCTCTGGCTCTTTCGCACGATCCCCCAGGCCGACGACTTCGGGAACGAGACCTGGCGCAACGACTCGTGGCGCTACTCAGGGAACACTGGCGTGTGGGCGCCGATGTCGGCGGATGAAGAGCTCGGTTACGTCTATCTGCCGGTTGAGACGCCCACGAACGACCTCTACGGTGGCCATCGCCCCGGCGACAACCTGTTCGCGGAGAGTCTGGTTTGTCTCGATGCGAGGACCGGGCAGCGAATCTGGCACTTCCAGTTTGTCCATCACGGCATCTGGGATTACGACATACCGACCGCCCCGACGCTGATCGACATCACGGTAGGCGGCCGGCAGATCAAAGCGGTCGTCCAGGTGACCAAACAGGCCTTCACCTACGTCTTCGATCGCGTCACGGGTGAGCCGGTGTGGCCGATCGAGGAGCTACCCGTGCCCCAGTCGACTGTGCCCGGCGAGGTCACGTCGCCGACGCAGCCGTTTCCGACGCGCCCGGCTCCGTTCGACCGGCAAGGCGTGACGACCGACGACCTGCTGGACTTTACGGTTGAGCTGAATGCCGAGGCGCAAAGGATTGCGTCCGAGTACCAGCTCGGTCCGCTCTTCACGCCGCCGATTCTCGCTGGGGACGAGGGTCCCAGAGCGTTACTGATGCTGCCCCACATGACCGGCGGGGCGAACTGGCAGGGTGGCGCGGTGGATGCAGAGACCGGCATCTTGTATGTGTCCTCGTTGACCAACCCGACGGTCGCTGCTCTGACGCATAACCCGGAGCGCACCACGATGGATTACGTGCAAGGGGGAGGTCGACGGACGCCTGGTCGACCGGCGCGGGAGACCCAAGGGTGCGGCGAGATCGGTCCGCTTGGTCTCCCACTGATCAAGCCGCCGTGGGGACGAATTACGGCGATCGATCTCAACACCGGCGACCACCTATGGATGATACCGAACGGCGACACGCCAGACTGCGTGAAGAATCACCCGGCGCTCAGTGGTGTCGACATTCCGAAAACGGGAAAACCCGAGCGCAGCGGCATCTTGGTCACCAAGACGTTGCTGTTTGCGGGCGAAGGCGCAGGCGTGTTCGCCACACCCACGTGGGCGGGGGGGCCGATGTTCTACGCCTACGACAAGCAGACGGGCGAAATCCTCTGGGAGTTCGAACTGCCGAAGAATCAGAGCGGGATCCCCATGACCTACATGGTCGACGGTAAGCAATACATCGTCATGGCGATGGGCGCCCGAGGCCAAGCCGCAGAACTGGTGGCGCTCGCACTACCGTGAGGAGGACTACGTGAAGCACATAAATCTTGGCAATACCGGCTTGAGCGTGTCGCGCCTGTGTCTTGGCATGATGACCTATGGTTCGAAGAAGTGGCACGAGTGGGTTCTGGAATACGATGAATCGAGGCCATTCGTCGAGCGCGCCCTGGATGCTGGCATCAACTTTTTCGACACCGCGGACGTCTATTCGAATGGTGCGTCAGAGGTGGTCCTGGGACGCGCGTTGAAAGACCTGGGCGTCGATCGCGACGACGTGGTTATCGCCACCAAGTGCTTTGGTGGCACACACAACCAGGCGCGTAACCGCTGGGGCTTATCCCGTAAAAACGTAATCGAATCCTGCGACGCCTCACTTGAGCGTCTCGGTACTGATTTCATTGATCTCTATCAAATTCACCGTTTCGACCCCAACACACCAATTGAGGAGACCGTCGACGCATTGGACTCGCTCGTGGTGGCTGGTAAGGTGCGCTACCTAGGCGCTTCGAGCATGTTTGCCTGGCAGATGGCGAAGTATCTGTTTACACAGAAGGAACGTGGCACGGCACAATTCGTCAGCATGCAGAACCACTACAACCTGTTGTACCGTGAGGAAGAGCGTGAAATGAATCCGCTTTGCGTGGATCAGGGCGTGGGGCTCATTCCCTGGAGCCCTTTGGCCCGCGGCTACCTCGCGCGAACCCCGGACACGCTGCAAGATACCGTTCGTGCCAAGTCCGACGAGTTCACTCCCATCCTGTACAAGGCTTCGGATGTAAAAATCGTCGCACGCAATGCCGAGACGGCTGCACGGCTCGGTGTCACGCCCGTCCACACGGCACTGGCTTGGTTGCTTTCGAAGCCAGGCATTACCGCGCCGATCATCGGCGCCTCTAGGCTGGAGCAGTTGGACGATGCCATTGGTGCGGTCGATGTGGAACTCTCAGACGGTGACGTTGCAGCGTTGGAAGAAGTCTACGAGCCCCACGCCATCGCTGGCCACGAGTAGCGGTGGGGACGAAATCGCTACACGCGATCAGGGCTCTCGACGGGTCAACACAAGCACGGCACCGTGGATGTCAGCGGACACCGTTTCTGGTTCTCTACGGCAATTCTTTCAGCACCCACCGCTGAGGCATCCGCAAGCCACACGTAAACAGGTTGCCCTGTGAATCGGCATCCATGTAGTGTTGCCCGTCGCTTTTGAACGAACCGAGGATCTGCAGGTCGCTTCGCCTCAAAATAAATATCCGCGCGGTCGCGTTCATCCCGCCAGCGTAGAGGTAATGCTGTTCCGGATCTGAGGAGAAGGCGACCGAGTTGAACGGCCCCGGCAGCGCGACTTCTTTGACGTACGACCCGTCCTTCCGGTGGACGAACAACACACTGTGAGAGCGGTCAGCGGCATAGACGAGGCCGTCGCGAGAGACGTTCACGCCATGCGCATAACGGGGCATGGTTGATCCCTTGCCAGCGGGGCGATCAACTAGAAAGGGCGAGGGAACCCAAACCGGTTGGTCGCCCGATTCGAAGTTGTCGTCGGGCGGCAAGCCGTACCGGCCCCAGTGGCGCTTGTACGCCCCAGTGTCGGCATCAAATACGATGATGCGTTGGTTCATGTAGCCGTCCGCGATGTAGACCTCGTTAGCCTCCTGGTCGAAGTCGATGCCGCCCGGTGCGCCGAGTAGCGTTGTGTCGGCGCTGCCATTGGTTTGATCAACCTCGCCGATCTGCAGTAGGAACTTTCCCTCACGGGTGAATTTTACGACGGCGTGACCACGCGTTTCCTCGCTGACCCACACGTGGCCGTTCCAATCGATATTGATCGCTTGCGCAGGAAACGCCCGCCCTTCGCCTTGAGTCCACCCGCCCTGACCAGGTACGCCCCACGCTTGCAAGAGGTTGCCTTCCTGATCGAACTCGAGGACAGCGGGTGCCGGTTCTTGTCCCGCGTCCGTGATGGGCTGCATGTAACGCTCCCCGTCAGTTTGATGGATGACCCAGATATGATCACGCGAGTCTACCGCAACGCCCCACACGGTCCCCAGCCCCCAGTTATTCGGCAGTGGTTTCGGCCACGTTGGATCGAGTTCGAAGACGGGGGCCGGTTCTGTTCCACGTAAGTTGGCCGCAGCAGTGTCGGCGATCCGCTCAGCCATTTGCTCCACGGTTTGGGCGCGTACTACTGACCCGGTCCGAAGAACCGTTCCTCCTATCCAGCATGCGAGCAATCCAAGGCAGATGGGGAGCCCCCCCCCGAGACGAATCCAGCGATTTTGGTACGCAGTAGTCATCACTTAAAACTCCAATCTTTCCGCCTGCACATCTTCTCGTTAAATTAGCATTCCTGCTCGATGGGCAAGAAGCGGAATATCGGTTCTTCGTCCAAGAACTCCAGTAGATTCGCTACAACACCGGTCTCGGTTCGCCACTTGAGGTAGGTGTCGTAGTGCTGTTTTGAGTCCCACTCTGAGACGACTTCTAAGACGTTCTCATCGTTAATGTTAGTAGTTAGCTTTACCCAGTGGCACCCCGCATAGTCACGTGTGCCAGGCAGGATTTCTTTAAAAGTATCGAGAAGGTTGGCGACCTGGTCTTGCTTAACTTTCAATTGTAGGTTCACTAGAATGCTCATCGCGTTCTCCTGCAGTCAGTACGGTGAGGTGTCTAGAGTAGCGTGGAGTAGCGGGCGGTGCAATGGGGTAGGAAGAGTTGTCGGACTAGGTTTGGTGCGCGGAGATAGGTCTGGGTTAGTAAAGCAATTCCGATTGTAAGCGGGCACGGGTTTCCAAGGTTAATCCCATTTGCTCACGAAGATAGGTGTTAACCGAACCAGACATTGTAGTCATCTCATCAATGGCAGCGCGAATAAACGAGGGGGAGGCATACATCAGCACCTTCATCACCTCCCCTGACACGCCCAAGTTGGCCGCCCGCGAATCAACTTCGACCGCTGTTCTCTCATAGGCCTCATTTGTCAGGAGATAGTCTGCGATAACCGTTTCTTTAGGCACTCCCAGCGCGAGTAGTAAAAGTGCCGCTCCAGTTCCAGCTCTGTCCTTGCCTCCCTGACAATGGAATAGAAAAGCTCGGTTCGTCGGATCGGACAATTCCCCGATCATCGTGCCATACAGTGATCCAGTCTCGCGTATCCACTTCGCGTATCGCTCAGACATTTGCGCCTCCGCCTCCTCGGCGGTCCAGGAAATCAATGAAGACGCTCCGGCGTCCGTAGTTCCAGCGATATCCAGATTCAGAGCCGTCGGGGGGTTGTGGGTGGGTAAGCGGTCAGGTCCATCGTCTCGCTCAGAGTCACGCCGTAGGTCACACACGACCCGGATGCCCATGTTGGAAAAAAGTGTGAGGTCGGCATCGGTCAGGTTGCTCAGAGCATCAGAACGGAACACAGTGCCCCACTGCACATGGCGACCGTCGCTTGTTTGGTAGCCACCGAGATCGCGAAAATTTTGAGCTCCTTCCACATTCACGAAACGTGTTGCGGTGACGTACCCTTCTCCTCCCTCCGGTACTAATTCGAAGTAGTGACGCTGTTGTGGCTGCAGCCCTGTAATGATCGTCTCCGTCTCGTTTGATCTAGCGATCGGTGCAACGCGTAAAAAATGACTGGGATCCGTGCTTGAGAAAATCGTGACCTTTGTACCGGATGGCTCCACAGTCCAGCTTAAACGGTACGCATCTATAGCCGTTCGACGAGCTTCGGCGATTACGATCGTTGTGTTCGGAGCAGCACGAGGCGGCTGTTCTGCTCTATCGCAACTTGCTCCAACCAAAACGGCGAGAACAAGAGCAGCGCTACTAGACGGTATGAGAGTTACAGCTGTTGAATTTCTAGCGACCAAGAGAACTCCGTTCACATTAAGCCTACAAAATTTGGGACATCAGGCCGTTTTTTGTAGTGAGCGCGAGACGATCCCTGCCCCCAGGTACCCACGATACGGACGTTGTCAGTTAGACTGACAATGCCTACTCGTGATTGCCAATTAGACTCGACTAGCCATCAACTTTATTGAAGAAGGTTGTTCCACCTCCGCCTGGGACCATGTAGGGGCCGATTATTGCATTGAAACCGGTCTCCTGGCGCCAGTTGATGTAAGCCTCTTGGTGTTCCCGAGAGTCCCAAATTTCGTAGAACACAAAGTGACCGGGATCCGCCTGGTCTACGTAGATATCGAAAAGGCGACAGCCTTCCCTTGCTCGTGTGTCCGGTGCCGCCTCGATCATCACCGCGAGGAATTCATCGGCTCTCTCAGGATCAACCTTTAGGTCGATAGTTAAAAATAGTGCGCTATCCGGAGTAGAAAGAGTTTGTGTTTCAGCTAAAGGTGTCGCGCATCCGACGACGAGTGAGGCGCAGGCGAAGGTCAGTAATTGTAGGAATCTTTTCTGCATATTCGTTCTTCTTTCGGCGATTACCTTCGTTGTTTTCTGATTCGTCAGCGTGCATTCGTCCGAAGAGGCGAACGCGTGTAGACAAGATTAACACCTCTCATCAAAGCGACCCCAATCAACCTTGGAACAACACAGCACTGCGAAGACAAAAGGCGTATTCTGAGAGTGATGATGAAGCGATTGCGGCAGCGGGATGGATTCCCACATTCGGTTCGGGCCGGTCTGCTCTTCGCGATTGTGTTGATTCTGCCGACGGACATTCCGTCTTGGAGTCAGCCGATTCGTGCGGAGATTCAGCTGAATGAGCGGACGCCAAAAATCTTATTGATCGGTATCGATGGGGTTAGGGTCGACGTGCTCGCCGACGTGTCGACACCAAACCTGGACGCGCTATCCGCAGTTGGTTTGTTCACTGCCGAGACCCGTACGACGACTCCCTCAATCAGCGGCCCCGCATGGTCATCTATGCTCACGGGTGTGTGGCCAGACAAGCACGGGGTGACGAGCAATCGCTTTGTGGATGCGCATTACGACCAGTATCCAGACTTTCTCACCCGCATCGAACAGGTTCGTCCAGAGTTAGATACGTTTGCGGTGGTCGATTGGTTGCCGCTGGGACAACGTAACGAAGCTAGTGGTCCAGCCCTCGGTGTTCGGATCGACGTGAGAGAGGTTCTGGACGGATCTGAGCTAGGGTGGGCTGACGCCGATGCTGTGTCGGTTGGTTTAGCGGTTCAACATTTAACGGCCGCTGACCCAGACGCGATGTTTGTCTATCTCGGTAATCCTGACGAAACGAGCCACGAGCACCAGTCGATTGGTGTCGAGTATCGAAACGCAATCTCCCTTTCGGATCGGCACGTCGGTATGTTGGTCGACGCCATCAGGTCACGTCCATCGTACCCGTTTGAGAACTGGCTGATTCTGGTGAGCACAGATCACGGCCGTTTACCGGATGGGGGTCATGGAGGCGACAGTCGCGTCGAAATGACGACGTTCATTCTTGCCAGTGGGTCGAGTGTAGCAATTGGGAAACCGGCCGGCCCCACGTTCATCGTCGACATTGCTGTCACGGCGCTTCTCCATCTTAAAGTTTCTATCGAGCCGGCATGGGCGTTGGATGGGAGACCGGTGGGTCTGCTGCGTTAGAGATTGGTAGTTAAAGTCCGATGAGGGACAGAGTAACTAATGGGGAACCTGAATGTTTACGGTTGGTTTAAGTAGTATGAAGCCCCACACAACGTCTAGGTTTCTAGCTTGCAGTAGGATGTGTCAGATTCCGGGAAGGTTCCAATGCGACAACTTGTTGTGATAATGGCAGCGGTGCTCGGTTCGTGGGCGACGACTGCTACGGCGCAGACAGCGACTGTCGAGAACGGTGGTGATCGAGAAAAATTCGTAGGAACCTTCAAGCTGATCATGACCGAAGTCAAGGACATAAACGGGACATGGAGCGAGGAACCAAATTTCAATAGAGCCGGCTACATCACGTATAGCGACACGGGATACATGAGTGTAGCCACTATGGATAAGAACAGGGTGACGTTGGCCGACAACCAACCGACACCGGAGGAGGCGCAGAAGGCGCTTCAGGGCTACCGAGGCTACTATGGCCCATACACGGTGAATGAGGCGAAGCAGTTCGTGGTGCACCATCGGGCAGGACAGATCACCCCTGGTGCTGAGGTGGATGCAAAACGGTTCTTTGATTTTGTCGGGAATCGTCTCATCCTCACGCCCGAGCCGGCTAGTGGTGTCAAAGAAGACGCGACACGTCACATCGTGTGGGAACGGGTGCCGGAGGTGTCGCTTTCGGCTGAGGCCAAAAGGCTTGTTGGTTTTCGTCGGTTGTTATATACGGAACGTTATACCGAACAAGATGGCAGCATCGTGAAGCAGGGACAGCGGGACGAGCGCTGGACCGACTCGTACATTATCTACACACCAACTGGCCACATGATGGCGCACCTGATGGACAAGGACGGTCGGAGACCCTATGCAGGCGATATCCCGACGCCGGAAGAGGCGCTGGCTGCGTATCGGAGTTACTACGGCTATTTTGGGCGCTTCACTGTCTATGAAAATGAAGAGCCGCAGTATGTCGTTCATAATCAGGAAGGGACACTCAATCCTGGTAGGGATATGGATGTCCAACGGTTTTACCAGTTCCGTGGCAACGTTCTGAGGCTGGGCGCGCCAACGCAGACAAGCAATGGTGAGACTACCGGCCTGCACCTGTATTGGGAACGGTTGCCCCGACGCTGAGTGCCCAGTGCAGATTCAAAGCACGATTTTGCGAGGTGTTCTGACTGTATCCGTCGTGGTGGTGCTTTCATCCGGAGGTCCCGGAGCGCTTCAAAGCCAGGGACGGACCCAGGACGAAGCGGTACCACGCACACCGTGGGGCACACCGGACTTCCGGGGTGTCTGGACTAACGCGACTCTTACTCCGTTGGAACGGAAGCCTGAGCTTGGCAATAAAGAGTTCTATACCGCGGCCGAGGTGGACGAGCTGCAACGTGTGGCAGTTCGCCAGCGGATCGAGGCCATTCCGGAGCCAGAGGATCGGTTAGCTGTCGAGTTTAGTGACATCTGGATGGAAGCGGGACCACTGAGCGGCCGAACATCGCTTGTTATAGGTCCGACAGGTCGGATTCCATCCCTAACGCTTGCAGCAGAAGAGCGAAAGGCGGCGGGTCGAAATGCGCCGCTTACCAAGTGGGCTGATTCTCACGAGGATCGGGGGTGGAGTGAGCGATGTTTACGGCTTGTAACCGGCGGTCCCCCCATGATGGCGTTTCCGTTTCTCCCGTTCCACCAGATTTTTCAGACGCCGAATCATGTGGTGTTCCTCCACGAAGAAAACCACGAGATTCGGATCATTTCGTTGGACGGGTGGCCACACGTGAGCCGAGGGATTCGACTGTGGCGGGGAGACTCGCGAGGATATTGGGATGGTGATACGTTGGTTGTCGAGACCGAAAACTTCAATGGAATAGGTGGATTCATGGGCTCAGGTGCAGGGTTGCAGCTTACCGAACGGCTGAGCCGTGTGGACGCCGAGACCGTCTTGTACGAATTCACGGTTGCCGACCCTGAGACCTGGACGGAGTCCTGGACAGCCCAGATGCCGCTGCGGGCCTCACCGAAACAGTTGTATGAACACGCGTGTCACGAAGGTAACTATAGTCTGTCCCTTGTCCTGACTGGCGCGCGGGCACAGGAGCGCACAGAAAAGGGTATCGGTGATGGCCGATAGCGTGCGTGAACTTGAAGTCAGAGCGAAGTTTCGAGTGGGGTAGTGGTCGGTTTAATTGGAACTAAGGTTAGGTGAATACGGCCGAAGAGCTTCGGGGTGTGCAACCTCCGCTTTTATTTCAATACATACGAGGTACACTTTATTTAATAGATTTAATTTAGACACAACGAGTGTGAAACGTCGCATCGGTACGATTGAACGGTCTATAAATGAATTTGCTAGTCTCAAGGGGAAGTATCTTGCACAATCGTCGACCATTCTCAGTTCCACGAGTGCGTGTTCCTGTCCAGGTCTTAGTCACTATTGGGATGATGTTTTGTTTGACAGTCACATCGTTTGCACAGCTGGCCACAACAGGGCAAGTTGAGGCATTAGCCGCGGAGAGCGGTGCGACGACTCATGCTTCTCAAGAAAGGGAAGCTCAGGAATCAACCGAGAATATCGCTTGGTATGACCGCATTCGGTGGAGCGGGGACTTTCGCACGCGATACGAAGGTTTTTACCAAAAGGATCGACGGGGTGGAAACAGGAACCGAGGCAGACTTCGACTGCGGCTACGAATGGACAGTCAGATCAACGAGGACACCAAGTTTCAAGTCCAAGTTGCTAGTGGAGATCCAGGGACGCCAGTTTCGACCAACCAGACGTTGACTAGCTTTTTTCGGCCGAAGCCTTTTAGTCTCGATCGAGCCTTTCTCTCCTATAACCCGCAGGGGGCATCTGCTCTGACGTTGGCGGCGGGGAAGTTTAGCTCACCACAGACTCGCACGCAGTTGCTTATTGACGACGATTTGAACTTTGAAGGGGCGTTTGAGCAGGTGTCATGGGGTCTGTCTGATGGAATCAATCTCAAGCTAATAGCCATGCAGACGGCAGTTAATGAGGTTCCACGCGGAGCCGATTCTTATATGCTCATGGGTTACGGAGAGCTCAGCTTCGAAGGTAATCGAACAGATTTCCAAGTGTCTGTTGCAGATTACGCATGGGGAAATCCTGGCAGCATGGTGCCAGGGCATCTCGAGGGGCCACTCAAGTCCATCCTAACGAATGTGCTGGCAAGAGATGCACAGGGACAGGTGACTGGATACGCATCTGGATTTAACGTCATCGACGTGATCGCCGAGGCAACCGTGCGTACGAATAGACCAGGCTATCCGTTGCGCTTCCTCGGTGAGTTTGCTCATAACACGAGGGCGGTCAATGACCACGATAGCGGCTGGTGGGTTGAGGCTGAGTACGGCTCACCGCGAGCCGCTCACACTTGGGGGGCTGCGTACACCTACGGCTGGATCCAGCAGGATCTCACACCTTCTATATACGTCTTTAGTGATATGCCCGGCACTAATCTTTTCCTTCACATGATTGAAACATCCTATGTTCCCAAGGCTGGACTCAGCTTCGATGTGACCTTGCATCTTACGCGACGTCTCGACGTTCCGTCTGGCGGTTCCAATAATCTGCTTGCACGGCTTCACGTTGCAATCGTAGCCAGATTCTGAATTACGTCTCACGACACAGCAAGATCGGTGGATGGTTTCATTTGCAGCTCTCTGTTTTAATTATTTGACATACTAGCGTGTAAAAGTAGGCTGTCTCGCCAAGCAGTGATGGAGGGATAGCGTCGTCTACGAGCCACTCAAAGGTAGCAGCTGATGAAGACAGCGGAATTTTCTGGACCCGGCGTTGTGGGTTTGTCGGAATGTGATCCTGAGGCGCCGAGTCCCGGTTGGGTACGCCTAGGCATCACGGCGGCGGGTATCTGCGGCTCTGATCTAAGCGTGCTGCAGGGGTTGTTGATGCCCAACGAAGGGGTTCGGCCAGGCCATGAAGTCGCAGGCATTGTCGATACCTTGGGTGACGGTGTAACTTTGGAAACTGGAACGGCGGTGACCGTCGAACCTTTGGTGATTTGTGGTTCGTGTTCGCACTGCCGCACAGGTTTTACGAACCGCTGTCCGTCGCTCCGTGCGGTCGGCCTTACGGCGCCCGGAGGCATGGCCGATTTTCTTAATGTGCCCGCTACCTGTCTGCATTCGTTGCCAGTTGGCGTCGATCGTCAGGTTGCGGCGCTGAGTGAGCCTCTAGCAGTGTCGTTCCGTGGAGTTCGGTTGGGTGAAGTTGGTGTTGGAAGTCGGGTCGCAGTCCTAGGCTGCGGCACGATCGGGTTGCTCGCTATTCTGGTGGCTCGGGACGCGGGAGCGCAAGAGATTGTCGCGACCGCACGTTATCCCAAGCAGGCGGAATTAGCTCGGGCTCTTGGCGCAAGCCAAGTCTTCCCCGATGCGTCGAAACTACTCGATGCGGTCGGCGATCAGTTGATTGATGTTGTCATTGAGAGTGTAGGCGGTACGGCCAATACGTTGACTGAAGCGATCAGTATCGCTCGGCCCGGAGCACGGATTGTGGTGCTTGGCGCATTTGAAGGCACGCCATCAATTCCCGCTGTGGCGCTTATGGCGCGTGAACTGACGCTCGTCGGCTCCATGTGCTACGCACGGGACCGCCGTATTGGAGATTTCGCTCTAGCCCTCGAGGTGTTAGGGCGCCATCGCAGTGTGCTAAGCGACCTGATCACACATCGCTTTAGCCTGGATCAGGTGCAGCAGGCGTTCGAGGTGGCTGCTGACAAGAAGGCAGGTGCGATAAAAGTCCTTGTCGTACCTTAGACCAGGGTCTGGTCCGATCACTGTACGGTTAACCTTCGTAATATCAAAAGCAATACTCACTAGGACCTTTTGCAGCTTTGAAGGTGCTCAGCGAGTTCTCGTTTACGGAGACGACGTTCTTGACCGTGGTATGTTGATCGGTCAGTGCGCGCGGGAATTATCGCGGAAAAAGGACACGATCCTCTCGGTAGTGCCACGCGGATAGACGTGGGCGCCAGGATGGATCCAAGTCATGACCGGTGTGGGCGTGCTGGGTCCGTAAACTGTGCAGTCCTCCCCGCAGCTCGTTCTAGCGTTACCGACGGTATTTACCTCGATGGAGACTTTGATTGCGGTTTCCTGATCGGGAAAATGCACGACTTGATCGCGTTTTCCGGCAACGTGAAAAAGGGGTCTTGGCTGTTCGGGTTGTACCGAGGGACGAAGCCGGGCTGCCACTGGCGCGTAGGCAGCGAATATGCTCGGGCGCTCCGCCCACAACAGGTAGGTAAACATTCCACCGTTTGAGAAACCGGTAGCGTAGATGCGGTCCTCGTCGATGTTATAACTCTCTCGTAGCGATGCGAGTGCCTTGTCGACGAGTTTCAGGTCGCGGTTGTCGCCATCGGTCTCCACTTGCCAGCCGGGAAGGCCTCGGCGAGTTTTGAGTCCCTGAAAGTACACGACGACAGCGTCGGGCCATACTACGTGTACGTCCGTATGCTGAAAGTTATGCATGTTGTCGCCGTACCCATGGAATGAGAAAACCAGCGGAAGTCCTTCTCCTTCCGGATTCTCAGCTTGAGTGTAGACGAGAGCTTCCCGTGTTTCACCGTCCACTTGCCATCTCATAATCTCTGCCGAAGCCCAGCGGACATCAGAAAGTAGTAACAAGCCGACACAACTGACGTAGGTCAGATATCTTTCCATCTCTGTTTCCTTGTTCGCTTACGACACAATATAAGAAGTGGGCTACTTGACCACGTTCTAGTTGATCTCGGAGGGTTGTTCTTCACTGTAAATCGCTCAGATCGATGCCGCGCATTTCGAGTGCCGCCGTCGCGAGACGCCCGGCGTTGACCGCTGCAGGCCAGCCGGCATAGAAAGTTACGTGCAGAATTACCTCTGAGAGTTCCTGCGGTGTCACGCCGTTGTCGTCCAGCGCACGATTGATGTGTAGTCGGAGTTCATTGGTAGCATAGAGTGCTTGGTTGACTGCTACGGTAACGAGACTCCGATCGCGTTTAGAGAGGAGTGGCCGTTCCCAAATGTCTCCGTAGAGAAGACTGTTACGTAATTCTCCAAGTCTCGGTACAGCCGCATAGGCATCGCTGAGCGAATTTGGTGTTGAGGCATGCGTTTCCGACGGCGCGCGGGGTAGCTCGCCGAGCGATAGTCCGCGTTCCTTGAACGCATCAGCTGCCGTTAGCGAGGCTTGAACACCGGTTGGCCACCCAGCATAGAAAGTAACGTGCAGGATAATCTCCGAGATTTCCTCCGGGGTTAGTCCGTTGTCGAGACCGCGTGGAATGTGGATCGCGAGTTCTTCACGTGCGAGAGCTTGGAGTACAGCGATCGTAATCAGGCTTCGGTCACGCTTTGA
>Ga0310345_10003919_pt1 | contig 13801 bp, 14 predicted proteins | sample HC15DNA20500_MG_FD_204667 | JGI IMG/M metagenome (GOLD analysis project Ga0310345, IMG submission 204667) | Marine microbial communities from station ALOHA, North Pacific Subtropical Gyre - HC15-DNA-20-500_MG | ecosystem: Environmental > Aquatic > Marine > Oceanic | place: Pacific Ocean: North... | reverse complement strand
AGAGAGGCCAGCATCCCGGCCAGCAGGTGGTGCCGGATTGATACCGCATCGTCGAGCCCCAGGCCGAGAGCCAGGGTCAAGGCAAGCGCGGCGACGTCAAAGACGATCAGGGTGAGTAGGATCCGGGACATTTCGCGCGTCTGTCTGTGGGGTTAATTGTCCCGCGGCACCGCCAGCATACGCTCGAGGCTGCGGCGGGCGCCCTCGGCCACGTCTTCGTCCACCAGCACCTCGAAGACATCCTCCTCGAGCGCTCTCTTGATCTGCGGAAGGTCAATCATCTTCATGTAGGGGCAGTGCAGGCGGCAGCCGATGCAACCATCGGCCATGACGAACTCCTTGTCCGGATAGGCGAGGCGAAGGCGGTAAACCAGCGCCCACTCGGTGGCGACGATAAAGGTGCTCACCTCGGGGTGCCTGGCGACGGCATCGAACATACCCGCGGTAGAGCAGATCTCGTCGGCCAGCTCGAGAACGTCCTCGCGGCATTCGGGGTGGGCGATGATAACAGCCTCCGGATGCGACCGGCGGCTCTTGTCGAGGCTCGCCTCGCGCAACACATCGTGGGTCGGGCAGACCCCATCGTAGATAACGACATCTTTCTCCGGCAGCTGCTTCGCCACCCAGCTGCCGAGGTTGCGATCAGGTGTAAACAGGATCTTGTCGCTATCGAGACTCCGGACCACGGAGACCGCGTTGCCTGACGTGCAGCAGATATCCGACAGGGCCTTTACCTCGGCACTCGAATTGATATAGGTCACCACCTCCCGCCCGGGGTATTGAGCTTTCCAGTCCTCGAGCGATTCGGGGCTGATGGAATCGGCGAGTGAACAGCCGGCCGCAAGGTTCGGCAGGAGGACCTTCTTCTGCGGATTGAGTATCTTCGCGGACTCCGCCATGAAGTGAACTCCGCAGAAAACAATTCTCTCCGCCCCGGTCTTCGTCGCATTAATCGCCAGGGCGAGCGAGTCCCCCAGCTCATCGGCGACCTCCTGGACAGCCGGGAGCTGGTAATTGTGCGCCAGGATAACGGCGTTGCGTTCACGGGCGAGGGAGCGGATCTCTTCCTGGAGACCTCTGATCTCATCGAGATCCTCCTCTCTCACATTCCATGGATCGGGCGTCTCGAACGACGTCAGGGGTACAGTCGTCTGTTCACCTGTCATGATTCACCATCCACGACCGGCTCCTGTCCCGCGATTCTCGCGCCCGCCTGCGGCTGGACCGCCTCCGTGCCGCCCGGAAAAATTCTCCAGAACTCCTTCTTCAGGAGATTGGTGATGGTTGAGCTCTTGGAAAACCCGTGGTACTGCGCAACGGCCTCGAGCATTTCGAGCTCCTGCTCGCTGGCGGTAAAGCTGCGGACTGCTTTCATGAAACTGCTCTCATTCGATTCGTCTCTGGATTCGGCTGATGGGCCGGCCTCTTTTTGGAGATTTCACCCTCGAGTAGTTATTATGTAGTTTCTATATAAAAGCGCTATAAGAGTGGCCAGTTTATCGGAAAGTCACTACCTGTCAACCCCCCTGGAACCTTCGGGATCAATAAATCTTAAGTCATTATATTTGATATAGTTAAATACTTTGTGAAAAAAATCACAAAAAGGTCTTGAAGCATTGGGGGAGACGAACTAATTTACCGACACCGGAGTAGTCATATCCGGGAAGTTTCGGTCTCTTTTCAAGCCACCTCATGAAGTGAACAGGATCTGCAAGCTTTTACCCCCTCGCGCGAACCGAAGCCCCCCGAAATACAGGCGGTTCCAGGGAGTAATGATGGGATAAGCAGATGAACATCATCGCAGAGCAATCGAGCTACCTCGGGGAATATCATCTCCTTCCCGTGGCGATCTATGCCGTTATCGTTATCCTCACCGGCGCCGCCATGCTCGGACTCCCGGCCCTCCTGGGACCAAACAGGAAAATTCCCGGCAAGGGCTCCCCCTACGAATGCGGAGTCCCCCTGATCGGGGAGGCCCGCCAGCGCTTCTCCATACGCTTCTACCTCGTGGCGATCCTCTTTGTCCTCTTCGACATAGAGACCGTTTTCCTTATCCCCTGGGCGGTGACCTACAAGGAACTGCTCGGCAGCATGGGCTGGATCGTCATCGCCGAGATGCTTGTCTTCATCGGAATCCTCTTTACCGGCTATATTTACGCCTGGAGGCGGGGAGGCCTGGATTGGGATTAGAAAAGCTCCTCGGCGACAACATCATCACTACCTCGGTCAACTCCCTGGCGAGCTGGGCCCGCAAGAACGCCCTGTGGCCCATGCCCTTCGGCACGGCGTGCTGCGCGATCGAGATGATGGCGACCCTCTCGGGACGCTTCGACATGGCTCGATTCGGCGCTGAGGTGATCCGCTTCTCCCCGAGACAGGCCGACCTGATGATCGTCTCGGGAAGGATCTCGATCAAGATGATGCCCGTCCTGCTGAAGATCTACGAACAGATGCCCGAGCCCAAGTGGGTCATCTCGATGGGAGCCTGCGCCTCCAGCGGCGGAGTGTTCGACACCTACACCCTGGTGCAGGGCGTCGATCAATTCCTCCCGGTTCACTGCTACATACCGGGCTGCCCCCCGAGGCCGGAGTCACTGCTCGATGCGCTGATGAAGATCCAGGCCATCATCGGCGAAGAAGACGAGCGGGATGAGAAGGAAGAAATGGAAACCGCGACGCAGCTCGAGAAACCGGCGTCCGCTGAACGGGAAACAACCGAGCCCCCCCTGCCGGGAGGCTCCTGAGCTGGAATGACCGCCTGAAATGAGGACAACCCTGACACCGGAACAGATCACAGAGCGCCTCGCGAAACGATTCGCGGAAGGGGTCGCGGCACACCTGCCTCCCGGCGAGGGCTCCACCCGGCTGGCGATCGTCAGACGCGACCTGCTGCTGGACGTTCTCGGCTTTCTCAAGTCGAATCCTGAATTGAGCTTCGACTTCCTGATGGACGTAACCGCCATTGACCACCTCCACTTTGAGGATCCGGCCATCGGCGAACGCTTCGCGGCCGTCTACCAGCTCTATTCGACCGCGCACAACCATCGTCTCACCCTGAAGACGCCGATCCCCGAGGACGACGCCCAGGTACCGAGCGCCGTCGAGCTCTGGCGCTCAGCCCTGTGGGCTGAGCGCGAGGCGCACGATATGTACGGAATTCGCTTCGAGGGAAATCCTGATCTGCGACGGCTGCTGATGCCCGAAGACTTCCCCGGCTTCCCGCTCAGAAAAGACTATCCGCTCAGGGGACGGGGTGAACGGGATGCGTTCCCGCAATACCTCGACTCGGGCCCCGTCTCCCGCCCGGTCGCCGCAGCCTCCGCGGAAGATGCCCCCGAAGGCCCCGGGAACGGCGAGGGGGACGGCGAATGAACAAAGAGCGCGAGATCACGGACAAGCCTGTGGAACAAGACCCTCCGGATCACCTCGGCGCAGACCTCCTTCAAAAAGGACTGGCCGAAGATCCCGACTACCGTGGCGAGCATCCCGAACCCAGGTTCTTCATAACGGATGAAACCGAGGACGATTTCGGCGGGCGCATGATGACCCTCAATCTCGGCCCCCAGCATCCCGCCACCCACGGCACGCTCCGCGTGACCTTGAAGGTGCGCGGCGAGAAGATCATCGCCGCCGACACCGAGATTGGCTTCCTGCACACCGGATTCGAAAAACTCGCCGAGCATATGAGCTACCAGCAGTGGGTCACCGTCACCGACCGCATGAACTATATGTCGGCCATGAACAACAACGTAGGCTACGCCATCGCCTGCGAGCAGTTGCTTGGAGTCGAGGTGCCGCGCAGGGCACAGGTCATCCGGGTCATCCTCAGCGAGTTCTCGCGGCTCGCCGACCACATCGTCTGCAACGGCCTGGCGGGGATGGACGTCGGCGCCTTCAGCCTGATGCTCTGGGCCTTCGAACGGCGTGAGAAGGTCTACGATCTCATGGAGGCCGTCACCGGCACCCGGCTGACCACCAGCTATACCCGCATCGGCGGAGTCTTCCGGGACCTGCCCGAGGACTTCGACGAACTGGCGAAGAACATCGTCGAGGAGTTCAGAAGCTTTCTCGAAGAGATGAGATCGATGACGATCGGCAACCGTATCTTTGAGGACCGTATGCGGGGGGTAGGAGTCATCCGCGGCGAAGATGCGATCAATTGGGGCATCACGGGCCCCATACTGCGAGCCAGCGGAGTCGCCTACGATGTTCGAAAGGCCATGCCCTACAGCGGCTATGAGCGCTATGATTTCGAGATCCCCACCCAGGAAGACGGCGACAGCTACGCGCGCTTCGTCCAGAGGCTCGCCGAGTGCGAGCAGAGCCTCGACATCATCTGCCAGGCCCTCGAGGACCTGCCCGACGGGCCGGTCCTGAGCGAAGACAAGAAGATATCCCTGCCTGAAAAAGACGAGGTCCACCAGAACATCGAGAGCCTGATCCATCACTTCAAGCAGATCATGTTCGGCCACGGGATCCTGCCGGAGCGGGGACGGGAGGTCTACTCGGCAACCGAGAGCCCCAACGGGGAGCTTGGCTACTACATGGTCTCCGATGGAGAGATGAACTCCTACAAAACGAGGGTGCGCCCACCCTCCATCTTTCACTTCGCGGTGCTCCCCCAACTGATCGAGGGCTCGATGATCAGCGACGCGATCGCCGTGCTCGGCACCCTGAACGTCATAGCGGGAGAGCTTGACCGATGAGCGGCACCCCGATCGAGATAAAGCTGTTTTCAAAGAAGGCCCGCGAGTTTATCGAATGGCTCCTGGGGCGCTACCCGAACAAGCAGGCGGCACTCCTGCCTGTGCTGAGGCTGGCCGAGGAGGAATTCGGCAACATCGATGACTCCTCGGTGATGCTGGTGGCCGATACACTCGACCTCTCCCCCGGCTACGTCTGGGGTGTCCTGACCTTCTATACCCACTACCGCAGGGAGGGTGATGGGAAATACCTGCTGCAAGTCTGCAGCACCCTGCCCTGCGCGCTCAGAGGCTGTGACAAGGTCCAGCGCAAGCTCGAAGAGAAGCTGGGGATCAAGGCAGGCGAGACCACCGAGGACGGACTCTTCACCCTGAAAAAGGTCGAGTGCCTGGGCTCCTGCGATACGGCCCCGGTGGTGCAGGTCAATGAGAAGTACCACGAGAATCTCGATGTCGAGGATCTCGACGAATTGCTGGAGACCCTTCGTGGCTGAAATCAAACAGGAAAAATTCGAGAAGGTCCTGACGAAATACGTCGATGAGGACGGCTCCGCGACGCTCGAGTTCTACCGGGGGCACGGTGGCTACGAGGCGGCCGAGCGCGTCCTCAAGGAGATGAAGCCCGGGGAGGTCATCGAGGCCGTCAAGGAGTCCACCCTCCGGGGACGCGGCGGAGCCGGCTTCCCCTGCGGCGTGAAATGGTCCTTTGTTCCCAAGGAGACCGACAAGCCGAAATACCTGGTGGTCAACGCCGATGAGAGCGAGCCCGGCACCTTCAAGGACCGGGTGCTCATGGAGCGCGACCCCCACCAGCTGATCGAGGGCTCCCTCATCTCCGCCTACGCCATCGAGAGCCATGCCTGCTACATCTACATCCGGGGCGAATACTACGACGCCTTCCTCACCATGCAGAAAGCCATCGATGAAGCCTACGAGGCGGGAATCCTCGGCGAGAACGTCCTCGGCACCGGCTTCCGGCTCGACATGACGATGCACCGCGGCGCCGGGGCCTATATCTGCGGCGAGGAAACCGGGCTCCTGAGCTCCCTCGAGGGCAAGCGCGGCCTGCCGAAGATCAAGCCGCCCTTCCCCGCGGTCGAGGGGCTCTTCGGCTGCCCCACCGTGGTCAACAACGTCGAGACCCTCTCCTGCGTTACCCACATCTTCGACCGGGGAGTCGACTGGTTCAAGAGCATCGGACCGCCCGGAGGCCCGGGGCCCAAGCTGCTCTGCGTCTGCGGCCATGTCGAGCGCCCGGGGACCTACGAGGTGCCGATGGGGATCAATCTCCTCGACCTGGTCAATGACTACGCCGGTGGCGTATGGAAGAAACGCGAACTGAAAGCCATCATCCCGGGCGGCACATCGGCCAAGATACTGACCGCCGAAGAGTGCGACGTGAACATGGACTACGAGTCGCTCGCCGCCAAGGATACCATGCTCGGCTCAGGCGGAGTCATCGTCATGGACGAGAAGACGGACATGGTCAACGCGCTCTACAACATCCTGCGCTTCTACGCCCACGAGTCCTGCGGACAATGCACCCCCTGCCGCGAGGGTACCGGCTGGCTGGCGAAGATCTGCGGACGAATCCTGCATGGAACAGGACGGATGGAAGACCTGGACCTGATGATCGACCTGGCCCAGAAAATGTGCGGGCGAACGATCTGCGTCCTGGCGGACGCGGCGGCCTTCCCCTGCGAGAGTATCGTGCGCAAGTTCCGCCTTGAATTCCACGAGAAGATCAACGCCGGCGCCGGGCACGAGCGTGACATCCATACCGGCGGCCCCCTGGTGCAGCCGGGAGCCCTGAGCGCCCACAACCAGGAGCGGCTCGATGAGCTCCAGGGCGGACACTGAAGAAGACAGCGCGAATAGAACCATAAGAACATGACTGAGAAACAGACGGTAAACCTGAAGATCAACGGCGAGGAGGTCGAAGCCCCCGCCGGCGAGATGCTCATCAAGGTCTGCCACGACCGGGGGCTCGACGTACCCTTCTTCTGCTATCACCCCGGGCTGGTCCCCGAGGGCAACTGCAGGATGTGCCTGGTCGAGGTGGCCAAGGCGCCCAAGCCCATGCCCGCCTGCACGACCCCGGTGGCCGACGGCATGGAGATCGAGACCCACTCCGGGGCGGCGAAGGATGCCCGGGCCGATGTGCTCGAGTTCATGCTCGCAAACCACCCGCTCGACTGTCCGATCTGCGACAAGTCCGGCGAGTGCCTGCTCCAGGACCATTCCTACGACCACGGCAAGGACGGCTCCCGCATGGTAGACGTCAAACAGATCAAGCCGACCAAGGACCTCGGCAACGGCGTCAAGCTCTGGGGGAACCGCTGCATCTCCTGCACCCGCTGCGTGCGCTTCTGCAGCGACATCGCCGGCAGCGGGGAGCTGGCCATGGTGAACCGCGGCGACAGTTCGGTCGTCGACGTCTTCCCCGGCTATCCGCTGCAGAACCCGCTGAGCGGCAACGTGGTCGACATCTGCCCCGTTGGCGCGTTGATCTCCGAGGACTTCCTCTACCAGGCGCGCGTGTGGTACGAGAAGAAGACCGACAGCGTCTGCCATGAGTGCGCGCGCGGCTGCAATATCGAGCTCCAGACCCTCAACAACGAGGTCAAGAGGATCGTCGCGCGCCACAACGATGCCGTCAACGACTACTGGATCTGTGACCACGGCCGCTACACCTACGACTACATCCTCGGGCCCGAGCGTTCGCTCGAATGCCGGCTGGGAGATTCCGCGAATCCCGCCAACGCTCCCGGGTTCCTGGCTCGAAAGCTCAGGAAATCCGCTGACGAGCACGGCGCCGACTCTCTCGGCGTGGTCGTCAGCGCGTTCATGAACAATGAAGCTCTCTATCTCCTGGGCTCGCTGCTGCAGGAGCTTGGAGTCCCGGCGGAGAATATCGGCGCCTGCGCCCGTACCGACGGCGAGGAGGAAGAATTCAAGGGCGGCTTCAGAATTTCGGCCGACCGTAATCCGAACCGGCGCGGAGTCGAGGCGATCCTCGGCAAAAACGCGTTCTCCTCACACGCCGATGACCTCCTGAAAAAGGCGAAGGCCTCCGGGCTGCGCTGCCTTCTGCTGGTAAGCGACATGCCCGGGCAGCCGCTGGCGGATGAATGGATCGAGGCCCTCGACGCGGTCGAATTCGGCCTCGTCTTCCTGCTTGAGAACGATTCCCGCATTCCGGAAACCGTCCACCTGCTCCCCGCCACGGCGTTCTCCGAGCGTGACGGCTCCATCATCAACGAGGATGGGCGGGTCCAGCTTCTGCGGGCCGCCACCCAGCTGCCCAGGGGAGTCCTCTCGCTCGATGAGCTCCTCCAGGACGCCCTTGTAGAGCTGGGCGCCAGGGAGAGCAGGCTCTCACCGCGCGGCCTCTTCGATGAAATGGCCGGGGTCGTACCGGCGCTCGCAGAAATACGACACGGCGACCTGGGAGAAGCGGGACTCAGCGCCCGGGGAGGCGAAGAATGAGCGAGAGGCTCCTGGTGGATACGTTGCGGGCCGGACTCATCTTCGGAGGCATCATGACCCTGGTGCCCATGCTCGTCCTGGCTGAGCGTAGAATCTCCGCCGCCATCCAGAACCGGGTCGGACCCAATAGGGTCGGACCCATGGGTCTTCTCCAGCCATTGGCGGATGTCATCAAGCTCCTGTTCAAAGAGGAAATCACTCCGAACCGCGCCGACAAGACCCTCTATTTCCTCGGACCATTCCTGGCATTCGCCCCCGCGGCAATCGCCTTCATCGCCATCCCCGTGGGAAAAGACCTCCAGGTCGCCGACCTGAGCGTCGGGGTTCTCTACGTGCTGGCGATGACCTCGCTGGGGGTCTACGGGATCAGCTTCGGTGGCTGGGCCTCCAACAGCAAGTACTCTCTCCTGGGCGGAATCCGCTCGAGCGCCCAGATCATCAGCTACGAGATCGCCATGGGACTGGCGATCGTTTCGGTCCTCATGATCTCGGGAAATGTACACCTCGGAGAAATCGTCGAGTGGCAGGCGGAGCACGGCTGGATCGTCTTCTACCAACCGGTGGCCTTCGTGATCTTCCTGGTGGCGGCCTTTGCCGAGAACAACCGGCTGCCCTTCGACATGGCCGAATGCGAGGCTGAGCTGGTCGGCGGATTTCATACCGAGTACTCGGGCATGAAGTTCGGCATGTACTTCCTCGGGGAATACCTGGCGATGATCGTCATGTCTTCGCTCCTGGTCACCCTCTTCCTCGGCGGCTGGGACCCGGTCTTCTTCGAGCTCCCCGGGGGAGCGGCTGGGACGGCCCTCTCGGTGCTGTGCTTCGCGCTCAAGCTCCTGGCTGTGCTCTTTCTCTACATCTGGGTGCGCTGGACGCTTCCACGCTTTCGCTACGACCAGCTCATGAGGCTCGGCTGGAAGGCGCTCGTCCCCCTGGCTCTCCTGAATATCGTGTTGACCGGAATCATCGTTTCCCTGCTGACAGAAACAGGCTGAGATGACTGAAGAAAACGGAAACGGAACAAAACGACAAGGGCGCGGCCTGCGCTTCCTCCTCTACCTGCCGGCGGTGGCGAAGGGGCTCTTCAATACCCTGCTGCACATCCTGAAGCTCAAGGGGCACAAGACGTTCACCGTCCAATACCCCGAAAAGCGCAAGGAGGTCAGGCCGGGTTTTCGCGGCGAACATCGTCTGAAGGTCGATGAGAATGGGCGTGAAAAATGCGTCGCCTGCCTCATGTGCCAGACCGTCTGCCCGGCTGTCTGTATCGACATCGTCGCCGAGGAGGCGCCCTGGGATGACAGGGACAAGCGTCCGAAGACCTTTGAGATCGACATGTTGCGCTGCATCTACTGCGGCATGTGCGAGGAGGCCTGCCCCTGCGATGCCATCGAGCTGACCGAAAAGCTCTACACCGTTTCGACCTCCCGCGCCGCGATGATCTACGACAAGGAGAAGCTGCTCTCGAACTGACGGCAGCGACCCGCAAGCCATGGACGCGCTCGTATTCTACATTTCAGGGATCCTCATGATCGCCAGCGCCCTGCTGGTCGTGACGCGCAAGAACCCTGTCTACAGCGCCATCCTGCTGGTCGTCTTCTTCCTGCTTACATCGGTCAACTTCCTGGTGCTGCGCTCCCCCTTCCTCGCGGTGATCCAGGTGCTGGTCTACGGCGGGGCGATCATGGTCCTCTTCCTCTTTGTCCTGATGCTCCTCAATCTTACCGAGGAAGAGCTCGATGAGAAGGTCGATCCTAGGCGCAAGCTCCTGGCCGGGGCCGGCTCCGCCTGCCTGTTCGTCCTCCTGTGCTGGGCCGTCAGCTCATCGGAGAGGATTCGCGCCGCCGGCGCGGTCGACCTCACCGGGAAGGTAGAAGGAAAGGCCTCCACCGCCGGCGAGACCAGGGAGATCGGCAAGGCTCTCTTCAGCGAACACATCCTGCCGTTCGAGTTCACCTCCATCCTGATCTTCATCGCCATCATCGGCGCTATCTATCTCACCAGGACCCGCAGGACGGTGAAACGGGAAAACACCTTGACCGAAGAGCCGGGGGAGGAGAACTCATGAGTCTAAGCCTCGACCTCTGCCTCTACCTCTGCACGGCGATCTTCTCGATCGGAGTCTACGGAGTGCTCAGCCGCCAGAACATCATCGTTATCCTGATGTCACTCGAGCTCATGCTCAACGGGGTGAACCTGGCGATCATCTCCTTCGGGAGATATTTCATCACCGTGGAGGGCGCCGAGTTGTCCGGGGTCGGGGCCAGCACCTCCCAGGTCTTCGTGATCATCGTGCTGGCCATCGCCGCGGCCGAGGCGGCGGTCGGACTGGCGATCCTGCTGGCCGTCTACCGGCGCTGGAGAAGTACCCGGGTAAGCGACATGAGGTTGTTGAAAGGATGAGAAGAGGTCATGGAGAGTTGAGCGATGGATAGGTGGATTTTCCTCATACCCCTGCTCCCCTTCCTGGGATTCCTGGTCAACGGCCTGCTCGGCCGGCGGCTCAGCGACCGGGCCGTGGCCATCATCGGCTGCGCGGCGCCGGCTGGGGCCTTCGCGGTGGCCGTGGCGGCCTTCGCGCAGGTTCTCCAGGGAGAATCGAGCACGCATTCACTTTCCCAGGAGCTCTGGACCTGGATCGAGGCCGGTAAGCTGAAGGTCTCCTTCGCCCTCACCATTGACCGCCTCTCGGGAATCATGTGCCTGGTGGTTACCGGCGTCGGCTCCCTGATCCACGTCTACTCTACCGGCTATATGAAGGGAGATTCCGGCTACGCACGGTTTTTCGCCTACCTGAACCTCTTCATGGCCGCGATGCTGGTGCTCGTAACAGCCGACAACATCGTCCTCATGTTCCTCGGCTGGGAGGGAGTCGGACTGTGCTCCTACCTGCTGATCGGCTTCTGGTATAAGGGACTGGCGAATTGCTCGGCGGGCATCAAGGCCTTCGTCGTCAACCGGATCGGTGATCTCGGCTTCCTGCTCGGTATCTTCGCCATCTGGGCGGCCTTCGGGACTTTTGAATTCAAGGCAATCAACGACGCGGCAGGGTCCGCCGAAGGGGCCGCCTTCTGGATCTGCCTGCTGCTCTTCATCGGAGCCTGCGGCAAGAGCGCCCAGATCCCTCTTTATGTCTGGCTTCCGGACGCCATGGCGGGCCCGACCCCCGTCTCGGCGCTGATCCACGCCGCCACCATGGTCACCTCCGGCGTCTACCTGCTCGCCCGGCTTGGACCGCTCTTCGACGCGGCCCCCGGTGTGCTGGCCATCGTCGCGACCATCGGAGCGCTGACTGCCCTCCTCGCCGCGCTCATCGCCTTCTCCCAGAACGACATCAAGAAGGTGCTGGCCTATTCCACCGTAAGCCAGCTCGGCTATATGTTTCTCGCCGCCGGCATGGGAGCCTACAGCGTCGCGATCTTCCACCTCGTAACTCACGCCTTCTTCAAGGCCCTTCTCTTCCTCGGCGCCGGAGCCGTGATCCACTCACTGCACCACGAACAGGACATGCGCCAGATGGGTGGCCTGCGCCACCGCCTGCCGTGGACCTTCGCGCTCTTTCTCATCGGGGCTCTGGCGCTCTCGGGCTTCCCCCTGACGGCCGGGTTCTTCTCCAAGGACGAGATCCTCCACGTCGCGCACTCGGGGCTCGGCACAGTCGATGGCCGAACCATCCTGTGGATCATCGGCCTCATCACGGCCCTCTTCACTGCCTTCTATACCTTCCGGCAGGTAGCCCTGGTGTTTCTCGGAAGCTACCGGGGAGCCCCGGAACCCCAGGCGGCTGAAGAGTCAGCGGCGCTCGGCCTGGAGCTCGAAAAGGTGGAAGAATCTCCCCTGTCCATGCGGGTACCGCTGCTCGCGCTCGCTGGACTTTCTCTCGCTGGAGGATTCCTCGCTATACCGCACTTCCTCGGCCTGGAGATCCCGGAGGACGGCAAGCTCGCCGGGCTGATCATCGGCGGCATCGTCTCCCTCGCCGGGATCGGCGCGGCCCTCGCCATCTACCTGCGCTTCCCGAGCATCCTGGAGCGTTTCCTGGCGAGCCCGCCCGGAAAACGGATCTACAGGCTCTCGACGAAGAAATTCTATGTCGATGACATCTACCAGGCCCTCATCGTCAGACCGCTCAACTCCCTGGCGGAACTCTCCTTCTACGTGGTCGACAGGCTCATCATCGACATCCTGCTGGTGCATGGCTCCAGCTTCGCGGTGGGCGCGATTGGCCACCTGCTCAGGCGGCTGCAGGATGGCCGCACGCCGACCTACGCGGCCTGGTTCCTCCTGGGGGCCATCGTCGTGCTCGGTATGACTCTCTGGATGGCGGGAGGATAGGAAGCCGACGTGACCATCACACTCACCCTGCTGCTGCCCGTACTCACAGCTATCCTGCTCCTGTGCATCCCGCGAGACAAGACCTCGCAACTCAGGATGACCGCGCTCTTTGGATCTCTGGCGACCCTGGCCTTCAGCCTGGCGCTGCTGGGCCGCTTCGACAGCGGGACCACCGGCTTCCAATTCACCGAAAAGCACGAATGGATTCCAAGCCTGGGGATCAACTACCACGTGGGCCTCGATGGTATCAGCCTCTTCCTCGTGGCGCTCTCCGCCCTGCTGACGCCCATCGCCATCCTCTGCTCATGGAAGTCAGTCGAAAAACGGGTACGGGAATTTCACATCGCCCTCCTGCTGCTGACCTCCGGCGTCATCGGGGTCTTCGTGGCCCTCGACCTGATGCTCTTCTACGTGTTCTGGGAGGTCATGCTCATCCCCATGTACCTGCTGGTCGGAGTCTGGGGCAGCGCCGAGCGTATCCGCGCGGCGGTGAAGTTCTTCATCTACACCATGGCGGGCAGCCTCCTGATGTTCCTGGCAATCCTCTACCTCTACCAGCACACGGGAAAATTTGGCGTCGAAGAGATCTATACCTCCATCAAGATGAACCCGATGACCGGCGCCGCTGGAATGTTCTGCTTTCTCGCCTTCGCCCTGAGCTTCGCGATCAAGATCCCCCTCTTCCCGGTGCATACCTGGCTTCCCGATGCCCACACAGAGGCCCCCACCGCCGGCAGCGTCATCCTCGCCGGGGTGCTCCTCAAGCTCGGCATCTACGGTTTCATTCGCTTCGCGATTCCCTTCTTTCCCGAGGCCGCGAACGCGGCGGCGCCCTGGATCTCCATCCTGGCGATCATCGGGATCATCTTCGGAGCGCTGATGTGCTTCGTGCAGGAGGATATGAAGAGGCTCATCGCCTACTCGAGCGTCTCCCACATGGGCTTTGTCGTGCTAGGGCTCTTCGCCTATACCTCGGGCAGCCTCCAGGGAGTCGAGGGTAGCGTTCTGCATATGGTCAACCACGGCATCTCCACCGGCGCCCTCTTCCTGCTCATCGGCGTCATCTACGAGCGTCGTCATACCCGCAGGATCATCGATTACGGAGGGCTGGCGCCGGTGGCCCCGAGGCTGGCCATCATCTTCTTCATCACGACGCTTTCATCGATCGGGCTTCCCTTCCTCAACGGCTTCGTCGGGGAGTTCCTGATTCTCCAGGGCGCCTACAGCCAGAACATCTTCTACGCTGCCTTCGCGGGCCTGGGGATCATCCTCGG
>Ga0310345_10003918_pt1 | contig 13803 bp, 12 predicted proteins | sample HC15DNA20500_MG_FD_204667 | JGI IMG/M metagenome (GOLD analysis project Ga0310345, IMG submission 204667) | Marine microbial communities from station ALOHA, North Pacific Subtropical Gyre - HC15-DNA-20-500_MG | ecosystem: Environmental > Aquatic > Marine > Oceanic | place: Pacific Ocean: North... | reverse complement strand
CTCGAAAGGTTCATATACTCGCGCTCACTGTGAGCAATCCAACAAATCAAGGTTTCTTGCATAATGCGCTGAAGCCTTGATTTGGCCGGGATATTGAAGTTTGGGATTCAAATCCCCCCGGCTCCACCATCACAAGCGCAGAGCCCCGTACTCCGGGGCTTTGTGCTGTCTGAGCCTGTCGTTTTCGGCGGGTGTGGCATCGAGTAGTCACATCCACGTGGGGCATCAGCAGGTGCCTAGAATGAAGCTCGCCCCCACCTACCTTCTCCAGAAACCTTAATCCGAAGATGCGCCCTCCTTGTCGGAAACAGCGGGGCCTTATGCACCCCGATCAGTGCGCGGTCGCACCGCTCGCCCCTACACCGGTTTGGCCGCGCACGTACTGGTCTTCGAATGCCTTACGCTCGGTGTTTGCTCGGGTACTATGGTCGAGTTTGGAGAAAACGTAGGCGGCGAGAAATGCAAGTGGCATGGAGAACAGCGCCGGCTGGGTGTAGGGGAACAGCGCCTCGCTGAAATGGAACACATCTACCCAGACTAGCTTCGACAACACCACGAAGGCCATCGCGCTAACCAGACCGGTGTAGCCGCCTACTAGTGCGCCTCGGGTCGTCAGGCCGCGCCAGAACATCGAGAGAAACAGCACCGGGAAGTTGGCCGATGCAGCAATGCCGAAGGCCAATGCCACCATGAACGCCACGTTGGTGTTTTCGAAGACAATGCCTAGACCGATCGCCACCAGTCCCAGGCCAAGTGTGGCGAACTTGGTCACCCGCAACTCCTGCGCCTCGCTCGCCGTGCCCTTCTTGATCACGCGCGCGTAGAGGTCATGAGCGATCGCCGAGGCACCGGCCAAAGCCAGGCCGGAAACCACGGCAAGGATGGTGGCAAAGGTTACGGCTGAGAGAAAGCCGAGCATCATGTCGCCTCCGACGGCCTGCGCCAGATGCATCGCCACCATGTTCCCGCCGCCAAGCAGCTTACCGCCGACTTGTCCGCCCTCGAAGTACTGCGGATCCTGACTGACGATGACGATCGAAGCCAGGCCAAGAAGGAAGATTACGTTGAAGAAATAGCCAATGAAGCCGGTCGCGTAGAGCACCGACTTGCGCGCTTCCTTGGCATCGCTGACAGTAAAGAATCGCATCAGAATATGCGGCAGCCCGGCCGTACCGAAGACCAGCCCCAGACTCAGTGATAACGCTGTCAGCGGATCGGCGAGAAGGCTACCGGGCGCCAGCAGATGATCGCCGAGCCCATGTACGCTCATCGCACGACTGACCAAGGTGTCGTAGCTGAAGTCGAACTCGTTCATCGCCAGCAGCAACACCAGGGTTCCGCCGACCATCAGCAGAAACGCCTTGATGATCTGCACCCACGTGGTCGCGACCATCCCACCGAAGGTTACGTAGAGCATCATCAGCGCGCCGACGATCAGCAACGCGATGTGGTAGTCGAGACCGAACAACAGTTTGATCAGCTGCCCGGCACCGACCATCTGCGCAACGAGATAGAAGCACACTACTGTCAGCGAGCCGATGGCTGCCATGGTTCGTACCTTGCCTTGATCGAGGCGATACGAGGTGATATCGGCGAAGGTGAAACGACCGAGATTGCGCATGCGTTCGGTCATCAGCAACAGCAGCACCGGCCAGCCCGCAAAGAATGCGATTAAGTAGATGTAACCGTCCATCCCGGAGGTGTAGATCAGGGCGGTGATGCCCAGCAGCGTCGACGCGGACATGTAGTCACCGGCCAACGCGAGGCCGTTTTGCAAGCCTGTGATGCCTCCGCCAGCACTGTAGAAGTCGGCCGTCGAGCGCATCCGGCGGGCGGCCCACCAGGTGATGCACAGCGTGAAGACAACGAATACCAAGAACATGCCGATGGCTGCCAGGTTGAGCGGCTGACGCGTCGCTGCATCCATCGCCGGCGCAGCCAGCGCCGAGGCGGAACAGAACGCTAAGCAGAGCGAAAACAGGGGACGCGTTTTCATCGTTCTTCCTCCTGCTCGACCTGAGCAATCAACTTGCGGGTCATCTGATCGAATTCTCCATTGGCGCGGTACACGTAGAACCCAGACAGCGCACAGAAGAATACGAACAGCGACACCCCGCCGACCACACCGAACGTCAGGTTCGAACCTTCGGAAAGGCGCCGGCCGATCAGCTCGGGCCAGAACGACACCAGCCCCATGTAGGCGTAGAACACGACCAGAATCACGACGAAGAGACCCAGCGTAAGCCTGTTGCGCCGAGCTACCAGCTCGGTGAATTGGCTATTACGGCGGATGCGAGCATACAAGGGACTGGAGCTAGGCATGGACCACCTCTGATGAAAAAGCACATGTTGTTATTGGGAATAGGTGTGCTGCGGATCGATCACTGTTCGGTATCGCTGGTCACCTCCTCCGGTCGCCTGGCCCATTCCCGCAATACGAACTTCTGGATCTTTCCCGTCGCTGTTTTTGGCAATTCCACCAAAGAGACATGTCGCGGTGCTTTGAAATGGGCCAAGCGCTCGCGGCACCAGAGGATCAGGTCTTCACCGCAGACACTCGCCACGGCATCCGCGCGTAGCGTGACGAATGCGTGCGGAGTCTCCCCCCAGCGTGGGTCCGGGCGTGCCACCACCGCGGCTTCGATCACCCCAGGGTGCTGGTAGAGCACTTCCTCGATCTCCAGCGAGCTGATGTTTTCGCCGCCGGATATGATGATGTCCTTGGAACGGTCCTTGATCTCGACATAGCCATCTTCGTGCAGCACCGCCAGATCACCGGTGTGCAGCCAGCCACCGGCAAAGGCCGCACGGGTCGCTTCCGGGTTGTTCAGATACCCCTTCATCACCGTGTTGCCGCGCACCACCAGCTCGCCGAGAGTGGCGCCATCGGCAGGTACCGGCTCGCCGCTGTCGACGTCGAGTACGGTAGCTTCCTCAAGCATCGGATGGGCAACACCCTGCCGGCCCATGAACTGCGCACGGGCGTCCAGCGGCAGCTCATCCAGCCCCGGCTGCCACAGGCAGAGGGTGCTCGGCCCGTAGCTTTCGGTCATGCCGTAGGCATGGGTGATACTGAAGCCTCGGGTCTCCATGGCGGCGATCACTGCGCTGGGCGGCGCTGCGCCTCCGGTGATCACCGCCACCGGCTGGCCGGTTCGCCGCTCGAACTGTTCTTCGGCATGGATAAGCATCGACATCACGATGGGCGCCGCACTCATGTGGGTGACGCCATGCTCGGCAATGGCCGCATAGATCGGCGCAGCCTGCACCTTGCGCAGGCAGACGTGTGTGCCGCCGGAGAGGGAAACCGCCCACGTATGACTCCATCCGTTGCAATGAAACATCGGCAGCGTCCACAGATACACGCTGCGAGGGCCAAGCTGGAAGGCCAGTGCGCCGGCACAGGCATTCAGATAGGCGCCGCGGTGATGCAGGACCACCCCCTTAGGATCGCCGGTGGTGCCGGATGTGTAGTTGAGGGCGATCGACTGCCATTCATCGTCCGGCAGCGACAGTGGCCGCGCTGGGTCGCCCTGGGCGAGGAACGACTCGTAGTCCAGCTCGCCGATTAGTTCGCCGCCACAGGCCTGCGTATCGTCGATATCGATGACCAACGGAGGCGTCCCCAGCATCGCCAACGCCTGGCGCACGGTGGCGCCGAACTCGCGGTCGCAGATCAGCACCTTGGCGGCCGAATGGCGAAGGATGAAGGCGATGGTCTGCGCCTCCAGACGAATGTTGATGCTGACCAGTACCGCACCGGTTCCGGGCACTCCGTAATGCGCCTCGAGCAGCTCCGGCACGTTGGGCGCGAGGACTGCCACGCGGTCGCCAAGCTGTACCCCGACGCGCTCCAGGGCGCTGGCCAAACGGCGGCTGCGCTGGTGCAACTGGCGGTAGCTGTAGCGGCGCGCACCGTGGATGACCGCGTCACGCTCCGGGTAGATGTGCGCGGCGCGTTTGAGGAAGGACAGCGGCGACAGCGGCACGTGATTAGCGTCATTGGGCGCCAGCTCCGCCTCTAGCATCGAAGGCGTCATGGCTTTCTCCTCACTGCCAGAGCGGCAATCTCGGGGCCAATGGGGCGCGCAGTACTGTGATCTTGAAACATGCAATCCTCCTGACCGTTATCGGTCTGTTGTTCTCTTCGCGGAGCGAAGCTCCGACTGTTCGAAACGCACGCTGCAAACGTTTACAAGCTGCTGCAGAGATGCCCTCCGTCGACCACGATTTCCGCCCCGTTCATCGCCCTGCCGGCATCCGAAGCGAGCAGCAACAAGGCACCATCGAGGTCAGCCGGTAGGCTGAAGCGCCGGTTCGGAATTCGTGCGCGAAGCTTTTCCCCGGCCTCGCCCCGGAGAAATTCCTCGTTCAGGTCGGTCATCACGTAGCCCGGGGCCAAGGCGTTGACACGGATGCCGTAACGCGCCAGTTCCAGCGCCATGGCGCGGGTTAGCTGAGCTAAGCCCGCTTTCGCTGCCAGGTAGGGTGTTACCGCACCGGCGACGCGGCTGGCGAGAATTGAGGTGACGTTGATTAGGCTGCCGCCGCGCTCCGCGGCGACCATCCGCCGCGCGGTTTCCTGGGCAACGATCCAGGCGCCCGAGAGATTGGTATCGAGGATGCGCTGCCAACTTTCGTCGTCGTAATCAAGAAAGGCGCGGCTGTCGCTGACGCCCGCATTGTTGACGAGGATATCCAGCGGCCCGACTTCATCGAGACAACGACAAACATCCTGGCGCCGGGTCACGTCGAGGGCGAAAGCCTGTGCGCGACCACCCGCGGCTTCGATATCGGCGACCAACTCGCGCAGCTGCTCGGTGCGCCTCGACGCGACGGCAACCTCGGCGCCGGCCGCCGCCAGCGTCAGGGCAAAATGCCGGCCCAGGCCACTGGAGGCGCCGGTAACCAATGCACGGCGACCGTCAAGATCAAACAGTCTGGCAATAGGCGGTTGCATCAGTGTTCTCCTACGCGGCGGTCGAGGATCTTCTTCGCCAGGCTCATGCGGTGCACTTCGCTCGGACCGTCGTAGATGCGGAACGGGCGAATGTCACGAAAGATCCGCTCGACCACGGTGTCCCGAATCACCCCACGGGCACCGAGCACCTGCACACAGCGATCTACCACCCGCCACAGGGCTTCGGCGCTGATCACCTTGGCCATGCTCGAATCGACGTTTGCGCGCTGGCCTTGATCGAGCACCCAGGCGCAATGCCAGACCGCCAGACGAACAATGTGCAGATCCATCATGTTGTCCGCCAGCATGAAGCCGACGCCCTGGTGCTCGCCCAGCGGTTTGCCGAAGGAGTTGCGCGTACGTGCGTAGTCGCAGGCGATGTCGTGGGCACGCCGGGCGGCGCCCAGCCAGCGCATGCAGTGGGTCAGCCGTGCGGGCGCCAGGCGCACCTGGGCGTAACGGAAACCCTTGCCGATCTCGCCGAGTACATCGCTGGCCGGCACGCGCAGATTGTCGAAGCGCAACTGCCCGTGGCCGCCGGTGAAGCAGCTGTCCAGCGAGTCCAGCTGGCGCTCGTGAACGATGCCTTCGCGGTTCATGTCGGAAAGGAACATGGTCGCGCTGCCGTCCTCCATACGCGCCATGATGATCACGAAGCCGGCGCCGTCGGCCCCGGTAATCAACCATTTGGTGCCGTTGATGAGGTAATCGTCGCCATCGCGGGTCGCGGTGGTGCTGAGCATCGACGGATCGGACCCCGAGCCCGGCGCCGGTTCGGTCATGGCGAAGCAGGAGCGTGTGTGGCCCTGTACCAACGGACGCAGCCAGCGATCCTTCTGCGCTTCGGTGGCAACAACGTCCATCAGGTGGATGTTGCCCTCGTCAGGGGCGTGGATGTTCAGCGCCACTGGCCCGAGTGGCGAATAGCCTGCCTCCTCGAAGACTATGGCCTTAGCCGCATGGCTCAGTCCCTGGCCGCCCATTTCGCGACTGGCGTGAGGCGTCAGCAAACCGGCCGCACTGGCGCGCGCCAGCAACTCCAGACGCAGGGCTTCGCTGGGACCATGGGCAGTCTGCCGCGGGTCGCTCTCCAGCGGGATTACCTGCTCGGCAATGAAGATGCGGGTCTTCTCTTGCAGGGCAAGCAGTTCATCGGGAATGGTGAAGTTCATGGCTGTACTCTGTTCTCGGCTCGGTGCGGTTCTATAGGCGCGGCGAACAAGGCGATCTGCGCATGGATACGCTCCATCACTGTTCGCGGCTCGCTGGTCTTGTGCAGGTCATAGGGGGTCAGATTGACCACACGGACGAAGCGCTGAAGGACGTGCTCGCCCTGCATGTCGATGTCGATGATGTTCAGGCACGCGTTATCCTGCTCCAGTGCAGCAGCGCAACCGCGACTGCCACCCAACGCCCAGCCGAGCAGCAGACGATTGACTGCGTCGTGGCTGACGATCAGCAGCTGCTGCCAGTCCGGCTCGTGAAGCAGTCCCCGGAAGCGCTGCAATATGCGTGTTTCGAAGGCATCCCAGCGCTCACCGCCGAGGAAGTCGCCACCCACATCGTCGAGGTTGGCGTAGGCCTGGCAAACGCGCTGCTGCAACTGCTCTAAGGCGATTTCGCGCAAGCGCCCGGCGCGCACTTCACGCAACGCGGCGCTTCCCTCAAGCGTCGTTCCGCGGCCATCGAGAAGCAGCTCGGCGGTCTGGCGCGCGCGTGGGTAATCGGAGCACAGCGCCCGGTCGAAGCTCAGCGGCGCGAGAAGCTCTGCCAGCGCTTGCACTTGCCTCGTGCCTTCGGCGGAGAGCGGCACGCTGCGTGGATCGAGAGGCTGACCGCTGGCATCGAAGTAATCGACATGGCCATGGCGCACCAGGTAGACACGGCGACGGTGTATGGGCAGGACGTCGGCGGTGAACGATACGCTCATGGCAACGCCTTCGGATTGCTGATCGCGAGTTGCGCGACGGTGGTCTGCCGCAGCGCATCGAGAAGCGCGCCCTGTGTTTCTGGAGCATCGTAACGACCCGTACGGATGGCCTCGCCCAGCGCTCGGCGAGCGGCATTCGCAGACGGCAAATGCTCTCCCAGCAACAGCTGCAGGCACTCTCTCTCCTGCGCCTCAGCCTGGGCGCAGGCCTGGCACTCACGCGCCGCGATGGCCATGGCGTTGGCCACCATCAGCGTCGTGTAGCGCAATTCGCTGGGCAGTGCCGGCAGCAGCTCCTGAAGTAGCGTCTGACGGGCAACTTCCAGCAGTTCTCGAGCATCGGGCTGACGGCTCATCGTGCGCCTCCTGCGGTCAGGCGGAGGATGTCCAGCTCCAACTCGGGTAGCAGACGTCCGGTGAGTGCGAGCTCCAGCGACGGCTCTTCACCGGAAAGATGGCGTTGCGCCTGCTGCAGGGCGATCACCGCCCAGCGCAGAGTTGCCATCACCTGCCAGTAATCCAATTGCTCGCGGTCGATATGCAATGCGGAAACCTCGCGGTAACCGCGCAGGAAATCCTCAAGTTTGCCGATGCCGCCGGCTTCCAAATCCGGCCGGGCGAAACGCCAGCAGCGGGCGGTAAACCAGCCGATGTCCTCGCGTGGATCGCCCCAGCCGGTGAACTCCCAATCGAGGACTGCCTGCAGAGCACCTTCACTGGCCAGGTAGTTGCCGGTGCGGTAGTCGCGATGCAACAGGCAGACGACGCTATCGCGCGGCGCGTTGAGTTCGCACCAGCGCAGGCCCCACTCCAGCACGGGCTGGGCTCGCGCCTGGCTGTCGAGGAATTCGCGGTAAGTGGCGATGGCCGAGAGCGCTGGCGTGGCGCTCGGCGGCGGCAGGAAGTCCAGTTCGGCACATGGCGGGCGCAGGCGATGCAGCCGCGCCAGGTTGGAGCCAAGCTCGGCGGCCAGTTGCGGATTTCCGTTGGCCGCACCCTTACCGCTGAGCAGATAGCCCGCAGCGACGCCGGGCAGCATTTCCATCAAGAAGAAGGCGCGGCCGATCACATGTGTGTCACGGCACAACCATAGCGGCCGCGGCACCTTCACACCGGCGCGGTGGACCAAGGTCAGCACGGCGAACTCTTCGGCGCGACCCAGGCTGGCCGACAGCGCCGAGGCGGCGTCGCTGCGCAGCACCCAGCGTTGCACGCCGGCCCATGGCCCTCCTTCGACTTGCAGTTCGAACAGCCAGTTTTCCTGGATCGCCCCGCCGGAAAGCCGCTTGCGCTGCAAGATGACTACCTGCTGTGCCTCGGCCTGGCGGCGAATGAACGCCAGCAAGTTTTCGTCGTTCGCCGCATCGCTGTGTGCGCCAGCGACTGGAGATGCTGCCTTGAGACTACTCATGGGATCGATGCGCCCTGCCCTTTGAATTTTTATCGAGATTTGCATATGGCGACGTAGCTGGAGCAACTGTCGGGCCAAGTGCACGTAAGGATTGTGTGATTATCTGCAAACCCGCGTCGTTCGAGGCCTGCGACGAATCGGCCAGCCTCGTCAGCGAATTGCACCGACCCTGGCCGTTTCACTTGCGCAACGAATCTGTTCAACTCTGCAAATTGATTTCATTCTTGAATGAGGTTGGCGTCATGCCCTTACCCCAAATCGTCGTACTCATTAGCCATCTGCAGCGACCGAGCCAGCAAAGCCGTCTGGCTCAGGTTGTGGGTGCGCTGATGGCGGATTATTCCGACGAAACGAGTATCCAGGTACTCGACACTTCGGTGAGCGAATCGCTGCAAGTCGCACGCGAGCTGGAACGACGCGGTGAGGTCGACGTTTTCGTCTGCGCCGGGGCCACCGCCGCCTACCTACGCAAGCACCTGACCCGCCCGGTACTGTCGATGCGCGTCGGCGGTGCCGACCTACTGCGCGCGCTGGATCAGGCGCGGGCACATTCCTCACAGGTGGCGGTCGTCAGCTACAACCGCATCAACGCCGAACTGGAAGCTATGGCCGCGCTGTTCACCGTGCAGGTGCACCAAGCCTCCTACACAACCCTAGATGGGGCGCGGCTGGCAGTAGAACAGATGGCCGGGCTGGGCTGCCGCAGTATCATCGGCTCCTCGACCGTACTCGAACTGGCGGAGCAAGCAGGCTTGCAGGGCGTGTTGTCGCTGAGCAACGACACCGTACGCAAGGCTTTGGAAGAAGCGCTCGGCATCCTCCACAGCCAGCGCATCGAAATCGCCAAGCGCCAACACCTGAACGGAGTGCTGCGACACATTCCGGCCGGTGTCGCGGCGGTGGACAATCAGGGCATTGTGCAATCGATCAATCCGGCGCTGGCGTTGCTTCTGGACCTACCGGCGGACGTAGCTCTTGGTCGACCATTGCAGGAGCTCTGTCCGGACCTGGACCTAGGGCAGGCGCTGCGCGATGGTGCCGGCGAGGAGAACCGAATAATCCGGCTAGGCGCCCACACGGTCGTCAGCAACCTGCTGCCGATTCTTGAAAACGGCCAGCGCACGGGCATGGTAATGACCTGCCAGGACACCTCGGCGGTGCAGCGCGCCGACCAGCGTATTCGCTCCTCGCGGCGCCCCGGGACCTTCGTCGCCAAGTACAGTCTGGAACAGATCAGCGGCGGCAGCCTGGCCAATCGCGAACTGCTGCGCCTGGCCGAACGCTATGCACGGACTGACTCCACCATCCTCATTACCGGCGAGAGCGGCACCGGCAAGGAATTACTGGCCCAAGGAATCCATAACGCAAGCCGTCGCCCCCACGGCCCCTTCGTGGCGATCAACTGCGCGGCATTTCCCGAGTCGCTGCTAGAAAGCGAACTGTTCGGTTACGAGGAAGGGGCCTTCAGCGGCTCGCGCAAGGGTGGCAAGCCAGGTCTATTCGAGGCGGCGCACCGCGGTACGCTGTTCCTTGACGAAATTGGCGATATGCCGGTGTCGCTGCAGACTCGCCTGCTGCGCGTATTGCAGGAACGCGAAGTGCTGCGCCTGGGCGGCACCGAGCCGACCTCCATCGATGTGCGGGTCATCGCCGCCACCCACCAAGACCTGCGCGATCGCATCGAAGCCGGGCGTTTTCGTAACGATCTTTACTATCGACTGAACATCCTTCGGCTCCAGACCATACCGTTGCGCGAACGTCGTGAGGACATCGCACTGATTGCACGCGGCATAGCCCAGCGTTTGCCGGGTAGCGGCCAACCGCAAGGCGCCGGCACCCTGCCCGAAGCGTTTTTGCCCTACCTGATGGCGTACGCCTGGCCGGGTAACGTGCGCGAATTGGAAAACATCGTGGAGCGGGCCGTGCTCTCGGCCGACGAGTTGTTTTTGCATGGCGCGATTGATGAACATCGCTTGGTGCGCCTGATTCCCGAACTCTTCGAACAACGCGAAGCACCGCCAGCCTTTACGCAAACGCCCGCGAAGGACCTACGCTCGCTGGGCAAAGAAGCGGAACTGCACCACGTGCGACAAACACTGGAGGCGTGCCAGGGAGACATGGAGGAAGCAGCGCGCAGGCTCGGGATCAGCCGATCAACACTCTGGAGGCGACTACGCCATGAGCACAGCAGCAGATGACTTACCCTAATTACCGAACAAACAGCTAAGGAAACTCTGAAAAAGACTTTCTGATTTGGCAAAATACCGCGACCCCACCCACCGAGTTTCCCGATGAAGCAGATGACCTTCGCCGACGCCGAGTACGCTGGCAAGCGCAAGCAAACCCGCAAGGAGTTGTTCCTGATCGAGATGGATCGGGTGGTGCCGTGGAAGGGCTTGATTGCTTTGATCGAGCCACATTATCCGAAGGGTGAAGGTGGCCGTCCGGCCTACCCGTTGATGGCGATGCTGCGTGTGCATCTGCTGCAGAACTGGTTCGGCTACAGCGATCCAGCGATGGAGGAAGCGCTGTACGAAACCACGATCCTGCGCCAGTTTGCCGGGCTGAACCTGGAGCGCATCCCCGACGAAACCACCATTCTCAACTTCCGCCGCTTGCTGGAGAAACACGAGCTGGCGGCCGGCATCCTCGCTGTCATCAATGGCTATCTGGGCGACCGCGGCCTGTCGCTGCGCCAGGGCACCATCGTCGATGCAACGCTGATCAATGCGCCCAGTTCGACCAAGAACAAGGACGGCAAGCGCGACCCGGAAATGCACCAGACCAAGAAGGGAAACCAGTATTGTGTGTCACGAACACAGGTCGGATGACCTGTGCTGCTGTGCCGAAGATGGAAGTAGGCCTTCCGAAGTCGGCTTGCAGGAGCGGACTTCAAACCACCCGGTGCTGCTGCATCCAAAAGGTGTGGTGGTGAGCGACCGAGGAAAAGTCATCCCTGAGGATGGCAGGTGAGTATGGAGAAGATGAGCGAAAGCAAACCGTCCGATGACGCATCGTTATGCCCAAGGTGCTGCCGAAACTGAGGTGGAGTACTGGCTTCAGGACAAGTCGGGGCGTTACCTGCTTACGGACCCGATGGCAGCCGGTGTATAGGCGGCATGATCTTCATACAGGCTTTGGTACGGAACGTGAGAACCTTGTTCCAGATGCGAAGGAAAATGACAAATGGCCAACACCATGAGGAAGAATACCGATGCTGGAACGAGGGGCGGAGCCTCCCGTAGTAGCGATGAAGCCTCTGTAATGGAGGTGGAGCGAAGGGGCGGCGTTATCCGGCCGACGAGCGTTGCCAACCTCCGGGGATGAGTGGCGTGAGCTCGGCGAAACCTTATGACATAGCGAAACGCACGGTATGGGACGCCTACCAGCAGGTCAGGGCCAACCGCGGTGCTGCCGGCATCGACGATGAAACCATCGCCGATTTCGAGCGGGATCTGTCTAAGAATCTCTACAAGCTGTGGAATCGGATGTCGTCGGGGTCGTACTTCCCGCCTCCGGTCAAGCAAGTAGAAATTCCCAAGGCATCGGGAGGCACGCGCAAGCTGGGAGTGCCCACGGTTGGTGATCGTGTCGCGCAAACCGTGGTCAAGCTTCTCATCGAGCCGGAGCTGGACTCGATCTTCCACTCGGACTCCTATGGGTACCGGCCGGGACGATCAGCGAAGCAGGCGGTGGCGATCACGCGTGAGCGCTGCTGGCGATACGACTGGGTGGTGGAGTTTGATATCAAGGCAGCCTTCGATCAGATCAATCATGGGTTGCTGATGAAGGCGGTGCGCCTGCACATCAAGGAGGACTGGATACTTCTGTACATCGAGCGGTGGCTGGTTGCGCCGTTCGAAACGGATCACGGCACGCGCGTCCCACGCGAACGCGGCACCCCGCAAGGTGGAGTGATCAGTCCCCTCCTGATGAATCTGTTCATGCACTATGCCTTCGACACCTGGATGCAACGTACCAGCCCCAACTGCCCGTTTGCCCGCTACGCCGATGATGCGGTGGTGCACTGCCGCAGTCGAAAGCAAGCGGAGTACGTGATGCGCTCCATTGCTTCACGGCTGGCTGCCTGTGGCTTGACGATGCACCCCGAGAAATCGAAGGTCGTGTACTGCAAGGACAGTAACCGTCGCGCAGGTTATCCGCATGTGAGCTTTACCTTCCTCGGCTTCACCTTTAGGCCGAGGAAGGCGCTCAGCAAACAAGACCAGCTCTTCACGAGCTTCCTTCCGGGAGCGAGTGCGGATGCCTTAAAGCGGATGCGGCAAGCGGTACGCAGGTGGCGACTCAATCGCCAAACCCACGTGACGCTGGTCGACGTGGCTCGGCTCTACAATCCAGTGATACAGGGGTGGTGGCAATACTATGGCTCGTTCTATCGGACAGCCATGCTTGGCATCTTCCAGCACATTGACCGCGCGCTTGAACGCTGGGCCCGACGAAAATACAAGGCCCTTCATAGGCGCAAGCGGCGCATTAGCCAATGGCTGGACAAGATGCGGACTGTGGTACCCCGGCTGTTTCATCACTGGCGAGTGACCGGGCAGCAAGGTTGGATAACGGGAGCCGTATGACGCGAGAGTGTCACGTACGGTTCTGCGAGCGGCTGCGGGGGCAGTTCCCGCGGCCGACTCACCATTTCGGCATGAAGGCCCACATCGGCGCCGATGACGAATCGGGTCTGGTGCACAGCGTAGTGGGCACGGCGGCCAATGTGGCGGATGTCACCCAGCTGGACAAATTGCTGCATGGCGACGAAAACGTGGTCTGCGCCGATGCAGGCTACACCGGTGTCGAAAAGCGGCCCGAGCATGAAGGACGTGAAGTTATCTGGCAGGTGGCGGCACGCCGCAGCACCTACAAAAAACTCGATAAGCGCAGCGTGCTGTACAAAGCCAAGCGCAAGATTGAAAAGGCCAAGGCTCAGGTGCGCGCCAAGGTCGAGCATCCGTTCCGGGTAATCAAGCGCCAGTTCGGTTACACCAAGGTGCGCTTTCGCGGCTTGGCCAAAAACACGGCGCAACTGGTGACACTGTTCGCTCTGTCGAACCTGTGGATGGCGCGCCGACATTTACTGACGAATGCAGGAGAGGTGCGCCTGTAATGCGGGAAATGGCCACCGGAGTGGGGTCCGGGTGGCGAAAACGTAAGAAATACTCGTCGAATTGATTGTTTTTTGATCATTTGGCGAGTTTAAAAGTTGCGCTAGGTGGTATGCCGGGGAAATACATGGCTACTTCAGACCATCCTTAGGAACAGCATGGCGATTGGCAGATTTCCAAAGTCGCCATGAGTCGCTCAGAACGACGTTTCATGACCGGCGAAACTTGGATCCTGCCTGAGCATCATTGATGCTTGCATGGATTCGAACGATACAGCATCCGAGTAGCCGCCCCGAGCAGGAGACGGCTACTCAAAACACTAAGCCGCAGGCTTCATCACAACCTTCGTCCACCCCTTGTCTCGTGCATCGAAGTGCTTATA